>OBEQ010348777.1_pt1 | contig 11160 bp, 9 predicted proteins | sample 1670901 | NCBI WGS metagenome assembly OBEQ01 (sample SAMEA104232315, study PRJEB22302) | groundwater metagenome | biome: forest; feature: aquifer; material: groundwater | place: USA | collected 2011-08-07 | depth 5.4 m | reverse complement strand
GGCCTTTACTGCGAGGGGCCACGCAGACTGGGACAATCTGGCCTGGTCGTTATATGAAGACCTGGCGCGCACCAAGATCTGGCGTCTTTACAGAAAAACAGTACGTCAAGGGCGCAAGATTATCCATGATACCCCGGCATCAGCGCTGCATGCGCTTCGTAAAGATGGCAAAAAGTTGCGCTACTTGATTGAGTTTTTTGATAGATTCACGCCCGGTCAGGAAACGCAAATATTAACGAAACAATTACGGCAGCTGCAAACTATTCTTGGCAGCCATCAGGATCATGATGTGCAGGCTGCTGCACTAATACAATTCAGAAAACTCTATTCACAGAATGAAACAGCATCAAATCAGACATATCTGGCTCTTGGTATTCTGATTGGCCACTTGAAGGCAAAGCAGGCAGAGGCGCGGGTAAATTTTGAAATTTGCTTTGGTAACTTTTCCAGCAAACGTATAAAACGCGAATTTCGCGCCTTGTGTCATAAACAGAAAGTTAAGCAGAATGAAGTTTCATAGGTTATTTATGAATGTGAAACGCGCGCTGTACGGATTTATGGATGCCCGCCGATAAAGATATGGCTTCAGATTCCTGTATTGAAAACCAGCCTGATTTATCGTGTTCACTGCTCAATCTTGCATTCACGGATGAAGTGGCCAGTTTGCAGATATGGCTCACCAGGAATACATCCACTTTATTGGGACGCCTGCGCACCCAGCGATGCAATAGCTTTCCTGGTTTAACGGACAGGCCGGTTTCTTCCTGAACTTCCCGGATAAGACATTGCCTGGGGTTTTCATCGATGCTCAAACGGCCACCGGGAATATCCCATTCACCACTGGGCTTGCGCAATAGCAACACCCTGTCATTCAGTAAAATAACCCCCTTTATGGAGACGTAAAACTGTGTGTCCTGTTGCTGCAAGGGGCCACTCCATAGATTTTGAACAACTATTTGTTAAGATATCTGCACAATCCCCATATGCAATGCCGTGGTCACCCAAATGATTACATTGGTTTGGGTTGTTTACATTTCATTTTCCATTTTCTGTTCAACTAAAGTTACAGAAATATAACGCGGGCGGATGACGAGATGAATCCTAATCACCAGAGCATCGAGCTCGAACTGTTGCGTATGTATGTTGAGGCACGACTGCGCAACATCCCATTGCAAATTTTCATGCTTGTATCGATTTTTAGCGTTGTAGCCTTTCTTCAGCCTTTGTGGGAAGCAGCCTTATGGATGATGATGGGCCTATTTGTAACAGGTGTGGGGTGGATATTTTATTCGCGGTTTTTGTCAAAGCCTCTTACCGCTGCTGATTATCAGAGCTGGCTAATCACAATCATTGTGCACAGGGTTTCGGTCGGTTTTGTTCTATGCAGCCTGGTTTGGTGGTCATGGAATTCCGAAGTTCCCGCCGGTAATTTAATGCTTGTTTTGCTGATTGCACTGCAAATTCCGCTCTCCGCCATGACAGGCGCAGTCGTGCTGCCCATCTTTTATTCCGAGCAGATCTTTGCGGCCTCTGCTGTTGCATATGGTTCATGGATTTTGACGGGTCAGTGGGGCCATCCGGAAGTTATGGTCCCGGTTGGGTATTACCTTCTCGCCAGCATGACTTTCCCGATCCGGGTAAATCAGAGTATGCGAGAGATGCTGAACCTGCAATTCGGCTTACAGGAAGCGACTGTTGCGGCCGAAGCGGCCAGTCAGGCGAAAAGCAGTTTCCTGTCAACCATGAGCCATGAAATTCACACGCCGTTAAATTCGGTGATAGGAATGAACGGGCTGCTGCTTGATTCACCATTGACAGCCGAGCAGCACAAATACGCACTGGCCGCCAAGAATGCCGGCGCTCATCTGCTTCATCTGATCAACGACATTCTTGATTACAGCAAACTTGAAGCTGGGCGGATTGAACTGGAAATGGTTGATTTCGACATTATCCAGGAACTTGAGTCGGCGATCAGTATTGTAGGCGTTGACGCCAATGCCAAGGGGGTTGCACTGAATTATGTGGTGGGCGACGGGGTGCCGCCATATTTGCGCGGTGATCTTGCCCGTCTTCGTCAGGTGATCTTTAATCTCATTGCCAACGCGGTCAAGTTTACCGAACGAGGTTCTGTCCGGCTGATTATTTCACAGCAACCAGGCGTGTTCAGCGCAGGCTCAGAGAAGGTGATGCTGCGCGCGGATATTATTGATACTGGCATAGGGATTGCGCCTGAAAAAGTTGCGCTGCTGTTTCAGGATTTTACCCAGGCGGACACGTCAATGACCCGGCGTTATGGCGGCACGGGCCTTGGGCTTGCCATCAGCAAACGTCTTATTGAGTTGATGTCAGGTGAGATTGGCGTTGAGAGCACTCCCGGTGCGGGAAGTACATTCTGGTTCTCAGTGCCATTGGAAATAGGGCGCCAGGCGCCTGTAGTCACGATGGCGCCGGTTACAGAGGATTCTGATGACACACTGATGCTTCGTGTTCTGGTGGCGGAAGATAATTCGAGCAATCAGTTATTGATCAGTATACTGCTGGAAAAACTCAATTGCACATGCACCATTGCTAATAATGGACAAGAGGCGCTGGAAGCCTTGGCCAGCGGCGGAAAATTTGATGTGGTTCTTATGGATATGCAGATGCCCGTTATGGATGGCATCAATGCCACAATAGCGATCCGCGCATTGCCGGGGCTGGCTGGAAAGTTGCCGATTATTGCACTCACGGCTGATGCGATGAACGGTGTTCGTGATAAGGTTCTTGACGCGGGCATGAATGATTATTTGAGCAAGCCAATCGACGTCCGTGCACTGACTAAAGCGCTTGCGCATTGGGGCAATATTTCGCGTCAGCAAAGCCTGTACGTTTTGGAGGCCTCTGAAGAAAATACCGGGATTGCCACCCCGGCATTGATCGATGAGTTGGTCCTGAATTCCATGGCCGAGGTGCTGGGTGAACAAAAGACGGCTGAATTACTGAATGAATTCTGGCCGACAGTGGAAGAAAAACTGGTTGAGCTTCGTCAAGCCCTTGGTGCAAAAAACGAAAGCCGAATTCTGGCGCTTGCCCATGAACTAAAAGGTTCGGCGGGGAATTTTGGTGGCCTGAGGTTCTCGCGCATCGCCGCGACACTTGAGCGAGACGCGAGCGATCCTGTCCGCGCTGCGCAGCACATTCAGATCATGTCGGAAACGGCAATAGAGACGCAGCGCCTGGTGATGGCCTTTTTCAAGTCAGGAAAGGCAGCCTAAACCGCTAATTTAGCGGTTTAGCTCCTTCATGGCATCGTCCAGTCCGCCCAATGTCAGCGGATACATGCGGTGCGACATCAGTTGTTCAACGACCTGGATTGAAGGCGTATATTCCCAATGCTTTTTTGCAACGGGGTTAAGCCAGACAGCCTTTGGATAGATATCCAGTACGCGCTGATACCAAACCTCGCCCGCCTCTTCATTCCAATGCTCAACGCTACCACCTGGATAGGTGATTTCGTATGGGCTCATGGTCGCATCGCCGACAAAAATAACCTTATAGTCGGAACCGTATTTATTCAGCACGTCCCAGGTCGGCATTTTCTCGTTGTGGCGGCGGCGATTGTCCTTCCACAGATGTTCGTACAGGCAATTATGGAAATAGAAATATTCCATATGTTTGAATTCTGTCCGCGCTGCAGAAAACAATTCCTCGCAGGTACGGATGTGGGCGTCCATTGACCCGCCAATGTCGAAGAAAATCAGCACTTTGATCTTGTTGCGCCGTTCGGCTTCCATCCTGATATCAAGATAGCCGTTACGCGCGGTGTCACGGATTGTGCCTGGCAGGTCCAGTTGATCCTGCGCACCCTCACGGGCAAAACGGCGCAGGCGGCGCAACGCGACCTTGATATTACGTGTGCCGAGTTCAACCTGGTCATCCAGATTTTTATATTCGCGCTTATCCCATACTTTTACAGCGCGCCCATGCCGGCCCTGCTTCTGACCGATACGCACGCCTTCGGGATTATAACCATCGGCGCCAAACGGCGATGTGCCACCGGTTCCGATCGCTTTATTGCCGCCCTCGTGTTTTTTCTTCTGCTCTTCCAGACGCTGCTTCAGCATCTCCATCAGCTTTTCAAAGCCGCCCATGCTTTCGATCAGTTCCTTTTCCTCATCGGTCAGGAACCGCTCGCCAATAGAACGCAGCCATTCTTCGGGCAACTCTTTGCTGTGCGCTTCTCCAACAAATTCCAGACCCTTGAAATGTTTTCCAAAAACCATGTCGAATTTATCGAGATTGCGCTCGTCTTTTACGAGAGCAGACCGGGACAGATAATAGAATTCATTAACACTGAATTGGGCGACGTTTAATTTCATCGCCTCCATCAGCGTCAAATATTCCCGCAGAGTCACCGGAACTTTCGCTTCCTTCAACTCGTAGAAAAAGTTGATGAACATCGCCGTTCTCCTTAAGCCTTATTCAAGCCGTTAACTCGGGTTCTATTTTATGTGCGTTCCCGGCGCGCCAGGAATGCCAAGCGCTCAAACAAATGCACATCCTGTTCGTTTTTAAGCAACGCGCCATGCAGGGGCGGAATAAGTTTGTTCGGGTCGCGTTCGCGCAGGGTTTCCGGTGAAATGTCTTCGGCCAGCAGCAGCTTGAGCCAATCCAGCAGCTCCGATGTTGACGGCTTCTTTTTCAGGCCCGGCACTTCGCGAATTTCATAGAAAACGCTCATCGCATTGGTGACAAGCTCGTTCTTGATGTTCGGATAGTGTACTTGCACGATTTCTTCCATCGTGTCCTTTTCGGGGAACTTGATGTAGTGAAAGAAACAGCGGCGCAAGAAGGCATCCGGCAATTCTTTTTCGTTGTTTGACGTGATGATCACGATCGGACGGTTATGGGCCTTGATGGTTTCCGACGTCTCGTAGACGAAGAATTCCATGCGATCCAGTTCCTGCAACAGATCGTTCGGGAATTCGATATCCGCCTTGTCGATTTCATCAATCAGCAACACAGGCGAGCTATCCTTCGTGAAAGCCTCCCATAGTTTGCCTTTCTTGATGTAGTTGCTGATGTCCTTGACCCGCTCATCACCGAGTTGCGAATCACGCAACCGTGTCACGGCGTCATATTCGTAAAGCCCTTGCTGGGCTTTGGTGGTGGATTTGATGTGCCATTCGATCAGCGGCTTGCTGAGCGCCTTGGAAACCTCGTGCGCCAGCACGGTTTTACCCGTGCCTGGTTCGCCCTTGATGAGTAGCGGACGCTGCAATGTGACGGCCGCATTGACCGCGATCATCAGATCTTCGGTGGCGATGTAGTTAGACGTGCCCTGGAATTTCATGGTTTCTGTCTTCTTTATAATGGTTGATTGCGAGAGAAACTAAGGCGGGTTGGCAGCGCAATCAAGGTAAAAAAGGCGGGATCGGCTGAGCCGACCCCGAAATTGTGAAAGGGAAGGGCAAAAAGCCCCTCCCCCATGCACTTACTTGAACAGCGCCAGCAGGACCGATGGCGCCTGATTGGCGATGGTAATGGCTTGGGTAGCCAGCTGCTGCTGGGCTTGTAACGCCTGCAGTCTGCTGCTTGCCTTTGCCAGATCCGCGTCAACCAGGGCGCCCAGGCCCTTTTCAGTGGCGTCAGATATCGCTTTGGTGAAGTCATTCTGCGATTCTACTGCACGCAGATCACCGGCGATGCCACTCAGCGCATTATTCGTCGCTGAGAGGAAGTTATTTAACGTTGCACTGCTGGAGTTCAAGAAGGTCCGCGCCAGGGTAGAAGTAACACTGGCGCCTATCGATGCGTTGAATATCGATGCGGTGGTAAATATGTCGACACCCGTTACGCTGATAGAGGAACCAGTTACGTCAGCGATAAAGTTAATCGCAGTCGTATTGTTCAACAGGTTGGTGCCGTTGAATTTGGCTTGTTTTACCAAGTCCTTGGCCTGTGTAGCCAAATCCTTGAGGTCGGTGGTGTAGGTAACCCGCTGCGTTGCGGTGATCGAAGTATCAGCAAGCTGGGTAAGCTTGGTTTTGATTCCCTCGAACAGATTAGACACAGCAGATGCACCAGCTAGTCCCACCTCGGCCAAGCCGACGGCGCCGCTTAAGCCCTGTTGTACTGCACCAAGAGAGGCAATATTGCCACGCAAGCCTTGCGCCACGGCAAAAGTCGAAGCATCGTCTTTTGCATCAGCGACCTTATAACCGGTTTGAACCTGCTTTGACACTTTGTCTAACTGCGTTGTGATGCCTCTCAGGGTGGCTTGCGCGACCAGTGCACCAGGATTTGTATGAATCGTAGCCATTTGATTTCTCCTTTCTGGATTCGAAACCAGACATTTTGTCCGGTTGGCTTTCGCCGTGTGTTATGCCTCACCATTCATTGTTGAATTTTGGGCAATTCAAACACTAGCCAGAAGGAAGCAAGCTCTGTGCCACTCTATGCACATTAATAATTTAGAGCAATACCTTGATAATAATTATATTTTTGTATCTTTGCTTTATAAAAACTGGACGCTTGGCGGTAAAGTTGGACTATTGCCGCAATTCTGCCGGGCAATTTTTTCCTTTAAGCGTCTCGTGAGACTTTCTTTTCCACGAGACTGTGCAAGCCACCAAGAAGTTCTCTTGCAGGCCCGCTATCCGTATCCCGCAGGTTCAAATTCACTACGGCCCGGAGTGCGTCTACATGGGCATTGACGATATCCTCCGGAAGCGCACCTTTTTTGATAGTCTGCTGAATAGCCTTACATAAGGTATCTGCAATAAGTGAGACCAGGGGAAAGCCATATGTCTGGCCTAAGCCCTTCAGGTCATGCGCGGCACGATGCAACGTATCGATGCATTCCTTCGACTGTGTATTTTCAAGAAAGGCGTTACGCGCAGCGGTTAGCCTGTCCAGATCAGTCCTTATCCAATCCCCCATACCGGTGGCCAAATTCTCCAACGCCGCTGCCACAGCACCAATCTGCTGCTCTTCCAGTGGCTTTAATGGGCCACCTATTCGGCGCTGCAGGTCCAAACGGGGTGGAATAATTCCAAGAGCCCTTTCTTTCATTTCCATCGCCACTGCCCGATTCAACATATATTATTGATTGTATATTTATATTATACACGTGTTAATATAATGCTAATCGGGCGTGAGCATCAGCCTGGCTGGAGATAATTGATGTGGTGTTATTCCAGCGCCGCACAGCCTGTAATTTGGCGTTCAAGCCTGACTTGATCCTCTTTCCGGCCTATACGCAGATTGCCCTGCGGTAGCCCTAGGGCTAAAGCCATCCAGGGGAAAACTTCCTGGTCGAATATCCCTACGCTGCCATGGGGGCCAGCCGATGGCCAAGGTGGCCCCGGCTAACCCGCGCCGATTATCAGAAAATCATGGCGCCGCATTTTACTTGTCTTTTATCCGGGCTATTAGCTGTTTGATTGGCGCGAGAGACAACGTATTATATATTATAATGTACATTAGGTTTTGGATGCTGAAGGGATCGCGTACCGGTTATGATCGCCCATAATGAAATTTGGCCACCATCAATGTCGAAAGATGATGGCGTCGACAATGACGAGGATAACCGGACCGGCGTCGTCACCAAAGTCAGACCTAAGACAAAGAAACCCTCTTTGTATAAGGTGCTGTTATTGAATGACGACTATACGCCGATGGAGTTTGTGGTGCATATTCTGGAGCAGTTCTTCAACAAGGACCGTTCGGAGGCCATGAAGATCATGTTGCATGTGCATCAGCAGGGTGTCGGCATCTGCGGCGTATACACCTACGAAGTAGCCGAGACAAAAGTCACTCAGGTGATAGACTATTCAAGACAGAATCAGCACCCATTACAGTGCACCATGGAAAAGGAATAGGTAGCCGTGCCTTCTTTATCCCGTAGTCTCGAAGAAAGTCTGCATCGTGCGATCGCCAGCGCCAGCTCGCGCAAGCACGAATTCGCCACCCTGGAGCATCTGCTTCTCTCATTGCTTGATGACAAGGAAGCCAGCGCCGTCATGCGTGCTTGCGGCGTCAATCTTGATGTGATCAAGCAGAACCTGGAAAATTACATAGACAACGAGCTGTCTTCGCTGATCGTCGATAATGGCGAGGAGGCGAAACCAACCGCAGGATTTCAGCGTGTCATCCAGCGTGCGGTGATCCACGTGCAGTCTTCCGGGCGTGAAGAAGTAACCGGCGGAAACGTACTGGTGGCAATCTTTGCTGAACGTGAAAGTCATGCGGCCTACTTCCTGCAGGAACAGGAAATGACGCGCTATGATGCGGTGAATTATATTTCCCACGGCATCGCAAAAGTTCCAGGCATGTCTGAAGGCAAACCGGTGAAGGGCGCCAACGAACAGCAGCGCCAGGAAAAATCTGGCAAGCAGCAGGGCGGCGATGCTCTGTCTGCCTATTGCGTTAACCTCAATGCCCGCGCCAAAGAGGGCCGCATTGACCCGCTGATCGGACGTGGGGCCGAAGTTGAACGGGCGATGCAAATTCTCTGCCGCCGGCAGAAAAACAATCCTTTGCTGGTCGGCGATTCCGGCGTTGGTAAAACCGCGATCGCAGAAGGTCTGGCGCGCAAGATCGTCAATGGCGAAGTTCCCGAAGTGCTGCAAGACGCCATAATTTTCTCCCTGGATATGGGATCCCTACTGGCCGGAACGCGCTATCGCGGTGATTTTGAGGAACGTATCAAAGCGGTAATGAAAGAGCTGGAGGAACAACCGGGCGCTATTCTTTTCATCGATGAAATTCACACGGTGATCGGTGCGGGCGCCACCAGCGGCGGCGCCATGGATGCCTCCAACCTGCTAAAGCCTGCGCTGCAAAGCGGTGCGCTGAAATGTATCGGCTCGACCACCTACAAGGAGTTCCGTCAGTTTTTTGAAAAGGATCGCGCCCTGCTGCGCCGGTTCCAGAAGATCGATGTCAACGAACCCACTGTTGAGGATGCGATAAAAATCCTGAATGGGCTGAAACCCTATTACGAGGAATATCACAAGGTTCGCTATACGGGCGATGCCATCAAACTGGCGGTTGAACTGTCTGCAAAATATATCCATGACCGCAAGCTGCCGGACAAGGCCATTGATGTGATCGACGAAGTTGGCGCATCGCAAATGCTGCTGCCACCAGCCAAACGCAAAAAGGTTGTTGGCACGCACGAGGTGGAAGTCGTGATCGCCAAGATGGCGCGCATACCGGCCAAGACGGTTACGCAAAGCGACAAGGAATCCCTTGCGGATCTGGAAGCCGCCCTTAAGCGTGTGGTGTTTGGGCAGGACAAGCCCATCGAAGCCCTCGCGGCCTCGATCAAGCTGTCGCGCGCCGGTCTGCGCGAGCCCAACAAACCCATTGGCAGCTATCTGTTCTCCGGCCCAACCGGCGTCGGCAAAACCGAAGTCGCGCGGCAACTGGCCGAGATCATGGGCGTGGAACTGCTGCGCTTTGACATGTCCGAATATATGGAACGTCACACCGTGTCGCGGTTGATTGGTGCACCGCCAGGTTATGTAGGCTTTGATCAGGGCGGCCTGCTGACCGATGGCATCGATCAGCATCCGCATACGGTGCTGCTGCTCGATGAAATCGAAAAGGCGCATCCTGACCTGTTCAACATTCTGTTGCAGGTGATGGATCACGGCAAGCTGACCGACCATAACGGCAAGAAGGTAGATTTCCGGAATGTGATCCTGATCATGACCACCAATGCAGGCGCGTCGGAAATGGCGAAGCAGGCGATTGGTTTTGGCCGCGGCAGCAAGGAAGGCGAGGACGAGGAAGCAATTAAAAAGCTGTTCACGCCGGAATTCCGTAACCGGCTCGACGCGGTAATTCCGTTCGATCATTTGCCAGCGGAAGTGATTTCGATGGTGGTCGAAAAATTCGTGCTGGAACTGGAAGGGCAACTCGAAGACCGTAATGTCTCGATTGAACTTTCACCTGAAGCCAATGACTGGATCGCCAAGCGTGGCTACGATCCGCAAATGGGTGCGCGGCCCTTGTCGCGGGTTATCCAGGAATATATCAAAAAGCCGCTGGCGGACGAATTGCTGTTTGGCAAACTGGTCAAAGGCGGCCTGGTGCGGATCAGCGTTGCCAAGGATGAGGCGGGCGATAACAAACTGGCGTTCGAATATTTTGAACCAAAGGTTAAGCGGCCGTCTAAAGCCAAGTCCAAACCCAAGGGCAAGCCGTCACCAAGTGGCGGAAGTAAGCCGCGTGTGCCGCTTCTGACCAATTGAGCCGGCAGGGTAGGGCGGCGTGAGCATGCGATATCTGCAGATTGCAGTGATGGCGGTGATGGTCACCGCCATCACTATACTCCCGTTCACATCAGCCCAGGCGAAGCCGCGCTATATTTCCGGCGATAATTATAACGCGACCCAGTTCAGCGCGTCCGGGCTGCAACCCACCATCGGCGAAACCATTAAAATGCTCATTGGCCGCAATGTGGATGCGCATCCCGCCAAATCAGAACATGACACCGGACATGATGCGGCGGATGGCCACGCCGCGCTGCATACCTATGATCAGGTGCAATGCAGCAGTTTTTGCCGGACAGTCCCCGGCGGACTTGATCCCAAAAGCAACGAAGCCTTTGAGGCCTGTCTCGGCCCCTGCTTCAAATGCGCCCAAATCTCCATCCGCGCCCAGGCCGATGCGGGATCCACCGACGCCGGGCAGCCCGCATTCGATGCGTGTTACGCGAAGTAGCTATCTACCGGTAATCAACCACTTCGCCCGTAACGGCACACTCTGGCAACAAAAGCGGCAGTAATGCCTCCGCCACAGTTTCCGGTGTGGGCAAGGTCATCGGGTCTTCGCCGGGCATGGCGGCGGCACGCATTTCGGTGCGGGTGGCGCCGGGAGAGGTCTGGTTGACCCGGATGCCGGCGGCGCCGTACTCGAAGGCGGCGTATTCGGTGAGGGCGGTGATGGCTCGCTTGCTGGCGCCGTAGAGGGAGTTGCCGCCGATGGCGATGTGGCTGCCGATGGAGTTCACGTTGACGATGCTGCCGCCGCCCGTCTCGAGCATGGCTTTGATTTCATGTTTCAGGCAATGCCAGGTGCCGCGCGTGTTCGTATCGAACAAGGTGTCGAAGTCGGCATCGGTGAGTTCGACAAGCGGCTTGGCGATGTCGGTCGCGGCGACATTGGCGG
>OBEQ010314209.1_pt1 | contig 11161 bp, 11 predicted proteins | sample 1670901 | NCBI WGS metagenome assembly OBEQ01 (sample SAMEA104232315, study PRJEB22302) | groundwater metagenome | biome: forest; feature: aquifer; material: groundwater | place: USA | collected 2011-08-07 | depth 5.4 m | reverse complement strand
GAGAGCAGTTTGAATGTGCCCAATTTAAGCTTCACATGTGTGATGATTTTAAATAACATACAAAATCTAGTCTAGCCTATGCAAATTCATGATTATCTAAATGCTGGAAAGATTGCCGCTGAAATACGAGAAAATGCAAGAAAGAAACATCATGTAGGTTCTACATTGTTTGAAATTTGTGAATCAATAGAAAAGGAGATTAACCAAAAAGGAGGCAAGTGTGCTTTTCCCGTGAATACTAGTCTGAATGAAATTGCGGCTCATTATACGGCAGAGCCAAATGATCAAAAAACTGTACAAGATACTGATTTACTAAAAATTGATCTGGGTGTCCAAATAAATGGTTACATCGCAGATACCGCAGTTACAGTTTGCTATGACCCAAAATTTGATTATCTAATACAGGCTGCAGAAGCTGCTCTAAAAGATGCAATCTCCATGATAAGAGCCGGTGTAAAATCTAGTGATGTTGGTAAAAAAATAGAAAATACGATAAAACAGATGGGCGGAGTTCCAATAGCAAATCTCAGCGGACATTCACTAGAACAATATACAATTCATGCTGGTAAATCTATTCCAAATGTGTGGTCCATAGGATCCTTTTCATTTTTGCCAACAGAAGCTTATGCTTGTGAACCTTTTGTTACAACACGCGATGGTTTAGGATTTGTACGAGAAGGCAAAACAAGAAATATCTTTTCGCTCGTTTCTAGAAAAAAAACAAAAGATCCTGAATGTGATAAGCTTGTGGATTACATCTGGAAAAAATTCAACATGCTTCCCTTTGCATTAAGATGGCTTTTACCTCAATGGGAAGAAAAAATAGCAAGAAACCTTCTTGAGAAACTCACGAAACACAAAATCGTACGATCCTATCCAGTATTAATAGAAGCAAATGGACAGAGGGTTGCACAGGCAGAACACACGTTCATACCTAAGGAAAATGGAATAACAGTAACTACTCTTTAGAAGTTTCGCCAAAGATTTTAACAATTAACAACTGACCTTTGCATGAAGAGCACTGATCAGTGTTTTTGAAAACATAATCTCCTTCCTTGAATTTCCTTTTTGACAGTGCTTTACAAGAACCACACTGTTCAATCGAATATGGTAAAACAATTTCTTTTTTCTTTAAAAATATCATTGTGATACTCCTAAAGTATTTCCTACACCAATAACAAGCACAGATTGTCCTGTCTTCGTATTTTCTTTTATGATTTCATGAATTTGTGATGCAATATTTTCTGCAGAATCTGCAATTTCTTTTTTCATAAGTGTAATGGCTTCTTTTATTGACTGTTTTATCACTATAGAATAGATTGGAATTTTATGCTTTGTAGCAACTTCTTCTATTTGGAATCTTTCGGTACCAATACCCCCAATTGCTGCACCAAAGCCTTGTGCTACCGAACCCGATTCTTCCCCTTCTAATTTTAGGGCAGCATCTACCATAACTATAATGTCAGGCTTATTTTCTGAGATAATTCTTTCAAGTGCATCTCCTGGCCTTCCAACAGTTGCTGCGGGTCCTTCCGCTTTCATCAGATACATCTTTCTTCCTTCGTATCCAGATTCACTCCACACGGTTTCAAAGGCTGCAGTCTTTTTTTCAGTACCAAGCATCATCTTTCCTACAATCATTGGACCTATTCCATCACCTATTGGTTGGCCTTGTTTGAAAGCCGGGACAGCGGTTTTTAGAGCCTCTGCTTCTTCCATAATAAATGGCATCATCATTTGTAATGGCAAAATTAATGGAAAGTTGTTTTGTTTTTTTGCAGTAAGGAAAAGATGTCTGACTATTTTGTAGAGAAGGTGCAGTGTTGTGACTACTTCTAGGATATTTTCGATTTTACTTGCTTCAAGACCACTAATATCAGGTGAAAGTGTCTTTACTTGTAGTCTAATGTAATCTTCACGTGAACGCGTAATGTGTCTTACTTTTTGTACAATTCCACTAGGATCCATATCAACTGGCATTATTGTAAAGTGCTCAAGAAATTGATCGAGCTTTGGAGAAGGATTAATGGATGGTTTAAGTGTAGTTTTTATGTATTCTACTAATTCTTTTTTTGTTTCTTCTTTGTACGTCTTTAGTTTTTCAAGTGATTTTGATATTTCTGAGGATGTTATTTGTAGTTGGATTCTCTGTCCATAAAACATGAAAATTATTATTGGTACAATCCAAACAAGCCACATTAATGGGTTTGATTGATCATTAGCATCGAAGAGTTTATCTATATTTATTCCTAAAAAGTCCAATAATTCCAAAGCTTGACTTTGCCAAATTAAATCTTTGTTAACAGGTTATTTTCAAGAGGCATTTTTAATCATTTTAAACTTTAATCTAAGATACATGTAGAACTATTGTGAATTCAAAAAAAGTTGCAGATATCACTAAACTGGTAAATTGCCAAGTTTTATCAGATGAACATAGTTTGAATCTTTATTCAGTTGATGCAAGTTCGTATATCGTAAAACCATCAGTTGTTGTGATTCCTAAGAATGAGCAAGAGATAATTTCTATACTAAAGTATGCCTCAAAAAATAAAATTTCAGTCACCGTTAGAGGTGCAGGGACTGGTCTTGTTGGAAGCGCATTAGGAAAAGGAATAATTCTTGATCTGAAAAATTTTGATAAAATAAGAGTAGGTAAAAACATTGTTGAGGTCGGAGCAGGTGCCTTTAAGGGAAATCTGGATAGAGAGCTTGAAAAAAGAGGCAGATTTTTTGCTCCAAATCCATCCATTGGGCCACATTGTACAGTAGGTGGGATGGTTGCAACAAACGCAAGTGGCAGTCATTCTCTGAAATATGGTAGTACTATTGATAACCTACTTGGAGTCAGAATCATTACTGCAAATGGTGATGTTGTTAAACTTCCAGATGATTCAAAGTTTAGTAATGATACATTTAGAATAATTAAATCAGACCTGCAAAAAGAATTTCCTAAGGTTTCAAAAAATTCATGTGGTTACAGGCTTGATGTAGTTAAAAAAATGTCAGAACTGCACAAGATTATTGCAGCCTCTGAAGGAACATTAGGAATAATCATTTCTGTCAAGCTAAAAACCTTACCAATACCAGCTAAACGTATGCTTGTAATCTTATCTTACAAGACTATCAGACAAGCTGCAACAGACTCTGCAAGAATAGTTAATCTAAAACCATCAGCACTAGAAATAGTAGACAGCAACATAGCGAAACATATCAAAACTAGATTATCAAAAAATCCAAATTGTTTGTTATTTGTTGAATTTGATGATAAACTTAACAAATGTAAAAAAAATCTACATGATATAATTTCGGATGCACAGATTGTAGATATACTAACAAATGAACAGGAAATAAAAAAATGGTGGTATTTTAGAAATTCAGCATTATCGTACAGTCTTAGAAGCATCACGTCAAAAGAGAGCATGCCCACAATAATAGAAGATGCAACAGTTCCTGTTGGAAAACTGGCTATGCTTGTTGACATAATTGAAAAGATATCAAAAAAACATAAGATGAGATTTGTACTGTATGGTCATGCAGGAAATGGCAATCTGCATATCAGGCCAATATTAAAGGGCAAAAATAAGAAGAAAATAAGAAACATTGCTAAAGAATTCTTTTCTCAAGTTGTTGCCATTGGAGGCACCATAACTGGAGAACATGGGGATGGTTTGGCAAGATCAGAGTTTGTAAGACTGCAGTATAGCAAAGATGTGTATTCTACATTTAGGAAAATAAAAAACAAATTTGATCCAAAAAATATTCTAAACCCAGATAAAATAATTACTTCAAAACACACGATGACTGAAAATCTGAAAATCTAAACAATGTGCGTCTAAATTATTTTATTTTTGTTCCAAGCGGTACATCTTCTTGTACTGTAAGCCAAAATGGCTTGTCATTTACATCTGCTGCTAACAGCATAGCATTTGATTCAAACCCGGCAATCTTTCTTGGTTCTAAATTTGCAATAACAACAACTGTTTTACCTACAAGTTCTTCTGACTGGTAATACTCTGCTCCACCTATTACGACTTCGCGTTTTTCATCACCTAGATCAATTATACCTTTTATTATTCGTGATTTACCAGGAATTTTTTCTGTTGATATAATTTTGGCGATTCTAAGATCAAGTTTGGCAAAGTCATCATATGTTACGTTTGTCATAAGACGATTCCTTTTACCACATTAAAATTGATTTCGTCAAGACTAATATGTAGACTGTAAAGAATGCCGAACATGGCAGAAATACGTGCATCTGTTGAAATAAACGCGCCAGTAGAAAAAGTGTGGAACATAATATCGGATCTTGATAATGAACCCAAATTTTGGAAGGGCACAAAAGAGGTTAGAAACATAACAAAAGAAAACAATGTCGTTACACGTGAAGTTACAATTGCTTTCAAAGATTCAAAATGCATGCAGACTGTAACATTATATCCCAAAGAAAAAGTTCATGCCGAATTTACAAAGGGGATAATAAGTGGAACAAAAACAGTGAGTCTTAAACCACAAGGAAATTCAACCAATCTTGAGGCAGTATGGGATATCAAACTCTCAGGAATGATGGGCATGTTTACAGGCATGGTAAAAAAACACATTCAAAGCGGTACAGAGCAAGCTCTTGAAAGCATAAAACAAGAAGCAGAGAAGTAAACTCATGGAACTTGCCATTGATGTTTTCAACTATATTCTAGCTGCAATCCTAGTTGGCGTTTCTATAACTTGGATTCTTTTGATAAGATCAATGTGGATTTCATTTCGTGATTCTCCTTATTTAGACAAGTTTACTGTAAAATCAAATCAAAAACCAAAAGTATCTATAATTTTGCCAGCTAGAAACGAAGAAGAATTTATTGCAAAATGCCTAGAGTCACTTTTGGATCAAGACTATGAAAATTATGAGATAATTGCAATTGATGATCGTTCAGAAGACAGGACAGGACAAATAATCAGCAGTTTTGCACAAAAAAATTCAAAAATAATTCATATCACTGCAGAACCAAAACCAGAAAACTGGATGGGAAAGAATTGGGCTTGCTTTGAAGGTTTTAAAAAATCTACGGGTGAACTCTTGCTTTTTACAGACGCAGATACAAAGCACTCTAGAAAAATGATCTCACTTTCTGTTTCACATTTACTTAGTGAGAATCTTGATGCACTCACGGCTATTCCAAAAATGCTTTGCCTTGATTTCTGGACTAGAATCACACTTCCTATGCTTTCTACATTTTTGCATACAAGGTTTTCTGCACTCAGAGTAAACGACCCATCAAAAAAGACTGGTTACTTTTTTGGTAGTTTTTTCATAATAAGAAGAGAAGCATACGAATCAGTAGGAACACATGAGGGAGTAAAAGGTGAGCTTGTTGAAGACGGTGCATTAGGTAAGAAAGTAAAGGAGTCTGGTTTTAAAATGAAGATGGTACGTGCGGAACACCTTCTTGAAGCAGTATGGGCACGAGATTTGCCTACTTTGTGGCATGCTCTTAAAAGATTAATGATTCCGCTTTATTTGCAAAATAAAAAAATTGCCGTTGGAATATTCTTTGCAGTTCTATTTTTACTGTTCATGCCATTTCCAATATTGGCTTATGCCACTCCATTTGCAAATTCAAGTATTTCTTTTTCTGTGCTTTTTTCTATTTCAGTAATTGCAGTAGGATTACTTTACATTGCAGCAATTACAGAATCAAAAAAAGGATTGAGTCTTGGTCTTGTTCATGCTTTGCTAGGACCTATTGGAAGCTTTATGATCGTAGTAGGTTTTGCCAGTGGCATTTTACAAGTCAAAAGTAATAAAGCTCTCAGGTGGAGAGGCAGAACATACTCTATGACAAATCAGATTCAAAACTCGATTAGTGTCTAGATCCCATTCTCATTGATAGGAATGGGAATGACACTCATATAGTGAAAAATACATTTCATGCTTATGAATAAAAAAATTCCTATTGGCATAGGTATCGCTGTAGTGGCCATCGTTGTCATCATAGTAGGTGCCAAAGCATACTTTGGAGATTCGGCAACTGAATTACCTGGTGAGGAAAAAATGGAAAACACACTAAACCTTCAGGAAAAAGGAAACGTAGTCAAAGCTGGAGAGGCCGGAGAAGCTAATGAAGCCGGTGAAGCTAGAGAATCCGTAAAAAAGAATCCTTGAAACCACAATAAGGCATAGTATCAAGAAATAAACAAAAATATCATTAGTAAGAATTATAGATAAACTGCCTACACTTGCTTTTGTGAATAAGACAAGTGCTGTTTTTGGTGGAGTAATAGGTGGAGTCATAGTATTAGTAGTATTTGCACTCTATTTGGCCCCACACCGATCAGATGTGCTACAACAGGAACTTATCACTACAAATGAACATAATTTAGAAACGGCAGAGGAAACAACGCCAATTCAGAAGTTTGGCGAGATTTCTCTTGCGGATCTTTTTGATAAATCAGATGACGGGGTAGTGAAAGTTTCTGTGCGAAAATCTACAGACCCTACAACCGGTCGTTCTTTGGGCTCGGGTTTTGTCTACGATGTTAGTGGGCACATAATTACAAATAATCATGTAGTTGATGGTTCACAAAAAACTACAGTTACATTTCTTGACGGAACTTCATACCATGCCAAAGTTGTTGGAACAGATCCTTATACTGATCTTGCAGTCATTCAAGTAGATGTCAATGCATCGCTTTTGCATCCATTACCTTTAGGCGATTCATCTACTCTTCGTGTAGGAGATCAAGTTGCTGCAATAGGCAATCCTTTTGGACTTTCTGGTTCCATGACATCTGGCATAGTAAGTCAGATTGGTAGGCTGTTATCAACTCCCGGCACTGCGTCATTTTCAATTCCAGATGTAATTCAAACTGACGCTGCAGTGAATCCTGGAAATTCTGGAGGGCCTCTGCTTAACATGAAAGGTCAAGTGGTTGGAATTACTACAGCAATTCAATCTGCAACTGGAGAATTTGCTGGTATTGGTTTTGCAGTTCCTTCTAACACCATTTCAAAAATTGTACCTGTTTTGATAAAAGAAGGCAAATACAAACATCCCTGGCTTGGAATATCCGGAGTAGATATTGATCCTGATCTTGCTAATGTACTTGGATTGCAAGATACTAGGGGATTCTTAATTGTGACGGTAGTAAAAGACAGTCCTGCAGAAAAAGCAGGTTTGCATGGTTCTTCTGAAACAAAAGAAACTGACGGAATAAAATATCAGATTGGGGGAGATGTGATTTTGTCAGTAGATCATAAAGATGTAAGAAAGATTGATGATATTTTGATTCATCTACAACGTGAAAAGAAAGTTGGAGACATTATCGATTTGGAAATACTCAGAGAAGGAAGAGTAACAAACTTTGAGCTAACTCTTGAAGAAAGACCAAACGGCAATCAACCTTAGTACAAGCATAAATACCTCCGCTTTAGGTATGTGAGGTATTGAGTAGACTCGTTTCAGATTTTGAAGCGTTAAACAAAACACTAGAGGGTAGAGAAATATCAAAGGATGAAGCTTATCAAATTTATCAAGAGTTACAGAAAAACCCATCAGAAATTTATCGAGTTGCTCAGATACTAAGAAACAAAAACAAAGGAAAGACCGTTACTTATTCCAGAAAGGTCTTTTTCAATTTAGTAAATCTTTGTAGAGACACGTGTTCTTACTGTACTTACAAATCAGAGCCTGGGCAGTCAAAGATTTCTATGATGTCAAAACCAGATATTCTCAATCTTACAAAGATTGGAAAAAAATATAGATGTACTGAAGCACTATTTGTTACTGGTGAGAGGCCTGAACAAAAATATCAAGAAGCAAGAGTATGGCTTAAAGAAAATGGGTTTGGCAGTACTGCTGAATATTTAGTGCATGCTTCAGAAATTTCACTCAGAGGGGGGCTTTTCCCGCACACAAATGCTGGAAATCTAACAAAATCTGAGATGAGTGATTTGAAAAAAACCAATGTCAGTCTAGGTTTAATGCTTGAGAATTCAAGTGAGCGCCTTTCTGAGAATGGAATGCCACATCAATTTGCTCCAAGTAAACATCCTAAAGCAAGGATTCGTGTTTTGGAAGATGCTGGAGAGCTTGGAATTCCAATGACTACTGGAGTGCTTATTGGTATCGGAGAGACACCCTTTGAGATAATTGATTCCATATATGAAATAAAAAAGATTCATGAAAAATTTGGTCACATTCAGGAAATCATTTTGCAAAACTTTCAACCAAAACCTGATACAAAAATGAAAAGTTTTCCTTCAGCAGAGGAAGTCTATTTTAAAAACATGGTAGCACTTACTAGAACAATAATGCCAAAGATGAACATACAGATTCCGCCAAATCTTTCTCCAAGTTCTTATGCAGACTTTCTTTCTGTTGGAATAAACGATTGGGGAGGAATATCTCCTGTAACACCTGATTATGTAAATCCAGAATTTTCATGGCCATCTATTGAAACTGTAGAAAAGAATTCATCAAATGCAGGATTTTCACTTAAAGCTAGGCTTCCCGTGTACCCTGAATTCATGTCATTTGTACATCCACATCTAAAAGAAAGAATATCAGAGGTCACAGATTCTACAGGTCTTGTGAAAAAGGAGTATTTAGTATGACAGTACAAACATCGTCGTTTGATCATCTTTTAAGACAATCCGATCCTCTAATAGCAAATACATTAGAAAGAGCTCTTTCGGAAAAAGAAATTTCTGCTGAAGAAGCTGCAAGGCTCTTTTATGCAAAAGGCATAGACTTTCATCTTATCGGAATTGTTGCTGACGAATTAAGAAAAAGAAGAGTTGGAGACAACGTCACTTATGTCATTAATAGAAACATCAACTTTACAAATGTCTGCATCAAGCAATGCGGTTTTTGCGCTTTTAGTAGAGATTTTCGTGAAGAGGAAGGATATTTTCTACCCACAGAAGAAATAGTCAGACGTGCAAAAGAGGCAAGAAACCTTGGAGCAACAGAAGTTTGCGTACAAGCTGGATTACCTCCAGACATGGATGCAGATACCTATGAAAATATCTGTAGAGCAATAAAAAAAGAGATTCCAGATATTCACATACATGGTTTTTCTCCAGAAGAAGTTCTCTATGGTGCAACAAGGTCAGATTTGCCAATAAAAGAATACTTGATGAGATTGAAAGAAGCAGGAGTTAATTCACTTCCAGGAACTGCCGCAGAAATTTTAGACCAAAAAATGCGAGACAAAATATCACCTGGAAGAATAAGTGTAAAAAAATGGATAGAAGTTATCAAGGAAGCACACAAACTTGGAATTCCCTCAACATCTACCATAATGTTTGGACATGTAGAAACTCCAGAAGATAGGACAAAACACATTGCGCTAATACGTGAAATACAAAAAGAAACTGGAGGATTCACAGAATTTGTTCCATTAAGTTTCATACATACTGAAGCGCCAATGTACAAGCACAGTCTTCATGATGGAATAAAAAGTGGTGCTGATGGCAATGATGTTCTTTTGATGCATGCAGTATCCAGAATAATGTTAAACAATTTCATAAACAATATTCAGATGTCGTGGGTAAAAGAGGGAGGAAACATGTCACAACTTTTGCTTGCATGGGGGGCAAATGATTTTGGTGGCACTTTGATTAATGAAAGCATATCCACTGCAGCAGGAGCAAAATATGGTCAGCTATTAAAACCAAAACAAATTAGAAACTTCATAAGACAAATAGGAAGAGTTCCCGCTCAAAGAACTACATTATACAAGATAATACAAACATACGAATCAGAAAAAGAAGATGTTTTGGATACTGTAGATGACATATCACGATTTGGTTCTTATCATGAACTAATAAAACTGGACAAATATAGATTCAAAAGCAATAGGCGATAACAGTTGTCTGCATGTGAGGCTGCGCTTTCAAAAGCTAAGGCTTTACACATAGATGAATGCGAGACATTTTTTGCAGAAAGAAAGATAATCACAGTAAGAATAACTGATTCTGAAATAGCAGAAATAAAACAAAATCAAGAAAGATCACTTGCTGTAAGAATAATACATCAAAAAAGAATTAGTTCTGCTACAACATCAAATCTAGATAAGAATGACGTAGTTGAATCAGCCTTGAAATCAACTTTACTTGTAAAACCAAAAAATTACTGGAGATCATTACCACAAAGCGCCAAATTCTCATCACTGCAAAATATGTTTGATGAAAAAATCGAGAACCTGTCAGGAGAACAGTCTATCGATATAGCGCACACGATGATCAATGCTGCAACAAAAGACAAGAGAATTACAGATGTGTCAGGTTCTTTGAATGTTGTTTTTGAAAAAATAGAAATTGCAAATAGTAACGGTTTGAATTGTTCTGATAGAGCAACATACATAGCTGGCACCATAAATGCTGACTCTAATGTTGGAACATCACCAGTAAGCGGCATTGGAGCAATGTCTTCAAGAACAACAAATGGATTTGATGCTGAATCAGTAGGTGAGGAAGCATCAGACATGTGTGTAAATTCTATAAATCCACAAAAATGTGAATCCGAAACATACAGCATAATTTTTGAGCCATATGCCATAGGAGAAATGCTTGCCTTTGTTTTTGCATCAAACTTTAATCTTAAAATATATTCAGAAAAAAGAAGTTGTTTTGTAGATAAGATTGGGAAAAAAATATCACATGAAAGTTTTAGTCTAGTTGACGACCCTCACCATCCAGAAGGCATTGGAAGTAAACCATTTGATGATGAAGGCATACCAACCATGCCAAGATCTCTAATAGATAGAGGCATTTTTGCAAATACTTTTTCTGATTCGTTTTATGCCTTCAAAGAAAACAAAGAATCTACAGGTAATGCCAGTAGGCCTGGTTCTCCTGTAGGCAGATCTGCCCAACCAATCCCTTTTCCATCTCCACACAACCTCATGATAAAAGGAAAAGGAGTGTCAAAAGATGAGATGATTAAAAATACAAAAAAAGGATTGCTTGTTGGTAGATTATGGTACACTTATGCTGTAAATCCTGAACGTGGTGATTTTTCTTGTACTGCAAGAAGCGGGATCAAAATAATAGAAAATGGCAAAATCAAAAATTCTGGTAAATCGGTTCGTATAGTTCACAATCTTCCAGTATTACTTCAAAACGTATCAGCAATAGGAAATGACACTAGGAATGTATTAAATT
>OBEQ011708175.1_pt1 | contig 11163 bp, 17 predicted proteins | sample 1670901 | NCBI WGS metagenome assembly OBEQ01 (sample SAMEA104232315, study PRJEB22302) | groundwater metagenome | biome: forest; feature: aquifer; material: groundwater | place: USA | collected 2011-08-07 | depth 5.4 m | reverse complement strand
GGATCTGGCGCTCGGCGTCGGCGGATTGCCTAGGGGCAGGATAATAGAAATCTTCGGACCGGAATCCAGTGGCAAGACCACGCTCGCGCTCAATGTCATCGCGCAGGCGCAGAAAAAAAACGGAAAAGTCGCCTTCATTGACGCCGAACACGCCATGGATCCGGATTACGCCGCAAAACTCGGAGTCCAGGTGAAAGACCTACTCATCTCCCAGCCGGACAGCGGAGAAGACGCTTTAAATATTTTGGAAAGCCTCGTCAAATCACATATCATTGATGTGGTTGTCGTTGATTCCGTCGCCGCCCTTACGCCAAGGGCGGAAATAGAGGGAGAAATGGGCGCCCACCATGTCGGCCTTCAGGCGCGCATGATGTCCCAGGCGCTCCGCAAACTTACCGCCATCTCCGCCAAATCCAACACGATGATAATTTTTATAAACCAGCTCCGCGAAAAAATCGGTATCATGTTCGGCAATCCGGAAACCACTCCCGGCGGCCGAGCGCTCAAATTCTATTCTTCCGTCCGCATCGATGTCCGCCGGATTGCCCAAGTTAAGAAAGAAGAAGTCGTCGTCGGCAACCGGGTAAAAGCCAAGGTGGTGAAAAATAAAGTTGCCGCGCCGTTCCGCGAAGCGGAATTTGACATCATGTTCGGCCAAGGAATCAATTACGAATCCGATGTTCTCAACGCCGCGCTGAAGCATGGAGTTGTCACCAAATCAGGAGCGACTTACTCGATGGAGGGTCAAAAACTTGGTGTCGGTTTTGATAAAGTCGCTGAAATTCTGAAAGAGGATAAAAAACTTCTTGCTGATATGAAGAAAAAAACCGAATCGGTAGTAAAATAATAAAATTAAATCCTCCCTTAAATGGGAGGATTTAATTTATAAAAATTCTTGAATATCTCCGCCACCAGAATCGGTCCGGTTCCGCCAGGGGTGGGAGTGTAAAAACTAGGGTTTAGGGTAGAGGGTAAAGGGTTTAGCGATTGATAATGAAAGTCGCCTATTATTTTTCCGCCAATCAGATCATAACCGAAATCAATCACGCCGGCGCCTGCTTTCAGCATCTCCGGCTTAATTAACCCGCCTTTGCCTACGCCGGCGATGACTAAATCATAATCCCGGATTTCCAAAATATCGCTTTTACTATGAAATAATTTGTACGGCTTTTTAATCTGATCCAACCACTCCATTATCGGTTTGCCAACCAAAAATCCCCTCCCGACAACGGCAACCGCCTTAGTCCGTAGTTCGTAGTCCGTAGTCCGTAGGATGTCTTTCACGACAGCCACTGGAAGCGCATCAACCAGTTTTTTCCCTTCCGGAGTCATTGCGTCAATATCTTTTTCCGAATTTATGGCGGACAAAACCGCATCACGATCATAATGCGCCGGCAACGGCAATTGGACGATAATTCCCCCAATCTCCGGATCATCGCCGATCTTTTTTATTTCAGCGATCAAATCACTTTCAGAAACAGATTCGTCTAACTGATAAAGATGGAAAGATACGCCCAATGCCTGCGCCATTTTTTCTTTTTGCCTTAAAAAACTCAAAGACTGGGCATTATCCCCGACTAAAACCGCGGCCAGCATCTTATCCGGCTTCGGCAATTTCTGCAAATCAAAAATAATTTTCTCTGCAATTAACTTTCCATTAATAATCATCTAAAATTCTGCGATAATCCGCGTTTATCCGCTTATATTTTTAAATTATCATTTTGACAACCCGAAGGACCTTTTCCGGATCGTGGCGGATATATCCTCGGGAACGAATAAGATCCACCGCCAGCGGCAGGACTTTTTTACCGACCTTCATATTCGCCACATCCGGCTCCACGAATTCCGCCCGTTCGCGGATGTATCCGCTCAACCGCGCCGGAGACGGCCTTTTATCATTAAGCACTATGAAATCCAGAATGTCCCCGCCAAGATGCGCGCGCAGATTATGAACAAAATCAGAAGCGGCGAATCCGTGTGTTTCTCCGAATTTCGTCATCACATTCACAAAATACGCCACCTTCGCGCTTGTTTTCTTGAGAGCGTCTCCGACTCCGCTGACCAGCAAATTCGGAATGATGCTTGTATAAAGATCTCCCGGGCCGATAATCACCAGATCCGCGCCCAAAATCGCCTGTCGCGCGCTCGGATTTATTTCCGCCCTCGGCTTAAGCCAGACTTTTTTAATCCGTAATTTTCCGTCATGGTTCGGAATATCAATGTTGGTTTCTCCGCTGACCAACTGCCCATTTTCCAATTCCGCCATCAGCTTTGCCGATTGGAGAGTGACCGGAATGACCTTGCCGTTGATCCGGAGTATTTTTCCGGCTTCGGCGATAGCGCTCTCAAAATCGCCGGTAATCCGATGCAGGGCGGTAATCAGAAGATTCCCGAAATTATGTCCGGACAATCCGGCGCCTTCCGCAAAGCGGTATGAAAACAATTCCGCCAGCATCTTATTATCGGAAGAAGACAGCGCCACGAGCGCGCGGCGGATATCGCCAGGCGGAAGCATTCCGAATTCCTCGCGTAAAATTCCGGTGGAACCGCCGTCATCAGCCATGGTCACGATTGCCGTCAGATCGTCAAAATCATTCCGAAGCGCGTTTAAAATCGTGAAAACTCCTGTTCCCCCGCCGATAACCACTATTTTCTTGCTCTTATTATTTTTCGAGCCTTGCTCGTCCTGGGCTCGGCGAAGGATTTTTTTATTTTTTTTAAATTTCATCGTTCAAATTGCTTATTGATTAAAACATCCGACCGCGATGAAAAGTCAATAATTTTTCTTGCTTTCCGCCATATCCTTTTCCAGCTTCCTTTCAATTTCCCAGGCGTCAATCTGCTTGAGCATCCTAGGCAGATCCTCGTCTTGCGACAAATCAACTCCGTTTTTTTCCAAAAGCGCCTTAAGCATGCTCAGGACTTTTGTTATTTCCTGTTCTGCGGTCAAATTTATCTGCAGATCAACTTCCGACCGGAGCTTGTCTATTTTTGCGCTGCGATTCTGGCTGATGAGCACGAAGACAGAAAGGAAAATCGCTTCCAGTGAAACTATCATGGTCAACAATCCGAATGGAAACGGATCAAACGGCTCCAATCCGGGAATCCATCCGATATTCCAAACAATCCAGACAAGAAACCAGGCAAGATTAAGCGTTGCGAATCGAAGATCGCCAAAAACATATGTCAATAAGTCAGCCAATCGTTCCGCAGAAGTCCTCTGCTGGCTCATCTTGGCTTCAAAACTTTTAACAACCTGCCGCTTGCGGGAAATCTTGCTCGGCCGCTCCTCGCCGTTGTTATTTACCGGCGGATTATTATTAATCATATTCATAACTTAAAATAAAGCAAAAATAAGATAACCAAGCATCACGAAAATCAAAGAAAGTTTTATCGCGCCTCCGGCCAAAAACCCGAGCAATAGTCCGCGCGAGGAAAGCATGGCCTCATCGCCGGATTTTCCGGAAATCACTTCCCCGGCAACCGCGCCGAATATCGGCCCGATAAATATCCCGATCGGTCCCAGTAGAATGAATCCGGACAAAAATCCGAGCATTGCCCCAAAAATCCCATACTTGCTGGCCTGATACTGTTTTGCGCCAATCAAGGGAGCGATGAAATCAATCGCAAAAGTCAGCAAAGTGAATCCCAAAAATATCCAAAGCGCTTTCCAGGTGACAACCGCGAAACCGGTTGCGTAAGCGAAAACCAAAAGACCGAACCAGGAAACCGGGACTCCCGGGAGAAACGGCAGAACTGTTCCGATCGCTCCGCTGACCACCATCGCAAACGCGATGATTATTAAAATTATTTCTTCCATACTATAATAGTATCATGCGCTTCACGATACCAAAACTGTCCATCGCCCCGCAATATTTCCTCCGCCGATGCGGTTACATTGAAATACAGAATCCGCACAAGAATTTTGAGATCAGCTATGCTAGAAGCCTGGATCCGGGGAGATTTTATCCGCGCTTCCATGTCTATTTGGAGACAGCCGAAAACGGTACTGGACTTAGCATCCATTTGGACGCCAAAAAACCAAGCTATGAAGGGTCAAGCGCGCACAGCGGAGAATATGACAGCCCGCTTGTCAAAGAAGAGGCCGGCCGCATGCAAAACCTGGCGAAAGATTTTCCATTGCAGATGGCCGGTAAAAAAATATCGCTCGGATTCGGTTCGGAAAAATCCTGGTGGCAGAAATTATTGGGATTGTAAAAAATGTCCCCCTTCGGGGGATTCGTCCTAAATTCCAGTTCGGCTTGGCCTGATCTGGAATTATAGGCTCTCCCCGCTCCGGGGGATTCGTCCTAAATTCCAGTTCGGCTTGGCCTGATCTGGAATTAAGGCGAAAAAAAGGACTCGCATGAGTCCTTTAATGCGGGTAGATAGCCGGTTCGCGATAGATTTCACCGGATTCTCTTATCTTCTTATCTCTTTGCATGGAAATAAGAAGTAAAATTGTGATCGCCATTATCGCGATCACGGCTATCAAAATGGGAACATAATTCAGCTCGCCGGCATACGGACGATAATTTGGACAGCGCGAGCAGGTTTTGATTGAATTAAAAGCGCCAAATCTGACTTCCAGTTTTGCCCCGCAAAGCGGACAGCTGTTCCGTAGCCAGCGCCACGCCCGGTGATGCCACCGCGTCCGTCTTTCAAATGATTTTTTTGCTTCTTCCAAAAGCTTATTCGCCCCGTCTTTATCCATTGGAATCCTCCAGCGCCGCTTTACACAAGATCATCTCAACTTTCCGGACCGGCCTACCGTCTTTTTCTCCGAAAGTCCAATGATGCATATCCGGCATCCCGGCATCGGGATCATTACTGACTGCCCTCCCGTCTCCGATATAAAATCCAATATGCCTGTTTCTTCCCCCGTGGGATTCCTTCTCTTCCCAGACCAGCACGGCGCCGGGACGCGGCTTGGAAATTTCTTTCCATCCGGATTTCAGCAGATCTTTCACGGTGGACTTTACCGTCAGATGCGGTTCTTTGATCAGCTTTAAGTGAGAAAACATATTCAAAATGCTGGAAACGAAAAACGCGCAGGAAACAACGCCGTTCTTGGTTGCGTCCATTTTCACGCCATCAAGCTCCAAATAAAAATTCCGGAAAATATTTGACCCGACACTGTTCCGGATGACCGCCAGATAGGTCTCAAAAAAATGAATTTTTATTTTCGGTTTATTCATAGTATCTCTTGTTAAATTCCTTCAATCAGATTAGCAATCAAACGGCATTTATTCAAGCAAATATGAAAAAATTAAAAATTCCGCCATTATTTGGCGGAACAGGAACCCGGAAGTTTCTTGCATCCGTTGGCTGAACATTGCTGACGATCGATATAACGCCCGCAATTTTTCAAAAGCATCTCTTTTTCAATGTCCATCTTTCCAGATCCATTCTTTCCCTCCGGAAGTGTCCTTCCGTATAAATCCAAGTCATTATGCCAGCAACGGGCATTTCCATCCGCCTTCTTATGTTTCCGGATTGCGCCGCGAACCTTCTGTAGCTCCGCCCGTAACTGACCGATGCTTTTCTGTTTGATGTCAGAATCCAGTTTCATTTTCAATCTCCATTTGAATCTGTAAAGAGAGTACCACTACAAATTTAAAATTTCAATTAAAAAATCCGCCTCGTGACGGATTCAAATCATACTATTTTTCTGACCCGGCCTTTTCTGATGGCCTCTCTTGATTCTTTCAGCATTTTTTTCTCGCTCGCGGTCAATGGCTTTCCCATCCGGGGATCAACTTTCTCAACGCGCCGTATCACATATTCCAGCATGCCGACATAAGTGGGAACATCCAATGCCCTGGCGATTTTACCGGCAAACTCCTCGGCTTTCTTTTTATTCTCCGCCCAAAGAAAAACAATCACTAAGTCCCGAGTTTTGTCCTTTTTGAGGTTCACTCCTTCCGCAGTTTCCAGCATTTCAATCATGTAATACTTTTTCATCTGTCCCCGATTATCTTTTAAGTTGAACTATAGATATAGTAGGCGGAAAATAAAGCAAAGTCAAACCCGACAACACCGGCAAAATAAAATACAAAAATGTTTTCCTTATCATGAGCACAAAAGAAAAGACCCGATTCGCATCGGGTCTGTTGAAAAAATATCCTCACTTCTTGCTATTTGCGAGGATTTCCAAAATCCGCAAAAAGAGGTTGATGATGTCAAGATACAAGCTGATGCACACATCAACCGCGTTATCCAGCGTGGCGGGAATTTCACTTGCCCGATGCATGTCATAACCGATGTAAAGAGCGAAGATTCCTGCGGCGATATAATGTATCACCGCGAACTTCGCGAGCGCCGGAATAAATAAGGAGAGAATGGACACGACCACCAGCGCCATGAGCGCTCCGAAAAGCGCTCCGCCGATGGAGCGGTAAAAATCGGGAAACATAAGTCCTGATAAAGCCATCACGCCCGTGACAGCCGCCGTCAGAGTTGCCGCTTCGGAAACAATTCCGGGATACATGACCTGATATTGGGCAAGCGCCGGGCCGAGTATCGCTCCGAACGGTATTACGACGAGATTATATCCGAGAAAAGAAACCAGCGCCGACCCGCTCATGCTTAACAAAATACCGACGATCGGAAGGACAAGGCCGACCAGAAGATACATCCCAAGTCCCGGACGCCAATTCGTGGTCAATTCGGAAACAATATAGGTAGCGACAAAACCCCAAGAAAGAACGCATCCCATGACAAAATAGAATGCATTGCGCGACATGGCATCAGCGCCGGTCCGCTCATACACATCAGTCTTCATCATCGCCCGCCTCCATTTTCAACGAACTTTGACTCCGATGAATATATTATCAAATAATTATAGTACAGTCAAATTCCACAAAAGAAAAACCGTCATTATCTGACGGTCTATAAATATCATTTTCTGCTGAATTTTATCCTCCCTCCATGGGCTTAAGTTTTTCTCTTTCCGCCTTATCCCACGCAACCCCGCAACTGTATATACCACCGAAACAAGAATCTATTGTGCAATCTTTATGGTACAGCTCAATATCTTCCCGGGTCCAATATCCATTTCCTCTGCATATTTCGCACTTCTTGCGCCTATCCAAAGAACTCCGACCACTTCTTCCATCGCAGGACATGCAGTGCCTGCCACCATCAGGAATCCGCTCCGCAGAACGAGGGGTTTGAATTTTTTTCGTTTTCTCTTCAAATTCTTTCTGTTCTTCCTCCTTAGTCAGCTTCTTTCCACAAACCCAAACCCACCTATTATTCTTTTTCCTTTCCGGCCTGCCATTTTCAATCGGGCACATCCACCCACAGGAAGAAACACCGTCAAATGCGCTCAAAAAATTCCATTCGCCATAACCCCGCTCGCCCGCGGGCCGACTTTTATAAAAAGAACATCTTTAGCCCTTCTGCTGAATCTTGGCCCGCCGCCATCCATGCGAACTTCTTTCTTGGCCATCTTTCCTTCTATATTTTTGAGATGCTGATTATATAATATACATTTAAAATGAAATTTGTAAATAAAAAACCGCTCCGACCTAAGTCGGAGCGGTTTTTTATTTACAAAATCTGGGTCGGTAACTGGATCAGATTAGAACTTGTTTGATAGATTTATAAAAGAAAAAGCGACCTATTTGGTCGCTTATTTATCTAATAACCACAGAACAAACTGCTTCATTCTTTTTTCACTAGGTCTCGGCTCAGATTTCGGCCATCCTGCGGTAACGCGTGAACCATCGGAAGGGTTAACCCAGGCGCAATTTACCGATATCAGACCGGTTCCGCTAAAATTCATTCCAAGAAAATTTTTAAGTGTCTCCCGGTCCATATATTCATTGACACCATATACAAGCACAAGCCTTTTTCTTTGTAGAACTTGATTAGCCAACCACTGGATCGTTCGCTTTTCGGCTAATGACTTGGACGAATAAAATTGAGCAGAAATCGCTAAACCATCCAAGACATTTTTCTGTCTGATGGCTAAAGAAAGTTCTCCAACCGTGGATACAAACAATGGAGAATTCTTCCTGTTTTCTTTCTCAGTACCATGTCCAGCAACGGACAAGCCGAAAATACACAACATCCCCAGCAACATCATTCGCTTCATACCCCTTCCCCCTTTTCAACGAACGTTAACTACTGATGAATATATTACCCGAAAATAAAAGTGAGGTCAAATCGCTGCCCTGCACTGAGCCTGCCGAAGTGGGTACCCAACGGGGATCGAACCCGTGTCACCGCTGCCACAGAGCGGAGCTTTACCACTAAGCTATGGGTACCATATTGAACTAAAGCCGACCCCAAGTCTCGGCTCCCCGACTATGGTCGGGGCACCTATCCTCTTACTGCTATAATAACTTACATTTTTTTTTGATAAAAGTCCATCCCGTTAGAGCCAGCAATTTCCGTACTTTAATTATCGCATTTTTATGTCCAAATAATTTAATTAATATGAAATATTCAATAAATTTAATTTGATCCGGCTCTAACGGGATCCATAGAAAAAAGAATCCCCTCCTCCGACCTAGGTCGGAGGAGGGGGTATTGTCCATCCGGTCGTCAGACCAGCTGGAAGTTGTCGCGGCGGCGGTTGATCGTCACCACCTCGCGGTTCTTGTTCTCGATTGCGAGCGAGTAGATGTCGCGGCCAAAGTAGGCCATGACGATCGCCGGCCGCATCTTGCCGAGGCGAACGGAGTAGTAACGAGCCGGCTTTCCGGTGATGTCATCGGAATCCACGATCGCGACTTCGCGCTCGCTTCCGCTTGCGAGAAGCTCATCGATGTCCAGAGGATCCACGATCGCGGCTTCGCGCTCGGCCTCGCTCGCGAGAAACTCCTCGCAAGCCTGCTCCACCTGCGACCCCTCATGGTCCGGCAGGCCGATCTCTTCCTCCTCCGTCTTCCGAAACCGGCCGACGATGGAAAAGATCACGGACAGGCACAGCAGGGCGACGACGGCCGCGATCTGCACGGCGATCGAGCCGGCGACGGCCGAGCCAACGATCGCTACGATGAGCGCCAGCGTGAGGATGTTGATCATACCACTCTCCTACCCGTTTCCGGGATTTACAGGCGCCTATCCGGCGCCCGCGGTTTAAAGAACTTTCCAACCACCCTTATTCAGGATGTAACTATACTATAGCATACCATTGACTGTCTGTCAATAGCTCTCAAATTGGAGGAATTCGAATCCAGTGAGAGGTGTGCGATAGCCAAAAAAACCCCGACTTAGGTCGGGGCGGCAAATTATCTCTTTTTCGGAAACTTTTTTATGAGCATTCCCCAAAATTCCCACTCATCTTTTTGCTTATCAAATTTTTCACAGCGTTGTTCGTCATAGAACTTTTCCAGCGGTGTCTCCGTATCCAGCCGGATCAGCAAATTTTCGCCATCATGCCTTCCTTTGCCGACAAAGGCCAATCCGTCGTACCGTTCACCGAGACATTCGGAAAAAATATCATTGAAACGCCGAATTTCTCCGTTCGGCAAACGGATTCCGCACGCCTTCCATTGATATCTGAAATAGTGCAATTTCCATTCATTGGACATGAGAATCGTCCCCATATCATCCCAACATTCTTTTTCTTCATCCCATCGGAAGCAATGAGTGCTATCTGCAACCATCATCGGCCGGAGATAAATCGCGCCAATATCCTCATTCACCGCTTCAAAATTCACCGCCGCATATCCGCCGATATTGCAGATGCCCCTGGAGCGGATAACCATGTCTTGAAGGCGGGTTTCCAGATTACCATTATAGACTGTAAGCTCTTTGAAAATAATCTCAAAGTAATCCACATCCATAGAATCCCATGTCAAGGAACTTTACAATCACGCTAACACGAAAAAACAGGCGCTGGAACACCTATTTTCCTTTTGAGGCCACGGTGGGACTTGCACCCACGAATGGCGGTTTTGCAGACCGCTGTGTTAGCTACTTCACCACGTGGCCATTAACCTACATACTTTATAACATTTTTGATACCAATATCAACTCTACTCGGCATAAAAGAAAAATAACTTAAAAAAGTCTCATACTTCCTTTCCAAAAAAATCGGCTTATCTGCATTGGCATATAAAAATTTGAAAATTTCAATACTGTCTGCGGTTGAAAAAGATAATTGAAAAGACTTATGTCCTTTATAAACTTTACTTTGCTTCAAGTCCAAATTGGATCTTAAAATTTCCAAAAGTCCATCAAGAAACTTCTTGCTGCCGGATGTAAATATAACCCTTAATCTTTTAGAAATTATTTGATTTCTGCTACCGCGGGATCTTTCGAAATATGCACAGCCATCTCCATCAAAGTATCCGCGAATAAAATGCGATAAGTACTTTTGAGGAATTTCTGGAAATCCGACAGTTAAAGATTTATTCGGATATAAACCCAACTGAACCAAATCTCCGTAAATTTCCTTACTTCCTATTCTTAATGTATGCGTATCTTTCCCGTTTAAAGTAGTCGGCGGCCTCTTAACAATTACATGCCCCGAACTAAGCCAATTCTTTATTTTTAAAATATTATTTCTTTCAACGCTAGTGACTGATACATATTTACCGCGCAAGTAACTGGCATCTGTCATGCTGCCGTCGGCATAGATATATCCCAATACATATGCCATCTCCTGGCTCCAATTCTTAAAAAAATTTTCATTTACAGAATATTTTATGCCCATCTATATATTATAGGTGGTAATAATGTGTACTGCAAATTTACTCCCCCTTTTCCTGTTTTTCAATTTTTAAAAATGCTTTTTCTATCGCCGCCGCATTGGACAATCCTTTATCCAGCGTGAACCGGATGACCGGCATCGGGCGGATGTTTATTTTTTTGAAAAGCAGATGGTCCAGATATTTCGCTGACTTGGAAAGAATTTCCAGAACCTCTTCCGATCTTTCATCCGGAATCACGGAAACCAGGACATTGGCGTAATCCAGATCTTTCTGAACCTGGACTTCGGTGACGGTCACCAAGGCGCCGTTGAATTCCATTTCACGAAGGATTATCTTATTCAATTCTTCCTGGATCAGGCTCGTGACCCGTTGATAACGTTGATACATGATGAATAGCTTTTAGTTGTTGGCTTTTAGGTGTTAGTGGATATCTGTCATCCTGAGGCATGGTCGAAGGATCTCTGACATTCTTCGCATTAGATTCTTCGCTTCG
>OBEQ012873310.1_pt1 | contig 11165 bp, 15 predicted proteins | sample 1670901 | NCBI WGS metagenome assembly OBEQ01 (sample SAMEA104232315, study PRJEB22302) | groundwater metagenome | biome: forest; feature: aquifer; material: groundwater | place: USA | collected 2011-08-07 | depth 5.4 m | reverse complement strand
GAGCCCAAGCGACGCGCACGCGAACAGGCCGGTCAGCATCCGGATGCCGCCGAAGCGGTCGGCCAAATAGCCGCCGACCGGCCGGAGAAAGCTGCCGGCAAAGACGCACAGCGCCGTGAAGTTGCCGGCCATCACCTTCGCCAGGCCGTACTGATCGTGAAAGAAGATCACGAGGAAGCTCGCCAGGCCCACGAAGCCGCCGAAGGTGAAGCCGTAGAAGAGGCAGAACCACCATGTGTCGCGCTCACGGCAGAGGCTGAGATAATCTCGCAGCGGTTTCGGAGCGGGCTGGGACGGGCTTTCCTTGGCCAGGAGACTGAAGAGCACCAGAGTTGCCACAACCGGAATCAAGGCGCATCCGAACACGCCATGCCATCCGATGCGCTCGGCGAGGCGCGGCGCGATCAACGCGGCGAGCACCGTGCCGCTGTTGCCGGCGCCTGCGATGCCCATCGCCAAGCCCTGATGCTGCGGCGGGTACCAGCGGCTGGCCAACGGCAAGGCCACCGCGAAGCTGCCGCCGGCGATGCCGAGCAGCAGCCCGAGCGCCATCACCTCCGGCAGGCTGCGGCCAAAGAGCCAGGCCCATGCCAGCGGAATCATGACCAGGAGCTGGCCGAGGATGCCGGTCCGCTTTGGACCGATGCGATCGACGAGCACCCCCAAAGGGATCCGCACCAGCGAGCCACCGAGAATCGGGATCGCCACCAGCAGTCCTTTTTGGCCGGCGGTCAGCCCGAAGTCGCTGGCGATGTGCACACCCAGCACTCCCAGCAGCACCCACACCATGAAGCTGACGTCAAAGTACAAGAACGCCGAGAACAGCGTCGGCGGATGACCGCTCTTGGCGAATTCCTGCAGTCGCATCGTGCCCTCCTTAAGTCACTCTTACGCGTCCGCCTTGCCGGTGCGGATCGTGTAGGCCTGCTTGACGTCGCTGACAAAGATCCGTCCATCGCCGGGGTGACCCGTTTTTCCGGCTTGCAGGATCGCCTCGATGGCTTTTGCTGCCTCGCCGTCCTGGACGACCAGCATAAGGCACAGCTTGGCGAGTTCCCCGTACACGGCCGAGCCCACCTGGATCCCGCGCTGACGGCCGCGGCCCAGGACGTCCCACTTCGTCAAGGCCGAGAGACCGGCTTGTTCGAGTCCGCGGATCACGTCAGTTTCCTTCTCTGGTCGAATGATCGCCTTGATCAACTTCATGCGATGACCTCCGTAGCCTGCTCCGGCTCGCGCCCACCAGTTGAAACGCGATAGGTCTGCGTCGTCTCGATGACGAAGATGCGGCCATCGCCGAACTGGCCGGTTTGGTTCGCCCGGATGATGGCCTCGATCGTTTCAGCCGCGCGCGCATCGTCCACGACCAGATCGAACCACACCTTCGGCAGGAATCGCAGTCCCGCCTCGCTGTCCTGATCGCGCAGGCCGCGCTGTCGGCCGCGGCCAAGCACGGCAAACTGGAAATAGCCCGCGCAACCGATCCGCGCCAGCTCAGCCTTCGTCGCGGCAGCGCGATTCCGACGCACGATCGCGATGATCTCACACATGAACCACCAGCAATTTGCCCGCGGCGACGACCAGCACCGCTGCCAGCACGCGACGCAGCCACAGCCCCGAAAAATGCTTGGCCCCTAACCGCGCGCCGACCAGCCCGCCCGCAAAGGCGACGATGACGAGCGGCATGCCCGGCCCGATTGCGAACCGGCCCGCCGCCAACCGGCCCGCCAGTCCCGCCAAGGAATTCACCACGATAAATCCCGCGGACGCGGCTGCCGTGGACTTTGGGTCAGCCCAGCGCAAGAGGATCATGAGCGGGCTGAGGAAGATCCCTCCACCTACGCCGACCACGCCGGAGATCAAGCCAACAACGGCACCAGCGGCCAACGCGACGAACCCTGCTGGGCGCCGGATCTTGGTTCCCGACACGTCAGGAACTGGAAGGCACAGCCGCGCCGCGGCGATCAGGAGCGCGGCAGCCAGGAGCCAGCCGTAGGTCCACGCTGACACCGGCAACCAGCCTCCGACGAACGCCGCCGGCACGGATCCAACGAGAAATGGCCACAGCAAGTGTGGCGATCCGTGGCCCGCCCGCCGGAATGTCAGCCAGGACGTCCCAGCGACCAGCACGTTCAGCACCAGCGCGCTAGCGGCCATGTGGGCGGGCGCGTAGGCGAACAGCGACATGGCCGCGAGATATCCCGAGGCTCCGCCATGTCCGACCGAGGCGTACACCAGTGCGACGAGGGCGATCAACACCAGGAGTGTCATGGCTGAGATGGGTGCGCCGAGGCGTAGGGGTTTTCATCTCGCAGCAGTTTGACGGCGTGGCCCAACACAGGTTGGACGACCGCGAAACACTCGCGCACCGCCTTTGGACTGCCGGGCATGTTGATGATGAGTGTCTGAGCCCGCACCCCCACGATCCCGCGCGAGAGCATCGCAAAGGGCGTCTGCTTCAAGCTCTCCTGCCGAATCGCCTCTTCCATGCCGGGCACTTCTTTATCGAGAATCTGTTTGGTCGCATCCGGCGTGACATCGCGGGGAGAGAGCCCGGTTCCTCCGGTGGTGAGGATCAATTCGCAGCGTTGCTGATCAGTCAGACGAATCAATGTCTGGGAGATCATGGCGACCTCATCGGGGATCACGGTCAGCTCCACGACCTCAGCGCCCGACTCTTCCAACAAGCGCTTGAGGACCGGCCCGCTGACATCCGGGCGTTCGCCGCGAAAGGAACGGTCACTCACGGTCACCACGGCTGTGCGCATCATGCCCTCCGCTGAAACGCCTGCTTGCCACCGGTTTTCCGCATCAACTGCAAATCCGTGATCGTGGCGCCGGGATCGACCGCCTTGACCATGTCGTAGAGCGCGAGGGCCGCGACCGAGGCAGCGACGAAGGCTTCCATCTCGATGCCGGTCTTCGCCGTTGTGGACGCGAAGGCGGTCACTCGAATTGCCCGCGCTTCGTGATCGGATGCAAAGGTCACGTCGAGATGGTCGATCGGCAAGGGGTGGCACAAGGGGATCAGCTCCGCGGTCCGCTTCGCCGCTTGGATGCCGGCGATCTTCGCCACCGTGAAGGCATCGCCTTTCGACAGCGCGTTGCGCGTGATCGCGTCCATCGCCTCGGCGGACAGCTGCACGCAACAGCGCACCTGCGCGTCGCGATGCGTGGCGACCTTCGGCCTGACGTCGACCATCGTGGCGCGTCCGTTTGCATCCAGGTGCGAGAGTGGACTCATCGATCGCACCCGGGCCGTTGCTCGCGACTCCCCGGCACGACACTGCTCGACAGCGGGGTGGCAAGCCCCTCGCACACCCGCGCGTAGTCGGCTAGCGTGTTCACATTGGTAAACGAGCGCCACAGCTCAGGCTGCTCGATCCGGATGACGGACGCCTGCGGCTGGGACAGCAGCCCGCGCAGCGACCACTGTCCGCGATTCAAGAGCGCCCCGACAACGCGGCCGGCCTTCACGTGGCACACCAGCGGAAACGGTTGGATGCCCTCCTCGGGATGCACGCTCGCGACCACCGGCGCCTCGCCATGACAGGCGCCGGCCAACCGCTCAATCAACCGCCCATCAATGAAGGGCATGTCACAGGAGATGAAGGCGTTCACGGCGGTCTGGGTGTGCATCAGGCCCGTGAACACGCCCATCAACGGGCCGCAGTCCGGTTTGACATCTAGCAGTGCCTCATCGATAGGCAAGGCGCGAAGTTGGGCCATGTTCCGCGTGTTGCCGATGACGACGAGTCGATCGACCCAGGGCCGCAGCCGTTGGATCACGAGCTCGATCAACGTCGTGTCGCCAATTGGGAGCAACGCCTTGTCGCGCCCCATCCGGCTCGATTGTCCGCCTGCAAGAATGAAACCCGTCATGCGAGGCCCTCGCTTGACTTCATCATGACGGTCGTCCCGGCCACGAGCGGTCCTTGATCCGCCGTCACCCGGATCCACCCGTCTGCTTCGGTCAGACTATGCAGCTGATGCGAACCCTGCCCGTTCAGCGGTTGCGCAACGCGCTGGCCATTCTCGAAGCCACAGCGCACGCGGAGAAAGTGCGTGCGGCGGGCCATCGACAGCGTCAGATCCGTGGCCAAGGTCGCCGGGGTCGCATAACCGTCCTGCCATCGACGTCCCATCAGCCGGTAGAGCGCCGGTTTGACGAACTCCTCGAACGTCACGAAGGCTGAGACGGGGTTGCCCGGAAGACCGAACACCACCGTGCGCCGGCGCCGACCGAAAAAGACCGGCATGCCGGGCTTGATACTGACCTGCCAGAAGATCTGCCGCACGCCGCAGCGCCGTGCGACTTGGCGCACGAAGTCCTTATCGCCGACCGAGACTCCGCCGGAGACGATCAGCACATCCGCCGCCAATCCTCGACTGATCTTCGCGCGCAGCAACCGACGCACGTCGCGCACTACGCCAAGCCGGATCGCCCGCGCTCCGGCGCGGCGGATCAGCGCACTCAACAGATAGCTGTTGCTTTCGTAGATGCGTCCTGGTCGGAGGAGAGTCCCCGGCGCTTGTAGTTCATCCCCGGTCGCGAGGACCGCGACCGTCGGCCGAGGAAAGACCGGCACGGCACGATACCCCAAGGCGGCCAGCAGCCCGATCTCTTGAGGCCGAAGCAGGGTACCGGTGGCGAGGACCTGTGCGCCTCGACGAAGATCTTCTCCACATCGACGAATGTGTTGGCCGGGTTCGGGACGACGCTGAACGATCAGGCGATCGCTCCGGCGCTCCACATGCTCCTGCATGATGACCGTATCGGCGCCTTGGGGAACTTGCGCACCGGTGAGGATGCGAATGGCCTCGCCTTCGCCGACCATCCCTCGAAATGGACGGCCGGCCTCCGACGCACCGATCACACGCAGGGACGCAACCGACGTGCCGTTTGCTCCAGGCTGGACGTCGGGGCTTCGGATCGCGTAGCCATCCACCGCGCTATTGTCGAACCGCGGCAGATCGAGAGGCGAGATAATGGCGTCGGCGAGGACCAGCCCCAGCGCGTCATCAAGTCGCACGGTCGACGGTCGCGGGGTCGGAGTCCCGCCAAGGATATGCTGTAGGGCTTCCTCATACGTGAGCATGGACCGCTCCGAAAGATTCCGCAGGCACGACACGTTCTTCTTCTATGCATTTCACCCACTGCGACGAATCGTCATCGTAGAGCTCCCGTTTCCAGATCGGCGCCTGGTGCTTGATCCCGTCGATGAGAAATGCGGACGCTGCGTACGCTTCGGCCCGATGCTGGGAGGCGACCGCGATCACCACGCTGAGTTGGCCGACCTCGACTCGGCCGACGCGGTGCTGGATCTGCAGGGCGTCAAGCGGCCAGCGAGCCTGCGCCTCGGTCACGAGATGCTGAATCTGGCGCTCAGCCATCTCGCGGTACGCATCGTAGTAGAGAGCACTCACCGTGCGACTTCCGTGACAATCAGCGCGAACAATACCCACAAAGGTCACGACCGCACCACACGCGTGCTGGGCCGTCCACCGGCTCAGGGACGCGACCCGATCCCACGAGAGCAGAGCGTCCGTCAGGTACCGCATTGCTAGCCACCGCTGACCGGTGGGATGAGGCTGAGCTCATCACCGTCAGACAACGGCGTCTCCCACGACTGATACTCGTGATTCACAGCGAGCCGGACGTGGTTGACCAAGCCTTGCAAGCACGTGTATCGCTCGATCAACGCCGCCTTAGCGTCTAGCCCGACGGCTCCAGGACGTAAGTCCACCCAGCACTCCTCGGTGCCAGCCGCATCGCGCAACCACGCAAATAATCTGATCCGGAGGGTCATCGTTGCCTCACGCGCCGTCCCCCCGTGACGCCTCTGTCACCTTCTCGCCGGTCCGAATGGTATAGGCGGTTTCCACGGGGCTGACGAAGATCTTGCCGTCGCCGAACTGGCCGGTTTTAGCCGACTCCTCGATCACCGCGACCGCGGCCTCCACACGCGCGTCCTCGACCACGATCAGCAATTGGACCTTCGGGATCTCGTCATACACGGAGGCGCCGACCTGGATGCCTCGTTGCTGCCCTCGACCCAACACATCCATCTTGGTCAACGAGACAATGCCCGCTGCCTCCAGGCCTGTCACGACGTGCTCTTCACGCTCCGGTCGGATAATCGCCCGAATCAGCTTCATCGCACATCCTCCACCCAGACCACACCAGCCTCCACGACGGTTGGATATGTCTTCACGCTCAGGCTCGGCTCCGTCTCGCACGCGCCGCTCGTCACGTCGAACCGATACGCATGCCATGGGCAGACGACGCAGCCGGATTCCACCATGCCATCCTGCAGTGGCCCACCCTCATGGGGGCACTCGGCGTCCATCGCCACGATCCGCTCGCCGACGCGAAAGAGCGCGAATGCTTTCCCATTGACCGTAACGAAGCGGCCGCCCTGCTCGCTCAGCTCGCTTGTCTGACAGGCCTTGACCATTCCAGGCTTTGGACGTCCCACGGCATTGACCATCGCGTGTTTGGCACCTCCAAGAATGCCGGGATCTACATCGGTCATCGAGTCCATCTCAAAGCCCTGCACACCGCATGCGGGCTCGTCTACGGCGCCCGCTGGTACCATGAGGATCCGATCCCGCTCGCTCGGTCTCAATGGCTCGACCTGCTTGAAGAGGTCGAGATGTTTGACGACGGTGGCGAGCACGTCGGGCAGCGCGTCGTCGCACGGCACCATTTCCATGATCTGCTTGCCTTCCCTGGCATAGGGACCAGTCCTCCCGCCGACATAGACCGCCACGGCATCGACCGATTTGCCGCCGACGTTGACCTTCATGCCGCGTAGACCAATATCCGCCGCTTGGTGGTTCCCACAGGCGGCGGGGCAACCGGACCAGTAGATCGTCAGCGGATCACCCTCCCGACCCAACCGCTCTTCGAGTCGCTTGGCCAAGTCGATAGCCCTCGCCTTGGTTTCAATCACCGCCAGGTTGCAGTATTGGATGCCGGTGCAACTGACCAGGCCTCTCACGAACCGGGAGGGTTCCGGCGAGCACTCCTTCAGGAGCGGCTCATCGAGCAGCCGGCTCAGACGATCCTGCGGGACATTGACGAGAACGGCGTTTTGTCCCGTCGTCAGCCGGACGTCGCCGGTCCCATACTCGTTTGCCAGGCGAGCCAGCTCGCGCAACTGCTCATGTCGGATCCGCCCGACCGTAATATTGAGCCCCACGGAATAGCGGCTGGGTTGGTGTTGCGGATGGACGCCGACATGATCGGTATGCTGGTCGTGACGAGCGTCCTGGCCCGCGTCACGTGGGTGCCAGCCGAGTCGCGTCGCCAGCTCCGACCGGAATCGATCGAGCCCCCATTCCTCGAGGAAAAACGCCAGCCGGGATTTGGTCCGTGACTCACGCGGTCCCTCGTCGCGGAAGAGTTTGATGATCGCGATGACGACATCAACCGCTTGGTCGGGTTCGATAAACCAGCCGAGGTTGGAAGCGATCGTAAAGCCACCTGAGCCCATCTTGCCCCCAACGAGCGCATGGAAGCCGGTGCGTGAGGTTCCCTCGAGGACTTTGATCGCCGGCACGAGGGCGATGTCTTGCGATTCCGTGTGGGTGCAGTTCTCCAAACAGCCGGTCACGGTGACATTCATCTTGCGAGGCAGGTTGGTGAATTCCGGATTCCCGTCGGTGCCGACGATCGTGCGGTCCAGCTCCATGACGATGGGCGAGGCGTCCACGAGCTCGTTCGGCGTCAGGCCAGCCAGCGGACAGCCGTTCAAATTGCGGATGTTGTCCATTCCCGTTTGGAGCGACCGGAGATTGACCCCGCGCAATTTCTCCGCGATTGCTGGAACGCTGTCCAGCGTATAGCCGCGCAGCTCGAGTTGTTGCCGCGTGGTGATGTCGAGCACGCCGTTGCCCACCCGCTCAGCCAATTCGGCGATCGCCACGAGTTGCTCGCTGGTCGCGAAGCCGTTGGGCATCCGGATGCGCATCATGAACTTGCCCGGGGTCGGCTTGCGGAAGAACACCCCGATCCACTTGAGCAGCTCCTTGTCCGCTGGAGTGAGCGCCTCGTAGCCCTGCTGGATCAAGCCGGGCACATCCTCACGGATCCGCAAGCCGTCTCCGCCTTTGGAGGCCTTGTAGGTTTCGATCGGGTTATTGCCGGGACGCATCTACCAATTCCTGCTCGTCGACGGGCTGCTGTGCTGTGCCCGTCACCATCTCACACGGACCAGGCGCGTGGATCGCATCGCGACCGCGTTCGCCCGTCCGAATCCGGATGGCGTCCCCGATCGGCAAGACGAAGATTTTCCCGTCCCCTATGTGGCCGGTTCGATTGGCCTCGATGATCGCGTGGATGAGCGGCTCGACCTGGTCTTCCTCCACGATCCATGACACCATCCGCTTGGGCAGGTACCGGATGCCCGCCTGCCGAGTGGCCCCCTGGCGGGGCAGGTAGCGCAGGCCTCGCCCGCGTCCTCGGCCCAGCACCCGCTGCTGCGTGAAGGCCGGCAGGCGCAGCTGTTGAAGCCGTGCCTTCGTCTGGGTCCAGCGTTCGGGCCGGATGATGGCAAGGACCTCTTTCAGCTGCCCCACACGCTGCGCCGGGTCATTCCATGCGGACAAGATCCCTGGAGCGGTTGACCGCCGATGCCCGAATTCCCGCTCCAACGTCGTCCGCAATTCGACCTCCACGTGCTGCGTCATCTCACCTCCATACGCTGGACACCGAAAAGCGAAACGGCGCTCCACTCATGCCTGCCCGTGCCGTCTGGCACGACAGACAGAGATGGAACGCCGTCGTTCCCTCGCCACAGCGTCAGCGCTGTGAGCGGAATCCTTTGCTACGCTCTACACGTGTTCTTCAAGCAACAAAGCAAAAATAGCGCCCGCGTGCTGCGCGAACGCCATTGTTCTCACGATTCTCCGTTGAATCGTTGAATAGCAAGTATATGGAGTTGCTCGTCGGGGTCAAGCCTTTTCTTTCAGTTCATGCGCCAGAATGATCGCCTCCGCGAGCTCGTGCATCGATTTGCGCTTTTCCATGCTCTGCTTCTGCAGCAAACGGAAGGCCTGCGCCTCCGTCAACTTCGACTGGCTCATGAGGATCCCTTTCGCTTGTTCGACGAGCTTGCGTGTCTCGAGCGCCTCATGGGCGGCCACCGCTTCCTCGAGCAGCCGCGTGCGTTCGATCGCCGAAGCCGCCTGGTTGGCAATAGTGGACAGCACGCTGGTTTCATCAGCGCTGAAATAATGTTCCTTGGACGTATAGCAATTGATCACGCCGATGGGCCGGTCGCGGGCGAGCATGGGCACCGAGAGCAACGACCGCAGGCCCTCGCGTTTGGCGATCTCCGGAAACATGTAGGCGCCATTCTTGGTGACATCGAGCACGCTGATCGGCCGCCGTTCCTTGACCGCCTGGCCGCTCACGCTCTGACCGACTCTGATCGCCGGTTTGTTGCGATAGGCGAGGCTGAGGGCTTGCGTCGCCTTGATGACCAAGAGCTGGTTGGCCTCGTCGAGCAACATCAGGGAACAGATTTTTGAGTCCATGAGCTCGGCGGTCACAGTGACGATGAGCCGAAGGATTTCATCGAGGTAGTGCTGCGAGACGACCGCTTCGCTCACCCGGGCCAACGTCTCGAGCTCCCGGCGGCGCTGCCGGGCCGCCTGGTAGTGTCGAGCGTTGGCGATGGCACCCCCGACCAAGCTGCCGATAATCTGCACGAGGGCCACCACCTCCCCATCGTAGTCGTGCGCCACACGATGCTGCACATTGATGACGCCGACGAGACGATCCCGGGCGGTGATCGGCACGGAGAGGAACGCTGCATAGCGATCCTCAGCGAGCTGCTGGAAGACCTTGAATCGGGGATCGTCGAACGCGTGGCGCCCGATCACGACCGGGCAGCGCTCTTTCGCGACCCAACCCGTGAGCCCTTCACCGATCTGGAGGGCAATCCGCCCGATGCTCTCCGGGTGGGCAGGTTTGGAGGCTTGTAGGACGAGGGTCTGCTCGGCCTCGTCGAGCAAGTAGAGCAAACAGGCATCGGCGGCAGTGATCTGAACCACGAGCTTCAAGATTTCATCGAAGACGACCCGCAGTTCCAAGGTACTGTTGACCGTCTCGATGATCTGCCGCAGCAGCTGGAATTCTTGCGTCCGCTCGCACAACAGTCGTTGGAGTCGCTGGATCGACATGGCGCGTGCCCTCACTTAACCGGATCATACTCATGCCGGGGATGTCTTCATTGAGGCGATCCACTTACAAGGACATAAGATGCACGAGGCGGGTTACGAACACATTACGCAGGCGTTAATTGGGTGTAACCGGTGCCCTCGCAATCTCGATGAAGATCCGCGTCTCCCTCTCCCGGCATGAACGATCTGACAAGCGACGAATGCTTCCCTCTTGGCTCTCCGATTCGAGCTTCCCACTTCCACAACGTCCCCGGATCAACACCGAGACACCTGGCGAGTTGTTCTCTTGATAGCCCGAGCGTCCTCCTGTAGCGCGTAATTCGTTCGCCGATTGTGTGAGCTGGTGGCGGCGGATTATAACCAAGGAACTCAATGATCTTCGGGAGGCAATGAATCCCGGGCTGTGTCGCATGCGTTTCCCAGTTCTTGATGGTGGTTTCGTCCACGCCGATCCGCTCGCCCGCCTGGCGCTGGAACAGGTCCAGCTCGAGTCTTCGTTTTCGGATATGGTCACCGATAGTAGTTAGGGTCTTAGGATACGCCGCCGGTAGGGGTTTTGGCGCTCGCCGCCGCAGATGACAACAAGGCAATGAATCTATGTTTCTGCGGAAAACTGCTGGACAACCGCGGGTGTCGGTGCAGCTCGACGCAGATTCAGCGGTATCTCTCAAAGGTGTCAGGCCCGCTGCTGGATCGCATCGACTTGCACGTCGAGGTGCCGGCGCAACCGTTTGAGACCCTGGCGCAGGGGCCGAGTGCGGAACCTTCGTCGACGATTCGCAGTCGCGTGCAGCGCGCGATCACCTGGCGCGAGCAGCGCGGCCAGCATCAGCCGAACGCGCGGCTCTCAGCGAAGGATCTGACGGGGCCCTGCCAGCTCAGCGCCGACGCAATGGCACTGCTGCGCAGGCCATGCAGGAACTCGAACTCTCCGCGCGCTCCTACACGAAGCTCCTCAAGATCGCGCGCACGAT
>OBEQ011784683.1_pt1 | contig 11165 bp, 7 predicted proteins | sample 1670901 | NCBI WGS metagenome assembly OBEQ01 (sample SAMEA104232315, study PRJEB22302) | groundwater metagenome | biome: forest; feature: aquifer; material: groundwater | place: USA | collected 2011-08-07 | depth 5.4 m | reverse complement strand
TCACCGGCTCGAACGCGTCGGGGTCGACTCCAAGCAGCTCGCTCATGAGGGTGCGGCCGTCCCGAAACACGCACCATCCATCGCCCACGAGGACGGCATCGACGTTGCCGTGCCCCTCGAAGACGCGCACGACGGAGCTCTGGGCGAGCGCCGCGTCTTTCAGCTTCTCGGGCGGTAAAAACATGAGTGAGCCGGCACGATGCGCTCGCACGAGATCGCCGAAGATGAGCGTATCTGGCTCGAGCGCAAGCGCGAGCTCGCCCGGCGTTTTCGATCCTTCGAGCTCGAACACCGTGAAGCCACGCACGATCTCGTCTCCATCGGCGAGCCAACGATCGCAGCGCATCGGGAACCCGTCCTTCTCGGCACACGGCCCTGCCACTTTCGCGCCGAGCTCTCTCGCGAGCGCCTCGGTGCCGCGCACGTGATCGGAGTTCGTGATGACGATCCAAGCTGCGCCGCCGATCGATTTCAGGTGCGCGCGATCGTGCTCGCTCATCGGGAGCGGATCGATGAGGACATTTCCGGCGTCGCGTACCCAGACGAAGCTGTTGAACTCGATGTTCAACCGTTCATTGAACACCGAGTACGCGTACAAGTCCTCTCGGTGGAGCCGTTTCATCTTGGTCGAGGTCGGAGCACCGCCCCTCGAACGATGGTAACCGGCGTCGGATGCGGTATCTCTGAAATCGTATGCCCGACCGAGCTGACGGAGCCGCGGGTTGCGGCAATGGAGGCGCCTCCCGGCGGGGCGTGCTAGAGGTGGCGCGTTCTGCCCCCGTAGCTCAGTGGATAGAGCAGCGGTTTCCTAAACCGTTGGTCGCAAGTTCGATTCTCGCCGGGGGCGCTAACCGTGGTTGACTCAGCCCGCAGCCATCGGAGGTGCCGAGGGCCGCACCGATGCGCGTTTCGGCGGTCTCTGCGAATTGCGAGCGGCCCGCACGTCCTCGGCCCGCACTGGCACGACCAACTCGAACTTCGTCCCCTTCCCGGGCTCCGCGTGCACGCGCACAGTACCGCCCGCGCGCTCGACGTCGGCCAGAACGGCTGCCATACCCACGCCGCGTCCGGAGATGTCCGTGACCTCAGCCGCGGTCGAGACGCGGTCTCGGAAGATGAGCATCACCTTCTCGTCGGCAGACATTCGCTCCGCCTCCGCTTCCGTGATGATCCCCTTGTCGATGGCCGCACCTACGACCGCGTCTGCAGGAATTCCTCGGCCATCATCCTGGACCGTGATCACGTACTCCGAAGGAGTCTCGGACACGCTCACCACGAGCTCCGCGCGAGCAGGCTTGTCCCCCCGCTCACCCGGCGACTCGATGCCGTGATCCATCGCGTTTCTGATCAGGTGCGGGAGATTCTGGAAGACGGGTGACAACCTCGTCGCGTCGACTCGGAGGTCCCCACCGACCACCCGCACGTCGACCTCTTTGCCGAGCCGGGCGGCCAGCATTTCGCCGAGCGACTGGACCGGCCCGAGCAACTCACCCGCCGGCGTCAAGGACAGCTCCCGAAGCGTCTGGTCGAACCGAGCGCGCAATTCCGAAGGAAGCATCGTTCGGATCCAGCGCAAGTCCTGGAGCTGCTCCTCCGACACGACGAAGCGACGGCGGAGCTCAGCGTCGAACACCACACCGAGAACGCTGCGATGCTCCTCGAGGAAGTCCCGAAGGGCACCCGTGATCCGATCGATATGCTGTCGCTCGATGTCCGGCTGCTCCTCGATCTGGTGAATCAATTTCGCGAGCTGGACGACGCCGTACGATGCGACGTTGCCCTTGATGGTGTGCGCGACGCGACGCACGTGCGCCACATCTTTGGCCTCCAGCGCCTGGTGCGCCGAACGAAGCTGCTCTTTGGTCTCCGCCAAAAAGCCCTCGAACGAAGCCTTCTGGCGCAGGATGTTCAAGAGCGCGCGGTTGTCCTCGTTCTCACGCTGCACGGTCTCGAGCTGCGTGACGTCGCTGATGGTCATCAAAAGCGCAGCCACTTTTCCGTCGTCGTCCCGAACCACACGGGCTTCGACGTTCAGCACGCGGCTGTCAGGCATCACGAAACGGCGCGGAAGCTGCTCGATATTCAGCTCTTCGGGCAAAACGTCCTCGAACACCTGGTCCGCGTTGAGCTTGAGCTCGGCGCGCTCTCGCGCCTTGTCGAGGCGCAAGAGATCGCAGAGGTTTTGCCCCGCGATTGCGTCGGTGCCGAGGAGATCGCGGCACGATCGCGTATAGCCGTCCTTCACCACGAGGGCGCTATCGACGCGAAGGAAGCCGAAGACGACGTTGTCGAGGATGGCGCGGATTTGTTTCGTACGCTCGATACGCTCGGCCATTTCGCGCCCGAGCTTCTTGTTCAGGCCCAGCACGTGGACGGTTACGACGATCATCACCGCAATGGCGACGAGAATTCCGAAGAGGACGTGCCAGTAGGCGCGCAGCGTGTCACGCCACGTGACTTCGCCGTAGTGCGCGTAGGGGCCATATTTCAGATCTTTGAAAATCACGTGGACAGGCTGGTAGTCGAGCGGCACTGTCCATCCTGCCGTTTTGGCGGCCCGCGCAGCAGGGTGGTCCGCTGGCAGCTTGAGAAGCGCCGCCGCCACCTCGTGGGCGAGCTTTTCCGACGTTTGCGACAACGTCGCAAACGCCCATTCGGGGTACAGCTTGGTGCTCAAGAGGAACGGGAAACCCTCCACGTGCTGCGCATTGATGATGCTGTAGTCCTCGAGCCGAATCGCTTTCTTCTGCGCGAGCTCCTCGAGCATGCCCGTGCGGACGGTGCCGCAGTCCACGCGTTTGTCGCGGACGGCGTGCACGACGTTTTCCTGCGGAAACTCACCCCACTCTAGGGAGCGAAAATCCTTCATGGGGTCGATCCCCTGCTGGAGCATCGTGTGCTGCGCCACCTGAAAGCCACCGAACGAGGTCCGGCTCACCCCCATGAACGATTTGCCGCGCAAGTCTTTCAGGGTCTTGATGTCGGCGCGGTCGGCGCGGCAAAAAATGACGCCTCCGAAACGCGTGTGCCCTTCACCGTCGGGGCCGAGATACCGGAGGGTGGAGATTCGGGAAATCCCGTAGTCGTGCTCCATCACCGCGTACTCGCCGGGATTGGTGATGAAGAAGTGCAGGCGCCCTTGTTCCATGTTGGGGCGGACGGCCGCGAGGTCCATCGGGACGATCTCGAATTTCTTTCCGGGTATCGCCTTGGTGAGATACTCGGCGGTCGGACCCCACATCTTGCGCGTTGGCTCGATGCCTCGCGACGCGATGACACCGACGCGAATGACCTCTTCGGCGTGGGCCACCGACGGGCTCGTGAGGACGCCGACAAGAACGGCGAGGAGAGTGACGAAGAGCGTGCAGCGTCGGTTGGCGTACGGCTCAGCTCGCAATGATTCGTAGCAAGTGGGGGTGTACATGCCACGCTATGAGACGGCCTAGAGCGCGTAAGATTTTAGCCGTCTCGAATGGCCCCAAGACAAATCGCCCCGGCCAACCGGTCGAGAAATAGCGGCCCCGCGCAGGGTGACGTTTCTGTAACGAACCGGGCTACGGACCGATGTACTCGAGCTGTAAGCAGTTCCCACCCGTTAGCGTGTAGTAGTCCGAAGCCAGACGACACGGCGACGCCCCGACCGGAGACCCTTGGGTGCTGATGGTCGCGCTTTGGTTTTTGGCGTCGAAGGGCACGCCACCTGCGGGCTGGTATCCATCGAAATTCCAAGCTTGCGTCCCGGCGACCGCGAAGTTCGTCTTCTCTAGATCGATTTGAGCGACCGGGGAAAGCGACTGACCACCCAAGCACGAGCGGCCTGATGCGAACGGCATTCGGAAGTAGTCATTGTGAACCGTGCCGCTCCCGCTGTCTTCGTGTGTTCCACCCGTCGACGTCGCGCCGGCATAGTCGCCAGTATCGACCATTCGTGTCGCCGGATCGAAGAGCACCATCTTCCACGTGGTCTTCACCGCTTGAGTCTGGCCGGAGATACCACTGGCGCAGCCCCCGCGCGGATAGCTGGAGTAATTCTTTTCGTCGTCTGCATTGAGGAGGAGGTAGGTCTTACCGTTTGTCTCGCAGTGAGCGTCGAACGGTTTCGACGCATCTTTGTCGAGAAAGAGCGTGACGTCATGGCCCACGGCCGCCGAGCCGAGCTCTGCGCAGGTGGCGGGGTAGGTGGGGCCGACCTCGGGCCGCGCGTCGGTGGATCCATCAGGACTGCTGGGACGAGCGTCCGGCAAGCTTCCTCCATCCGGCGAGCTGCCTCCATCGGGCGCGCGATTGGCGTCGGCCGTGGTGGTGGCATCGCCCCCACGGCCGTTCGACGGAACACCGCCATCGTCCACGGCATCGGTTCCCGAAGCGCCTGGACCCGTGCCCTCGAGCGCGAGCCCGCACGCGGAGAGTCCGAAGAGGCCGAAAACCGCGGCGCGCACCATCGGCCTATTCTAGCAAAATCGAAGGTCAGGGCGATCTTCGCGGATGCGTCGCGAAAAAGCGCCAGATTTCCTCGCGCGCGTCGATGTCACGATTGGTGGTGCCGATCCACTTTTCGTTCATGTACTGCCATCCGCCGGGCCAGGTGTGACCGCCGCCTTTGATGCGATAAAATTCGACGGCGGCGCCCTCCTTGCAGCGCGTCCAACCTTGAACGTGCACGGTGGAGCCATCCGTCGGGTTCGTGTCGGGGAAAGAGCTCTCTTCCGCCGCCCCCTCGCATCCATCGTGGCGCACCCACTCGGCGACCGTCCCCTCCGCCGAGATGACCATCCCGCGCGCGCGCATATTTCGAATTCGCACCTCCCCGCCCGCGTACGGGACGATCGGGTCCTCGGTCCCGAACATGAGGAGGAAGGATACCGGTCGCTTCGGCGCGCACACGTTCTGGATGGATCGCGGCATGGTGCCCGCGACGAGCGCGACGCCGGCAATGCGATCGGAGAGCTCGCACGCGAGGCGGCTCGACATCATCGCTCCGTTGGAGATTCCCAGCGCGAAGACGCGCTCTCGATCGACGAGATAGGTGTGCGACATCTCGTCGATGATCTTTGCGATGAAGGCGACGTCCGGCACTTCCTCCTGGTGCGCCGTCGTGTGCGGGTCCGCGCGTCCGTCGTTCCAGTTCTTGTCCACGCCGTCCGGGTAAGCGAGAAAAAAGCCGTACTTGTCGGCAGTCGCATCGAGGCCGGCGAGCTCGTGCAGTCGCGCGCCGGTACCGCCACCTCCGTGCAATGCGAGCACGAGCGGCAGCGGACGCCCCTCCCGGGACGCGGTGGGTACCTTGAGATGCCAGGTGCGGGTGCGCCCTTCGATGACGATCGAGCGTTCGACGTAGAGCGGCTCCGAAGTTCCCCCGTAGGTCGGAAATTTCGTGTCCTCGTGTCGGTCGCACCCCGAAAAGAGCGCGAGCATGGCACCGCAAATCCACTTCACGGTTGTGACTCTACACGACGCTGGAGGACCAAACGTAGCGGTTGTTCTACCATGCGCGCATGGACGATCAGCGCCCATCGATCGTTTTCCTCGATCCCGCCGAGCCGGAGGCATCGATGAACGACCGACTGGAACCGAAGCTTCGCAGTTTTACTGCCGAGTTCGCGGACGCCGAACTGGAAGCCGAATTTCGCAAGGACGAGATGGAACGGGCCACGCGCGCGTTTTTGCGCTTCAGCGTCCCATTGGCCACGCTCTCCTTCGTTCTCTACGGCTTTCACGACGCACTCGTCGTGCCCAGCGTCCATGGCTTCGCCTGGTCGTTGCGGTACGGGCTCTTCGTGCCCTCGGCCCTCGTCGTGCTCGCCGTCGTTTTCTCGCGCCACATCGAGCGCTGGCACCAGCCGGCGATGCTCCTCTTCGGCATGAGCGTGAACGTGGTCGTCCTCTCCATCGGCTCGGTCGCATCTCGCGAGGGCTTCTTCATCTACACGTCTTTCGCGATCCTCTTCGTGACGCTGGGCGCCTTCATCGGCAAAATGAGCGTCGTCACTCAGCTCGCGTACACGCTGCTGTCCATCGCGCTCTACAACGCTCTCGACATGGCCAGCTCGCGCGAGGTCAAAGTCTCGATGAACCTCACCTTCGCGACCATGGGCGTCATCGGTGCGCTCGTCGCATTCCAGCTCGAGACGCAAGCGCGCCGCGGCTTTCTCCAACGGCAGGTCATCGCCGAGCAGATGAAGAGCCTGGAGGTCGAGCGCCAGCGGGCCGAATCGCTCCTCCTCAACATTCTACCCGCACCAATCGCGCGTCGATTGAAGCTCGAGAGCCGCGCCATCGCCGAGGGCTTCGCCGAGACTACGGTCATGTTCGCCGACATCGTCGGCTTCACCAAGATGAGCGCGCGACTGACTCCGGAGGAGCTCGTGAGACGGCTGAACCAGATCTTCAGCGCGTTCGACGATTTCGCCGACGAGCTTGCCCTGGAAAAAATCAAGACGATCGGCGATGCGTACATGGTCGTGGGCGGGCTGCACGGGTCGCACACCAGCGATCACGCGCAACACGTGGCCGAGATGGCGCTCAAAATGCTGCGCAAAGTCAAAGAGTATGGCGAAAAGATCGGAGAGCCCTTGGCCATACGCGTCGGGATTCACACGGGACCCGTCGTCGCGGGGGTAATCGGCAAGCGGAAGTTCATTTACGACGTGTGGGGCGACGCCGTGAACACGGCGAGCCGTATGGAATCGCACGGGGTCGCGGGCGCCATCCAGGTCTCGCAGGAGGCCTACGCACTCTTGTCGAAAGACTACGTTTTCGAGGACCGCGGCGAGATCGATCTGAAGGGCAAGGGCCCGACCCAAGCCTGGCTCCTGGTCGGACCGAAAGCGTAATCGTCCACGGGATCCACGCTTCGCATAGGCCCATCTTGGGTATTCTGGTCCCGTGGTCACGACCGAAAAGACTTACGAGATGCTCTGGGACTGCAGATATTGCTCCCAGAAGAAACTGCTTGGCCTGACGCATCGGTTTTGCGCGGGCTGCGGCGCTCCTCAAGACGCGACCAAGCGCTACTTCCCCAAGGAGCACGAGAAAGTCGCCGTCCAAGACCATCCCTACGCGGGAGCCGACGTGCAGTGCCCAGCATGCAATGCATGGAACAGCCGCCGCGCTGCGCACTGCACCCACTGCGGTGGACCGCTCACGACCGGCAAACAAGCGCCCCTTCGCGTCGAGCCGGGCATCGTTCCCAGCGGGCAGCCTTCTGCGAAGAAAGACACCAGCCCGCTCGTGTGGGTGCTCGTGGTCACACTCGTCGGCGTCGTCGGCCTCGTGATGGTCCTCGCCTTTTGGAAGCGCGGCGGCGCCTTCGAAGTCACGGGAAGAACCTGGGAGAGGTCGATCGAAATCGAGCGCTTCGGCCCGGTGCGCGACTCCGCATGGTGCGACCAGCTCCCGAACGGCGCGCGCGTGGTCTCGCGTCACCAAGAGCCCCGCTCCACCAAGAAGACCCCCGACGGGCAAACGTGCACGAAAAAGAAGAAAGACAACGGCGACGGGACGTACAAAGAAATCACCGAGTGTTCTCCGAAGTACAAAGAGGAGCCGGTGATGGGCGAAAAGTGCGACATCGATGTCGACCAGTGGAAACCCGCTCGCACCGTGAGCGCCACGGGAGTGGCCAAGGATGAGCCGAAGTGGCCCTTGCTCGAGGTGAAGCAGAGGGGCGCATGCATCGGCTGCGAGCGCGAGGGCAAGCGCAAAGAGAGCTACGGCGTCGCGCTGCGCGAGGCGACGAGTGGGAAAGAGAGCCGCTGCTCGTTCGATAACGCCGCGCGGTGGGGTGCGTTCAAGGACGGCGCGCGCTTCGAGGGAAAAATCGCCGTGGTGACAGGGTCGCTCGACTGCGATTCGCTCCACCCCAAGTAATGCGCATTCTGTCGTACAACGTCCGTTACTTCGGCCACGCCACGCGGGGCATCGCGAGTACCAAGCGAGCGATGCAGCGAATCGCGGAGGCGATCGCCTCGCTCGATCCGCTCTGCGACGTCGTTTGCTTGCAGGAGGTCGAGACCTCGTCGATCCGCTCGACCCTCGCTCATCCGCTCAGCCACCCGGAGGAGACGCAGCTCGAACGCTTCGTCGCCATGCTCACCGCCGAGCTTACGGCTCGTGGCGTCGAGAGCCCCTACGAGGCGTATTACTTCCCGGCGCACAGCTACAAGCTCTCACGAACGATGCCTGTCTACACGACGGGACTCGCCGTCCTCGCACGCGCAGGGCTGCACGTCGACCATCACAATGCCGACGAGCCGTGCGACATCACCCATCGCCATTTGCATCCCGTGAAGGGGCTCAAGCAAACGCGAATCTGCGCTCACGTGCGCGTCAAGGACGACCGCGGCGAAGCGCTCGACATCTTCAACACCCACCTGTCGCTCCCGTCGGCAATGTCGCGCGAGTTCTGGCTCTTGGAGAGGCGCATGGGCTACGGACCGAACCAGCTCGGCGAAGCGAAAAATCTCGTTCGGTTCGTGGAAAGCGAGCGCGCGAGCGACAAGTTCGTGATCGTCGGCGATTTCAACGCGCTGCCGGGATCACCCGTGTACCGGTACCTGGTCGACGAGGCCAAGCTCACCGATCCGTTCGCACGCCTGCACAAGATGAACGAGGACGAGCTCCGCCATTGGCCGACCGCGGGCTTCATGCGAATGCGGATGCACCTCGATCACGTGTTCAGCGGCGACGCGATCACCTGGATCGACTTCGAGGGGAGCGCGCCCGTCGGTGACCGGGGCAGCTCGTTCTATCGGCTGAGCGATCACGCGCCGATCATCGGGAGCTTTCGGACCTGACGTGCCTGCCAAATGCCTTCGAACGAGTAGATGAGCAGCGCTGCCCACACACCCAAGTACCCGACCAATTTCTGCCCGGAGAACGGCTCGCCGTAGAGGCCCACGCCGACGAGGAGTTGCAGAGTCGGAGCGATGTATTGCGTGATTCCGAGAAAGTCGGAGATCGGTTGGCTCAAGGAGCCTTGTAGAGAAGCGCTCCCGCTTCGTCGAGGAGCGAACGCGCGCGCGCGGCATTGTGAATGCCTGCTGCCGGATCTTCCAGGACCGTCGCAACGCGCCGAGCGGCTTCAGCGAGCTCCTGAGGAGCTCCTTTCGTCACTGCATAGCGCGTCTGTGCGTGCAGCGGCGCGCCTCGCCCGTCGGCGCGAATGGCGACCACCCCGCGCCGAACGAGCTCCTCCCAAAACCTCGTTGCGCGTTCACTGACCGTTCGTCCATTCCCGTCGACGCGCTCCCGCGGATTCCCCTCCGCGTGGCACGGCTTGCACGATGCGGGATTCGCCTTGAACGAGTGCCCGACTCCGTGCACCTCCGCGCTCTTGTCGTGCGGCACGCCATGGCAAGCAAGGCACCCGCGTCCCGTCGCATGCGGTCCGGGAGCGAAAACGAGTCGGGCCGCCGTCGCCCGCGGTAGATCGCCTGGCGTTTCGCTTTCACGGGCGCCATGGCACGGCAAGCACACCGCACTCGACCCGACATCGCCCGCGCCGAGCGAGGTGGAAACGGAAACCCGACGAACGAGCGACGCCGCCGCGTTGCTCGCGTGAGGCGAGTGGCATGCAGCGCAGGCGATCCCCATGCTCCCCGCCTCGGGCGGCACGATCAATTCCGACCCGCGCGCGCCAATCGCCCTCAAGAAGCCGGCGGTCGTGTGGCAGGATGCGCACTCCCCCGTGCGCGTTTCGGGCGCTCGATCCGACACGGCCATGCGCGACGCCTGCCAGAACATGACGTGGCCATATTTCGGCGGGGCGTCGTGGCAGACCGCGCACACGCTGGAGCGGAGGGCGTGCCAGCGCGCCGCCGGATCGGGGATCGTCGCCGGCCCGTGGCAAGCGAAGCATCCAACGCCCGAGGTCCGACGCAGCTCGCGAGGCATGTCGGCGAACCACGCGGTATCGGGCATTCCAGGGACGCGCGCCGACAACGTCTTTGCGAGATGCACGAATCCGCCATCGTCCAGACCCGGCTCCCCAACTGCGTGGCAAGCCAGCGCGCACCGCGGATCGTAGCTGTCGCCGAGCGCGCCTTTGAGGCCGCGTTCGAAGACGTGTGTCATCGGGCTGTCCTGAATCGTGCGCCCAATCTCGCGGTGGCAATCGGCACGCCCGCAATCGAGGGGCATGTCATCGTAGCGGCCGGCTCGAACCGCGAGGAGCCGGCCGTTGCCATCGGCGAGCACGAAGCGTCCCGGTTCTTTCGCTTCGACGCGTGTAAACCCAAAGGCCGCCGTCATCTGGGGCGCGCGCTCTTTCGTTCTGGGATCGGCCGTCCAGCCCTCGCCCAGCAGGTAGAGAGCACCGCCCGCCGCGATGGTCGGGATGCCGGTGGTGCGCGCGGCGGCGACGATCTGCACGCGCTGTTTCACCTGACTCGCACCATCTGCATAGCTGGCTTCGAGCCGCACCGCCCCCTGCGTGCGCGGCGAGATCCCGACGATGCTCCACGCTGGCAACCGGGCGCGTTCTTCGCCCAGCGACTGCGCGAGCGGAGGTGTACGCGTTTTCACGTAGAGCCCCCGGTCCTGCATTTCGAGCGGCGCGTCGCCATCGAGCACGCGCCACGCAAGCGGAGGCGCCGGCGTCTCGGGGCAGCCATTCACGGCCGCCACCTCCACCTCTTGGCCGTAGCCAACATCCGCAATCCACTCCGGCACCCGCAGGCGCGGAACGACTTCGCCGGTGCGCTTCTCGCCCGACTCGAACTCCGCTTCGAGCGGGCACGCGCCGGGCACCGCGACACGCACTCGCCCGTGGAAACCGGGCCCGAGCTCGAGCTCGAGACGAGCCTCGCCTGCACGCCGCACTCCGCGAACGGCGTCATCGGGCAGCCACCGAGCGCGGCGCAGATCGAGAGAGGGCGACGCAGTGGTGAGAGTCCACAGGCCGGGCGTTTCTCGTTTTGGGCACCCAGCGATGGCCGCGGCGAAGGCGACCGGTAGAAGACACCAATTGCGCGTCATGGCACCTTCGCGCACGTTCCAAAGATGCACACAAGGTCGGCGCCGCAGTCTTTGTCGAACCAGCATGTGGGCCGGGGGGGCAGCGAGGGAAGACACACGCCGCTTTGGCAGACGGCGCCTCGTGGGCACGAGGAATCGCGATCGCACGACGTGCCGAGGCGAAGGTCGTTCCCCCTGGCACACACCTG
>OBEQ012442898.1_pt1 | contig 11166 bp, 15 predicted proteins | sample 1670901 | NCBI WGS metagenome assembly OBEQ01 (sample SAMEA104232315, study PRJEB22302) | groundwater metagenome | biome: forest; feature: aquifer; material: groundwater | place: USA | collected 2011-08-07 | depth 5.4 m | reverse complement strand
TCGCGCGGGTAAGACCGACCTCGGACGAGAGCGCCTTCATCCCGACTTCTTGCAGCCGTTTCCGTAGCTTTTGGCGGGGGGCTTTCGGGAGCGGCTCGCCGATGGTCCTCGGACATGTTTCGCTTGACATTGCAGCCGATCATAAGTAACAAGTAGCCTGTAAGTCAACTTCCGATCGCGTGGGAGGGACAGTGGACCAGGAAACGCTCAACGCTGCAGATCGCGTCATCCGTGCGGTCCTTACATTTCCCGACCACGCTCGACATAACCGGCCGGGCGTCGTTCTCGTCGACGGTTCGTCCCCGACGGGCGTCCGGTGGCACGAGGCGACCAAGCGTATCGAGGGCGAAACCCAGGCGATCTTCCGCCGCGACAAGGGCCGCGGCCGGCGCGTGACCGAGACGCGACTCGGCGTCCTCGCCGCCGACGGAAAGACGGTCCGAAACGGTACGCGCTCGCCCGTCGGCGAGTGGCGAACGTCAGGGCTCTTTACCGAAGTCGTCGTGTGGGCCTATCGGCAGATCGCCGAGATCTGGAAGCTCGATAACGAGTTCGTCGCGCGGTGGGCGTCTTACGCCTTCACCGAGGACCACCGAGACGTGAAGGTTCTCCTCGCAGCCTTTCTCCTCGCGCAGTCGCGGAAGGGCGATCCGATTCGAGAGGGCAACAAGATTCTTTTCAACGACGAGAACTACCGCGACGTCGGAGAGGCGCTCATGCTGGCGACCGCACCGGCTGGGCACTTTTTCAACGCCAAGATGGTCCTTTCCGTGCGCGAAGTTCTCCGCGTTCCGGCCGTCGCTGTCGTCAACCGCGCGTTTGGATTTACGCAGTCTGATCGTGAAGCGGCAGGCGAAGTTCGTTGGCGGTACGTCGCGCGCCGCTGGCTGCGCTACCGTGAGCGAAACCTTCCGATGCTGGAGGGCCTTGTCAAGAGCGGCTGGCGACGGTCGGTTCTTGATCTTGCTAGCGCAGCGGCCTACCGACCGGAGTCGCCGGTATTCTACCGGGCGCTCAGGTGGGAGCAGGATCAGGCCGAAGATGGACGGCGCCGGATCGCGATCGGCGAGAAAGTCGCAGCGGCCGAGACCTGGCAGGGACTCGACGAACAAGCGGTCTGCGAGCGCATTGCCAAGGGCCGCGAGGGAAACTGGAAGCGGATCGTTGGACTCTTGCCGCCGGAAGTCGGCCTCACGCCGGCCGTGGCGATGGCTGCGATCGAAGCCGGTGCGCTCTCGGACAAGGAAGCGATCATCTTGGCTCCGACGTTCGAGGAGCTGGGGATCCTTCACAAGCCGCCGGTCGCAGCGCTTCTCGAACGAGCTGCCAAGACGGCAACGGACATGCGCGCAGCGTCGATTGCCACCCGCGTTCGGGGCCGCGAAGCCAAGGAAGCCTTGACGAAAGTCGCTGACACCGCGGCGCAGAAGATCGTTTCCGAAGTAACGCGCGATCTCGCGGTGTACTTCCTCGTTGACACGTCGGGATCGATGGAAGGAACGATCGAACGAGCGCGTGCTATCTGCTCGAAGATGGTCGCGTGCTTCCCGGAGGGGAAGCTCTCCGTCTTCACGTTCACGACGGGCGTAAAGAAGCTGACGCTTCGGCACTGGTCGGCGGCTGGCGTTGAGCGCGCATTTGCTGGCGTCTCAGCGGGCGGTGGAACGGATTACGCGACAGCGACGATCTTGGCGGCGCGCTCTTCACCGCCGCCCGAGGGGCACGATGTCCTCGTCATCTACGCCGGCGACGAGGAGCACGGCGGCATAGGTGGTCCAGGCGGACCGACGTTTTCAGCCGCGGTTCGTGACTCGGGCCTCCGACCGATGGCCTTTGGTCTCGTTCGCGTAACCGGACCGAGGTCAGGAGGTCGCGGGGACAGCGTTCGGCGGACGGCGGCGGAACTCGGGATCCCGTGCTTCGCCGTCGACGAAGGCGTTTTTTCCGATCCGTACGCGGCTCCGCGGGCGATCCGCGATCTCGTTTCATCAACGCCGGTGGATCGGGCAGCAGCGTTCGCGCTTGGCGGTCGCGCGCGAGAGACGCTCGCCGAGAAGATCGCCAAGACGCCGATCCTAGAACGGCCGGCGTGGGTCGCCGTAACGGGTGCAGGACGATGATCGTTACGAACAAGGTAACAAACGAGCGCGATACCGTCGTTGATACGATCTGTAACAAGTGCGGCGGCTCGCTTAAAGATGGATTCGATTACGAAGGGCTTCTGGAAGCGCACGGCTGCGGCAGCTACGGGTCGAGGATCGGCGACGGCCGTCAGTGGGCTTTCTCGCTCTGCGAGAACTGCCTCACTTGGCTCTTCGGCCTTTTCAAACATCCGCCCTGGCTAGCTGACGGCGACCTAACGGAACCTGCGACGGGCGCATTGCCGCCGGACGATTTCGCCTGGCAGATCGGCAAAACGGCTGGATCGCTTCGCTTCGTACGGGACGCAGAGCGATATCTCGAAGGAGCAACAGAAGAAGAGCGCAAGAAACTGCGCAAGGCAATTGCTCGGGTCAAGGCCGGTGATCTGGACGCAACGTTTCTAACAATCGAAGGTGCAGTGAAAGGAACATAGGGTGATTCGGTTCCTTTACTGGCTTTGGCTCCAGATCGTCGATGCCTGTCTGACGAATCGCGTTCTGTTCCGACGTCTCTGGACGATCGTTGCAAAAGAGAAGCTTGTCGTCCTTCCACTCCCGAACGATGCGCAAGGCTGTCGCGGAGAGACGTATACAGCGGGCCGATACTGCAGCGACCTTCGATGGATCGAACTTCATCCGAAGCACAAGCGCGACCCGTGGGTTTTGGCTCACGAACTCGGTCATCACTTCGCTGGCACGAACGAAGCGAACGCTGATCGCGCCGGCTATTTCCTTCTGAAGTCGCTTCTCTCACCGACAGAGTGGAGCGCGATCGCTTGGCGGGCCAAAGTTTGGCTTCCACCAAGACCGTGGCTCGTAGAGCTTGCGAAGGCTGAGCGGCTTACGCATCGTAAGAAACGACTTCTTCAACTCGCAGGATCACCGAATCGTAACGAAGCGGCGCTGGCTCGGCGCTTCGCGGCCGAGATTGTAGTGCCTGCGATGACGGTACTCACGCAGCGTGCGTCACTTTACGATCGCTGGGCAAAAGTCGATCAGCGACGCCTCGCCCTACTATATCCACCGCAGTTCGCGTTTCGATTCAACGTGTGGATGGGCTTCGCCGCGAACGGTGTGATCCAGCTTTGGCAAAAGCAATTTGCGAAGGGCGCTATTTTCACGGCGATCGCGGCGGCCCTGTTCTTGTTTGGCGGGAAAGTGCTTTGGTTTGTGTTAGCACGATTCGATAACTGCAAGGTTCCGGAGGCCGAAGGCCGTGAGATCGTTTCGTAGACAGTTCTGGACCTAGGAGTGAGCAAATATGGCTCTTAGCAATTGGGATACGCTCGCACTCGACGAGAGCGGACGTCCGACCAACGGCGTATTTACGTCGCCGCTTGGCATCGTTGTTGAAATCTACAAGAACTGGCTCTACGTGCGCGACTCAAAAGGCTGGGAATCCGGCGGCGGATACGTCGAGCCTACGATCATGGAGATTCAGCACGGCTCGCTGTCCTACAAGGACGTGCAGATCAGCGCTATTCGCGGCCCAAAAAACGGTGTCTACTGCGTCGTGCAATCGGCGGTCTATCCGACTCCCATCGCCGGAGTCTGCCCTACGTGTCAAGCCAAGAAGGGCGGTTGGCACGGCGTCAAGTGTCCAAGCTTCGTGCGTGTGAAGCACCTCGTCATGGTTGGAATCGGCTGTTACGGTTACTCGGAGAGCGGCGATTGGCTCGGCGTAGAGGCCGCTGACAAGCAGTTACTTTACGAGTGGATTCATAAATCGTTGGAAGAGCCACTCGAAGCCGTTGACGTCGCCGCGCAGATCGTCGATTCGCTGAAAACGGACGGCAAGTGACCTGGCAAGAGCTACTTATCGCCGAGCAACGCGTTTTCCCGTGGATCGGAGAGGCGACGCTCATCGACAGTGATCATAGCAGCCGAAAGATCGTCGGTAAGCGCCCCGACGAAGAGGGCTGGTACGAATTCGCCCTTCGCGGCCGTAGCGCAAAGCTCGTCGGTCCGGTTGACCCGCGCCCTCTTGGTTTTCTATCGTCGGGCTATCTCGTCGGTGATCGGTTCGTCTCCGACGGTGGCTTTCCGCGCAGCTTAGAAGGAATCGCCGAAGGCATCACCGATGGTACGCTGCCGCGCACGTATCTTATCGAGCCGGGGCTGGACTGGTTCGTTCGTGTCTGGACCGGACGGCTTTATGAGAATGGGCCGACGATTTACGTTGGGGGAGATCTCCCGCTCGGACCAGAGCAAGAAGTTCTTACAGCGTATCTCGATCGGGCCGAATCGATCCGCGAGATCCGCGGTGTTCCTCCGGCGCTGGATTACGCCTTCCGTTTGGCCTCGGCGCAGCGTAAGGCCGCCGAGCGCCGTCGTGAGGCTGCCGAGCGCGAGCGACAGGTACGAGCGCTAATGGCGCGGCAGGAAACGGCCGTCGGTCGACGAGAGCTGGCGCGCGTTGATTTCGGCGCGGCGGCGCGGGCGGCGCTTACGGTCGGTGGCGCGGTCTATCTCGATCACCGAGAAATTGCGCCCGGCGAAATGGCCGTTCGCTATCGCGTTGGGATCCGACGCCTAGAGTGTACCGTCGATGCGGTTACATTTCGAATCATCGAAAGCGGTATATGTCTCGCAGACCATGAAACCGGCGAAGACGGCAACGACGGTCGCTTTACGCTAGAGAGCCTGCCCAGCGTTGTGCTGGAAGGCGAGAGACTTGGTGCTCTTCACGTTTGGAGGCACGGGTGACGAGCGACGATTTCTGGCAAGACGACTTCGTGTTCGAGCACTCGAACGTCGTCATTGGCATCTTTCTTTGGGCAGCGCTGTGGGCGCCCGGCATTGGCCGACTGATCGATTGGTTGACGGTCGGTATCATGCGTCACTGAACGAGGCGTCAGGAGGCGGCAAATGTTTGGACCGAAGCCGGGATCATGGTGGCTACGTTCGAAGAGTGATCCGCGCTGGAACACAGACGGACGTGCGATGATGATCGTGACGGCAGGGCCAGTGCGGGAAGCAACGGATTTCATCGAACGAACGCGCAAGCGGCTCAAGTGCGAACCGCCTGCGGATCTCGAATATGGCTGCATGAAAGATTGAACTATGCGTGAAGCGGTGATCCTCATCGCCCTCGACGGAAGGCCGATTATCCGTCGGCAGTCCGACGGTCGGACGGCGGCGTCTATCCCCGACGACGGCGATCACTGGCGCGCGATCTGGGAGAACCGCGCAAGGCTCGCGGGGACCGCACACCTTCATCCGCCCGGGTGTCCGAGGCCGAGCCAAGAGGACAGGACGACGTTCGAAGCGATCGAGAAGGCACTCGGGCGGCGGCTTGATTGGTGGATCATCTCAGGCGATGACGTGACTGTAACGCATCGCTTTGTTGAAAACGGCGGTTGGTGGACGTTTCCTGTGTACGGCTTCGTACCGTGGATCGAAACCCTTCGACAGCTAGGCAACGAGGAGGACATCGTGGGAGCAGAGGTCGAGTTCAAACGGTTCGTGCACGTCAAGATCGGAGATGGACACGCGACGCTGGCGGTCGGAGTTGAAAACGACGTCCTCGTTGTCTCGCGGGCGCTCTGCTCACCAAAGGATCAGTTCTGTCGGCGAACCGGACGAAAGATCGCACAGCATCGGCTGGTTCATAAGGACGCCGTACGTTATCGCACCCTGCGTCCGTACCGCGAGGACGTCTCGCTCGTCGAGCAGGCTGTGGCAGCAATCGAAGAGGATCGCCGCGGGAACCAAGCGTGGCCGCGCTGGACGCAGGGCGAGAAGCTCGAAGCAGTCGGGAAGAACGCAGATGTACCGAACGCCTGACGCAAACGCGGAGCGAGAGGAAAACGCGCGTCTTCTGCGAGACATCGATCGCTATCGGGAAAAGCTTCGGCGCAGCCGAACTGTCTGGACTGTTTGCTGCTTCGTTTGCAGCGCGTTTGGTATCGGGCTCGGGCTTTACTTGGAGCCGCGAGTTCACGAGCGATGGCGGCACACACGAAGCATCAAACATTGTATCGTTGTCGAGGAAAGGTTCATTCACGGATACTCGAAGATCCTTTCCTGTGATGACTAACAAGGAGAACATGGAAAACGACGCGATGGAGAGAGTGCAGGCGCAGGCGGCTGACGTTCAGTTGGCCGCGGTGAGCGTGACCTGGCGCGGTGAGACCGGCGATCTCGCCGATCCGATGCGCTACGACGCCTCGGAGGCCGAGGTCTTGGCGGCGGCGACGGAGGCAATCCGATCGGGCGCGGTTCGTGGCGTCCGTGCTGATCGCATGGCCGATCTCGCTGACTTCCGCGTCGAGCGGCTACCAGCAGACGTGGCGTCGGGCCGGCAGATGCCGACGCTCTTGATCCGGCCGAAGACGGCCTATGGCGATGCGCAAGAGACGTAAAAAGACCATCTATCTCTGCGGTACATCCGCGGAGTGGGAGATCGGTTACACCAACGTAAGCGTCTACGGAAGCGCCGATAGTTGCGCGCTCGAAGAGTCCTGCACTGACACAGACGGGATTGTCAAAGCGAAGGTCAAGCTTTGCAAGTACGTAAAGCCAGCCAAGCCGTTTGGGAATCGCCGCGGCGTTTCGTATCGCGCGTTGAAAGAGGACGACGAAATTGAAGTGAAGGCTGCCCGAGCAGCGATCGACGCGGCGGCGCGCGTCGTCGGAGCGAGGGCAGATGCCATCCGGTGCCTTCGGTGGGCGATTCTTCGAGCCTACGCTTCGGTGAAAGCAACTCAGCGCGAAGAACGACGTGCCCGCCTCGAAGACAGGCCGATGTGACCGATGCTGAGCGCCTTGCCCTTGCGACTCGTGCCCGTGAGCGCCGAGCACGCAAGGAAGCAGCGCGAGAACGAGCAAGGAAAGCGCGGGCGAAAAAGGCCGAGGTTGGACGCGCCGTCCACGCCGCACGGGAGATGTGGGGTGAATAAAGTGAGCCGACGCTGCATCCAGCCATGCTGGTATCGTAGATGACTATGCCACGTGCCGCGATCGCCGCGCGCCGCGTCGTCGTGTTCGGCGCGGGTGCCCTCGGCTCGCACTTCGTTCTCGATATCCGAAACTTCGAGGTTGAGATCGTCGTGGTTGATGACGATCGGCTCGAAAAGCGTAACGCCCTAACGCAGTTCTGCGTCGAGAGCGCTGCGGGAAGGAACAAAGCGATTGCGCTCGCGCAGTCGATGGAGCTACTCTATCGCCGGAAGGTGACGCCGCGGCCGACGCGGCTCGTTCGGGACAACGCTGTGGTTCTCCTGGCCGGCGCGACGCTCGCCGTCGACTGCTTGGATAACGGCGCCTCGCGGCGAACGCTTCAAGCCGCGGCGCGGGAGCTTCGGACGCCGCTTCTCCACGGCGCGCTGTCAGATGCGCAGGACGGCTACGGACGAGTCGTTTGGATGGATCGTTTCGTCATCGACGACGAGAGCGTAGCCGGAGCACCGACCTGCCGGAACGGCGAGAATCTTCCACTTATAGCTATTGTTTCCGGATACTTGGCTACTTCTGCGCAGGAATTTCTCGGAAGCGGCTCGCAGTTTGGCTACGAGATCAGCGCTGGCGGCGTTCAGAGGCGGCGTTGAGGAAACCGTTACGATTTGTGCGAAGCACGATACGTCTAGTCTTTCAACGGATGCGTGTTCGGTGCGAGAGCGAACGCGAGAGCGAACGGCGTGTCCATGAATTGGAATACCAGATCAAGCTATATGAAGCCGAGATAGCACTCTTTCGTGAGCTGGAGCAGGCGCTCGCAACCGAGAAGGCGTGGACAGCGTCACTTGCGGCTGATTCCCGTGCACAGCAGACGCAGCTCGATGAGATTGCAACCGCGATCGGGATCAGTAAAAGGATTAACGGCGTCGGAAGGTCCGATGCGACGCCTCTGTCTGTGTTGGTGCGCAGCGCGCTCGGCAACACGCACCGTTGTCGTTGCTGTGACGATCCTGCCGACGATCCTGCCAGCACCGATGGCCTATGCGACGATTGTAGGCTATCTGGGTGTCACGAGTGGCGCCCGTTCCCCGACGAACATCTACGCTGGCAACGTGGACCAGCGTGCCCCGCGGGCGCAGTCGACCGCCTCGAAGTGCGCATCCGCGAGTTGGAGCGCGCTGTCTTGGAGCGCGATGCGCTGATGGCCGCGATCCTTGCTACTGTCGATCAACAGCGCGTTGATTTCTCCACCGATGGCCTGGGCGGCTATGCCTATGCCGTCAGCGTCGCGCTAAACAAGGCGCGTAGAGTCGCTGATGTAGCGCCGTGGCTGTTGCTGCTCGACGCGGCGGCCCGGCTTCGCGACGGCACGATGGAGCATCGGTGTCACATGAAAAAGCCCTGCGCAGCCTGCGATCTGCGCGACGCGCTCGACGATATACGCGCGAAGCGAAAAATAGTCCTTGACACCAAAGGCGGCCAGCGGTAACTTGCTACCTGCGATCAGGCGGACAACCGAGCGGATCTTACAAGCTGCCCGAAAGGGCGTTCTGGGTTCGACTCCCAGTGTTGCCGAAGGCAATATGGCGGAACGGTAGACGCATCAGCATGAGGCGCTGACCAAAGCAACCGGCTCCACTCACTCGACCGCGATCGCAACTTGCCTCGACGTTAGGACGGCCCGTGGTTCGACTCCGCGGCGAGGCGCTGGGACAAGGCGTTCAACCGGGAAGTGCTTACAAGCGATAGCTCACCTGGTAGAGCACTGGACTCATAATCCAGCGGTAGTTGGTTCAAATCCAACTCGCACAACAACCGGCACTACCACTCGAACGCGGTCCCAATTTTCTTGTTGCGGGCAGGGAAACCGGAAATCCGCTGGCCTCATAAGCCAGAGAAGGCTGTTCAACTCAGCCGCCCGCTACCAGCCAAAAGGAGGCGCGTGTGGATCAGCGCCAAGAACCTCGCCGGAGAATCAACCGTGAATCTCGGGCCAACAAGTACGCTGCCGAGGCGCGGCGCTACGCAATCGTCCTCGATCTAGCTGCCCTTGATCCGATCGTCGATGGCGAGGACGGCGTCGAGGAATGCTTCTTCTGCGGTATCCCAACGGGAGAGACTGTCGATCCAGAGACGACGCATCGGGTGCGCTGCGTTTGGCAGCGTGCTGTTACCGAAGCGCCGAAGATTCGGCGCGCTCTTTCCAACCGCCTGAATTACTCGACCATCGACGAAGCCAAGCGTGCAGCCGAACGCGCGCTCGCAGGCGAAAATGACTAAGCGGCGGATCGATGCGCAGCTCCGTGGGGCCATTCGCGCTGGTATCCGCGATGGCTTGGAGCCGCTACGGACGCTTGAGCGTGTAATGCAAGCGGTCACTCGGACTGAAGACTGCCGCGAGGCCCTGCGCGCGGCACACGCGCGTTACATTCTTGGAAAGTCGGCGCCTGACAATCTCAACCCTTTCAAAGTATATGCTGCGAGACGCGCGTGAGACCGCCCGGCCGACCCAAGAATGGCGTCCTGGGCGAAGCGAAGGGCCTTCGGATGGTTTCATTTCGGGTCGACGACGAAACGTGGCTTGCGCTCCAGAAGCTCGTCGCTGGCGCTGGTCCAGGATCCATCCGCGCACGCTCGACCGTGCTTCGCCGGTTGATCCTGGATGCGATCAAAAATATAGTATGACTTGGTATTACAGTTTAATTTGGCTTTTAGTTGAATGAATTGACATTCCATCAACCAAGAGTACGCTGTTTGGATGGACTCTGACCGCCCTCTCGTTCTCGCTGCGAACGGCGTTCCTGCAGAGAGAAACCCCTACCTTGTCTACGTAGGTGGGCTCGACAAGTCGTCGCGCCCGACGATGAAATCGGTAGCGAAGCTTGTCACGATGCGCTTGTCGTCAGGCGCGATCGAGGATCCCGCCGCCTTTCCTTGGCCCGCGGTCAATTACGGCGTGCTCCGCCGTTTGCGTGCGGTCCTCGTCGAAGACGGACGATCCTATCGAACCGTGAACAAAGCGCTTACCCTCGTTCGGAACGTGGTCAAGCAGGCGTGGCTCCTCGAACTCGTGACGCATGATCACTACGAGCGGCTCCTCCAAGTGGAGAATCTCCGCGACGTCTCTCTTCCCAAGGGCAGGATCGTTGACGACGCTGAGATCGCAGCGCTGCTCGCTGCCTGTGACAAGGACGACGACCTCGCGATCCGCGACGGTGCGATCGTGGCCCTTCTCGCTGGAGCCGGGCTCCGCGAAAACGAAGCTGCGCATGTCCTTTGCGGTCACGTCGATCTCGCTCGTGGCGAGGTGCTGGTCAAGCACGGTAAGCGGCGCAAAGAGCGCGGGGCCTACTTGGAGCGCGGCTTTGACGCTGCGCTCTCACAGGCGATCGCGCGCGCGTCGGGGGGCGAGGAGACGCCTGTATTATACCGCGTCGCGCCGTCAGGAAGGATGATCCGGCCGGTCTGTCGGATCACCACGCAGGCGATCGATCTCGCGCTAGGCCGGCTCGGCGCAGCGGTCGGGCTGCGTCCGTTCACGCCGCACGACCTTCGCCGATCGTTTATTACGCGGCAGCTCACGGCCGGCGTCGACCCGATCCGCCTCGCGCGTACCGTGGGGCACGCTTCACCCAAGACGACGATGATCTATGACCTACGAACGGCGGAAAGCGATCGGTTGGCGATTCGAGGCGGGCGATAGGGACTGACAAGGCTGATTATCAGAGGCACCGTCGAGGAGGTAGCGTGAGCCGGATCGTCTGTTGGTTCTCTTGTGGAGCGGCGAGTGCAGTCGCGTCGACGGGACCGCTGACAATTCACCTTATCGGAGATGACCTGTGACACCCGAGCCAAGAAAAGTTCTCTGTAACCTGTGCGGCTTGACATGCGTGCTCGGTGTCCACCGACACGATGGCGCGTACAGACGGCATCTGCAAACCGATGCCGGATCCGGTGCCGCTACCGTGGGAACCCGCCGCAACGCGCGTCGCGCGCGACGAGTGGCGCAAGATGAAGTACGAGTTTGCTGACGAGGCAGAGCGGCGGGCAAAGGCTCGACGGCGCGTCTGATAATGTCACTTGACTGCGCCTAGCGCCCGCCCATCACCGACGGCAAGTAAAATCT
>OBEQ011856054.1_pt1 | contig 11166 bp, 9 predicted proteins | sample 1670901 | NCBI WGS metagenome assembly OBEQ01 (sample SAMEA104232315, study PRJEB22302) | groundwater metagenome | biome: forest; feature: aquifer; material: groundwater | place: USA | collected 2011-08-07 | depth 5.4 m | reverse complement strand
CTTAATGCGGACGATCACGCGCTTCTCTGCGCGCGTGGAGTCGGCGGACAATGCCGCCAGTGCCATCGAGCACGCGTTGCGGATAGCCACGGGTCCGCGACCGGGGCCGGGATTTCTGTCCTTGCCCCTCGATGTGAGCAGCGCGCCGTCACCGGCGACGCGCTTGTCGGTGAGCGAGCCGCCCGCTCCGCCCGCACCGGATCCCGCAGCGTGTGCCGAAATCGCGGGCGCGCTCAGGGCGTCGAAGCGTCCGCTGCTCGTAGTGGGCAACGGCGCGCGCGGTGCTGCTGCGGAAGTAAGAGCGCTGGCAGAGCGTTTGGCCTGCCCGGTCGTGACCACCCCGCACGGGAAGGGCATCTTCCCGGATTCCCATCCGCTGCACCTTGGCGGGATCGGTTTCGGCGGCCATCCCTCCGCGTCCGACTACCTCGCTCGCCGCCCAGACGTCGTGCTCGTGGTTGGATCGCGCCTCGGCGATATCACCACGAACGGCTGGCGGTTGCCGCTCACCGGGACGAGCGCAACGTTCCAGATCGATCGCGAGGCCTGGATGATGGGCCGCAACTACCCACTCACCTTCGGTCTGGTGGCCGATGCGCGCATGGCGCTACGGAGCATTCTGGCGGCGATGCCGCTCGACGTCGCGCGACCCATGCGGGCGCCGTTCGAGCGCCGGTATCTTTACGACGAGGCCGCGCGATCGGACCGTACGCCCCTTGCGCCCGGTCGGATCATGCGCGCTCTCGAGGAGGCATTCCCCGACGCGTTTTGGGCGGTGGATGTCGGGGAGCACACGGCCTACGCCGTGCACTATCTGACCATCGACCGGCCCAATCGGTTCCGCACACTCATGGGGTTAAGCTCGATGGGCAGCGGGTTCGGTATGGCGATTGGGGCAGCGCGGGCCGGCAGCGACACCGTCGTTGGCATCTGCGGCGACGGCAGCTTCTCCATGTATGCCGGCGAGGTGCTCACGCTCGCAGAGTCGCGCATAGGCCTCGTTCTGGCGGTCATGAATGACGGGCGCTGGAACATGGTCGACAACGGTCTCAAAGCGACGTTCGACCGGCGCCCGCATGCCATGCCGTCGCACGTGGCAGACATCGGGGCTGTCGCGCGCGATTTCGGAGCGGTAGGCGTGCGCATCGAACGGCCCGAAGATCTGACTCCCAGCCGGCTGCGCGCATGGGCGAGCTCCGGGCGGCCCGTCATTCTGGACGTTCGATTCGATGCCTCCCATGTGTTCAGCGCTGCTTCACGAGCGGCCACGATCACGCAACACGTGAAGGGAGCGTCGCTATGAAACGCGCAGGCATCGTCGGTATCGGGTTTTGGGCTCCGAGCACGGTTCGGCGCAACGACGCGTGGTCCGAGGAGTTCGTTCGCGGATTTCACGAGCACCGCGAGGCACGCCGAAAGACGGACTTCACCGACCACGGGCAGCGTAGCGCGACGCGCGCCTACGACGAGCTCTACGCAAAACACGTGCGCCCCTACGACGCCGATCCCTTCAAGGGCGCGGTCGAGCGCCGTGTCGCGGATCCCGCCATTCCCGGCGCGCGCGGAGATACCGTTGCGGCCGGGCGTGCGCTCGAAGACGCGGGCGTCGGGGCCGAAGCTGTCGATTTGGTGATGTCGAGCGCCATACCGCAGGACAAACTCTGCCCGTCCAATGCCCCGGCGGTCGCCCAGGCGCTGGGCTGCAAGGACGTCGCGACTCTGGGCCTAGAGACGTATTGCGCTTCGCCGGTCGCGCAGTTGGACCTCGCGGCTGCGCTCGTCGAGAGCGGTCGTGCGCGCTACGTCCTGTGCGTTTCGTCGCACCAAATGGCTCGCATCAACGATTTGCGCCTCCCTGCATCGCCGGTGTTCGGTGATGCGTCTTCGGCCTTCCTGGTAGGTGAAGTGCCGGAAAATCGCGGCGTGATGCACGTTCTCCGGGGCGGCGATCCGTCGCTCCGCGATGGCGTTGCACTCGCGGTTCTCGAACGGCCGGACAACGTCTGGTGGAAGGGCGTCCCCGGACCGGTGGTCCCGGGGTCCGACGATCTCAGCGCCGCCAAGCACGTCGGCCAAAATCTCCTTCGCTACCCAATCGATACCCTGCGAGAGCTTCTCGAGTCTGCGAAGGTTCCCGTCGACGCGGTGGGTGTATTGTCGATGATACAGCCAAGTACCTGGTTTCAGGCTGCCGTCGCCGAAGGGCTCGGCATTCAGGCGTCGCGCGTTCCCTCGACCTACGCAGACTTTGCGCACATCGGAGGCTGCGCGATTGCGGCAAACCTTTTGGAAGCCCGCCGCGCCGGCTTACTTAATGATGGTACGGTCGTTGCCGTTTACGGTCACGGGGCCGGATTTACGCGCTACGCGGCGTTGCTCCGTTGGCATGAGCGCCCCCGCAGCTGATTGTTCCTAAACTCGCCAAGTGGCAGACCGTTCTGGACTGCAGTAGAGTAGTTCTCTACGTGAGGGCGATCTGGCATTGAAGGCGCGACAGCCGTTGACAATCTTCTGGACCACCATCGCGCGAGGCGATGTGTCCGCTCTCGAGGAAGCCGTGCGCGAACACGACGCGACGCTCGCGCACGTGCGCATTGGCGGGCTTCCGATGCGCACCGTTCCCGCTCTCGCGGCGGGAGCGGTCATCATGGTGTGTGCCACCAACAAGGAGGCGAGCCTGGCGCTCTCTGCAGGTGTTGACGAAGTCCTTCGCTGCGGCGAGGTGACTCGTGAAGCCTTGCGGGTCGCCATCGAGCGCGCCCACGCGCGGGCCCTCTCGCGCTCGTCGCACAGCTTGCGTCGCGCGCTCCTCGCCGAGGACGACGACGTTGCTCTGGGCCTTCTTGGAACCGCGCTCAGCAACGAGCTCGCGCTCCCTCTGATGTCCGCGACCGACGAAGTGGATCGGCTATCGCAGTCCTTGCCGCCGCTCCTCGATGCAAGCGACGACCTCGTCGCCTGGTCGTCGAATGCCGACTCCGACGTTCCGCGCCAAATCGCGGCGCGAAGGCTGGCCGGTCCAAGCTCCGACATACTCAAAGAAGGCGTCGCGCGCCTCGACAACGCGTTGCAGCGGGCGCGCTCCATGGTCGAGGGGATGATGCACCTCTCGCGTGGAGCAGACGGCGAGGTCTCTGCTTCCAACGTGGTTTCGCACGTCGTCCACGTGCTGCGTGGGAGCGTTTCGGCAGCAGAGATCACGCTGGATGCCGAGGGCCCGTGCGTGTGCGCGGTGTCGCGCGCGTCGGTCGTCCTCACCGTGACCGCGCTCATCGCCAATGCCCTCGAGTCGATCCGCGCGTCGGAGCGCGATCGGGGCTCGATCCTGATTCGCGTGTTCAGCGCCGAGCAGGCAGTCATCATCGAAGTCCAAGACGACGGCAAAGAGATTCCCGCCGACCTTCGACCAGACATGTTCGAGGCGTACTTCCGAGATACACCAAGTCAGCGTCCCGGATTGCCCGGCGTGCGCGATCGCGTGCGCGGCCTCGGCGGCGACCTCGTCATCGATACCGGCGCGCATGGAACGAGAGTCAGCCTCATCCTGCCGACCACGACCGAGTTCGTCGACTACGAACCGGCCGCTGCCCCTGTTTTCGACAAGAAGGCGCTCGACTAGGAACGCCTAGTTCTACTGCGAGACATCGACTCAATGTCTCGCGATCTGGCGCCCACTGCCCCCACTGCTTGCCTTCGAGCGAGTGGCGAAACTGTGGCCGAGTTCTCGCAGTAGAGTTAGGCGCGCGGCCGAAGGCGTGCAGAGAGCGTTGGATCGGGCCGGATCACGACGTGGACCGCCTTGCGGCGAACCGGCGCCGCGAGCTCGAGTCGAAAGCGCCGGACGGCCATCGACAAGATGAGCTGGGCCTCCATCATGGCGAAGTTGTTACCGATGCACTGGCGCGGGCCGCCGCCAAAAGGCAAATACGCAAAACGTGACCGCTGCGCCACGCGATCGGAAGCGAAGTGCTCCGGGTCGAATTCGGCCGGCTTCTCCCAGCAATCGGGTCGTCGATGCGTGAGGCCGTGACAGAGGAGAATGAGCGCACCCTTCGGAATTGGATAGCCACCGATCACGTCGTCGGCGAGCGCCTGCCGCGGGATGACCCATCCGGGCGGATAGATCCGCATTGCTTCTTCGAAGATTTTCCTGGTTAGGACGAGATGCTGAAGATCTTCGAACGTTGGGTCTCGATCGCCTAGCGTGCGCTCGACTTCCGCGGCGAGCTGATCGGCGGCGCCGGGGTGCTGCGTGAGGGCGTACCACGTCCACGTCAATGCGATGGAGGTCGCCTCGTAGCCGGCGATGAACATGCCGATCACTTCGTCATGGAGCTGCTTGTCATCCATTCCCTCGCCCGTTTCCTCGTCACGGGCTCGCAGCAGCATCGACAGGAGATCTTCCTCCCCTTTGTCGTGACGACGCCTCTCGTCGATGACTCGATAGACGGCCTTGTCCACGGTCTGGACGGCGCGGAGAACGCGCCCACGACCCGGCACGGGGAGAAATTTGGGCATCCACGCCGTCCACATCAAGAGACCAATCCCGTCCATCATCGTCGGGACGGCATCGTCCAGCTCCGTAGACTCGAGTGGAGTGAGTCCCGTAGAGAACATCGTGCGGATCACGACGTCACGCGTGATCCGTTTGGTCTCGGCGTAGAGATCCACCGGCTCGTTGCGGTCTGCATGTCCTTGCCATGCGTCGATGCGCGGGCGAATGACGTCGACCATGAGCTGGGCCAGGTTAGCGAGTCGTTTTCGGTGAAAAGCGGGCTGGATGACGCGCCGCTGTCGCAACCAGAACGCGCCGTCGCTTGCAGGCAGCGAATTACCGACCGCCGTTCGAACCGCCTCCCATGCCTTCCCCTTGCCGTAGTTCTGGTTGTTGTCCTGCAAAACCTGTTTGACGTGGTCCGGGTGACTGATCATGTAGGCTTCGAAGAGCCCCAGGTTCAGTCGAACGACGTCGCCGTGCTTCGACGCGAGCGCTGCACAGTAGGTTTCGGGATCGCGGAGCAGTCGTGGAAGGACGCCCACCAAAGGGTAGCCGCGTTCTGTGGGCGCGAGGGACGGACGCATGTTGGAGAATCCTAAGGGCGGGTGGCGCTAGCTTGGGTCGGTCCAGTGGATGACGAAACGACCGCAGAAGGGTGAGTCGAGCTCGATTTTTACCTCTCCGCGAACGCCGCAGGCTTCGAGCATTCCCTCGCAACCGCCTCGGAGGGCATCCAGCCAGAAGTACTCGTCGTACTTGTGCAAGATCGCGTCGTTGTCCCCGCGCGGCTCGAGGCGATAGCGTCCGTAGTTCGCGATGTATTCGCGCGAGCGCTCGATCCAGCGGAGCGCGTCGTAGGGCCTCAAATATTTCGAAAAGAACTTTCCGTACCAGGTCTGCGTGACATAGCGAATGCTGCCGCTGAAGAGCTCCCGCATTCCCTCCCGTGGGTCCGGGTGAATGAGCGCGCCGGCGATGGCAAACGCCTCCACGAGCTCCGTCGCCGGATAGAGGGCGTAGCTGTGGTGCGGGACCGTGAGAAATCTACGGATCTCCGGCACGCTGGCCAGGCGGCGCCGCTGCATCTCGTCGTTGAGCACACTGAAGAAGACGCCCCGGACTTTCGCGCTTGCCGGAATATTCTTCAGCCGCCACTCGAGATCGAGCTCGCCGGCGGCGCGCGCGAAGTCTACGGACTGCATAGAAGCCATGCCCAAGGTTAATCCCTTCGGCGCCGCGGTGGCTATGTAGTCGGAGGTGCGCTCTCCGACCTCTCGCCCGCCGCCGGAAGCACCACCGAGAAACACGTTCCCGCCCCCTCCACACTCTCCGCCGAAATCTCCCCGCCCATCATCTGCACGATCCGTCGCGACACTGCGAGGCCCAGCCCGGTGCCTTGCTCCGCGGCTTTCGTCGTGAAGTACGCGTCGAAAATGCGAGGCAGATGCTCGGCAGCGATGCCGCTCCCCGTGTCTCTCACCTCGGCCACGAAGTTCCCTTTTTCGTCCGTTCGCGCCACTACGCGAATCTCGTTCTTCGCCACGTTGCCCGGCTCGATCGCGTGCGCGGCATTGATGAGCAGATTCAAAAAGACTTGGCTCAGCCGCGCCTCGTTTGCGTCCACGAAGGGTGTTTCCTGGAAGTCGCGCGTGAGGCGGGCACGGCCGCGGACTTCGTGCCACGTCATGCGAATGGCGCTCTCGAGGATGCGGCGCGGATCGACGAGAGTTCGCATGTCGTTCATTTCGTTGCGCGCAAACGTGCGCAAATCGCGAACGACTTGGCGAATGACCCCCGCGGCTTCGCTTGCATCGTGGAGCGCGGAAAGCGCCTCGGCGGCGTCGTGGCCGGCTTGGGCGAAGCGTATGAGCTCGCCATGAACGAAGGCTTGGTTCGCGATGGTGGCAGACAATGGATTGTTGATCTCGTGCACCACGCCTGCCACGAGAAATCCGACGGATGCGAGTCGCTCGGCGACGACAAGATGCTCGCGAAGCTCGTGGATCTCTGCGCGGAGAAGTGACTCGCGAACGGCTTGCTCGATCGCGTCCACCAGACGCGATGACGCCGAAATCGACTCGACGAACGTGTCCTCGTGAGGCTCTTTGCGCACGATGACGAACGGCGTGTCGCTCGACTTGTCGCGCACGATCGCGTGAGCCTTGTAGGCGCCGACCCGTGCCGTCTCTTCCGCAAGCACGACGTCCCAGCGCGCGGCCGGGGGGGTCACGCGCTCCTCGATGCCGGCCACGTCCGTCACGCGCACGATTTCTGCGTCGTATTCGCCACGGTCGAGCTCACGCGCAACGATCTCTGGACCCTCTTCGGATTCGCCGACGAAGAGTACGCGGAGCGATTTTTGCTTCGGCCCTGCCAAGACGCCCACAGTGTCGCCGCGCTGGTGCTCCTGTGCAATCTTGTCGTTGTGTGGTGGCTCGTGCCGGCCGTGGGGGGACAAGCTCGGGGGTGTCTGTGTTGAATGAAGGGGAGTTGAAGGGATTTTGGATTGCGTGTCCCCCAAGCGAGGGTCGGAGTCGGGCTCGGGATCGGAGTCGGGCTCGGGGACGGGAGTCGGAAATACGCTACGGCTGCACGCCCACGACGCCGACGATGCTCGTGTTGCCGGCGCCCAAGGATAGCTTTGCGGTGTCGCTGACGGTTCCACCGGCATTGAACGTGAGTTGGCGCACGGCGAGGTTTTCGCCGATGAACACAGTGCCCTTGAGCTTGCCGCGGTCGATCGTGGAGGCAGTTACCGGAATCTGCGGTTTACCGAACACGTACGGAAGCTCACCGGTTATCGCGAAGGGTGCGGCGCTGTTCGCTGCATCATACGTCATGACGTGGATCTCATCGGTAGAGTCGTCGTTCAATACGATGGCCGCGTTGTTGAAGGGGGAGATGACCACCGCCGCGGGGAACGGCGTATGGAGGACCGACACGGGCGCGATCTGGGGAGTGAGGGCAACGACGGCGACGCGATCGCCGGTGAAGACGCCGTCGTCGGCGATCAGCGCGTATTTGCCATCGGGCGTAACGGCTACACTCGACGCAATCGCGTCCGAGTCCCCGAATGCTCCCGCGCCTCCGACTCGTGCGCGCGACAGAAGATCGCCCAGGTGCGCATCTTGCCCCGAAGGTGAGTCGAATGCTTTGCCCGCCGCGAGCACGGCTTTGGTGGGATCCGTTGGAAGGAGCGCCATCGCGTTCGCTTTTCCGCCGGAGACGACGAGTGAAGGCGTTCCGAGCTTCCCGTCGCAGCCAATGGGGACTTCGTATACGCCGCCGCCGTTGTTGGAGGTGCTCGAGTCGAGAATGTAAGCACGGGTGCCGTCCGCGGCGACCACGATGGAGTGCGCGTAAAAGCCCTGTTGGAAGGCTGCGTGAATGACTTCGGGTGCGCCCGTCGCGGGGAGATGGACCACGCCGACCGAGCCATCGTCTTGTGCGACGAGACCGATCTCGCCGTCCGGAGTGAAGACGATGGGGGCTGCGAGCGCGGGGCCCATGGAGAAGATGACGGGGGCTACTGGGCGGGTGAGCGTTCCGTCGGCGGAGAGATCGAGGACTTCGAAGAGGGGAGCCTTTTTTCCGGTGGTCGCGCTGAAGGGGTGCGAAACGATGACCCTGCGGGGGCGATCTGCGGCAGCGGGTGTGCGCGGGCAGGTGGCCGGGGCGTCGGAGGACGAGTCCGTCGGGGCGTCGGGGGAAATGCTGGCGTCGGCGGGGAAAGGGCCGGAAGCGTCGAGGTCGGACGCGTCGGGGGGCGACGTGGCGGGGTTGGAGGAGCTGCAGGCTGCGAGTGCGAGGAAGAAGAGGAAGAGGAGAGGGGAGAGCCGTCGCATGGGCGGAGGGCTACCATGGCGAAGGGTTCGCTACACGTCTCGTCGAAGTTCGTGATAGGGTGCGCGCCAAATCGAAGCGCCTGCTAGTCCCCATCGTCTAGAGGCCCAGGACCGCGGCTTTTCACGTCGCTAACGGGGGTTCGAATCCCCCTGGGGACGCCACTGGTGGATGCCGTTGGCATCTGCCTCACGCCAGGGGGCCTCTGTCTTTCCTGTCCTCCGTCCGTTTCGCTCGGACTCGAAGACCCGTCCGGCTTCACGGACTCGCGACCCCGGTCGGCTTGTTTGTCTTCACTGGCTTCTCGTTCAATCCGGCGGCGTGGGCCGCGTTCCTCTTCACTATCCGACCGCGAACGCACCATCGTGGACGCCCTCGTTCACCCTTAGGTGGGTCGGCGGTGTTCGGCATCTCGCGGAGATCTTCACGACCTACCGAGAGAGCAAAGAATTCGACTCCAAGAAACTGATCGCGCGAGCCGAGGAAAGCGCAACGGGCTCCGCCTTCAAGCGGCTCGGTTATCTCGCCGAACGGCTATGGTCCGGCGAGACGGCGATCATCGACCTCGCGTATCAGAATCGAACAACGGGAATCACCCGCCTCGGCCCCGCCGGGACGAGCCGGGGCAAGATGAGCAAACGGTGGGGGCAACGGGCCCAACCTCATTCGTTAGCGGCGCTCACCCGTCCGCGAGCTTCATACTCACCCAGCGATTTAGGGACACATGTCCCTCAGCCGCCTCCATTGCTAGACGGCGATGCAATTGGGGCGGGATGCGAACCTTGAATTCCCCGCTGTATTCGTGGGTCGCAATGGGTTCGGGAATGGCTTCTTTCTTGTCGGACATCTCCGCGACGGTCCGGCGCACGAGCTTCATGATGCCGCGCAGGGCGCCCTCGCTCGTAGCGTCCAACCACGAGAGAGATGGAAACTCCGCGCAGAGTCCGACGTGCTCGTTGTCTTCCTCTGACCACGTGACCCGGTACGTGTAAGTTGTCGCAATTTTTCTTACGCGCTGCTGAGTCGGCAGACGACCGGAAAGTTGCGGCGTCGGCCCTGCCGCTGCTCGGGAAACCGCTCCGGGGGGTAGACGTCCGTCCTCCAACGTTGGAGGATCGATGCGTTTTCGAAACGACGCTGACAGCTTCGCTATCGAGTGCAGGCGTTTGTGTGGCAGGGTCACCCGGTGCAGTCCTTCAGCATCGCGGAGATCGAAACCCAGCTCTTGGCTCTCGGTGTCCGGTCCGGTGGGGTCCTGCTCGTCCACACCTCGTTTCGCGAGGTGCGTCCGGTGGAGGGTGGCCCCTTGGGACTCATCGACGCCCTCCGCAACACGCTCGGGCCGAACGGCACGCTGGTGATGCCGACGATGACGGACGGCGAGACGGTTTTCGATCCACGGTCAACGCCGTCGGACGGCATGGGGATCACGGCGGAGCTGTTCTGGCGGCAAAGCGGCGTCTTGCGCAGCACGCATCCTGGAGGATCGTTCGCTGCTGCCGGGCCGCATGCCGAACGCATCTGTGCGCCGCAGCCGCTCGTTCCACCGCACGGCCCGGACAGCCCTCCCGGCCGTGTGCGCGATCTCGGCGGGCAGGTCCTGCTTCTCGGCGTCACGCACAGCGAAAGCACGATGCTGCACGTCGCCGAGAGCGTCGCCAACGTGCCTTACTCGGTCGCTTATCCTTGCGTCGTCGAGGTAGACGGCATTCCCGAGCGCGTGATGATCCCCGAAACCGATCATTGTTGCCGCGGTTTTCGCCGCATGGATGAATGGCTCGCCGCGCGCGGACTGCAGCGAGAAGGACAGGTCGGGAACGCGAACGCCAAACTCGTAGGCGCCCGCGACATCATGGCCGTTGCCGTGGAGCGCCTCGCACAAGACCCCCTTGTTTTCCTGTGTGCTGCAAGTGAGGGTTGCGACGAATGCGACGACGCGCGTGGGAGCGTACGTCGCTCGGCCTGATCTCGAGCGCGGCATAACCGATCCCATCGGTGCTCGTCTCAGCGCAGGGGAGAACAAACCGGTCGAGCTGATCGCGCTACGTGCGCTTCTTCTTGTTCTTCCTACCCGAGCTGATTCCCCCATCGTCGAATGCCGCCGACCCGAGCTTGGCGTGGGCGATCGATTTCAAGACGGGTGCGGCGAGCCTGCACGCCAAGAGCGAGGCTCAGGTCGTTCGGTGCGTCAGGCCTTGAAGGAGGGGCCGCGCCTCGGTCGCGCGCAGGCTTCGCGCAAGCGATGAGAAGCGGGAGTCCTGCTATTGTGAGGGGATGATGCCTCGCGTTCTCGTGCTCGCAGCGTGCGGACTCATCGGCATCGCGTGCGCTTCGCTCGACGATTTTGCGGCGAAGAGCCCTCCCGATGCCTCTTCTTCCGATGTCTCTGTCGCGGACGAAGACGCGGGCAGTACGAGCGACTCCTCCATGAACGTGCGCGACGATGCGCGGGCGCTGTCGGACTCGGCGTTCGAGGCAGCGAACGCCCCCGATGGCGCCCCCAGGTGTGCGTGCGCGTCCCCCGCACCCGCGAATTGGACGGGGCCTTTCGAGCTCTACGACGGAAACCCGGGCAATGTTCCCGCGTGCCCAGGCGGACTGACCGAGGTACTGACGGCGTTCGCGGATTTCGGGACCGTTCCACCCGCCGAATGCTCGGCGTGCGCGTGCGATGGCCCGACAGGACTGTCCCCTGGGCCTGTGACGGTCGACGCGTTCGCACAGGGAGTCGCATGCGGCGGCCCGGGTTACAAGAGGACTTCCGCCGTTACCTCGCTCGGCGCGTGCACCCCGCTCCCCTATTGCAATTCGGGGTGTGGCCCGGG
>OBEQ010712141.1_pt1 | contig 11166 bp, 6 predicted proteins | sample 1670901 | NCBI WGS metagenome assembly OBEQ01 (sample SAMEA104232315, study PRJEB22302) | groundwater metagenome | biome: forest; feature: aquifer; material: groundwater | place: USA | collected 2011-08-07 | depth 5.4 m | reverse complement strand
TCACGCAGAAAGGCCGGTGGCTGTTCTCCACGCCCGTCGTCGTCCTGCTCTTTGGCGTCCTGGCAGCGTCCCTGGTGCAGCTCGGGCTTCATTGGCAGACTTTCGTCGACGCAGTCGAGAGCGCGACGGGCGTGCATCCGTTCCTCTCCGTGTTTCTCTTCTACCTGTGTTTTGTGCCGGTGGGCCTGCTGCACGAGCTGGGCCACGGCGCGGTCTGCGGGAGATTCGGCGGCGAAGTCCTCGAAGTCGGAGTCTGGGTGGACACGGCGAACCTGTACGTGTCGTCGAACAAGGCGCCGCTCACGACCGCGCGCGCGCGGATCATCTATCTAGCGGGCAGCGTCTTCATGGACATGCTGGTCTTCTTCCTGCTGCTCAACATCTGGCTGCGCTGGCCGAGCTACGGGACACTGATCTTCCTCCTGCCGCAGGCGCTCTTCTTCCTGCAGTTCTCGTACGCGATGGAGAAGAATTCCGACCTGTCGCGCATCATCTCCGAATGGACCGCGCTTCCCGAGGCCGAAGGGCGCTTGGGATTCGTGAAAGAGTTCCTCAAGTCGCGCCCGAAGTCGAGCGCGGAATGGAAGCGGGCCGCGGTCTATCTGGGCTCGATCGCGCTGCAACTGGCCGTGGCCGCCACGCTGACCTGGGCGTTCCGGCACGCGACGCACATGAAGCTCTGGAGCGGCGCGGAATTCAGCGTGCCGTTCTGGCCGCCGCTGCTCTATTTGATTTACCGGACGCTGCGCAAGGGAGCGACAAAGCTCTCGGCGCGCCTGATGAAGCCGGCGTAACCGCCGTCAGCTTGCGCGACGGACCGCGTCTTCTTCATTTTCCGCCACCTGGAAAACGGTGATGAGCTGCGTGAGCTTCAGCATCTCGCGCACGGCTGGGCCCAGCCCGTAGAGCACGAACTTCCCGCCCTGCCCCATTGCGGACTTCAGCCCTTCGACCAGCGCGGCCACGCCGGAACTGTCAACATACTTGACGCCCTGCAGATTGACGACCAGCCGCGGCGAGGGCCCCTGCCGCGCAGCATCGAGCAGCGCCTTGCGCAGCTCCGGCGAGCTCTGCAGGTCAATGTCGCCAGTGACGTCGAAGACCGTCGCGTTCCCGGACTGGCGTGTGGAGATCTTCACAGCTCATCCTCCTCCCGCGGGTTTGGACTCCAGAGCCTTGAACAGCCGGAGGCGGTTGCCTTCGGCGGAGGTTTCATATTCCACGCGGCTCATCACACGGGCCATGATGTGCGTGCCCAGCCCGCCCGGCCGGACTTGCTCGAGCGGGCGCCCCCGGAGCTTCGCGGGGTCCGGCGCAAGGCCGCGATCGGTCAAAACGAACTCCAGCCCGTCGTCCCGGGCCTCGAACACGATGCGGATGGGCTGATCATGCCGGTTCTGGTACGCGTGGCGGATGACGTTCGTTACCGCCTCGTCCACCGCGGCGGTGATCGCGCGACAGTCTTCCTCCGAGAAACCTACGACGCCGGCAAACCTCTCCACCGCGCTGCGAATCACGCTCAGCAGGCGCGGGTCGCTCTGCACTTCGAGTGTCAGCGAGAGTTTCACGCGTTGCGGGCGCTCCGCCAGGCGTCTGATTCCGCAGGCGTTCGGCGCGCCCGATTGTACCGGAAGCGCGCGCCGGAGTCGTCAAGTTTTGTAGAGGCCGCTTGAGGCGGCCGAGGCTTCGCGACGGGAAGGCTCCCGGACTGAGCGAAAGGCGTGCAGTGCCCCTGAGACGCGCCACTTCGTCCTCCGATTTTTCCACCGTTGGACACAAAAGGGGGGACCCCCACTTTTTTGTAAGTGTCGATTCTACAGGATCTACAGGCACAATTTTCGTAAGTGTTGATTCTGCATTGGTTGCGGGAGCACTTTTCGCAAGCGAGGCCGTGAGGCCGACGCATTCTAAAGGGTGTTAGGGATCGAGAGGGCAGGAAAGTCGAAGAGTCGAAGGTCGAAAAGTCGCAGGTCGAAAGTGCAGGGGCAAGGGGAAACTGGAAATCAGAAGTCAGAAATCTGAAATTGGAAATCAGAGAACGGGAAAGCGGGCAGGCCCGCCCAGGCGCCCAGCCTCATCCAAGCGATTCAAGTCGAACAGTGCCCGTGCCAAAGAATAATGGCCTGTCCAGCAGGCCGGCGGTCAGAGCATAGAGCGTGGGAAAAATGTCACCAGCTTGAGGATCCTTGGGGCGCCGGGCGGTGGGCTGGTTCTTCAAGCGACCATATCCCGCTCGGACGCTGCCTGTCAGGCGGGCCCGTAGAGGTGGTAAAGCATCCAGTTACACAATCACCCCGGTCACCGACACTTAGAGCCAAAGCGGGAGCGTCCAGCGGGCAATTCTCACGTGCTTCTCAAACTGTTCGGTCCAGGCACGGTAGATCGTCATCAACGCCAATGGAACGATACACGCGGCCAGGACAATGTGGGAGATCAGTAGGGTGAAGTACACAGGTCGAATCCAGCCCGTCCCCCCAAATGGCGCGGAGCCGACGTAGTAGTGGTAGATCAAATAAGAAATCAGAAAAAGAGAGGACACTCCAAAGGCCGTCACCATACAGGTCTTGTGCGCCGAGACCTTTTTTAGCCGAATGAAAACATATCCGGCGGTGAGCAGGACTGCACTTGTTCCGTTGAGGAAGGCGTTGAGAGTGGGCAAGGACGAAACGTCGTAGGCTCTCTGGATCTCTCTGCCGTCCTAACAACAAGAAACCCACACTTAAAACCACAACAGTTGACACCAACCCAATAACCGGGAGAGCCAAACGGTCTCTCATGCTGTCATCTCTTGGCTAGGTGGTCAGCGGGCGGCCGAAGCCCAGCTCTTGGAGGACCGTGCAAGTCTACCCCAAGGCCGCGATCATTATGCAGGCTAGTGTCGGCGTGATCTACGCCGGATTAACCACCCGAGATCGACGCTGACGCCGAACGAGAAGTTGTTGAGCTGCAATGGAATGCTGCGGCTGTAGTCGAATTCAAAGTCAAGGTAGGAAACGGGCTTGAACTCCATCCCCGCATTGAAGCCGTCATCGCGGACAAGATCCGCGCTGCCGGCTTGGACGCTCGCGACCGTGTAACCGCGACGATTGGTTGATTTGCCATTTGCTGCGCACTTGGCCCCAGCGGAGCAGCGAAAGACCTTGCTAATGACGGTCTGCGGTCCCCACGATGCACCTCGGAATCTGATTCATCGGTCTACTTAGCGTCCAGATTATAAATCGAAGAAATCGACCCGCCTCTCGCCGAGTAAAGTTGCTGCCAATTTGCTGCCATAATCCGAAGAATAGTGCCTAAACGAGCGGATAAGACCGGTGGAGTTACTCAGGAAAATCAAGTACTTACAACACTTACACAATACGCCCAAAGGTTTTGCAGACCTCTCCCTTGGGCCTCTTGGGTACCGCGCCAGTTTGACCAGTATAGCCAGTCTATCTAAAAACCGAAAGGCTGCCCGAAACTGCCGGGTAACTCAATCCAGCAGGCGAAGCCGGGATGTCATTCCACGGCCGCGCCGACATCGGCTTCGCGGAGGAATCGCGCGGATTCCTCCGGCGGGGTTGGATTGATGTAGAAGCCGGTGCCCCATTCAAAGCCCGCGATTTTCGTAAGCTTGGGAATGATCTCGATGTGCCAGTGGTAGTGGTCGTTGATTTCCTCGCCGATGGGAGAGGTGTGAATCATGAAATTGTAGGCCGGGCGATCGAGGACGGCATCCAGCCGCATCAGGGTATCCTTCGCCATGCGCGCGAGGGCGGAATAGATGGAGCTCTGATTGTTCTCGAACGAAGAAGCGTGGTCCTTGGGAAGAATCCACATCTCAAACGGGAAGCGGGGAGCGTACGGCGCGAGCGTAATGAAGTGTTCGTTTTCGTTGATCACCCGGATGCCGGTGTCCTGTTCCTGCCGAATGATGTCGCAGAAAATGCAGCGCTCCTTCTCGTGATAGTAGTGCCAGCAACTGTCCACTTCCTCGCGCACCTGCTTGGGCACGATCGGCAGGGCGATCAACTGTGAATGCGGATGCTCGAGAGTGGCGCCGGCGGCCGCGCCGTGATTCTTGAAGATCAACACGTAACGGAACCGCTTGTCGTTTTTCAGATCGAGCATGCGGTCCCGGTAGGCCCAGAGAACGTCCTCGACCGCGCGTTCGGGCAGCGTGGCGAGCGAAGCACCGTGCTCGGGAGTCTCGACGATCACCTCGTGAGCCCCGATGCCGTTCATCTTGTCGAACAAACCCTCGCCTTCCTTGTCGAGTTCCCCCTCGATGCCGAGCGCTGGAAATTTGTTGGGCACCACACGGATGGACCAGCCCGGTGTGTTTGCGCCGCCGCCCGTGCGGCCGTAGACGAGAATTTCAGGCGGTGTCTTCGTTTCGTTGCCGTGGCAGAAGGGGCAGTTGCCCTTTCCCTGGGCGACAACGCTCTCCCGCACGAAATCCAGGGGCCGCTTGCCCCGGTCCGTGGAGATAATCACCCAGCGTCCCGTGATCGGATCTTTTCTCAGCTCTGGCAACCTGTTCCTCCTCGAATGACTGCGACGGGCGGACAGGGTGGATCCACCCGCCGGAACGCAATTGTATCGCGTCCCGCAAGTGCGGGGAATTTTCCGGCGCCAGGATTTCTACGGCTGCGGACTCAGCGCGTCTTTGTGAAGGCGAACCACCGGAGGCTGTCCCGGGCGATTGTCGATCGCGAAAATATCGAAGCGGACCGGCGATTCGGCCACGCGCGCCGAAGCGAGAAAGCGGCGGGCGGTCCGGAGGAGATGCTGGCGCTTTCCCTCGCCCACGCTCAGTTCAGGAAGGCCGCTCTGGCCTTCGCGCACGGTGCGCATCCTCACCTCGACGAACGCGAGCGTCTTGCCGTCGTAGCCGATCAGGTCAATTTCCCCCTTGGCGCCCTGTGGCATGTAGTTGCGCGCCACAAAGACGTAGCCGTGGCGGCGAAGATACCAATAGGCGTACGTCTCCGCGCGGATGCCAGCCTGCCGGGCCGCGAGCTTTTTCTCTGAAGCAGGACTGGACGGGTCTTCTCGCAAGCCCTTGCGAGAGGCCCAGTAAACCGCCTGAAAAATGATTCTGGAGAGGATGGGCATGCATAGTGGGAGCAAAGGCTCCCCGGCGGCAGTATAAACAAAAATTCCGCGGCAGGGGGGTGACCCGGACTGCCGCGGAATCGAATTGTAGGTCGTACCGTGGAGGGCGGAGTGAAACGCTCAGCTCTTCTCCGCCTGGCGGATGCACTCTTCGAGGGTCTTCACCGCGAAGTCCGCCTGTTCCCGGTCGATCAGGAGCGGCGGAGACAATCGCAGAGAGTTCTCGCCCGCGCCGAGAATCAGGAGCCCCTTTTGAAATGCCAGCTCCACGATCTTGTTGCGGAGCTCGGGAGCCTTCTCCTTGGTTTTCTGGTCCTTGACGATCTCGATGCCGACCATCAAACCTCGGCCGCGCACGTCTCCAACGATCTTGAACCGGCTGGGCCAGTCCGCCAGCCGGCCGAAGATGTGCGCCCCGACCGTTCGCGCATTTTCAATGTATTCATTCTCGAGGAGGTCCATCGTGGCCAGAGCGGCAGCGATGCAGACCGGGTTCCCCCCAAATGTCGAAGCATGCGCGCCAGGCTTCCAGTTCATGACGCTCGCGCGGGCGATCACAGCGCCGAGCGGCATGCCGGACGCAATCCCCTTGGCACTGCAGACGATGTCGGGCTCGATCCCCGCATACTGGTGCGCCCACCACTGGCCGGTGCGGCCCATCCCGGACTGCACTTCATCCACGATGAGCAGTATGCCGTGGCTCCGGCAGATCCTCTGCAACTCCTGCAGGAAAAACTTGGGAGCGGGCAGGTAGCCGCCTTCGCCCTGGATGGGCTCGACGATGATCGCTGCGACTTCTTCGGGGTCGAACAGGCGCTTGAACAGTTCCCGCTCGAGCGACTCCAGAATTTCGGTGCCGCAAGTCTCCGCCGTGTGGCCCAAGGGGCACCGGTAGGGATAGGGATACGGGATGTGCTCGATGCCGGAGAGGAGCGCGCCGAAACCCTTCCGCTGGACTGCCTTCGAGGCGGTCAGCGACAGAGCACCCATCGTCCGGCCATGGAAGCAGCCATAGAAGGCGATCACCTTGTCGCGCCTGGTTGCGTACCGCGCGAGCTTCAGGGCCGCTTCGATGGCTTCCGTACCGGAATTGCCGAAATAGACTTTCTTCTCTTCGGTCCCGCCGAGGGTTTTGCTGAGGCGCTCGGCCAGCCTCGGCATTCCTTCATGGAAGAAATCGGCGCCAGACATGTGAATCAAGTCGGCCGCCTGTTTCTGAATCGCCTCCACCACCTTGGGGTGGCAATGGCCGGTGGAACAAACGGCAATCCCCGCCGCAAAATCCAGGAAAATGTTGCCGTCCGCGTCCTCGATCATCGCTCCGCGGCCGCGTTTGGCAACCAGCGGATAATCCCTGGTGTAGGAAGGCGACATGTACTTCGCATCGTAGGCAACGATGCGGCTCGCGTTCGGTCCCGGCAATTTCGTGATCAGGTGAGGGAGTTTCGTTTCAACGGTAGATTGCATTTTTCTCTCCGCGTGCCGCGAATGCGGTCTTGAGTCCGGATGATTGAAAATCAGTGAAATTCAGAACGGGGATCGGGGCCGGCGATCGCCGGACCGGCCAATTTACGGAAAGTTGGGGAAACTAATCCACGCCGAACAGGCTGGGACGTTCGGCGGCCGGCAGGAAATGCCGGGCGTGTGAGGATCGAAACTGGAGAACAGGCTTCATTTGCGCTTCCAACGAACACCGCCATCTTTGGTGTCTTCGAGAATTATACCATTTTCGGCCAGCTCGCGCCGCAGCTTGTCCGCCGTTGCAAAGTCGCGGTTCTTCTTGGCCGCGTTTCGCTGCGCGACCAGTTCTTCGATCCACGCATCGGTCAAGCCCTCGCCGGCAACGGCGATTCCGACTGCGCGCAGTTTCTCCGCGTCGTTGTCCGCCAGGACGGCGAAAATCGCGTCGAATTTTCGCAGGAGCTCCCGCACAGGTCCGGCATCGCCCTGACGGAATTCTTCTTTGTCCATCGCGACATTTGTTTCCCGGACGAAGTCGAACACGACGGCGAGCGCCTCCGCCGTGTTCAAATCGTCGGCAAGGGCGGCCTGAAATTCCTCGCCAGCGCGGCGGACGCGTTTGGAAAATTCCGTGCGCGCGCCGGCCGGGAATTTTCCCTTCTCCAGTCGGGCCTGAAAATTCCGCAATCTCTCGACCGAGCTCGCCGCCTGCCGGAGCCCATCGAACGTGAAATTAAACTGCTTGCGGTACGGCACGCTGGCCAGCAGGAAGCGCAGCGTGGATGGCTTGTGTCCCTTGGCGAAAAGATCGCGGAGCGCAAAGAAGTTGCCCCGCGATTTCGACATCTTCTCGCCTTCGACGAGCAAATGCTCCGCATGGAGCCAGTAGCGCGCGAAGGGCTTCCCGGTGGCAGCTTCGGACTGAGCAATCTCGTTTTCGTGGTGCGGAAAAGCGAGGTCGACCCCGCCGGTGTGGATGTCCAGCGTCTCACCCAGATACTTCATCGCCATGGCGGAGCACTCGACGTGCCAGCCGGGACGGCCCGGGCCGATCCGCGTCTCCCAGAAATGCTCCCCCGGCTTCGGCGCCTTCCAGAGCGCAAAATCCCGCGCGCTTTCCTTTTCATAGCGATCCACGTCCACGCGCGCGCCGTTCTGCATTCCCCCGACGTCGATCTTCGAGAGCTTTCCGTATTCCGGAAATTTTGCGATGCGGTAGTAGATCGAGCCCTCGCTCACGTAGGTAAACGATTTGGCCTGCAGGCGCTCGATCAGGCCGACCATCTCTTCGATGTGATCCGTTGCCCGGATCCAGTGTTCCGGCGCCTCGATACCCAGCGCCGCGCAATCGGGGAAAAATGCCTTCGAGAATTTCTCCGTGTAGTCGCGGATCCCGACACCGGCGGCGAAGGCGTTGGCGATGATCCGGTCATCCACGTCAGTCAGATTCATCACATGAATCAGCCGCAGGCCACAGGACTTCAAAAAGCGCCGCAAAACATCCTGGAAAACAAAGGTGCGAAAATTCCCGATATGGGCGTAGTCATACACCGTGGGACCGCAGGTGTACATCCGCACTTCACCCGGATGGAGCGGCGTGAAGCGTTCTTTCTTCCCCGTCATCGTGTTGTGCAGATAAATTTCGGTCATCGCGCCCACGGCCGCTGTATCTTGTCGAAAACAGAGAGAGGATTGTAGCCGACGCCGCCCGACCCCCGCAATCCGCCGCGCGCGGCCGGTTGCGAAGGATCGACGTTGGGCGAGCACGCTCGTCCGTCTAGCGATGTACGGCTCGCATTCTCGCCACAATATGTTGCGGAGGCCTTTACAGTCCCTTCGCCCCATGTTATCTTGCCTTCCCGTACCGCCATCCATTGCGCCAGGCGGCTGGGCCACTGAACGGTAACCTGCCAAGTGTTTTTTTGAGCGGCCGTAGTTCGGCCGATTTGTCGCTCGAACCACCCTCCCCTCGAGGACGGAAGCTTCGTCTCTCTTCGCGCCGCGTCAGACCGGCCACGCGGGTGCGAACACAGACGCAAAGGGGCAATCGTGCTTAAGCTGCGAAAGGTTGATATCGTTGGCTTTAAGTCTTTTTGCGAGCGCACGTCGGTCACGTTCAGCGGGAGCGGCATCACCTGCATCGTCGGCCCCAACGGCTGTGGAAAATCCAACGTCGTCGACGGCATCTCCTGGGTGCTGGGCGAGCAGAGCCACAAATCCCTCCGCGCTGAACGCATGGCCGACTGCATCTTCAATGGCACGACCAAGCGTCCCCCGATGGGTCTGGCCGAAGTTACCATCACTTTGGAAGATCCCGAACTTGCAGAAGCAGCGCGGTTCGTCCTCGAATGCGCCTCGAGCACAGCGGAACAGACATCTGCTGATCCTTCCGCTTCTGACCCAGCGGCCGAGTCAGCTCCAGATGCGACGAGTATCGCTACGGAAACTTCAGCCTCTGCCGAGCCTGCAAGCGACGCCGCCCAAGATGGCGCCGATTCCTTCGCCAGGGGCAAGCGCCGCAAAAAAGCGCAGGAAAAACCTGCAATCGCTCTGAAGCCCGGCGAAGTGGTCGTCAGCCGGCGCCTGTACCGCTCGGGGCAGAGTGAATACCTGATCAACGGCCGCGTCGCCCGCCTGCGGGACATTCAGGAAATGTTCATGGGCGTTGGACTCGGGCCGGACTCCTACGCCATCATCGAGCAGGGTCGCATCGGACAAATTCTCTCGAGCAAGCCGATGGAGCGCCGGGCGATCATCGAGGAAGCGGCCGGAGTCACGAAATTCAAGACCAAGAAGCGCCTGGCCGAAGCCAAGTTGGAATCGTCTCGCGCGAATCTTGCCCGCGTGAACGACATTGTCGTCGAAGTAGAGAAACAGCTCGGCTCGCTCAAGCGGCAGGCCTCCAAGGCGCGGCGCTATGCGGAAATTCGCGAGCAGATGCGCGGAATCGTCCGGCAGATGCTGGCCAGCAAGGCCCGCGAATTGGAAGCGGAACACGAGCGCATGGCCGCCCAGTTCGACACTCTGGCGCGGACGGAATCCGAGCGCGCCGCCGGCATCGAGCAGCAGGAGAAGGACCAGGACCAGCTGAACCAGCGAATTTACGAGCTCGACGCCGAACTCCGTATGGGCCAGAACCACCTCGGCCTCACGACTCTGGAGCTCGACCGCGCGGAAAACCGGCTCGCCTTCAACAACCAGCGCCGGGATGAACTCGCCGAACGCGGGCGCCAGGCGGCTTCGGAGTCGGAACAGGTCTCCGCGCAATTCTCGGCCTGGGCGGCCCGCAACCACGCGCAGTTGCAAGCGGTATCCATTCTTCGCGAAGACGCAGCAGCCCAATCCGGGCGCGTGGATTCCCTGGCGGACGCCGCACTGGCCCTCAGCGAAGGATTGGCGCACTCGGAACGCCGCGTCGAAAGCCTGCGCCAGGCTGCCATGACCGCCGGAGAGGATTTGCTGCGTCTGCACGGCGAACATCTCCAGATGGAAGAAGCGCTCTTGCACCTCGGGGAGGCCCTCCGCCGGCGCGAGGCGGAAGAAATCGCTCTCCTGGAAAAATCCATCAGCCTGCGGGACGAAGCGGAAAATGCCGCATCGGCACGAGAGGCTGCGGCCGTCCATTTGAAGCAACTGGAACAGCAGGCCCTGCAACTGCAATCGGAAATTGCCGGCTTGCGCGAGCAGCAGGCGCAGGCGGAGGCGGCGAGCGCTTCCCTGCGCGATTCGCTGGCGGGCGCGCGCGCCCGGCGCCACACGCTGGAACAGATTCTCAACGATCATTCCTACACCGCGGAAGCCGTGAAAAAGCTTTTCGCCATGCCGCACGGCGCTGCGCATGCACCGGGCAAGGAATTCCGCGCCGTGGGGATCCTCGCGGACTATGCGGAAGTGGAAGAGACGCACGAAGCGGCCGTTGAACAATTTCTCCGCGATGAGCTCGAATACGTGGTTGTCGAAACCTACGATCACGCGCGCGCGGGAATCAGCATCCTGCGCGAAGAGCTGGGCGGCCGGGCGACTTTCTTCGTGGACTCCCTCCGCAATCTCCGCCTGACGGACTATGAGCCGATCATCCCGTTCCGCGCGGAGCAGGGCGTCATTGCCCGCATGGACAAGCTGGTTGAGTTCCGCGATCCGCTCGGCGCGGCGGCGAAGCAATTCCTGCCCCGTCTGCGCTCGGCTTTCCTGACCGATAGCGCCGCGGCGGCGGAGAAACTGGCGAGCGAATATCCCCAGTATGCCTTCGTGCTTCCGGACGGCACTTGCTATCAGGGACGCATGGTCACCGGCGGCCGGCCCGGAGAAGCGGGTCCTCTGGGAATGAAGCGCGAGCTCCGGGCCCTGGAGCTCGAACTGTCCGAATTGGAGGCCAATGCGGCCGAGACCCAGTCTTTTCTCGAAAGAATCAAGACGGAGCTTCAGGCGAAACAGGAGGCCGCGGATACCACGGCGGCACAGCAGCGGGACGCCGAATGCGCCCTCTACGCCACCGTCCACAAGCACGAGCACGTTCTGGGAGAACTGGCGAGGCTGAGCCTCGATCTGACTGTCTGCCAGGATGAACTAAATCGAGTCCGCAGAGAGTTTGCATCCGCCCAGGAGCGCGCG
>OBEQ010675976.1_pt1 | contig 11167 bp, 16 predicted proteins | sample 1670901 | NCBI WGS metagenome assembly OBEQ01 (sample SAMEA104232315, study PRJEB22302) | groundwater metagenome | biome: forest; feature: aquifer; material: groundwater | place: USA | collected 2011-08-07 | depth 5.4 m | reverse complement strand
GCCCAGATACCTGCTCGAAAGAAGATCACCCTTGTGTTTTTGAGCTATTTTTTTTAATTCGATTAGGTTTTTTTTAAAGTATCTTAGCTTTAGATTTGCAATATTCACGCTTTTATGGGGAGGTATCACAACATCAAGCTTACGACACTGTTTTAAAATATATTCATATAATTTTGATAATGGAATAGTAAATGGTATTTCAATTAATTTTATTCCATTTCTTTTACAGAGAATTTTTTTAGTAACATCATCTCTTTTCCGCATTTTTAAAATATTTTTATCCTCGTTATGAAAATAATTAACATATGAGAAATGCTGTTTCCCATGATATTCAAAGGCTAGCCTAAGTTTTTCATTATAGCCGTCAAGTTCCATTTTATTTCCCCTCTTATTAACCAGCCAATCAGGTCTATTCTTTTGAAATTTTTGCCTAAAAATTATTTGAAACATTTCACGACATAAATTTTCTATTATGTGTTGAAATCCACAGTTTGGACACCAGCTCCCTCTCCCTACATTACTTGGTGTAGCTTCCCATACATGACCATCTGCACATTTCCATCTAAGTTTAGTGATGCCATTGACATATTTGTTAGATAGACATTTACCACCACGGTTGGTTGCCATTTTTTTCATCTGTTTAATAGTGAACGGAAAACTTCCAAAACAAGTTGGACACCATGTGCCATTTTTTACATCAGCTGGTCTAGCTTCCCATTTATGTCCTTTTTCACATTGCCATTTTAGCTTGGTTTGAGAATTTATATATTTATCTGATATACATTTACCATTACGTTTTGTAGCTAATTTTTGCATTTGTTTAATTGTAAGCTTTGCATTTCCAGCACAAAACGGACACCAATAACCACTCTTTATATAAGTTGGTGGAACTTCCCATATATGACCCTTAGTGCACTGCCATTTGAGTTTAGTAATGACATTTATATATTTTTTTGACAAACACTTACCACCACGCTTGGCAGCAAGTTTTTGCATATCAGCTATTTTGTATTTTACTCTCATATATCTATTACTTATCATGCGTGTCAGTCACTCGACTTAGCATGTGGTGGCTGCCGGACTTGGACTCGAACCAAGATGACATCCTCCAGAGGGATGAATCCTACCATTAGATGATCCGGCAATGTTTAATACTTTCTAAACTGTAAAAGCTCCATCAATGCGAACACTTCGGCTTTCCGAGACACTTGCACATCGCAATATCTCATATGTGGGCTAAAGCCAAGCTTCTTTACCAACAGAAAGACATTTTTGAGTAAAGATTTGTTCCTGTTAGAAAAAAATAGCTTGTATGTTCCCGTGGGCTTATGAACACAATAACTACCCTCAGCTTCATACAATCCACGAAGGTATCTTACTATAAATTCGTTATTTGACAAAATCCAATTTGGCACGGATATTTTTTTCTTGCCTCGGGCTCCACTTGGAATTTTTAGCCTTTTACTGATTTTATTTTCATAAATAGATATTTTTATGCAATTCTCTCCTTTTCTCTTTGCGATAGAAGGTTTCTTTTTAAATATTTTCTCAATAAGAGCCGAGTATCTGGAGACAAAGCCACGATCATCTGAATGAGAAAAAAGTGAAAGACATTCAGATCTAGGAAAGATTTCAATATGTCCATCTCCCAGTAGTACGCCGATCAACTCTGCCAAATCTCCATTCTTATCAAAATCAGGATATAGAGATTTTATCTTTCCTGATTTTCGCATCTTTTCTCGCCACTTTGAAAAATTATCGATGCCTCTTTCTTTCATAGTGTCAGAAATTTTTTTAACAGAAAGATTCGTATATTTGGTTTGACCTTTATTCCAATTACTCGGCATAATACGATTATATCATATTCCTACCATTAGACGACAATCTGCAAAAAATAATAATTTTTTCGCATTCCCCCTCCCTCCAGTAATCTGGAGAGGGGGTGAGGCTAGAAATAGAAATTTACTTTTTCGCCTTCCCAACACACGCTTTTATGAATGCCGCGAAAAGAGGGTGCGGAGCAAGCGGACGAGACTTAAATTCAGGATGAAATTGCGTTCCCAGATAAAATGGGTGCGCACTTTTCGGAAGCTCGGCAATTTCCATCAGGATTCCGTCCGGAGATCTGCCAGAAAATACCAGCCCAGCTTTTTCTAACTCAGGAATATATTTTGGATTTACTTCGTAACGATGGCGATGGCGTTCGGAAATTTTGAAAACGCCGTACGCAGCGCGAGCGACACTCCCCTCCTCTAAATTCGCTGGGTAAGCGCCCAAACGCATCGTCGCGCCGTAATTTTTATTTTTTATTTTATCAATTTGATCAATCATCGTGGTAATGACCGGATACTTAGTCTCGGGATCCATCTCCGTCGAATTAGCGCCGTGAAATTTTAAAACACTGCGAGCATAAGCAATCGTCAAAAGCTGCATGCCGAAACACAGACCGAAATATGGAATTTTTTTCTGGTGCGCATACTCCGCCGCTAAAATCATCCCCTCCGTCCCGCGTTTACCGAACCCCCCGGGGACGATGATGCCATCGAGCCCATCCAGCTCTTTGAGTTGGGCTGCGTCCTTTTCATATTTTTCCGAATCGAGCCATAAAATATGGGGTTTTCGGTTCTCTGCCCAAGCCGCATGGTTGATGGATTCGATGACAGAAATGTATGTGTCCTTGCACGACTTGAAATTAAAATATTTGCCGACAATGCCGATTTTGACTTCTCTGTCTATTCTTTTAATCTTTTCCGCCAGCTCCACCCACTCGGATAAATCTCTCTCCTTTGGCGGCAGGTCGAGAGCTAAAAGCAAGGTCGCGCCAAAATTTTCTTTTTCAAAATTGACCGGAACATCGTAAATAGAATACACATCCGGCGCAGAAATTATTCTCTCTATCGGCAGACTGCAAACATTGCTGATAGTTTTCTTAATGTCGGCAGTTGCTGGCTTGTCGGCTCGGCAAATCACAAAATCCGGATTAAGGCCGACAGAATGAAGATCGATCACAGCGCGCTGGGTTGGTTTTGATTTTTGCTCTCCGAGCAATGTCGGCGTCGGCAGATAACTTATCAAAATAAAAAGAACATCCTCTGGAAATTTTGACTTCATCATTCGGGCGGCCTCCAAGAAAGGCAAGAGCTGGTATTCCCCGACAGTGCCGCCGTATTCAATGACGGTAATTTCTGAACTATTCTTTTTCTGACAAACTTCAATGCGCCGGATTATTTCTTTCGGTATGTCCGGATAAACTTCCACATCCTCTCCCTCGTATTCCAGATTGCGCTCGCGCTTGATGACTTCAGCGTATATCTGACCGGTCGTGATGTAATCCTCCCGAGTACTCGTCTGTTCGGTAAAACGTTCGTAATTGCCGAGATCTTGATCCGCTTCGATACCGTCTTCTCCAACGAAAACTTCCCCGTGTTCAGCCGGGCGGATAGTACCCGCGTCAATATTTACATACATGTCTGCTTTTAAGTTGCCGACCCGGTAGCCGCGAGATTGTAAAATTTTACCGATCGAGGCGGCAGCAATACCCTTGCCCACGGAAGACATAACCCCCCCCACCACAAAAATATATTTGCAATTATTTTTCTTCTTCATGCTTTATAACTTTATAAACTTTCCACTTTATAACTACTTGTTCAGATATTTCCTAACTGCCAAAAAACTGGAAATTACTCCCAAGAGTATACCTGATAATAAAATAATTGCAAAAATTTGAAAGAAATTTGAAAGATAGTAATCATAGATGTCGAGCCCGAGGAAACCAGTCATATTCCGTCCGAGCCAAAAGGTAGCTGGCCAAAAAATAATTAAGGTCGCAAGTGTTGCCACAATCCCATAAATTGCCCCCTCCACCATAAAGGGTCCCCGCACCCGCATTTTGGAAGCTCCGACGAGACGCATCACGCCGATTTCTTCTTTGGCGATAAAAATGGTCAGCCGGATGGTATTGAAGGTGATAATTGCGGAAATAACGATGAGGAGTAGCGTAACCAGAAAACCCATCTTTTGCGCTCCGGAAATTATGGCATTGAGTCGGTCGATAACTAATTTATTTTGATGATAATTTATTTTATAGATGATCGAGGCTGTGCCCACCACCAGAGCATTGTCGGACTCCATAAATTTAGCGATTGTTTCATACTGAGAAATTTCTTTAGCCTTAACAGTCAAAGTGGCACCGAGCGGATTAACTCCAATTTCATCTAGCGCGGCAATGGTCGAGTAATCAGTTTCGTGACGGTCTCTAAAAGTTTTTAATACATCTTTTTCGTTGGTATAAGATATTGTGGCCACTTCCGGTAATTTAAGAAGAGAAGATTTCAAAAGCACAATTTTATCGGGTGGCGCGCCGGTATTAAAGTGAATGGTGATGTCCACTTTGTCTTTCACAGAATTAAGCGAGAAATACAGCACTGCCTGCAACAAAATAATCAGAGTAATGACGGAAAGAGTAATCGTGACCACCAGCACCGCGGCAAAAGAGACCAGTCCCCCTCTTTTGAAATTTATAAATCCGGCTTTTATAATTCTTTTAAATTCAGTCATAAATTAGGTTCTAGGTTCATAGTTGCTAGGTTCTAGTTTGTTAATAATAACTCGCAACATTTTACTGATTTCCGTAAGCAAAGATAAACATTCACCAATCTCTATTGTATACAAATCTCTACAAAGAAACAATTGTGTTTCCAATTCAGAAGTAGAACCATAAGCTATATGTAAAAACTGGCAGTAATCTTTTCTTGTTTTTCTGCTACTTCCTTCCGCAATGTTGGAAACAATAGATACAGCAGAGCGGCGCATTTGTGATTGTAAGGCAAATATCTCGGCTTGCGGAAGTTTAGACGAAATCCTATAAACTTGCTTCACGAGTTCATATCCCTTCTGCCAAACAATTAAATCTTTATAGGATTTTATAGTTTTGTCAGTCATTGTATATTTTTACTTCATCGCCATCACCCATAAAAGTATACTTGCCATCTTCAACGAGAATCCCTTGTCCATTTCGTAATATGCGTAATGGATATTTTAGAGTTTTCATTTTTTCTTTCACTAAGTCTCTTGCTTCGTCTTTATAGTGAACTTTTAAAACAAAAGGGACATAATTTAGAGATGAAAAATCAAAAACTCCAAACCTGTCTACTGTCTCATCATCCCAATCTGCCACAACAATAGTTGGACACATTATATAAGCTCCCGCACTCGTACCAATATAAATTTTACCTTCATTGAGTAATTCTTTTAGAATTTCATCAAAACCAGTTTCTTTGATTACCTTCAATAAATAAAAGGTATTACCACCTTCAATGTGAATAATATTTTTATCTTTGAAAAAATTTCGCAATTCATCTTTATTTTTATCCTTAATATCTATTTCTTCAAAAGAATATCCATTTTCTTTTATGCTAGGCATAATAATTTCTTTTACTTTTTGACTAAAATTCCGAGCTCCTTTTGAGGCGGTAGTAACATACCCAATTTTCATTTGGTTTTTAGGAATACCAGTTAAGCTATAACCATACTTCAAGAGAAAACTTAAATCTGATGCAAGAATAAATTTCATATTAATTTTACTAGAACCTAGTCCCTAGAACCTAGAACCTAATTCTTATGATGCTTCGTGTCTCTGATAATTTTCCCATTCTCCATGGTAATGACTCTTTTGCCGATCGCGTCGATAACTCCTTTATTGTGAGTGGCTAAAATCACCGTCGTGCCGAGATCATTTATTTTTTTTAAAATTTGGACAATTTCATGAGTATTTATGGGATCCAAATTGCCGGTAGGCTCGTCGGCGATAATTAGCTCGGGTTGATTAATGATGGCGCGAGCGATAGCGAGCCTTTGCTGTTCGCCGCCGGAGAGCTGAGCTGGAAAGTGAAGCAGGCGATGGCTCAAATCGACAAGCTCGAGAACATGCGGAACATCTGAGGCTATCTCTTCATCCGTTTTGCCAACCGCTTCCATGGCAAAAGCGATGTTTTCGTAGGCGGTTTTATTCGGCAAGAGCTTAAAATCCTGAAACACCATCCCTATCCTCCGCCGAAGTTTAGTTAAATCCTTATTTTTCAGTTGATGCACATTAATCGACTCAAAAAAGACTGTCCCCTCGGATGGCTTTTCATCCGCCAAAATCATTTTCGTCAGAGTCGTCTTGCCGGCGCCCGAGTGCCCGACAATGGACACAAACTCCCCCGCCGCAATCGTGACCGTGACATCATCGAGCGCCACCGCGTCTTTATAAATTTTTGAAACATTGTTGAAATAAATCACCCCTCTATTTTACCACAAAAATACTTTTTATTGAAACGAAATTTCAAAATATTATTTCGGAGACCAAATTTGCTTGGCTCGATCCGGCACATTGCCTGCTGTGGCGGTGCTCCAACAGCCCGTATCCCCAGGAGGCGGAATATCAGGAACAGCCCAGACTGATTGAGATTTCCAAAGTTTCAGTTCGCAACGTTCTCCATCATTCGTATTTTCTAAATTAGTTAAAATATCATATCTTTGACGATCCAATGAAACTCCGTAAGTATAAGAGTTTGAGAACCACCATGGCGTTTCATCCTGTCCATTAATTTTATTGAGCGGATCTTTAGGTACACTGGGAATATATTTTAGAAAATTTGCGTCAGTCGAAAGCCAATTCGGATCAGTACACATGCTAGTGGCAAAGTCAGTGCGAGTACCACCGCAACTACTCGCCAGACGAAAAGGAGGATACGCTCCGTTGTCGTTGTAATAAAGCTCGAGAGCGTTCACTATTTGTTTTAATTCTACTTTGCGTTTCGCGTCGCGCGCTTTGATTCTGGCGGAGTTGAGAGAAGCCATAACTACGCTCGAGAGCAAACTGATAATCGCTACTACCACGAGAAGTTCTATCAAAGTAAAACCAGATTGTGCTTGCTTAATTTTCATATAATTTATTTAGAAAATAGAGTCGCATCATACTGCTCTGGTGTTTTTTTATCTCCTCCTGAGTTGAAAAATTTTGATTCCGGCGGGGTCAAACTGCCCTTCCGAGCTGTGCCAGTAAAAAAGTAAAAAATAAAAATGCTAAAAAGTATTGTGGCAACGACAAATATAATCAGCGCAACATCCGCTTGCTTGATATCTTTGACGATGCCGTTCTTGAGCAAAAACCTAACCAGAAAAGGATTCTTGTCTTCTGTTTCCATGCAGAAATTATAGCATAAAACCAACCAACAAATTTTTACTGCCTCCAAATGACAGAGTAATCAAACTCCGTGCCCCAGTCGCGGCAATAACCACCAAGAGTTCGATGAGGGTGAAGCTGGTAAAGTCTTTTCGTTTCATTTTTTTTATTATAGCACTTAAAAAATAATCAGTTTTCTATCAATAGAGACTGATTCGACAAATCTGATTTTATTTTTCAAATCTTGTGAGTAATATACAATTATCAAACGATTATCTATATAAAAATCAAGCTCTTGCCATAAACCAAAAGGCTTATGTCCTAAAACTTGCTTTTTGCCTAATTTACTTTCTATTTCTTGCAAAATTTGCAAATATAATTTTCTGGCACTTTCTTGATAAGTCTTAAGAATCAAATCCTCGCTCCAAATGCCGGTATCTTTGTACAATTCATAAAAAGCTTCTTCATAGTGACGAATAAAGCTTTTGAGTTCAGATAAAGCCTGCGACTTAAATCTTAACTTTATCATACAATGTCAATGGCTGTTTAAGAGAAGTTTGTTTTTTCCAAGCTATTTTCAAACGCAAACGAAGTCTAGCTACAGATGAATCTAAATATTGATCCATAGACTCTCTAACCTCTTCCATACTATAACTTTTATCTGTTTGGTTCTTCATAAAATGATCATAACATTTACATATTATAAATCAACAAGCTGTTAAGTTAACAATATAGATTGATCCCTTTTGCCCGGGCAGAACTCAAACTTGCTAGAACAACACTGGAAAGCAAACTTATAATAGCGACGACCACCAGAAGTTCTATTAAAGTGAATCCTTTCTTTTTCATTTTTTATTTTATCTATAAGCTTCTTTTCTGTGTCTTATTGAGAGAATAAAAATTGAATTATTAACAACATCAAACATAATCCTGTATTCTCCAATCCTGAATCTAGAATTCGCATCTTTATAATCTGTTAAGTGTTCGGCGAAACGAAGAGGATTTTCCGTTCCAGCATAAAAACGCATTTTTCTGGCAATTCTTTTTTGTAACTCTCTCGGCAAAGAAGCTAAATCGGAAATAGCGGTTTTCGTGTAGTTTATTTTCATAAAAAACTAAAGACCTAGTTTTTTAAAAACAAGTTCTTGAGAAATATATTGTTTGTTCTTAATTTCTTTTCTAGCTTTTTCAATCTTTTTTAAATATTCAAAAGAACCAAAAAACTTCTCAAAAGACTGCTCAATCTTTTTGAGATAATTATATTCATTAGTGGCGATAATTATTGTATTTTTTGTTTGATTACTCACACTTTTATAATATCATAATTAAGTTGAAAAACAAGGTTCAACTTTTCCATATTCCTTTACCCGTCCTTTATTATACCCCGTAGTGAAATTTTCTACAAAATTCTACTACAAGGTTATACTACAAACTCTTCTCCGCCTCGATTTATTTTATTGAAACAAAGTTGAAGCCCTAGCTAAAATCTCATTTATTTCATCTTCACTGACTTTACCAGTCTTTTTTATTACTTCATCTTTTGTATAAAAATGCATTTTAAGTTATCAGATTTAATAGCTAAAACATCTCTTAGTTGCTCAAAATAAACTTTCGTACCTTTCCTCCAGCCAAGACTCTCGGCAATTATTTTAGGTATTCTCACGGCTAAACTATTTCCCCATTTTTGTATTTTAGTTGTCATATTGTAAGTATATACAATGTATCTACAAAGTCAAGACTTCATTTTTACGGGCCCAAGTACTCATAGCAATACCAATATGTATCCAACTTTATAAAAAAAGTGGAGCTGCACTTGGCGCTATTCATTGTATTTTCCGAAATCCAAATCAGATAAGCACCAGCCGGACTTGTCGGCCAAATTCCCTGCAGACAACCGACACAAGCTGAAGAGTGATAAATCATCCGATTGTATCCATAAGTACCGCTTGAAGCATTATTGTTTGGAGATGAACTGATATAAGGTGCCATATCCGTTACTAAACTATCCAAGCCTGAAAAGTTAGCAAGAAAACAAGTTTCCGTGCTGGGAGCACCAAAGCAGCGCCAAGTGCCACCGGAATCTGGCCAACGACCGTTATTAGAATTATAAAAAAGATTCATCGCGGTAACCACTTCTCTTTTCTCAGCAATTCGTTTAGCGTCGCGCGCTTTTACCCGCGCAGAATTAAGAGATGCCATTACCACACTTGCCAAAAGACTGATGATAGCCACAACTACAAGCAATTCTATAAGAGTAAAACCTTTTTGTTTCATTTTTAAATTATACTATAAATTCTTCTCCGCTTCAATGAAAATATCTATCTCGCCGTCTAAAACAGCATCGACATTTGATGTCTCCGCGTCCGTTCGATGGTCTTTGACCATTTTGTACGGGTGCAGCACATAGGAGCGAATTTGGTTCCCCCATTCTATCTCCGTATTTTTCATTTTCATACTATCTTCTGTACTCTTTTTTTCTGCCTGCGCTTTTTTGAAAATTTTGGCGCGTAAAATGGCGAGCGCCTGTTCGCGATTTTGTTCCTGAGAACGCTCGCCGGAAGCGTGCACAGAAATGCCGGTGGGAATGTGCACAATCCGCACCGCCGTTTCTCTTTTGTTCACATTTTGCCCGCCGGGCCCGGATGAGCGGGAAAATTCTATTTTTAAATCGAGTGGCGACAGAGAAATGTCGCGCTCTTCGAGTTTAGAAAATTTCGGCAGAACTTCCACCAGCGAAAAAGAAGTGTGCCGCAATTTTTTGGCGTTAAAAGGAGAAATTCTGACAAGCCGATGCACGCCGGATTCGTTTTTCAGCAAGCCATACGGACCCAAACTCAACCCCCTTACATCCCCCTTATCAGGGGGAACCACTTGCCTCCCCTGATAAGGGGAGGTCAGGAGGGGTTGCATTGAGCCAAAAATTTCGAAAGCCACATTCTTGTACCCCCCGTGGTCATTTTTATGCTCGTGAATAAAGCGGACTCCCCAGCCTTTTTTGTCCGCATATTTCATGTACATCGAGAGAAGCATCGTCGAAAAATCTTCCGCATCGTTCCCTCCCGCGCCGGAAATAATTGTCACTACCGCATTGCCTTTGTCATACTTTCCAGCACCTTCTTTTTTATTTTTTAATTCGGCAAGTTTCGCAAGAACGGTTCTTGCGAAACTTTTGTCGTTCCAAAAATCCGGGTTTTGTATTTCTGTTTCTAATTCTTTTATTTTTTTTTCTATAACTTCTTTATCCATGGGATGATTATAACAAAACCAAATAAAAATGCGCCGGAAATGTCAGTAACCAGCGCACTGTTCCCAACTAAACGCACAACCAACGTGAGACCAGCCATCCGGAGGATACCAGGCCAGCCTCGTCCCCCTTCCTCAGCATCTTAACCCTAACTACAAAAAAGTCAATCTGCGCGAGTGGATAAATTTGCGGAGTGGTTATATGATTCCGCTCGAACTTACTTTATCAAAAATTCATAAGGAACTCCAGCGTGCCTCGCGCGCGCTACGCACGCCTGTGTGATACACAGTTTCTCTAAAGGAGAAAGCGAGGCACGCAATGCACCGAACGGCTCAAATGGGAAGAAATGAGCCGTTCGGAAAAAATGGACTCGGTTTTGCGAAACTATTTTCTGGGAAAGGATTCGCAAAACCGAGACTAATGTTTTTAAAATTCGGCGGGAATTCGGATTTCGTCCGCGCGGAGGCAGGGTCTGGGAGGGAATCCGCGCGGGCTTTTGGATTTTTGGCTGGGAGGGCTGGAAAGATAGAAAAATCGAAAGGATAAGATTTTAGCCTTATTTTACAATACTTAATCAGACATTGACAAATAGACCGATAGGGTGTATAATGTAGGGAGTAAGATTGACCTTTGAAAAATGATGTTGGAGCAGAATCTTGGGTGCTACTGCGATTGCAGATAGTTCTCAAGAAAACTGCTCCGCAAACAAAACAAATGGAGCGAACCAGTCACATGGGACATTGTGAGCTAGTCCG
>OBEQ010198967.1_pt1 | contig 11168 bp, 10 predicted proteins | sample 1670901 | NCBI WGS metagenome assembly OBEQ01 (sample SAMEA104232315, study PRJEB22302) | groundwater metagenome | biome: forest; feature: aquifer; material: groundwater | place: USA | collected 2011-08-07 | depth 5.4 m | reverse complement strand
TTAAAGCTCAGGGCGCTATTTGGGGTCTGAGTTGGGCTTTGGACAGGTGTAGATGATGGAATAGGTGTAGTTGTTGGCGGAATTGGGGTCGGTATACGGGTGGGAGTTGCGGTTGGCGGAATGGGTGTTGATGTGGGAGTATTGGTAGGGATGGGAGTTGGTGTTCTGGTCGGAGTGGGTGTACTAGTAGGAAGAGTTGTAGGAGTATTAGTTGGCAATGGTATTGGTGTGTTGGTTGGAGGGATAGGTGTGGGCGTACGTGTTGGTGTTGGCGTATTTGTAGGCAAAGGCGTTGGAGTCAGGGTTGCTGTTGGAATACTACTGGGGGGTATCGGAGTGTTGCTGGGAGGAGCTAAAGTTGGTGTAGCTGTTGGGATGGGTGTGTTGGTTGGGGGTACTGGCGTTGCGGTTGGTTGGGGTAAATTAACCGACGCTGTGCCAAAGGAAGTGATGACGTTGCCTAGTTCATTGAATGCGGCTGCCTGGGTACCGCCTCCATATGCTACAGTTGATGAGAAAATAGCGTTTTGATTGAGAACGCTAAAGTTAAAGGTAGCGACTTTGGTTACCCCTGTTGCGGGCGTTCCTATCGCTGCACCTAAAATAACTGAGGCTGTACCTGCATTGTTATCGATACAGGCTCCAGTGATTAAAGAACCGTTACAAAGTGTTGGTAAAACAGTGGTAAAAATAGGTGAATTGGTAGTGACGGACGAGACATTGACAACCGAAGCATCAAAGACCGCATGCACTTCAATAGCACTCACTTGATTTGTGCCTGGATTGATGGTTGAGTCGAGGCTAAAGGTCTGACCCTGTAAAGTGCTTACAGACGAAGGAACAAAATAAATTGAAGTTTCAGGCACGGCCAAAACTTGGCTAGAAAAACCCAATAAAAAAATAGCCGCTACGACAACAAATTGTTTAATTCTCTGTTTCATTTCTCTGCCTGATTGATAATGATATTGCGATCAAAAATGTCAACTTTTCCGTCTTGATTTACATCTTCTTTGCTAAATCCAGGACTACCAGTCTTTCCGAAATCACTCGAAACTGAATCCACATCACTTGAGTTCACTTTTCCGTCATTGTTGATATCTGCACTTGTTGATGTTGGCATGGAGTTTGGGACCTTTATTGAAGCCCCATCTATCGTTACTGATATTTGAAGGTCAGATGTTTGAGTCAATATATCAGTCGAGTCTCCCGATCTCACAATCATGGACTTATCTTTTCCATCTTGTCCTTTTTCAAAATAAATACTCGTTTTTCCGTAAGCTTGAGGTTGAAAGGTAAGAATCACCAGGTTGGTATTTCCCACAAACGGCGCTATTCGATTAGCTGACCCATTCCAATCGGCCGCTTCAACACTTATGTGAAGCACACCGCTGTTATTCGCATCAATCATTACTTGGTCCTTTTGAAAATTGCCAAAAGCATCATATGGGCTAAATAGTTTTAAGTTTGTGGTATCTTTGGCTACCGGATTCATATCGATGAGCTTCATAAGCACATTATCATAATGGACTACCAACTCGACTTTAGAGACAGACGCCTGATCTGAGTCAAGAATAATGGGCAAGCTGAATGGTTGAGAAATAGGAGTATTCACTGCCGTATTTGTGCAATTTTGTAGGCATAGTTTAGCTCCTCCTCCACCCGCTCTTGGAGGTGGAATTTGATTAGTAAGATAAAATTTATTCAGTATAGCTGGCAAGGTAAAAATACTTACTAAGACTAATATGACAAGCAAAAGGCCAGTTTTATTTTTCGGAGAGTGGGAGGTTAGTTTCATAAAATAACAGGTAGACTTTTAACTACCTTAATATTTAGTATTTATAATAATAATGTATTTGTCAAATCAATATATTATCTTCAGATTACATACTATTATTAAAATTGTCAAAGAGAGATATATTTTTTTATTTTTGATAACATTATTTGATCTTACCATTAGACTCTCCTAACTGCTTTATTACTCTTTTTTGATAGAAAAAATCAATTCTAACCTCTTTATTCAGTTTATAGATATTAAAAAAATATTAATTCATACATTATTTGTCCGAGAGCCTTATATTTTATTGCGCGCGTCAATTAGGAGCGGGAATCTCTGGCTGGACCGTATTATTGCTCGTAGTAAGATTAGTAATAAACAAGCTGGGATTAGAAGGACTAAAGGTAATTGCGAAATTTCCCCCACCGTCACTATAATAGACGTTATTAGATATGTCCACGTTTTGCAGTTTAGTGTTAACGTCTCCTGTTCCAATAAGAACTTGTGTCGAGGGCGTGCGCCAGAATTTATTACCACTAATCACAAAACCACTCCGAGTGATCCCATCTTTGGTGCTGTCTCCCAAGGCAATAATGTTTTGACTTGGGACAGTCCCCCCAACTGGTCCAACAATTTTGTTATTTACAATTGTGTAGTCGTTCCCTAGTATGCCTTCGTTCCAAAAAGCTCTCATCGTCGGCACTCCTAAGAAAATTGTATTATTGTCAAATTTAACTCCCGAGTCACCAGTTCCAACAAGATGAATTGCCTCAGCGCCTTGACTACTTGTTATTCGATTGTTAGCAATAGTGACGTTTTTAGATTCACTCAACATGCTTATCGCTCGACCCGTCTCTGAGATAATTGTATTGTCCGAAAAATTAAGACCATCAATCCTCCCAATCATGACGGTCCTATTAATAGTGTTTCCCGTAACTGTCCAGTTTTTCCCCGGACGCAAAGCCCCATTCCCAACCAATGTCAAAGCATACCCCCCCGGATTAGTCAATAGCTTGTTGTCCACAATGGTCACATTCTCCGCCCCTGGTCTGGTTCCTGTTGGCTCAAAATCAATATCCTGGTTTGCCCCAATATTTGATAAAAAATAGTTATTAATATATTTAATACCCTTAATTCCCCCCTGGTTGGCACATCCAGCTCGATAGTTGTCCAAAATAGTCGAATCTTTAATAGTGATATTTTCTGTAAAGCAGGGTCCTACTGGACACTCTACCCCGTTATCACCGAGTAAATAAGTCCCCGCGGTGATCATTTCTGCAAGCTTAACCCTCTCTATCAAAATATCTTTGCTGTTTAATACATAAACCCCATTCCATTTTTGATTGTGTATGATCTGATAATCTGTCAAAAAGCTTTTCAGCGAACCATTAAGTCCCAAATCTCGAATCGTGATATTTTTTGACTGAAGAATTCCAAAAATATCCCCTTTGCCAGTGGTCGGTCTAAGCTTCAAGATTGACTTATCCATTCCCTCGCCATAAATCTCAATATTGGTCATCTTATATATTGAAATCACCCCTGGCTTATTATTTTGCGGATTTTCAAAAAGATAAGTTCCTTGTGGAACAAACAGTTTTCCTCCACCTCTAGCATTCAAGGTAGTTAAAGCATTCCTAAAAGCATCTTGGTCATTACTTACCCCATCCCCCTTAGCTCCAAAATCTTTAACATTTAATCCCTGAGTAGAAGTGATGGAACTTATGACAACTTTAACATCAAACATATTAATCATGCCGTCGCCATTTTGATCCACTAAATTCCCTTTCTGTTGCGCGTAGTTTTGCATTATGAACTGGATATCTGTGTAGTCTACTTTCCCGTCAGCATTTGCATCTCCATTGCCTATAGATTGAGCATGAGAAAAGGTAGCTAGTTGTAAGTAGATAGTAGTTAGGAAAAGCAATAAGAAAAATGTTCTCATCACCATTTACTATACCATTTCTTTCTTCTCTAATCCCTAAACGCTAACCCCTATTTTTACATTTTCCCTACATTCCCCAAAACAGTTACAAGATCTATAATATTAACCAGTCCGTTCTTAATAACATCAGAGGTAGTATTAGTACTATTGTAATTAGTAAGGACTACCTGCATATCTTTGGTATCAATGTGTCCGTCACCATTGACGTCTCCTACGGGAGTTGGGGTAGGACTCACAGGTGGAGGAGTTGGGCCGGTAAATGAGCTGGGGTAGCCGTTTTGCGGAAAAATTTTAACTGCAATATCTTTTCCAGTAAAATTTGCAGGAACGGTGAGCGTCATAGTTCCTCCGGCAAAATTATTGACAACGCTTGAAACTACTGTTCCCTTCCAGCTGTCCCACCAGTCAACAACGTACGTTTTGGCTGGCAAACCCGAAAAAGACACCATTTTTCCCGCTAAACTTGATCCGCCATTGCTATTACTCCACGTAAAATTTGAGTCATATATCCAGAAATGTGCGCCTCCATTGACCGTATCTTTTTGTCCCCATCCGCGAACCCCGGCAGGAAGAGCCAAAACAATATCTCCATACTTACCATTATTCAGTGGAATTCTTTTGTTTACCGAGTCGCTTGGACTGCCTTCCACGAATAGTCGATACGGTTTAAAAAGCGGGTACAAATTGTGCGAGGCCATTGTTTGCGACCACCAATAGATTAGATACGCCCCGCCGGGATTCAACTGTGACCACAAATAATGATGGAGCCAAATTCCCGAAGTATCATTATCATTGTTTCCCGCTGTTGACCCATTATAGACAACTCCCGCTTCTCCAATAACCAATGGTATGTTCCCCGCCAGTTTTTTATTCCAAACGTCCAAACTGTGACCAGAGGTATAAATGGCCGTATCAGAGCCCATATCGATTCCCGTGATCGGGTCTATGGTCCCCAACCAACTGGTTGTATTTTGGGCATTCCCCCCACCGCTATTAACGTAGGCATGAGCATCAGCATAGTCAATCGACGAATAGGTTCTCCCCGGTCCCGCGTTACCCCAGTTGCAATAGGTAAATGGACTGCAATACCAAAACGAGGTTGTCGCCAGATGCTTTTGTGGATCTATTGAATCCATATACTGTGCCATGGCGTTTGGCATCGCCAAGCTTCCCGGTGCATCTTCATTAACATATTCAAATGAATGCACCGCTCGTGAATATCCGAAGCGTGCAATCAGATATCTCCAGAAAAATTCCTGATACCTTTGGGGAGCACCACCAAGTTCTTCAATTTGTGCACCGTAGCTATAGCCAAATCCATAGGGTGAAATGTGATTGTAGCTAAAGTCCCCCTTCTCTTCGATAACGATCTTTTGATACATTCCCCGTTTGGCGAGCTCATCAAGTCCATAGTCCCACTGGAAACTCGGCTCTTGGGAAAAATAATTTTGTACATTAAATTTTGACCGCGGTAAAACCTCTGGACCATAATTTCCAGCTCCCAAGTCTTCCCGCAATGAAACCTCATCAATATACACTTTGCCCCCGGTAGTATTTTCCAACGTGATCAGAGTATTGCCAAGTGTTGTTCGGTTGCCGCTATTCCAAACTCCCGTCACCGCATGCCAGTCTTTGGTACCGCGGTCATACGCAACGGGAGGTGACTGAGGCGCAAAGGTGTTACAATTATCTGGCCAACCAACTCCCGGACGGAAGGTAAATCCACCCATCCCGGTGACCCCCACACTTTTAAGGCGAATAAAAATTCGATAATTGGTATTTTGTTTGACTGAAGCATTAATTCCCGTAAAACCATAAAAAGAGCATGCCACTCCGGTCTGATTTGTGCCGCCTGTCAAACTTAAAGAATAAATTCCGTCGCCATACTCCTCATCTGTCGTCAGGCCCGACCCCGGAAAATTTCCATCATAGGGAATTCCGCCGGTCCACGGAGCCCAAGACGAGCCGGCGACATTCATCCCACTCATCCACATCCGGGTAAAGTTTGCTCCACCATTACCAATCATAGCTATCTGGCTGTCTGTGTAATTTAGGTCGCCAATTATCGGACCGGGTCCCACCCCAATAAAAGGTGTGCCATCCGAGAATTCAAAATAGCGCGGGTCAGACTGAGAAACTCGAATAAATCCGTGGTTATTGGAATTTGTCGAATAAATCACATTAAAAGCTAGATTTGGTCCAGTGACTGTAGTTGTACCTGAAGCATCGGTAATTTCAATCTGATAGGTCCAACTGCCTATTTCATTGGGTGCAAAACGAATTTTCCAGACCGGATCTCCCGACGAGATCAACGTTTGGCTATTAGCATTCCGGACATATGGCTGAAACAAAAATCCCGGCTGCCGGAACGTCTTCCCAGAAGGCGCGCGAAACACTCCGTCAACGGTAATTCCACTTCCTTGAGGCATGCCAACCGGCAAATTCACTTGATACGGCGCGTACGGATTTACCGCTACACTATTTATGAGCGAGAATGTTGCTTCAAATTTATCCCACATTTCCACACTAGTTGCGTTTTGAGCCACACCACTGGTCCCGCTGGCAATATCAACTTTACTTGTAGGTAAGTAATTTACCATTATTTCTTTAGTCGTTGATCTGCCGGAAGAATCCAACGCATTGAGAATCACTCGGTTTTTGCCCGCAAACCCATTTAAGTCTAGAGTAAAACTCCAATTTTGCCCAAGATTTGCGGTGCCGTTTTGCCCGCGGTCTGTTGACCAATCAATCTGAGCTAAACTGCTGCTGCTTCCCGGTTGCGCTGTCCCTGAAACTGTAAACGTTGACCCGGACTGCGCCGGAGTAGAAATTGAAATGGATGGATATGATGGATCATTGACCGAAATCACTGTAGTTGCCTGACTAGAGGCCCCATCGTCATCGAAGATCGTCAACTTTGCCGTATATATGCCGTTGCCGCTATACGTATGGCTGGCTGCGGGCAAATTCGAATGTCCCCCATCGCCAAAATCCCAAAAATACAATTTCGGGATACCATCGACGTCGTCAATAGTTGAGGAAAAATTCACTGTTCCGGGAACAGTGCTAAGCGAGGAGGTATTACTTGATATGGTGACCTGAGGAGGCGTATTTACACCTGGTGCTTCGAAAACTTTGACATCATCAAAGGAAACATCGACAACATTTCCTGAGCCCCCAGCGTAACCAATGTCCAACAGTGGATCAGATAGACTGGTCGTAAAAGAAAAGCCCACTTTTGTCCAAACTCCAACAGGGGTAATAGTTTGCAAATTAATAGATGAAGCAACCCCACTCCAAGGCGAAGTGTGGGTGTTAATTAAATCCACTAAAATTCCTCCCCAATCTGACCCGCTGAATTTTGTGATATACATCCACGCCGTGACCTTATATTTTTTTCCTGGTATAACTGAGACCGTTTGCCGGATTGTGCCGCCGGTAAATCGCGCGGCTTTAGACCCGCTATGAACTTTAGTCGAGTCAATTGTGGCCGCGGCACCGTTAAGGCCCCAATTGCCAAATGTTCCGGTCTCAAACCCATCAAAGAAAACCTGGGTTACTTGCGCATAAATTGGTGATATGTTACCAATGAAACAATGGAACAATGAGACAATTATGAATAGGTGTATGAGAATTTTCTTCATTACATTTACTATACTACTTTTTTCCTCTCGTTTTTCTTTCTTCTCTAACCCCTAACCACTAACCTCTAACTACTATTTTTCACATCTTCCCTACATTTCCTCTTACAGTTGCGCCTGTATGGAGATAATTTCTCAGAGTGTAATTTTGATTTTATCGCTGGCGAAGTTGTGCAAAATAGTAGCAGCTAAGGTTTGATAAGGAAGACCATGTTCAAGTGCTTTGACTTTAAGTCTGTAAATGTCTCTCTCTGAGAGACGAATATTTATATTTTTCCTTTTATTAAGAGTATTTTTCGCGTATTCTCGGGCTTTCTTTATTTCTTCCCTTATGTTACTAACTGTCTTATACTTACCCGCCTCAATATCTCTCAAAATCCCCTCTTCTTCTGGATCAAGACCATACGTATATTTTTTATTATCGATCGTATGAGAATATTTCATAAATAATCTATAATTTATAACTAAATTCTTTGTAAATATTTTTTTGTTGCTTTTCTGCTTGGAATAATAGTTTTTAAAAATATTCTTCCTTCATTTTCAACAAACGGTACATAATATATGTATTCATTTATTTCAACTACATAGACTTTTTGATCGGGAAAATTCTTGCTAGGATTTTTTATTACGCCTAGTTCTTTTTTATCATTTATTTTACTTGCTACTTGATCAAAACTTATACCTCGTTCTTTCTTCAGCTTTGCGTTTTTTTCCTCATTCCACTCAAAAAACTTCACGTGTATATTGTATGACAAACAATATTAAATGTCAATATTAATTACCGCAACTCTATTACTACATCTTCCCCACATTGCCTATAAGCAGCAGTGCGTCAAGCATATTGACTAATCCATTCTTCGTAACATCAGAGGGAATATTGGTTGTATTGTAGTAAAGATAAGACATATTGAATATCTTTCGTATCGATGTGTCAATCTCCATTGACGTCCCCTATGGGTGTAGGGGTAGGAGTGGGAGGAAGAGGCGTTGGGGATTTGGTAGGAGTAGGTTGAGCAGATGTTGGGGTAGGCGTCGAGCTTCCAGCTGTTTTTGCGTAAATTGTGACTACTCCATCATTTGACGTTGAAGCCGAGACAGTTCCATTAGGCGAAATACTCTGGTCTGTTAGGTTAACTCTCCAGTTGGATGTACTGATAACTGTGTTATTGGTCACATAGGAAATTCCATACGTACCTGCTGGCAAGCCAGCAACTGAAAAAGAACGATTACTTGATGATGTTTTAACAACAACTACATATTTTCCGTTTGAATTGATAAATGCCACCGAGTCAAGTCCTGAAGGGTCAGTTGTTCCAATCCGCACTGCCTCCAGACGGACATAGTTCATATATTGACTCAAAAACTTTGAGTCGTTAACAATTGACACCGTTGCATTTAAATTTGGATTATTAAGAGGGTCTTTCCCCATATCAACATCATAATATTTTCCTCCACTGCACGTCTGACCACAGATCCAATAGTCGCCAATAATATATCTCTGCCAAGCAACATTTCCACCATTTTTGACGTCGTTATGAAGACCGACATAACCACTGCCAATATGTTCGAGCATTGATGTGCCAATTCCCAAGCGTTTGGCTTCAGCAGGCAGCAAATGGTATCTGTCCATTCAGAAATTGTTGGTAATAATCAACGGTATTCTCTGCTCCCGATCCAACCTCCACACGAAGGCGCGTGATTCCCAGTTCATTGACCAATCTATCAAAAAGAGCTGGAGAATACATAGCAAAAGCCGGATTAACATTTGATTTGCCCGTCACTTTACCTGTTTGCATTGCTTGACCTGCCTGATCCTCTGCTTCCCAACCAGTGATTGTCTGATAGGTGATATTTGGATTTACGATAATAGTATTACTCTGAGCAAAAACAGAAGAAGAAATGAAAATAACAGTGAAATAATGAAAGAGTGAAACAATTAAGAAAGTTTTTGTTAGGAGCTTTTTCATTATTATTTACTATACCCTATTTTTCTTTCCTTTGATTAAGCATTGTTGCAGCCTCTTGATCATATCCATCCAGATTTTGCTCTTTATTATCTTCTGGAGCAACCTTACCATACTCGGAGTTTTTTTCCAGCTCCAGTCTTTTTTCTGGGGTCATGTACTCTCCCTCATTTACTATTTGCATACCTGGAGGCTGCAGATTTTGTTTCTTTTTGAAAAGAAGAACGAGTTCACAAACTATTATGACTATCAAAACGAGTAGGAGTAATTTTTTGTTTATTATTGATTTGTGGCTGGGGGTTGTATTTGGTATTTGTTCAGTCATAGCTTTTAAGGACATAAACCAGAATTTTTATTATTTACACAGATAGGCATCTTAAGCTCATCAGCCAGCTGCATATGTTTTCTTCCGATGATATCTCTTTGATCTATGACATGCATATGGGCTGAGACGATATGCCAACCATCGGTGAGTTTGATCGTATCAAGATTAAATGTCACAATAGGAAGTCTTGCATCTTCTACCATCGGTACAGTAACCCCATTTACGACTTGCGTATACAAAGACATCTGATCCGGAGCATTTTGATAGGTAGTCACCCAATAATCCTCATCATTTTCCTCTATTTTGAGCCCGTGATGATGGATCGGTGAAAAAGTATTTCTGCCAAAGGCGACAGTTTTAATCGGAACCACCCCTGACACCGTTTTACCAGCAAACGTCTCTGGGTTATAGACTGCAATTTGTGCATACTCAATTCCCGTATACCATCCATGAGAGTCTAGAAAGGTGGTAGTAGGCTTGGGGAGATTATGCTGAAAAGATAATGTAGTCGTATGATCAACATAGGCCAAGGTATTGATATTTACTGCTTGGACGTCGCCTTTTATGGGTACTGACCCCGCGACATTAAAGGGATTATCAAGGCTCTGCGCGGCGCCACATCCTGATCTCACTTCATATGATTGACCGCTTGCGTAGGCTGTGGTGACGGGAGCAACAAAACTGTGAAACGCGTTGACCGTTTGCCCTTGATTGGCATTCATACCTCCTTGAGGAGTACCTAAACCACCACTATTGAATTGTGTATTCATCGAAACAGCTCCTAGTGAATTCTTAGAACTGCCTCCTGTTAACTGACTACCCGGTAAAAGACACGCAAATGTGTAGGTAATATCTTGCCCATAATTAACTACGTATGGGAAAAGTGAGATATTTTTACGGACTTCCCACAATTGGTTTTCATTTGCATTCCCAATGGGACCCCACCACGCGCCTGCGGCTATAATTGATTTGTCTCCTGTCTGTTTTACTTGATCCTTAATAAATTTGTTAACCACATTATCTGTGTCAGAGAGATCTACTTGTGGCCCTAATCCCGCGGTCCCTGGAGGAGTTGCTGATGGCAATGGGCTGGTTGGCATGGTAGTTTGGGTTGGAGCGCTCGTTGGAGTTACCGTTGAGTTTGGTTGAGGCGTTGAGGTTGGTGCACTTGTTGGAACGGTAGTAGGAATTGCCGTTGGAGTGGGCGATTTTATATTACTCATCACAACTCCTACGTCAAGCATATTCAAAAATCCCTCTTTATATTGATCAAACTGACCGCTGACATTTGAATACCAATTAGCACTGGAGAAAAGACTTTTGACATCGGCTGCATCAACTGGTGGTGTTCCGTTCACTTCTCCATTACCTATTTGTATCGATGTTGGTGTAACAATAGTTGGTTGTTGTGAAGGGATAGTTGTTGGAATAGCACTTGGTGAAATTTGAGAAGTAGGCATTGGAGTTGTTCCTCCCATATAATGAGCAACCACTGGATATTGAATCCACCAACTATTTGGAT
>OBEQ011455721.1_pt1 | contig 11169 bp, 12 predicted proteins | sample 1670901 | NCBI WGS metagenome assembly OBEQ01 (sample SAMEA104232315, study PRJEB22302) | groundwater metagenome | biome: forest; feature: aquifer; material: groundwater | place: USA | collected 2011-08-07 | depth 5.4 m | reverse complement strand
GCGATGCCTTTAACCGACCTAGAAGAGGCATTTCGCATGTAATTTTTTCATACATGCCAAGTGTGCACCAAAAACAGAAAAAGAACCCTTACGTGAGGGATCTTTGAGAATTCACATCAACCAAATTTCTGTCGGTAACTGACGGCTGTGAATAAAAGCTACCTTGTAATTTTTGCGCATCTTCAATCCTAAACTCCCCTATGCGGGTACGGCGAAGGGCGGCAAGCGTGGCCGGCACCCCCAGGCGGCGGCCGAATTCTTCGGCGAGGGAGCGAATGTAGGTGCCACTCCCGACATCGAATCGAACCTTTATCACCAACCCATTTTCTTTCTCCTCTCCGCCTTTTACCGTATAACTACGATCGTAGTTATACGGTACAACAGTAACTCCTAAGAACTCCGAGGAGAGTACTTCCATTGTTTTTATTGGTGCATCAACAATTTCTCCGCGCCTTGCTTTTTTATACAACGCTTCTCCCCCGCGCTTGATTGCGGAATATGCGGGAACGGGAAGTTCAATTTTTCCCACCATTTCATTGAGGACCTTTCTTATTTCTTCGTCTGAGATTTTGGAGATTTGATTACTGTTTGGAAATTGGTTATTGCCTGCCCGCCGAAGCTCCAGCGCAGGCGGGGAAATTGGTAATTCTCGGCCAGTAATGTCTCCTGTATCTGTATGCACCCCGAGTAGCAGTTCCGCCTCGTACGTTTTGGGAAGCTTTAGATACTGGCCGAGCATCTTCGTTCCTTCTCCCACCCCAATAATCATAAGTCCGGTCGCCATCGGGTCGAGCGTGCCGGCATGACCCATTTTGCGGATGCCGAGTTTCTTGCGCAATATCCGAATGCAATCGAAAGACGTTATGCCTTTCGGTTTGTCTATGAGTAAAATCATTTTGTTGGAAAACCCTGCCAAAACAAAGTATCCAAAAATCCAAACAAAACACAGTTTTTCAAAACACAAATTAAGAGGTTTGTGTTGTTTGAGTCTTTGTGCTTTGTTTGGCCTTTGTGCGCTGTGCTTTGTGCTTTATACTATGAGCAATTCATTATTCATAATTCCATTCTCATGAGCGACCACATCTCACGTGAAGAGTTTAGAAAGGCACTGTGGAAACTGCGAACGGGCGGCACTTTTTCCAATCATGAAATTGACGAGGTGGAGAATGTCTTTCGCGGCGACATGCACGAGGGCGGTTCGAGCGCGGGCATCAGCAAAGAAGAGTTGAAGCAAGGTCTTCACTATCTTAAACATCACCCCGAAAACCACCACCTCTCACCCCATGAGATAAACAAGCTGGAGGAAGCGATGCGCCATTATCTTTGAAGACACTGAACCGACACAGAATAAGAACGCGGAACCGATTCGGAACACTACAGAGTTCGATCTTGTTCCGTGTTGTTTGGGTTCAGCTTCTGTTCCGTGTTCTTGCGTAGCGTTCGCACCGCCCTCACCGCCCGCTTGAGATGCCTAACCGTGAAAAAACCGACAATGCCGAGTATGAGCAGTAAAAGCTTTGTTTGCAGTTTCGTGCCCGAAACTGCGGCGACGGAAAATTGCAAGGCGCTTGAACCCGAAGCCGCGGCTCCAAAGTTGGAGATGACATCGTGAACCGACACAAAAACGGTTATCAAAAACGCGACGAGTACAATTGCGAGACAGTCAAACGCGAACGGCGAGAGATTTCTGACCATGAACATAAAATAGATGCGGCGCATGATGCGCTGTTTAAGCGTTCGGGGAGACTGGATGGGGTTTTCAGAATACATTGGGATTATGTCAACTGCGAAGTTGCATTACTCGAAACTTCTTGGGTCGACTTTTTTGCGTTTCGCTATCAAATCCTTCAGTTCCCGCTTAGCTCGGTGCACCCTGGCGCGAACGGCTCCTTCGGAGATGCCCATGATTTTGGCGACATCGGCGTGCGGCTTCCCCTCGATGAAATGAAGGCGCATGGGCTCGGCGAGTCTCGAAGAAAGCTGGCTTAGAAATGACTCTACTTCGTCGCGGTTGAGTTCCTGCTCGCGGTGCTCCGTCGCTTTGCGGTCGGCGACGAGTTCTTGAAACTCCGGGTCAAGGTCGGCAAGAAAAGCGGCAGTGCCTTTGGTCTTTTTATAGGCCGTAAAACAGGTGTTCACCAAAATTCGGTAACCCCACGATTTGAAGCCCGCTCCGGGCTGGGGCTGAAATCTTTTGGCGTTTTTATAGATTTTTACGAACGCGTCCTGCACGGCATCCTGCGCGGCTTCTTTGGTTCCTAAAATGTAATAGGCTTTGCGCAAAAAAGCCTCCTCATAGCGGTTAAGTAACCTTTCAAAAAGACGAGGGTTTGCAAGCGAGAGCTTGAGCAACTCTTCATCCGACAGGCTCGCCACAAGGTCTGTCTTCGCGTTTGATTCTTCCAAAAGCATAACAAGGGCTTTTTGCGCCTTACTATGATAGTACTCACCTTTCCCGTCTTCTGCAACCGCCTTCATGGCCTGTGCGTTACGCACAGGCCATGAAGGCGTCCCCGCGCCTGCCCCAGCAGGCAGGAAAGCGGGGATCCAGAATATCTACTACTTATTACTGGGTCCCCCGCCTGCGCGGGGACGACTCCTCCGACTTAAAGTCGGAAGGAGTCGTTTGTCCACACCGCATACTTGGTCTCTTATCCAGGGCATGCGATAATAGGAGCAATTAGCCCCCACGCCAATGTGGAGGAAAGGAAAAAAGCCAAGGGTGCGCACCTTTACATTGGTGTGGGGGTATAAAGGTCGAAGAATATTTCATCGTTCACTACTATAGATAGTTAAAAACATCTATGCGAATTAATTCCTCTGAAGGATTCCGCCACCTCACTCCCGTGCTCATCATCCTTTTGGCGCTTACGTTCCTGCTTCAAGCTATGAATATGCTTTCAGCTCCGGCGGCCTCTATCGTCTGGCCAATACTCTTAGGACTCATCGGACTCGTCAAACTCGAGGAAGCGCGATAGCTCCTCATCTCGTCGACGAAAAACCGCCCCGACTATAGTCGGGGCGGTTTTTGCTTTGCTTCTTCCAATCGCGATTAACCCCAGAACTGATTTTGCGAAACAGTCGCGCGGCGTGGCGCTTCGTCCGTCAAGGAAAGGCCTATTCGGCCACGCGCCACACTACGCTATCCAAGATGATAACAACTTCGTATCAGTGGACCGCTATGAACGGCAAAATCAGTACGGGGTTGAATTTTTGCAACCGCTGATTACAGCGGGCAAAAATTAAAAGCTTCGGTGCTCGGAACCGCGGTCGAATCGCTTTGGAGGGCGGTCCGCCATCGGCCGGGCTTCGTTGACGCGGAGTTTTCTTCCGTCCAAATCCTTGTCGTTCCACATCTCGATGGCCTTTGCCGCATCGGCCTCTTCCATCTCGACGAAACCGAAACCGCGCGAACGGCCGCTTACGCGGTCAGAAAGCACGGTCGCGGAAACAACGACTCCCGACTTGGCAAAAGCGTCGCGCAAGCTGTCGCTCGTCGTGTTGTATGACAGGTTGCCAACATAAAGCTTGGTTGCCATATATTGAGAATACTAACTTAATAACATTCGTCTCCCGACCCTACCATGCCATAGTTCGCTTGAGGCGAACGTCGGCTGGCTTCTCAATATGGCTACACCTTCTCGGTTCACCCGCTCAAATCTTCTCAGATTTGTTCGGGCAAGCCTCCTTGAGAAAAAAGACTTGAATACTATATATAAAACAGGTCAAAAAAGCAACAATACCTACCCTTCGCAAAAAGGCAAAGTGTGAACAAAACCCCAGCGCAGACTTACACCACAAAAGCACACCTTGTTCACTCCGCTGTTTTCTCTAGTCTACGACTACTATGCAGTCTACGACTGCTGCGCTACAATAGCTTCCATGGCTGATATAAAAAAGAAGCTTTCGACCGAACCGTACAAGGGAGTCAGGGATTTCTATCCCGCGGACTTTGCGCTGGAGAAGTATATCTTTGCCGTTTGCCGAAATACGGCAGAACGTTTTGGGTATGAAGAGTACGCGGCCTCTCCGCTCGAAAGCGCCGAATTGTATCGAGCGAAAAGCGGTGAGGAATTGGTGAACGAGCAGACATACACTTTTATGGACCGAGGCGAGCGCGAGGTAACGCTCCGCCCCGAGATGACTCCGACCGTCGCGCGAATGATTGCGGCAAAGCGAAAGACGCTCTTTTTTCCGGTGCGTTGGTATTCGATACAAAATTTTTTCCGTTACGAGCGGCCGCAAAAGGGGCGGCTCCGCGAACACTTCCAACTCAACGCCGATATATTCGGCGTAAAAGGCATCGAGGCCGAGACGGAAATTATTTCGCTCGCGTATGAAATCTTGCGAAACTTCGGAATGAAAGATATGGACTTTGAAATCCGACTAAATAGCCGAAGGGTGATGAACTACATTATCGGCACGCTCCTTGGTCTCCAGGGCGACGTGGCGCGGAAAACAGCTCAGCTGATTGACCGCCGCGCCAAGATGGAAAAAGAGGTTTTTGAAAAAAGTCTGAGTGAGCTTCTTGGGGAGAAGGACGCGCTTTTGCTTATGCTTCTCTACTCCAAAAACTTCGAAGAATTTATCTCGCATCTTCCAGAAGAAAAGGAGCTTACGGAAAGTTTGAACGAAATTCGAAGCCTTATTTCAGCACTCGATTCGCTCGGCATCACGAATGTGGTCTTCGACCAAACGCTTATGCGCGGTTTTGACTATTACACAGGCATCGTTTTCGAAGTCTATGACAAACACCCCGGGAACTTACGCTCGATGTTCGGCGGAGGACGCTATGATGACCTCCTTGACCTCTTTGGAGTCGAAAAGGTGCCAACGGTCGGCTTTGGCATGGGCGATGTCACTATCCGCGACATGCTTCTCACATACGGTCTTCTTCCGAAAGAGGTGCCGATAACCGCCGAGCTCTACCTTTCCGCGACCGACAAGAAATACGCGGGATATGTGAACGACATTGCTCAAACCGTGCGGCGAAGTGGGGTACGTGCCATCGTTGATTACAGTGAAGGAAAAGTCGGAACCAAAATCAAAAATGCGGACCGTGCGAAAGTCCCCTATGTTGCCATTATCGGCGAAGCCGAGAAAACAAGCGGCGAAATAAAAGTGAAAGAACTTGCGACTGGAAAAGAAACGACGCTGGCGGAAGAGAAGATAGCAATGTTTATTAAATCAGCACAGAAGCAATAATATTTCTACTTTATTTCAATGTATTTCTACATTATTTCAATCGAAATAGATTGAAATACGCTCCGCGAAATAGATTGAAATACATTGTCACTGAAATGCGAAAAATCGTCTTCGACATCGAGACGTCAAATTTCTTCACCGACACGGGTTCGAATGATCCTGCTTCCCTCTCACTCGCCTGCGTCTGTACTCATGATTCAGCGACCGACGCGTATACAAGTTATTTTGAAGAAGACCTCCCCAAACTTTGGCCCATACTCGAGAAAACGGATTTGCTTATCGGCTATAACTCCGACCATTTCGATATCCCGCTGTTAAATAAGTATTACCCCGGCAATCTTACGGCAATAAGAAGCCTAGACCTTATGAAGGAGATAAAAAAAGTGCTCGGCCGGCGCATCGGTCTTGATGCCATCGCCTCGGCCACGCTCGGGAAAAACAAGTCCGCGGACGGCAAGCTAGCCAATATCTGGTGGAGGCAGGGAGAGAAGCAAAAAGTAGTGGACTACTGCATTGACGACGTTCGCATTACTAAAGAACTCTACGACCACGCGCTCCGAGAGGGACGGGTGAAATATCCCGATGGCAAAATGATTCGGGATATCGTCCTTAATACGAGCGAGTGGGAAAAGGAGAAAGAATATGTGCTCACGCACACGTTGCCGTTTTGATAGTTGAGAGTTGTAAGATTTAAGATTAAAGTAAACGGAATGTATTGACATCGCACGTGTTTTTCTTTAATCTTTCGACTTAAATCCTTAATCTGTTATACTCTCCCCATGGAACCAACCCAAACAAAAAATCCTCTTACCGTTCCTATGGCCATCGTCATCGCGGGAATTCTCGTCGCCGGCGCGGTATTCTTTCGCGGAAGCGGGAGCGCAGACACTCCTTCCCGCGCGGCAAACGTGAAGCAGCCTAACACGTTGGTCCCGCCCCCGTCGCTCGGCGCCATAACCCTTAGGCCAGTCGACGCGAAGGACCACATCCGAGGCAATCCGAATGCCGATATCGTGTTTGTCGAGTTCTCCGATACTGAATGCCCGTTCTGCAAGCGCTTCCATACGACTATGCAACAGATAATCAACGAATACGGCAAATCGGGAAAGGTGGCTTGGGTGTACCGCGAGTATCCAATCGTTCAGCTTCATTCCAAAGCGCCGAAAGAGGCCGAGGCGCTTGAGTGCGCGGCAGAACTTGGAGGCAATCTTAAATTCTGGGAGTATACCGACCGTGTTTTCGCAATTACCCCTTCAAACGACGGACTCGACCCGGCAGAGCTTCCCCGCATCGCTGTGCAAGTAGGATTGAATGAAGGCCTTTTTAAAGACTGCCTGTCGAGCGGCAGGTATGGCGCACGGGTTCAGAGCGACATACAAGATGGCACCGCCGCTGGTGCAAACGGCACTCCGCATAGCGTCTTGGTACTGAAGAACCCAATCTCTGAAGCCTCGCGAAAAACACTTCTCGACCTTATGGAACCCTTCAGAGACCAAGACGGCAATCTTCCCGTCAGCTTCTCGCAAGATGGACTGCGTGTCGGCCTGAGCGGCGCCCTGCCCTACCAGAGCATCAAAGCGACGGTGGATGCTCTCCTGAAATAACCGATGCTCTTCTGAAATAACCTTTTCCGCCTCCCCTCTTTTACTTCAAGAAAATAGGTACGATCGTACCTATTTTCTTGAATGCGCGCTTCATTCAAATCCGAAGAAATTTTTGAGATGATCTTCGTTATCAAAATGCTCGGCGACAATGAAGCGGGTATATGCGCGAATATCCAGACACTCAACGATGAAATCAATCTCGTTCTTGCAATCAAACGGGTAGACCCATGCGGATTTTTGAAGGCAGAAAAATCCCATATAGTCTAAATGTTCCCGAAAAGCATCCCGCGCTTCCCGCTCATCTTCGGGTATATCGAACAGAACGAGCCGCCATTTCTTATCCCACCTCGCTGGCTTCGGAATTTTAATGTCTTTATGTCGATAGGTAAGCGCTCGTTTTCTGCCGTCCTCATTGAGCGTTAACGTTATGCTTCCGTCGGGATTTTCTTTTGCATTGACTAAGGTTGACTCATAAAGCGCTTGAATCGCTCGGTCAGCCGCTTGCTTATCAATGTCCTTCCACGTCTCATTCATTCCGCGGATAATACTAAGTGTCTTGCTTGGAGAACGTGAGCACGACAGCACGAATCCTCCCAAAAGCAAAAGGAGTATTTTCTGTTGCACAACTCCAAGTTTTCTCGTCTTCTTTCTTGCTATCCTGTGTTGAATCGTTTTTAACACCACTACACTATACCAGAAAATAGGTACGATCGTATCTATTTTCTGGTAGATATGTGAACGTAGTGATAATACGTCTATTTCAAATTTCTCGCGAGAGCACAATACTCACATTCTTTTTGCCGTCCATAGGGCTTGAAGTTGCACGGCATATCCATCCATTTTCCGCTTACGAGAAGCGAGCCGTAATCTTTGATATCTTTACGCAAAAGCGAGATTTCCTCACTCCTTATTTGTCTTTCGTATATCCTATCCTTGTCTCCTTCTTCCGCCTCCACGAAAAAAAGCCTCGAGAGGGAGACGGACTTCTCCCCTTTCATGTGCATAAGAAGATACGAATACATCGCCAGTTGCCGCAGGAGGTCGCTCATTCGCCCATGGTCATCCATCTTCTCAATCTCTCTTTTTGTCTTCACTCTGCCTGTTTTAAAATCAGTAACAGAAGAAGTCGCGTCGGGCAGACTTTGAATCAAGTCAATTTTACCGGTAATTTCAATGTTCGGCACATCTGGGTCGCGGTAAGAGGAGATTTTTATCTCGGAGCGAGCCGAACCTAGTTTTGGTAAAAATTCGGCAACAAAATGCTCCAAAATTTCTACCGCATCCTTGGCAAATCGAACTCTTTCCCTCTCATTCCATACTGAAAGCTCATCCAAAACCTTCAGAACCAGCGCGGTAAGTTCCTTTTTTGAGGTAATGTTCTTTTTGAAAATCCTCTCTATCGCGGTATGCACCACGTTTCCGAACCGCAGACTTTCTGTTTCCGGCTCCGGCAGACGAATAAAATTCCTAAAATACCATTTCCACGGACAGCTGAAAAAGTTGTTTAAATGGGTTACCGACACGGAATGTTCCGAACAATCTTTTTTCACGAATGCAACTATTTCCTTTCGGGCATCTTCCGAAACGGCGAGCGGCTTTGAAACGACATACGAAAATAGATTCTCGCTTTGAATCACCTTCTCCGTCTCCCGCGCGCTTCTCTTTTCAAACAGACCGTCTGGCATATCGGCCACAATTCGCGCAAGTTTCAAATCTCCGCCCGAATAGCCCGAAACCGAATGTGAGAGCGTGGAATTATTTTTAGCCCGAGTAAGAGCGACGTACAATTCGCGCTTGGCGGTTAATTCGTCTTTTTTCACGATTTTACCCTTGATTGATTCAGGAAGCGTAAAGCCCATATGTTTGCCCTTCATAAGTGAATTTTCATCGAGGTGAGCAATCCAAACACACTCAAACTCAAGACCCTTTGAGCCGTGGAGCGTACTCACGCTAACACCCTCGTCACTTTCAAAGACGGCGAGCGATACGTCTTCGCCATACGATTCAAGGCGGTCGAGAAACGCAAGAAAATCCGCAAGCGTCAGTTTGCGCTTTTTTTCCATGGAGTCGAGAGCGAGATGGAGAAAGGTGCGTACCACTTCTATTTCCGTAAGAAGCAATCGGTGACTTTTGGTTTTCTTGAAGAAGAGTTCCGTACCGATGTATTGAATGAGTTCATAGACGTCCTTTTTCTGGACTTCTTTCGCAAAACCTTGAATCGTTTCCCCAAGATGTTTTATCGCCGCTTCCCCCTTTTCAAACGATTCGAGAGAAATCTTCTTTCCACAAAGACGCAAAAATTTATGGGCGGTAAGAAACGGAACTCCAGACGCGCTGTCTAAGAGGATATCTGCAAGAAAAGAAGGCTCATACGGAGACGCGAGCACGCGAAAAAGCTGCAACAATGATTGCGTTTCGGGAAGCTCAAAAAAAGACGCGCTATTCCCCCTCGCCACCGGTAAACCGAGGTCCCTAAAATCGGCGAGCGCGGCCCTCACTTGCGCCTTTTTGGGCACGAGAAGCGCGCATTCATTCGGCGATGTTCCTTCTTCTATCTTTTTTTTAATCTCAATTCCGGCGGCTAAAATCTCATCCCTTGGATATTTGGCTTCAATAAGGCGAATGGGGTGAGATTGTTTTCTCGTGCTGGTAAGCGGTTCCTTGACCAAATCACTCTCAAGAAGTTTTCCCGCCACGTCCAGAATCGTTTGAGTCGAACGGTAATTTTCCGTAAGCGCTACTATTTTTGTTCCCCCAAACGTCCCGATGAAATTTTTAAAATGAGAATCCGAGGCGCCACCAAAGCCGTAGATAAGCTGACGGTCATCCCCTACCACAAATACATTCGGCCGCTCGATATCCGCCCAGACCGCGCTTAAAAATTCGTTTTGCACCCCACTCGAGTCCTGATGTTCGTCAATGAGTATGTAGAGAAAACGCTCCCGTATCGTATCGCGAACATTGGGGGACTTCCGAACAAGCTCCACCATATATTCCAAGACATCATCGTAGTCGGCAAAATTCCGCTCTTTTTTCGTTTCCTCATACATCTTGTAAAACCGTGCGGTTTCGGTCGTACGACCCGCAAGGTTTTTCAGTTTTTCCTTTTCCGCCGCTTTCATCTCTCCTTTTGTAGGTCCGCGAGAAGATATGCTGTCGGGATTATTTTCAATGTTCTTTATCTCGGCACGAATTTCCTTAAGAAATTCATCGGGGCTCATCCGCTCGCGTCTTAAAAGCGAAATGAGGGATTTTAAGTCGCCAAAATTGTGCTCTCCTCCACTTCGGGGACGCAAGTATTTCCATCGGTTACCCTCAAGAAGCTCGTCATACAGAAGCACCGCGTCTTTTTCGTCAAGAAGTTTGGGGGGTCGCTCTAAGGAGAGTTCTTCATAAAATTCTTCAATGAGCGCACTTGCGAAACTGTGGAAAGTGGAAATAACCACGCGCGAAGCCGATGCGCCAATAATCTTGATGAGGTTTTCACGCATGGCGCGAACGCCTGTATTTGTAAACGTCAAGCACAAAATTCCATCTGCGGGTGAAAGCCCCTCGTTCAAAATCTTCGCAATCCGCATCGTGAGGACTTTTGTCTTCCCCGTCCCCGGCCCCGCTATTACCATGACCGGCCCCTCGATCGTATCCACCGCTTCCTTTTGCTTTTGATTGAGCTTTTTATATTCCGCCTGGAATCTGTCTGAATTCATAACTTTATTTTATCTTTCATTTCTCTCGATATACTCTTTAACTGGTTTTGCAACGGTATTTTCATTTATCTTTCTCCCCCTTACTTTTCTTCCTGTGTCTGTACAATACGTTCCCTCAAACCAATACAATAACTTCTTCTTACCTCTACTTGAGTTGCAACTCCCGCAACAGATGGTGATGTCTTCTGCTTTCCAACCACCCTTAAACCAATCGAAAGAATTGTTTCTCGGAGGCGTTTCTCGTAGATGTTCTATGGTCACTGAGTCACCCTGTTTGCTACGAACATAGGGGTCTATCATTGCTTTGCGGCAATAAACACAAGAGTTGTTGTCTCTGATTCTTTCACTTCTGATTCTTAGTTCGACTTTTTCGGGAATACGATAGTTGTTTGACATAAAATTATTCTTCTATTCGAACATGATAATCTAGGTAATGTAATATAAATCCTGATTGTACTCCCCTACCCCAAGATACTCCGCTTCGCCCCGAAGGATTTTTTCAAACGGCCGACAGGCATAGCATCCAGTCTCGCCTTTTGGACAGGGAAATTCTTTCGTATCGCGCGCCTCTTTGACCTTCCGAGCTACCCCGAGTACATCGGCATGCGCTTTTTCGTATTCAGGTAGAGTAACCTCTTTTGGGGCATCATCTT
>OBEQ010914976.1_pt1 | contig 11172 bp, 11 predicted proteins | sample 1670901 | NCBI WGS metagenome assembly OBEQ01 (sample SAMEA104232315, study PRJEB22302) | groundwater metagenome | biome: forest; feature: aquifer; material: groundwater | place: USA | collected 2011-08-07 | depth 5.4 m | reverse complement strand
AGAGCTGATCAAGAGGATGCCCCACGTCACCTTCGTGGCCCCGCCGGGGGTGACCTTGGCGGACGTGAAATTCGACGATCGTAAAGTGCCGCTCGACGCGCTCTCCAAGAAGTTTTCCATCGATCCTGGCAAGCATCACATCTCCGCGCACGGCTTGTCCGACGGTCTGGAGGGGGCCTTCGAGGAAGACTACGACGTCAAAGAGGGGGAGCTTCTCACTGTGCGCCTTGCTCTTCAGGCGTCGCCCGGAGTGCTCACCAAGAGTCAGTTCGAGTGCCTTCGCAAGGCGAAGAACGAAGATGAAATCAAGAAATGCATCGAGAGGAGCGGAAAGAGCGTCACCGTCAAGGCGGGCGTCGACACCAGCGGATACGCCGATACCAATCACGTTTACGTGTTTTCTCCCGAGATCCACGGGCAGGTAATTTCGCCCACCGGCGGATGGAACATCGGCGGGAGCTACACGCTCGACGTCGTCACCGCGGCCTCGCCCGACATCGTGTCGGAGGCGTCGCGCCGCTTCAAAGAGAGGCGTCACGCGGCGCAGATTGGCGGAGGGTACAAGCCGGGTGTCTACGGCGTGCAGGGCACCGCGAACATCTCGGTGGAGCCGGACTACGTCTCGCGTGGCGCGGGCATCGCAGTCACCCGCGATTTTCGCGACAAGCTCATCACGCCACGCATCGGCTTGAACTACAGCAAGGACACCATCGGTCGCGGCGACATTCCTTTCAACATCTACTCGAAGAACCTCGATACAACGCTGGTCGAGGCCGGCGTCACCTGGGTCCTCTCTCCCTCGACGATTCTCGTCACCAGCGCCACGGCGCAGTTCGAGCGCGGCGATCAGAGCAAACCGTACCGCTTCGTGCCGATGTTCGAGCCGGCCATTGCGCCGCGCGTGAGAGCTGGTCAGTCCATCGACGTGGTCAACCGGAACCGTCTCGCGTTCCGGCCACTCGAACAGCTGCCCACCGAGCGCGATCGTTATGCAATCGGCGCCCGTCTTGCGACGCGGCTAGGGAACGCGACCTTGCGCCTCGAGCAGCGCTTTTACGTCGACACGTGGGGGACGAAAGCGACCACGACCGATGGGCGCTACATGATGGACCTCACGAGAACCATTCGCGTGTGGCCACACATGCGTGTCCACGCGCAGACGGGCACCTACTTCCACAGTCTCGCCTATGCCGCGACGATTGACCCCAACACCCTCTCGTTTCGCGTCCCGACGTACCGAACGGGCGACCGCGAGCTCAGCCCCATGGTGACGGTCAACTTCGGTGGAGGCACGCGGATCGCATTGAGCTCTCCGGAGGCGGCGACGCAGTACGCCATTTTGGTCAGCGGCGACTACATGTACACGCGCTTTCTCAATTCGCTCTTCGTGACCACCCGTGGCGCGGTGTTCGGCACCTTTGGCTTCGAAGCGGAGTTCGAGTGATGAGACCCCCCGCCATCCAGCTGCTGGGCCTCGTGGGCGTGAGTATTTTTGCGTTCGGCGTGGGGTCCTGCGCCGATCCGGTGCACGACCGCCAAGTCGAGGACCTCGGGTCCGAGGTGGGTGACCTGAACGAGTATCACCGAGCCGGTCAGCCTTGCCTCACGTGCCACGGTTCTCTTGGGCCCGCCACGACGCGCTTCTCGATCGCGGGCACCGTTTTCGCGGCGCCGTGGACGTCCGCAGCCACCACAGCCGTCGGCGTTGCCGATGTGGAGATCGAGCTTGTCGACGCGACCGGCGCCACACCGCCGCTGGGCACGGTGAAAACGAACTGCGTGGGGAATTTCTTCGTGAAGCGCGAAGAGTGGGATCCGGCGTTTCCGGCGCTCGTATGGATCCGAAAAGGGGCGGGAAGCGCGGGGCTGAAGAAGATGCAAAGCCATATCGGGCGTGAGCCCTCGTGCAACCAGTGCCATCGAGACCCCGCGAGCTTCGATTCGCCGGGGCACATTTTCATGTACGACGCCGAGCCGAACACGCTGCCGCCGGCGGGGTGCCCGGTCGATCCCGTCGTGCCGCTCCGAGGTGGCCCATGATTCGCAGAAAACGCGTGTTCATCGCTGCCGCGTTGGGAGCCGTGTTCATCGCCGGCGCGTGCGCGTCGGTGCCGGACGAACGAAGGTTCACGTACGTTGGCCCGTTGCCGGACGATACGCTCCAGCCTGACTTCAATCAGTACAAAGCCGGCGTCGACGACTACCTTGGCCGGCGCTGCGCGACCCTCGACTGTCATGGGCAGATCGGCAGACCTTTGCGCATCTTCAGCCAGAATGGGCTTCGAGGCTTCGATGCGGCGGCGCCCCCGTCGTTTCCGAATGTGACCGGCAGGGGAGCGGTCACCGAGGCGGAGAGGCGCGGCAACTTCCTCGCGGTGGTCGGTCTCGAGCCGGAAATCATGGCTCGCGTCATCGCCGGCCGAGGGGTCGAGCCGAACGATCTCTTGCTGCTCAAAAAGCCTCGCGCGTTGGGCGCACCTCCGGACCATCCCGAGTACGCGCACAAAGGCGGGCAGCTCATGGTCACTGGAGACGACGGCTACAAATGCATCACGAGCTGGCTTGCAGGGAGCCTCGACACAAACGCGTGCGAGAAAGCGGCATCGATTCCCTGATGTGACGCTCGATTCAGAGCTGCTGCACGTTCACGATCCCGGTGATGGGAGTGCCGCGGTAGAAGTCCTGCACGCGTCGCATATCGCCTTTGGCCACTGCGTAGGCGGCGGCCGCCGCGGCTGCGTTGGCCGTGCTGTCGGTCGATCCCGGCACGTCCTTGCCGGTGGAGGGATCGAACACCGTCGCGCCGCCCGGCTTGGCCTGACCGAACCAGCCGGTCTTCAGGTACCCGTTGCCGAAGACGTACAGCCAATTCGAGTTGTCGGGTGTGCCGTCGCCCCAACCGTCTCTCTGGAACGGCTCTTTCGGGGTGTCGCCGTGCCAGGTCATGACGATGTTGTCTGCGAGCGACTTGCTGGAGCACGAGGGATCCGGCGTTGCTGACGATTGCGTCATGAAGGCGTCGAGCATTCTGCCCTGCATCTGCGCGCGTTGCATGGCCTCGGCGTTTCCGCCGCCAAACAGACCGTGCGGATCGTCGAGCCACGATGGGATGATCATCGCCGACGTCAGGCCGAGCTTGAACGCCTTGAGCGCAGTCACGAGCGCGTGCGCTTGTTCGACGAATGCCGTCGGCGTGCCTCCGTCGATGCCGTACGCGGCGTCATCGGCTGCAGTTGGACGGAGCTGCGTTGCGATGTTCTGACCTAGAAGGTTTGCGGCGACTTTCCCTCCCGCGTACCCCCTGGCCACCGACGCACGTCCCGCGGCCGCGTTCAGGCCGAGGAACGCCTTGTAATACGCCTCGTTCAGTGCGGCGTTGGAAGGAGTGTTCAAGAGCGTTTTGCTCGCGACGCTGTCGAACAGACCTACGAGCCCGGCGGCGTTGGGGACCGTGGCTACCGCCGGGGCGCCGGGTGCCTGGCCAAAAACGACGGGGTTGATCCCGATGACGGGGAGCAGCGTCGGGTTTGCCTGCTGGATCGCAGCGATGGCTGCGATCATGCCCATCCCCGTTCCGATGGCGGACGCCGATGTGGGAGTACTGGTGTGCGTTTCGTTTCTTCCTGCCATGAACGCGCTCATCTGGCGCGTTCTGGCGAGTTTTTGAAACGGAGACTCCGCGGCGTAGGCCCAGGGCTTGTCCGTCCCCTGCGCGAGCTTTCCGGAGCCGGGTGAGTGGAACGAGTATTGGTCATTTTGGCCCGTGGCCTGCTCGACATGCGGGAAAATGAGCGTCCAGTTGGCCAAGCCGCCGTTGCCGGCGACGAAGTGAACCGACCGCTGCGTGGCCGAGCACGACGCCGATTCGGCGGCGGCCGTTCCGGCGATGCCAGAGAGAGCGTCCAAGAAACGTGAACGCTCGAGGCCGACGACCGCCGCGACGGTCGCGCTCCACCGCAAGAAGTCTCGCCGGCCGCTGCCGCGAAGGTCTTTCAGTCGCTGGTTCGCCATGACGATCTCCTCTACTCGCAGGTGTGAGCGGCTTCCAAAATGGCCGCCGTGGCAATCTGAACCCCTTGCGCCTGGGTCGCTCCGCCCTTGACCGCGTCGAGGACGGCTTGATTTGCGACCACGACGTGCGCGTCGGTGGCCAACGTGCCCATCAGGCAGGAAATGCCGTCTTTGGTGAACTTCCCCGAGGCGTCGACGATCGATATCCCCTGGCATGCGGCGGTCGTTCCGGCGTTGGCGACCAGCTCCGGCGCTGCTGCGACCAAGATGTCGAACTCCTTGGCCATGGCGCTGGTCGAAGCGACGAGCGCTTCGGGCACGCGGCCCGCGTAGTTGGCCACACCGAGCGCCGCTCCGCCGTTCCTGTAGAGAGTCAGTGCGTTCGTGTCTCCGGTGAGTTTCGCACCGCGGGAAGCCAGAATCGACCCGAGCGCTGCGTACGAGACTTTGGTGCAGCCGTGGTACCTCGCTGCCGCGACAGGCGCGCTCGGGGTTGCGGCCGGGCCACCGGTGGTTCCTGGCTGCGCGCCGGGGTCGCTGTTGTCGTGATTGTAGGTGGTTCCGCCGCCGGAGGCGGGCGAGTTCGGAGCGAGTGCCGCGCCGCTCAAGCTGTCGTTGGGCTCGTTCGAGCACCCGGCCGGGGCGAAAGGCACGGCGAGAGAGGCCGCGCCAAGCAGGGAGAGAAAAATGCGCTTCATGGCTGTTTCCATCCCTTTCAGTATTTCGTGAAATCTTCGGAGGTGAATACGTTTCGGATGACGCGCTTCATCTTCATTCCGTTGTTCTGGAAGTCTTTGACCAGCGAGTCGGTGATCGAAGGCGGAATCGTCGCCAGGTCGTTCACGATGTCACCGCGCGACATTGCCCAGTTCCAGACACGATCGACGGCGCAATGCGCGGTTGCCGGGTCGGCTGCGATGGCTTTTCCGAGCGAGGGGATGTCGGTCACCACTGTCCCGTTTCGCCAGGCGAATGTCTGCTTGCCCTCGGGAAGCCAATCGCCGAGAACCGACGTCGGCGTCCCTGCGGTCGGTGTGTTCACTTGAATCGTGCCGGCGGTGTAGCTCCCGTTTGCGTCGAAGTACGCGAAGAGCGGAGCGATGTGGTTCATCGTCGTGTGGCAGTTGGCGCAGATGACCGAGCTCGTATCTTGAAAGTCGATCTTCGCGGCCGGACTGTTCGTCTTTCCCGTGATGCTGCCGAAATCCCAAGGGCTCGTGTAAAGGCCGGCCCCCATGGGCGTCGATCCGCCGAGCTCGGCCGGCATCTTGGTGCAGACGAACGTCTCTTGAATCCAGCGAACACGGCGAAAAGCCATATTCGCGTAGTACTGTGACTGAATCCCCGGATCGGTCAGCACTCCCGCGACCGGAGCGCTTCCGGGACAAGCGGCGGGAGTAAACGTGCCGTTGGCGAAGGTCGGGCAGGTGTTCGTCGCGGCCGTTAGGAGATCGGTATAGGGCTTGTCGTTCGCCACGACCATCGCGGCAAACGTCGCGGCGGTGTCGTAGCTCGGCATTCCCTGCTTGGCAGCACCGCCGAGGGGGCCCGTCTTGAAGGTGTCCCGCCACCACTGAATCATGCGCGTCGCGAATCGCGGGTCGCTGGTGAGAAGCCGGTCGATGAACGCTTCGTAGGCGAGCTTCTGATCCGCGGGCGACTTCCCCTCGAGGGTTTTGAGATCCGCCATCGTCGGCAGTTCGGCCACCAGCTTGAGACTCGCGGTCCGCATCGCTGCGGGATAGTCGATGACGCGGACGTCGATATTTTCAGGTCCTTGGTCGCCGGAGCCGCTCCCGCCAGATTTGCCCGAATTGCCGGGATCCTCCGATGCGCTCGGGCCCGCCAGTGTGTCCGGGTCCTCGCCTGGCGCACAGGCCGTGAGCCAGACCGCGATGCCAAGCGCGGCGGTGATTCGTTGCGTGCCACGTTGCATCGTCTCCCTACCTTTCCGTTGCAGTCGTGTTTCGGCCAACCAAGATCATTCTCCCGCCAGCCATTGATCGATCATCTGTTGATAGGCGGCCACATCCGAAACGACTCCGCCGCCGTGACTTCCCGACTCACCGCAAGGGTGCAGGCGGATCGCGCTCTTGCTCTTGTTCGCAAGCGACACTTTCGTAAGCGCCTGGTTGCAGGCAGCCGCGTAGTCGGCAGTTCCCTGGACGAGACCATCGAGATCGAGCGCGCCGTCGCCGCTGCCTCCGGCCTTGTGACACCCGGCCGTGCAGCTCGGTGTCACCACGTTGCCCTTGAAGAGTCCAGCGATGGCCTGGAAGCCTGCCACGTTCTTGCAGCCGACGGTCCCTCCGTCCGTCGCCGTGATCGTACCTGAACCGACCTTTGCGAACTCCAGCTGGAGCTTGTCGGTGGTCTGCCACTTGAATCCCGTGAGGACGAACGTGCCCGGCCCTACCGAGATTGTTTTTCCCGCTCCAGCGGTGTCGTCGATGTTTGAGCCGCTGTCTGCCGGATCTTCCAGCGGCTTCGCCTTCGGATCCGCCGGCACCTGGACGAAAATGGGGTGAACGATGTGAACGCCCGACGTGGGGCCCCCTACGAGCTTGACATTCGTGAGGAGGAGGAGCGAGTCATGGATTGCGGCATCGAAGGTGATCTTCGCCCCCTGGATGCCCATCTCCAGCATGCCGATGTCGACCGCGTTTGCCCCTACCGCCACCACTTGCGGCGGGGTCGAGGGGAGCTTCGCGGCGACCAGCGCTGCGGCTTCCACATCGGGCCAGTGCTTCACCCTGTCCCCGAGATTGTTTGGGGTTCCGTCGGGCTGAGGCATCGGCTGGCCCGCATGCGCCGGCTTGGTAAAGAGACGGCTCGCGAACGCGTCGGGGACGATGAGCTTCATCTCGCCCGTCTGGCTCTTGTCGTAGTCCCTGACGGCCTGATAGGCGTCCGGCGGCTTGAGCCAAAGCGGCGTGTTCGTGCCGGACTCGTGGCATGCCGAGCCGCCACATTTGGCCTTGAGCTCGGGCTCGAGCTCCAAGAAAAGTCTCTTGGCGAGTGCGAGTGCGGTCGCGTTGCCGCCGTCCGGATCCAGCAGGCTTCCGTCGCCCGCGTCCCCACCGGTCGGCCTCCCGGGGGGGCCATCGCCGCCCAGCAAGTCGTTTGCTGGGCCGTCGCACGCAGCCGCCGCCAACGCGCCGCTCAACGCGAACGCCGAAGCCATGGCGCTCAGCCTGAGAGTAGCCCAGGGTTCCGCTCTACTGGATTTTTGCAGCGAGACGGTCACTTGTTGAGGTCGTCATTGCATGCGCGAGACCACGGCATCACTTGAGGAAAATGCGAGAAAAAGCGAGCAAACGCGAAGACCTACATTGGTGCCTTTTTCAGTGAGTGGATCTATGGCGATCGCCGGCGGGCACCACCCGCGCTCTTCGGGTGTTCCTGGCGCGGCGTTCGAGAGGCTCGTACCGTACGGGCAGGCGCCCGGCGGCGAAGGCGTGCTGGATTTCGCATGACGGACTGGCGCGAACGTGGCCATCCGTTCGTTGAGAAGGGACAGGCGTGGATCAGCCCGAGCCTCCGAAGATCGTGCTAGAGCAGCCCGCACCGTGCGCAGACGCGCGCGTCGCGCAGGATCTCCTCACGCGCACCCTCGCGCCGAGCAAAGCGCCGCGCCGGGGTTGGACGGTCACGGTTCGCGTGCGACGAGACAAAGGCGGTCTCACGGCAGAAGGCGAGATCACCGACGATGTTGACGCGCCCGTTGCCCATCGCGCCATCACCAAAGAAACACGTGAGTGCGGGGCCATCGCGCGCGCGGTCGGCGTTTGGGCCTCTCTCGTTCTGGACGAGGAGGTGACACGCGCATCGGCCGAGGCCCTGCCCGCTCCTCCGGAGCCCGATCCGTCGGCGACGCCGTGGCCCGCGCCGCAGCCGAACGCAGTCCCGGCGCCCGAACAAGCGGTCTTTTTGAAGAACCCCGAAGAGCGTCGCAATTTCGAGATCGGCGCTGGCGCGAGCTATATGTACGGCGTTTTGGGCGATGGCGGCGTGGCGATCGCGGGCGCGCACGTTTACAGCGTCGTCGAGATCGACGGCGGGTGGTTCCTGCGGCCGACGTTCGCGCTCGGTCGTTCGCTGAAAGAGGTCGCAACCGCCACCGCCATCGACGCGACATGGGGGGCGGCGCGCTTCGATGCGTGCGGGCGGCTGCCGGGCAATTATGTCGAGCGGCGCGGGATGCAGATGGACCTGTGCGGCGGCACCGAGGTCGGCTTCGTGGCATTCGAGGCGGGGTCGGCGACGATGCCGAGCCCCAAAACGATTCCCCTTCTTGCGCCGGGCGGTACGCTCGCACTGCGCGGTGAGCTCGCAAGCGATCTGTCGGCCGAGGTTCGCGGCCTCGTGGGGGTTAACGTGCTTCGCGAAAGATTTCTCGATACGCAAGAGCAAAAGCTCGCGCCGTTGCTCGTCTACGCCCGCCTGGAGCTTGGTCTGTCGTGGAGGTTTCGATGACCACGACCGATCTCGTGCCCGAATCGCTCGCTCCCGCCGTGCGCTCGTCGTGCGCATCCGTGCCCGCGGTCGCCGCTTCGTCACCCGCGCATGCGTTCCGGGCGATGTACGAAGGTCAGGTAGACTTCGTGTGGCGAAATCTTCGGCGTCTCGGCGTCGCCCTGTCCGAGCTCGACGACAAAACCCAGGAGGTCTTCGTCATCGCGCACCGCCGGTTCGCGGAGTTCGAGGACCGCGGGCATGGTCCGCGCGCGTGGCTCTTTCAGATTGTGATTAGGATAGCGTCCGATGCCCGTCGTCACCGGCGACGTCACCCGGAGGACCCGGACGGCGGGTGTGCGCTCGAGCGTGAGATCAGCGAGCCGACGCAAGCGAACGACGTCGCGCGTCGCGAAGCGCTCGCGCGGCTGGATCGCGCGCTCGGAACGATCGACGTGATCCGCCGGGCCGTGCTCGTCCTCCATGAAATCGAAGAGATGACCGCACCCGAAATTGCAGAGACCCTTTCCATTCCACTGAACACCGTCTACTCACGCCTCCGCGTGGCGCGCGCCGAGCTCGAGACAGCGCTCGCACGTCAGGAAGGAGCCTCACGATGAACGACGCCGACCTCTCCAACAGCACGCGAGCGCTCTTGCGCCAGGCAAAGAGTGACGCGCCCGGCGCGCTTTCCAAAGCCAAAATTTGGGGAGGCGTGGCGGCGACCACTGCCGTTGGTGCGGCTGGTGGGGGCGCGGCCAGCGCGACCGCGGTGGCAAGCGGATCGGGCAAACTCATCGCTGTCGGGGCGCTTTTCGGGAGTGCGATCACGGTGGGTCTCGCGATGCTCTTGGTTCACGTTGGTCCGATGGCGCCGCGGCGCGAAACGCTCGCGCCTCTTGCCCGCGCCGAGGGTGCCATCGCGACCCCGACCCCCACCCCGACCCCGACCTCGACCTCGCCCCCGACCCCGACCCCGACCTCGACTCTGACCCCAACCACGACCACAACTTATATTTATTTTTCAAACTTCGTTTCATCTGCGTTCTCCTTCACGAATGAAGAGAGTGATTCTCTAGTTCGATCAATGCCTGGTTATCTTACCCACTGACGATAGAAAACAACGACGCGGTTGCCCAGATTGTTCTGCACGTCTTTCACTGCATTGTTGCCGACAGAGAAGTTGTGTGGGGGTCTGGAGAGCAGTCATTTCGCCGGTGCCCACCTGAATTTCGTGAAGCGATGAAAGACCATATGAAATTCACTCCTTTTCCAGGGCAGACAAAATGATTCGCTTGATTTCGTCGGGTACTTTCTCGCGGTCCACGGCACGCCGTACCGCATCGGCGAAATCGATAGCGGCATCGGCCAGCGTGGACAGTTCTTCGATGAACGTCTGAAAGTCGATGCCGTTCGCGACCGCCTTCAGTTTCTCGGCATCGATGAACTGATCCTGACTCACGTTCAGATGATGTCGTTTCACGGTGCCGTCACTGTAGATCAACCCGACTGACGGTCTGTGATTCACTTCGTCCATCTTGCGACGAAGCAGACCGCCACAGTTGAACAGGAGGCAAGCCCGGTCCATGCTTTTGTTCCGGTAGGTGAATGGACGATGGTTGTCGCCGAACACCGCCACGTCGTAGCCTTTCAACTTGTCTTCCCAGCCGTAAACGTGTTGATCTTTCGGTGCTCCGCCGTACCCGGTCTTGCGGGTGTAAGCGAAGGCATGAACCACGGCGATTTCCAGGGCCAGGTCATGCGGTTCTTGCAGCGGCTTCGCCTCGCTGCCGAACGGGAAACCATGCAGTCGCAGAATCGTGCCGCCGCTCTGAACCTCGATGGGATTGCCGGGTTCCAGGGGCGTGATTTTGCCCCCCTTCACCAGAGTCCACCACGCCGACCGCCGCAGACTGCCTGAATCGTGGTTCGGCAGGTCGTGGTTGCCAAAAATTGCATATGCATGCGGTAGATGAGACAGAGCCACGTTCACGATTTCCGGCGAACTTTTCCACGAGTCAAAAACGTCGCCTGCGATGAGGACCGGATGAAGCTGCTGCCCCGTGGGCGACGTGACCAGCTTGCGAAGCTGATTCAAATAACCGGCCTGAGTTTTCAGCCAGTCGGATTCGCAGCTTCTCGCGACGGGCGGTTTCGCGGACAGATGCAGGTCGGCACAGGCCACGGCTACCAGCTTGGGTTCATTTGCTTGCACTCAACCCTCCCCCCGCTGGGCGTCGGGCTTGTTGAAACAATCGGGGCACATGACCCCAGCCAGTTGAAATTTTTCGCTGGCGTCCCACCGCCAGCCAGCTTTGTGCAATTCATGACTGAACTGATGGGCGGTGATTTCATCGTGAAACTCTTCATCGCCGCAAATCGCACAGTTGATCGAACAGCGAGTTTCAACTTCAATCGACAGCATGATGCGAGTGCATTCGATTTGCTCTGGAGTTTGCTTGCGTTTAACTGTCATGATCGTTCTCCGCCGCATTGAAGCTTCTTTAGCTTTCGACTTTCTTCTCGACAGTAGATTTGCAACCAACCGCTGGCCAGTGATGAATTGTAAACAAGCGTCATTGCTCGATTTACCTCCACGGGCGTATACTTGGGATGATCGCGAAGGATATTTTGTACCATCTCACGCTTCGTAAGAGACTTTGAACTTTTCATTGCTTTTCACTCCGGGCGAATCTGTTACTATTT
>OBEQ010012993.1_pt1 | contig 11172 bp, 10 predicted proteins | sample 1670901 | NCBI WGS metagenome assembly OBEQ01 (sample SAMEA104232315, study PRJEB22302) | groundwater metagenome | biome: forest; feature: aquifer; material: groundwater | place: USA | collected 2011-08-07 | depth 5.4 m | reverse complement strand
CGGGTCGCTGTTCCTCGCGGAGCCGTATCCGGCGGGCCCGGGACGGCCCGACCTGTCGATCGCGCTGCTGCAGAAGGCGATGCGCGCGCAGCCGGACAAGTGGAGGTTCCGCGAAGACCTCGGCTTCGTCTACTACTGGTGGCTGCACGACTTCGTCACCGCCGCGGACTGGTTCGGGCGCGCAAGCGAACTGCCCGGCGCGCCGAACTGGCTGAAGCCGCTTGCGGCCGTGACGCTCGCCCAGGGAGGCAACCTCGCCAGCTCGCGGACGCTGTGGACGGAGGTCTTCAACACCGCGGACGTCGACTGGTTGCGCACGCAGGCGAGGTTTCGCCTGAGCCAGCTTGACGCGACCGACGAAATCACCGCGCTCGAACGCGTCGTGCAGGCGTATCGAGCGCGCACCGGGTCCTTGCCCCAGTCGTGGACGGACGTGATTCGTGCAGGATACCTGACCGCTCCCCCCGCGGATCCGGCGGAGTACCCGTTGCAGCTGGACCCCGCGTCGGGCACGGTCACGCTCGCCCGTGACTCCACGCTCAATCCGCTGCCGATGACCCAGGCCCCCGCCACTCCCGCGAGATGACCGGCGTCATCGCGCCGCTCTTTGTCCTCGCGTTCGGCCTCGTCGTCGGCAGCTTCCTGAACGTCTGCATCTACCGGCTGCCGCGCGACGAGTCGGTGGCCTGGCCGGGATCGCACTGCACGTCGTGCAACCGCGCGCTCAGCTGGTACGAGAACATTCCGGTCGTCAGCTGGATGGTCCTGCGTGGACGCTGCCGGACCTGCGGCTCGCCGATCTCGATTCAGTACCCCCTCGTCGAGGCCGTGACCGGCGCCCTGTTCCTCGCCGGGTACTACACCTTCGGGCTGACGCCGCTGCTGCCCGTCCGGCTGCTCTTTGCCTGCGCGATGATCGTGCTGTTCGCGATCGATCTCGAGCACCAGATCCTGCCCAACGAGATCACGCTGCCCGGCATCGTCATCGGCTTCGTCCTCAGCTTCGTCCTTCCTCCCGGCTGGAAGAACTCGCTCGTCGGGCTGCTGATCGGCGGCCTCTTTCCCTTCCTCATCGCCGCGGCATACGCGCGGGTCCGCGGGCGCGAGGGGATGGGGATGGGCGATTTCAAGATGCTGGCGATGGTCGGCGCGTTTCTCGGCTGGCCGCTCGTCTGGCTGACGCTGATTCTCGCGTGCGTGCTCGGGATCGTGATTGGAGGCGGTGCGCTGCTCGTCTCCAGACGCGGACTGGCGACGCGGATCCCCTTCGGGACCTTCATCGCGGTCGCGGCGCTCATCTGCGCGTACGCCGAAGGTCCCGTGCTCCGCCTCTACGACGAGGCGATCCGTGCCTATCTGATCTGGGCCGGCCTCGCGTCATGACGCCGTTCGGCTACGCGCTCGTCGGGCTGACCGCGATGATCGCGATGCTCGTCGGCCTGCTGACCTTTGCGCTGCTGCGGATCGTCGCCGGCGCGCGCGACACCCGGCGGCACCTGCGCGAGCACAGCGCGGACACGGTGCTGCTGTCGGCCGCACTGCAGGACGCGGTGGGGAAGCTGAGGGCGCAGGAGAAGGCGATGAGCGCCCGCGCGGACGCGTCCGATCAGTTGCGCGGCCAGATTGCCGACAGCCTGATGGCCGGCCTCCTCGTCGTGGATGGCGACGGGCTGGTGGAGATTCTCAATCCGGCCGGGCGCCGGCTGATCGGCTTGACCTCGGAGTACCTCGGCGTGCACTACCTGGAGGCGCTCGCGGCGGCGCCGCCACTGGCGGCCGTGATGACCGAATGCCTGCAGACCGGCGAGCCGATCGTGCGGCGCTCGGTCGAGATGCCGAGCACCGTGAAGCCCACGCATTTCGGCGTGACGGTATCGCCGCTTGCGGGCGCCGGCCAGAGGCGCGGCGCCATCTGCCTCTTCTCCGATCTCACCAACGTCGTCGAGCTGGAGGAACAGCTTCGGCTCAAGGAGACGCTGGCGAGGCTGGGCGAGCTCACCGCCGGCATCGCGCACGAATTCCGCAACGGCCTCGCGACCATTCACGGGTACAGCCGGCTGCTGGATCCGGAGGCGCTGCCTGACCAGTACCGGCCCTACGTCGAAGGCATCCGCCAGGAGTCCGAGGTGCTCGGCAAGGTCGTCACCAACTTCCTCAACTTCGCGCGGCCGGACCTGGTGTCATTCGTGCCGGTCGACCTCGGGGTCATTGCCCGGCGTGCCGCCGACGATCTCCGGCACGATCTGCCCGACGGAACCACCATCGCGGTCAACGGCGAGTTCGCCCAGATCCAGGGCGACGACGTGCTGCTGCGCCAGGTATTCGGCAACCTGCTGCGGAACGCCGCGGAAGCCTGTGAAACCGCGGGCGTCACGCCTGTGATTGCGATCGAGGGGCACATCGACCGGGCCCATCGATTGTGCCGCGTCTCGGTGGACGACAACGGGCCGGGGATCGCCGCGGACGTTCGGGAACGGGGGTTTCGCCCCTTTTTCACCACCCGATCGCGCGGCACCGGCCTCGGGCTGTCCATCGTCCAGAAGGTCGTGCTCACGCACAACGGACGTGTGGCCATTGGCGCGTCGCCAGCCGGGGGCGCCAGGATCCACCTCACGTTCCCTCTGCCATAATTTCAGAACTGTTAGATCGCGTAACAAATCGGTCCACAGGCGATCTCTCGGCGCAGCCATGCACGATTGCACAAGTCTGCCTATATCAGCCACTTGCGGAATATGGCAGAGTGGTTGCCTCGTCCAGGTCAGTTCGGAGCCATCAATGATCAGCAAGCACCCACCGTGTCCCGGGAAGCGTGGCGATACGTTGATCGATATGATGCGTGGCTACACGTTGATCGAGATGATGTTGGTTGTTTGCCTGATCGGCATCATCTCGTCGATGGTCGTGCTCCAGATCGGGGCGTCGCGGCCCGGAATGATCGGCGACGGGGGTATGCGTTTGATGATGGCCCAGCTCAATTTCGCGCGGGAGACGGCGATCGCGCAACGGCGCCAAATCGAGATCACATTCGTCGGCAACAACACGATTCAACTCACTCGGCACAACGTGCCGAATGGAACGACGGTGCTGCAGACGGTTCCGTTCGAGTCGGGTCTGGTGTTCGGCCTGGTGGCCGGGAAGCCCGACACGCCTGACGGGTTCGGAAACGGCGCCGCCACGTTTTTCCAGGGCGCCGCGACCGTGCAGTTCGGCACCGATGGTGGGCTGATCGACGGCGCCGGCGCGCCGGTGAACGGCACGATCTTCTTCATGCTCCCGGGTATCGAGCAGTCCTGGCGGGCAGTGACGGTGCTTGGCGCGACGGGCCGCGTGCGGGCGTATCGATGGACGGGCGTCAAGTGGACGCGGGTGTAACCATGCGCACATCTTTCCAATCCGAATCCGGTTTCTCCCTCATCGAAACGATGATCGCCATCGTGGTGCTGACGGTCGGGGCGATGGGCATGGCCTCGGTGTTCCTGTACGGCATGCAGAGCGCGAGCAGCTCGCCCAACGATCTGATCGCCACCCAGAAGGCATCAGAAGCGATTGAAAGCGTCTTCAGCGCGCGCGACTCCCACACGCTGACGTGGGCGCAGCTGCGCAACACCGCCAACGGCGGCGTCTTCCTCGGCGGCCCGAGAAACATGACGACGCCAGGTGCCGACGGCGTCGTCGACACGGCCGACGACGGCGGCATCGAGAGCGTCCTGCTGCCAGGGCCCGATCAGCTGATGGGCACCGGCGACGACACCACGTCGACGCTCAACAACTTCAAGCGGGAGATTGCGATCACAGACTCCGGCGACAACCTGCGGATCGTGACGGTGACGATCACGTACCCGTCGGGCCCGGTCACGAGCAAGTACAGCGTGACCGTGTACATGTCGTCGTTCGCGTGAGGAAGGCCGACATGCCCACATACTCGTCGGAACGCGGCTTTTCGCTGACCGAGCTGATGATTGCCTCGCTCGTCACCATGCTCGTGATGGGCGTGACGTTCAGAGCGTTCCAGGACGCGCTCACGCTGAATGACGTGGCGACCCAGATGACGGACGCGAGCCAGAACCTTCGCGCCGGCTCGAACCTCCTCACCCGCGATCTGCTCGAGGCGGGGCGGAACATCCCGATTGGCGGGATCGCCATCCCGTCCGGCGTCGGCGCCACGGCGATCCATCGCCCGGGACCGGACCCGTCGCAGGTGTTCGACAACACGACCGCGACAACGCTTCCGACGATCGCCACCGGCGGCGGCAAGGGTCCCGTGATCGACGGCAAGGCGACGGACTCCATCACCATGGTGATGGACGACCCGTTTCTCAATCCGTTGACGGTCTATCCCTCGACCAATGTCACCAACGTCGCGAAGCTGGCGCCGGACGGCTCGTCCGTCAACGTCGGGCCGAGCGCCTCCTGGATCCAGGGAATTGCCGACCCGGCAGACTTCGTCGCGCCCGTCAAGGTGGGCGATCTGATGTATTTCAACGGAGCCAGCGGCACGGCGATCCAGACCGTGACAAAAATCGAGGGGACGACGATGTCCTTCGAGCCGGGCGACCCGTTCAATTTCAACCAGCGCGGCGCGGCGGCCGGATCGATCACGCAGATACTCACGGACCCGCTCTGGACCGTCCAGCGGGTGCTCATGTTCACGTACTACGTCCGTGAGGACGAACCGGGCGTGCCCCGGCTGATGCGCGAGCTCAATTTCTATCCTCCGCAGGCGCTCGCCGGCGTCATCGAGGATCTCGAGCTGTCGTACGACCTGGTTGACGGCACGTACAACCCGACCGCGGTGGAGGACCTGCCATACACGGCGAACAGCGTCACGTACAGCTCCAGCCAGATTCGCAAGGTCAACGTGCACATCGGCGTGCGGTCCGAGACCATCTCGACGAGAACGAAGGACTATCTCCGGAACCACCTGTCGACGGTCGTCAGTGTCCGCAACCTCGCGTACGTCGACAGATACAAATAGGTGTCGAGATGAAGAACCTCGCGCGACGTGTCCTCGTCATTCCGGCCGGCAACGAGCGCGGTGTGGCGCTCATCACCACGCTCATGGTCATCGCGCTCATGTCGGCGCTTCTGATTGGCTTCACGACGCTGGTGATGAGCGATCAGAGGCAACGCTTGATCGATCGCGACCGGTCCAAAGCCTTCTACGGCGCCATGTCGGGCATCGAGAAGCTGACCAGCGACCTCGCGAACCTGTTCTTCGTCAACGCGTCGCCGAGCGACGCGCAGATCGCAGCCCTGTCGAATACTCCGCCGGCGATTCCAGACGTCACGTTTGCCACGAGCGGCAGCGGCACCCCGTACGGCGTGACCTACCTCGGGTCCGCCCCGCCGAGCCCGATCACGACCGGTCCGTATGCGGGGCTGGTCGCGCTGAAGAAGACCTACCAGATCGACTCGTCCGTCCGGACGGCGAGTCTCGGCGAATCTCACCTGAAGCGCAAGATGGAGACGGTCGCGATTCCCGTGTTTCAGTTCGGCATGTTCTCGGACGTGGATCTGAGCTTCCACGCCGGCTCTGACTTCAGCTTCGGCGGGCGCGTCCACACCAACGGCAACCTGTTCCTGGCGGAGGGGGGCGGCACGCTGACACTGGCCGACAAGGTGACGGCGGTCAAGGAAGTCGTACGCCAGGAGCTCGTCAACGGCGTGCCGATCACGACCAGCGGCCACACGGGCATCGTGCGCGTCGCGACCGCGCCCAACACTTATCGGACCCTGGCGGCCACCGAAGGCAGCGTTGCCGCCGGGCCGACGAGCGGTGCGAACCCGCAGTGGCCGACGATCTCGCTCAGCACGTACAACGGGTACATCCGCAGCGGCAAGACCGGCGCGAGGACGCTGAGCCTGCCGCTCCTGTCGAGCGGCGGCAGCAACACCGATCTGGTGCGCAGACCTGTCGTGAACGAAAACAATACCAACGCCGAGCTGCTGAAGGAGCGCCTCTTCAGCAAGGCAAGCGTCCGGATCCTTCTGTCGGACCTGGCGGCCGATATCACGAGCCTTCCGACCGTGAGCGCGAACCCGCCGGTGCAGCTCGATGGCAACTGGGTTGGCGCGCCGCCGGCGGGATACGTGGTCGACGCCACGCATCCGCCGATTGCCAGGACGCCAGGACCGGTGGCCGCGATGACGGTGAACGGCGCAGTCAACACCGGCGCCAACAGGAGCATCGTGACATGCGCCCCTGTGTGCCCGACGCCCCTGCTGATCCCGTACTACAAGATTCCTGTGACCTTGACCGTGACGAAAGCAGGGCAGGCGGGGTCGCCCTGGACCGTCACCTGCACCGGGACGACGGCGACGACCTTCACCGGCTGCATTCCGGTTGTGCCACCTCTTGCCACCGTCACCACTGCCGGCGCTCCGACCGTGTCAGGCGGCGTGGCGACTGTGGACGGCAACGTCAACGTCTCGCAGACGCTCACCGCGGATTGGGCCGCCGGGTGGGGCACGATCACCGTCGCCAGCACGGCGGCATTCGCGCCACGAACGTTCTGGGTACACAACCCGAACAACACGAGTGTACTCGTGACGTGCACGGGCTACGACACCACGCCGCAGTTCACCGGGTGCAACGTGCCGGGCGCCAACAACATCCAGAACGGCGCGACGATCACCACCGCCGCGCTCTCGAGCGCCCAAACCGGCACGATCGGCGGTTTCATCAAGGTCGAGATACAGGACAACGCGGGGAACTGGACCGACATCACGACGGAAATCCTGAACTACGGGATTGGCGGACCGAACCTGGGTGGCAGCCTGTGCGCTGATCCGACGCCGAACGCGATTCTCCGCATCCAGCGGCTGCGCGATAACGGCGGCGGCCCGGCGTGCGGCTACGCGGGAAGCACGATTTCCTCCGATTACTGGCCGAACGCTTTGTTCGACCCGCGCGAGGGGCTCTACCGGGACGTAGCGCCGGCAGACAGGGTCAGGCTGGGCGGCGTGATGTACTACATCGCGCTCGACGTGGCGAACCTGTCGCGGTGGCTTCAAGGCGGGGCCCCGTATGGAGCCGGCACCGGCACCTCCGCGCTCAACAACGGCGGCAGCGGCTACGGCGTCTACTTTTCGGATCGGCGCAACAACAGGAACGCCGTCAACCAGGAGACCGGCGAGTACGGCTTCGAGGACATCGTCAACGCGGGGAGCGCAACCGGCACGCCGGACGGCGCGCTCGGTACGGGCGAGGACGTGAACGGCAGCGGGACCCTCGAGACCTACGGCCAGTTTCCGAACTACAACGGTGTTACCAACGTGGTTCCGCCGGGAGCGGCTGCGCCGCTCGACGGCACCTCGCGTCCGACCACCGATCTCCGCGCGTCCGAGGCGCAGGGCAACCGCTCGATCCTGTTCAGGCACGCGCTGAAGTTGATCAACGGCGGCCTCGGCAACATTGTCGCCCCGGGCCTGACGATCATCGCGGAGAATCCGGTGTACGTCCAGGGCGACTGGAACGCCAGTGGAGGCTTCACCGATATCGACGGGCACCGCGCCACGGCGGTCATCGCGGACGCCGTCACGTTGCTGACGAACAACTGGAACGACGATACCTCGTTCGGCGACAATGGGGCCCTCACGGCCGCCTACAACGTGGGCAACCGCGTGCGCTCGGCGCAGTCGTACTATCGCCTGGCGATCATCGGCGGCAAGAACGTGCCGTTCCCAAAGCCGGGCGTGGGCGGCGTACCTCAGGACTTTGGCACCGACGGCGGCGCCCACAACTTCCTGCGCATGCTCGAACAGGGCGGCACGGTGAACTATCGGGGATCGATCGCGACGTTCTTCTACAGCCGCCAGGCGGTGGGCGTCTACAAGTGCTGCGCGACCGTCTACGGCGCGCCGACCCGCGCCTTCAACTTCGACATCGACTTCCTGGATCCGGCAAAGCTGCCGCCGCTGACGCCGATGTTCCGCGACCTGAACGACCTGGGCTTCACCGAGGAGATCAGGCCGGGCAAGTAGGCCTCGCAAGTAGCTTCGAAGTACGCAGAATCGCAACTGTCTCTCGAGCCGCGTCGCAGCAGAAATTGCAGCTGCCCGCGGCTCTTTTTTCAGGATCGACGCCAAAAGGTCCGCCAGCGTGCCCATCATCGGACGGGCAGGCGTGTTGCGTAACCGCGTGGCGTGCCCGACAGCGTCCTTCGCGCCGAACGCGGTTTCTCGCTGCTCGAAGTTCTCGTGGCGAGCACGATTCTCACCGTGGCGCTGTTGTCGCTCGCGCAGCTGCTCGCGCTCGCCACGGCAGCCAATGCGTCCGCGGGTCGCGCCACGTACGCGGCGGTCCTCGCCGCGGAGCAGCTCGAGGACTTTCGCGCGTTGACGTGGGAGTCGCTGCAACGTCAGGCGGGCGAGTCCGTCGATTACCTCGATCGCTCCGGCAAGCCCCTCGAGGGTGCGGCACCGGCCGCGTACCGCCGGCGCCGGCTCATTGACCCGCTTCCCGCCGACCCGGACAACGTGGTCGTCATCCAGGTGATTGTCAACGGCCGTGGAGAGGTCGCGCGCATCACCACTGTCCGGACGAGGACGGCACCGTGATCCGCCGCGCGACGGCATCCGCATACGCGGGCTTCACGCTCATCGAGATGATGGTCGCGATGGCGATGACGATGGCGATCGTGGGAGCGATCCTCACGCTGGTCAATTCCGCGCAGGGCGCATTCCAGGCGCAAGGCGAGGTGGCGGACATGCAGCAGCGGCTCCGCGCATCGATTGACATGCTCACGATCGACGTCAGGAGCGCCGGCGCCGACGAGGCACCCATCCGGCCGTACCGCGTTGGCGACGTCCGCGACGATGGCGAGGCGGGCGTGTATTACCGTCCAGACACGATCACGGTGTTCTCCGTTCCCGCGAACGGAACGCCTTCAACCACGCCCGCGTCCGCGACGCACACGTATTACTTGAAAGCCGATCCTGCCTCGGGCGGGTTCGATCTGATGCAGTACGACGGCCGGCAGACCGACCTCCCGGTCGTCGATCACGTTGCCACCCTCGCATTCACGTACTTCGGCGATCCGCGGTCCGGGGCCGGAGATCCTGTGAAGCTCGATCCGGCGACCATGACGGACGGCCCGTGGAGGCAGGACGCGTCAGGCCGGCGGACGTTCGATGCCGACCTGCTGCGCATCCGCGACGTCGGCGTGACGCTGCGTGTCCGAAGCGCGCTGGGCGCGCGGTTCATGCCCGACATGGAAATCCAGTTTCATGTCGCGCTTCGCAACAGGCCGCCGGGAACGCAGGGATTGACGCTGCGATGAACGCTGCGATGAGCGCCTCGATGAATGCTGCGATGCGCCGCGTCTCCCGCGCCGACGGCGCCGCGCTCCTCATCGCGCTGATGGCGATGATGCTGATGCTGGCGCTTGGGACCGCGCTGATGCTGACAACGATCACCGAGACCAGGATTGCGTCGAGCTATGGCGCAGGCATCGAAATGTTCTACGCGGCGGAGGCCGCGATCGAGCGGGCGATGGAGGACCTGCGGATGATCCCCGGCTGGAGCGGACTCTCCTCGAGCGCAACGATGTCGGCCTTTGTCGACGGTCAGCCGGGCGGCGCGCGGACACTGGCTGACGGCACGACCATCGACCTGGCGGACGCCACGGACGCGGTCCGGCGAGGGGACCAGGGAGGGGACAGGAGCTCGTGGCGCCTGTTTGCCTACGGTGCGCTGGCCGGCCTGCTGCCGGCGGGCAGGATCGAGTCGCGAGCCTATGTCGTGGTGTGGGTCGCCGAGGCCCCGTCCCCGCGTGACGCGGAGTCGCTGGCGCTGCTGGCGCATGCGTACGGCCCCCAAGGCGTTCTGCGAGCTCTGGAGGTCGTGGTCACGCGCGCCGACCTCAACGGTTCCGGGGGAATTCGCGTCCTGTCCTGGCGCGAGGTACCCTGAAGTCGAGGTGACATCCAGCCGAAAATATCAGAGTGACTTCCGCTTGACGCCTGTGCGGTCGGGCTGGAGAATCTCAAAAGGATCTCAAAAGGAATGGTCATGAAGTTCACTGCCGCGTTCGGTCTCACCGCCCTCCTTGCCATCAGCGCCGCCGCGCCGGCGCAGACGCTCGGCGACGTCGCGAAAAAGGAAGAGGCGCGCCGCAAGACCGTCAAGACGCCGTCGAAGGTGTACACGAACGACAACCTCAAGGCCGATACCTCGTCGCCGCCTCCGCCGGCTTCCGCTTCGGCGGGCGCGCAGACGCCGCCGGCCCCTGACACCAGTCAACCCGCGGCCGCCCCGGCCGCTCCCGCGAACACCCAGGGCGAGGCGTACTGGAAGAAGCGCATGGCCGACGCGCGCGACGCGCTCGACCGCGCGCAGTCGTTTGCCGAGGCGCTGCAGACGCGCATCAATTCGCTGAATGCCGACTTCACGTCGCGCGACGATCCGGCGCAGCGCGCCAAGGTCGCGTCCGATCGCGACAAGGCGATGGCGGAGCTCAATCGCGTCCAGAAGGAAATCCAGGCCAACACGAAGGCGATCGCCGACATCCAGGAAGATGCTCGCAAGGCGAGCGTGCCTCCCGGCTGGGTCCGCTGACCACACCTTCCTTTCCCGTCCTTCTCGTCGAGGACAAGGACTCGCTGCGCGCGATGCTGCGTCATGCGCTCGAGGCGCAGGGGCACCTCGTCATCGAGGCGCGCGACGAGCCTGAAGCGATCCAGCAGATGCGGCAGGCCCGGCCTGCCGTCGTCCTCACCGATCTCAAGTTTCCCAACGGCGACGGCTTCGGCGTGCTGCGCGCCGCGAAGGAGCTCGACCCGGAGCTGCCGGTCGTCGTGATGACCGCCTTCGGCAGCATCCAGGACGCGGTGACGGCGATGAAGGAAGGCGCGATGGACTTCCTCGCCAAGCCGGTCGATCCCGATCACCTGCTGCTGATGGTGGAGCGCGCGATCGCGCAGCGGCGGATGCTGACCGACTATTTCCTCCTGAAGCAGGAGCTGGCGGAACGGCGCGGCGCGCCGCGCATCATCGGCGACGACCCGAAGCTGCGGCAGGTGTCGCAGCAGCTGCATCGCGCCGCGGGGACGGACGCGACCGTGCTGCTCGAAGGGGAGAGCGGCACCGGCAAAGAGCTCTTCGCCCGCGCACTGCACGTCCTGAGTGCGAGGGCCGACGGCCCGTTTGTCGCAATCAACTGCGCCGCGATT
>OBEQ011490278.1_pt1 | contig 11175 bp, 7 predicted proteins | sample 1670901 | NCBI WGS metagenome assembly OBEQ01 (sample SAMEA104232315, study PRJEB22302) | groundwater metagenome | biome: forest; feature: aquifer; material: groundwater | place: USA | collected 2011-08-07 | depth 5.4 m | reverse complement strand
TCGTGTCAGATTGCCACGCCTCATTTCATTCGGCTCGCAATGACAAGTCATCCATCTTTTCTGCCAGTTGAAAATCTAACTCTGTAATTCCTGCTACTTTGTGCGTGGTGAGGTTTACATCTACATTTCCATAGACATTTGACCATTCAGGATGATGATTCATCTTTTCACAAATCATTCCTACCCCAACTATAAAACGAATAGCTTCATTGAAGTTTTTAAACTTAAAAAGTTTATGTAGCTTATTATTTTTAATCTCCCAATTAGAAACTTTACTTAGGTTAAGTTTTACTTCCTCTTCAGTGAGCTTTTTAATATCCATGAGGCTTTTAATTCCTTACAAATGTCTAAAATTCGTTAAAATTTCAATAAATTTTAAGAAAACTGAACTTTTCTGTATTTATTAGTTTGGCTTCATTCATCATTATATTAAACAATAGTAGCAAATTTGACTAATTATTAGGTAATATATTCCTCTGAAGTCGTAATTCTTCAATTTACAGAGGAATTAATAGAAATAAAAAAGGAGATAATTATGTCCAAAGAAACATTAGTAGTTGGCTCAAAGGTCAAGGATTTTATTAAAGAAGCAGACTTAAGATCCGATGGTGATTTGATTGAATGACTTTCAGGAAAAGTAGAAGAAATGCTAAAGTCCGCAATGGCACGCTGCAAAGAAAATGGCAGAAGCACAGTAAGACCTTGTGATCTTTAATTAGATCTTTAAGCTTAAAAAATTAAAACCCAATAGTTTTTAACTGTTGGGTTTTTTAAATTTTAAGACTAACTTTTAAAGTGCAGCTGCACTGCGGGTTGAAAAATCTATAAGTCCTTTTGCTGAAAATATTGAATGGTGACTATCATTTGAACCTGAATCTTTATTGGATTCATCTGTTTTACCAATGGATTTATTTATACGACTTAAGATGAGTTGATATGCACTTTTTCCTCTTTCACCGTTTGTACTTGCAAATTCACTTTCTCTTCCATCTTCATTCAAAACAAAGTTTGTATATAGTTGATCAATTATTGAATTATCAACATCTTTATAATCGCTAAGAGGAATACTTGCTCCAATAATAGTTTCTCTTATGTGTCCTGGTGCGCTTAATGCTCCGGTTTTGATAACAGTAATTTCTCCGGTAAATGGATTTATTGCTTCAGTATTTGCATTAATATAGGTTCTTTCAAGTCCATTATGTTCAAGAATATCTATAGGACGTGTGTGTGTAAAGCCTTCATAAAAATCTACAATGCTCATAATTAAATCAACAACAAAATCAACACCATCTCTGGATTCATTGGGAAGAATACCACCTTCTTTTTTTAACTTTTTAATATTTGATTTGTCTGTAGAATCATAATCAACCACAAAATAAATCTTTGGCTTTTTAATATCACCAGCCTTATATTTCTCTATTTCATCTAAAAATGGAGCAAGAGGTGTTCTGTATTTTGATATTAATCCTGGATCAAATAAATAATGCTTTTTACCTTTTGCATCAGTAATTGAGCAATTGCCAAAAGTTGTATCTATAGGACTGCAAATAAGACCAGGAAGATTTGTAGTTATACCAACTGCTTTTGAGATTGGGAAATTGTTAGCTCCATGTCCAAATCTTTGCTCAAATTCTTTAAATAAGAAATATATTTTTGGGGATATGTAATTGAATGGAAGTATTCTATCAGATGTCTCCCCAACTACTACATCGAAAGTTGAACCCGTTTCTTTTACATGTCTATTTCTTATAACATCTACCTCATGTTTGCCACTTGCATTTTTAATAAGGTTCTCAGTCCATGACTCAAGAGTAGCTCTACTTCTTCTAAAAGTATTAAAAGGTGCTTCTATTGTTGAATTTAAGAGATGAGAATTTAAACATCCAAAAAGTCTGCTTATTGCTTGAAATGCTCCTGCTGATGTTGCAAGGTAAGAATTAACATTAAGATCAGCTAAAAGTTCAAGAGCACTTAATGCAACAGCAGCTCCACAACCTGCAACAACCCTCATGCCTCCGCCTGACCAGATCTCACCAGCAAAATATTTAAGATTTTCTTTGTCAAGAGCTATGGACTTGACAACCTTCATAAATTTTGCTTTGTTTTGATCTGATAATGAATTAACAAATGCTCTTACTTCAAGGGCTTGTAGTCTTCTGTTGGGTCCTTCTTTTGAAAGAATGTTTCTTTCAATAAGTTTTTCTAAATCACTGTCTAAGCTATTTCTATGCTCGCCATATTGCAATGGGTTTCTAAGAACAGACATTCTGCTTGCATCGGTATTAGCAGTAGTTATTTTCACCAGCTTCTCCTTGAACCTGTTAAGTTAGGAAGATTTTTGATTAATTATGAACATTTTACAATAAAGGCTTACTTTATGAAAGCATTGTTATGTGATTTTATTGTGAATTAGTCTGCTTTATCATAGCTTACTGAAAGGCAGAAGCACAGTAAGACCTTGCGATCTATAAGCTAAAAGCAAATTTTTATTCTGTAGAGCAAGACTAAACTTACATTTAACTTTTAAATAGATGCTGCAGTACTTTGTGTATCTTTTATAGCTTGCTTAATTGTAAAAACTATACCTGATTGATCGGGTAATATTTCATCCTTCTTTAAAGGCTTTCCAATAGATCTATTTATATCATCAAGATAAATCTCATAAGGACTTCTTCCACCAATACCTTTAAGATAGTTAGCATCAACAAGCTGTTTATGCATCTGCTCTATAGCAAGTAATATATTTTCATAAATTAAAATTTCTCTTTTTCTTGGGGAAAGTCCGAATTCCCCTATCCCCATTGTTACTACCTCTTGTGTTTTAGAATCTTTAACTTCACAGTTTGCTTCTAGATAAGATTCATTTCCACCAACCTTATCAACATGATAAGCAGTATCACCACGCACGTACTTATCATATACATCAATTAACTTAACTGCATTACAATAAACCCAGTAAGTGAATTTTGGCGTAGGCTTACCAAAAAGTTGTTCAGGCATTTCTGTAACTTCTGATTTTCTGTTTCCAACTAAAAAGTAAAAAGCAGGTTTTTCAATCTCACCGCTTTTATATTTTTTAATTTCTTCTTCTAGAATAGTAAGTGGCATTCCATATACGGCAGGTGCACCAGGATCATAAATATAATGCTTTTTGCCCTCTGAATCTTCAAAAGAACAGTCTCCGCAAGTTTTATCACCAGGATTCCAGAATAAAAATATAAGATTACTTGTTTTTCTGGCAAGTTCTCCAATACCAAGGGTTTTAGGATCTATTCCATATCTTTCTTCTACATCTCTAGGAGCAAGAAAAACTATAGGTATTCGAGAGATAAGATTTTTAAATAAGCTTCTCTTTTCAGCAAGTAATACTTCAAGATCTGAACCAAGGTCATTTATATCTGCAACAGTAGGATTTTGTACTTTTTTACCTGTAGCAAAATATATACCTTTTCTTGCACAACCATCAAACTTCCTTTCAACAGTTTCAGGTGACTTGTAAAACTGAGAAAAGTCATAGTAAGCTGACATTTTAAAGATATCTGAGTTTCTTACTCTTGATGCAAAAGCAACAGCAGGATATGCACCTGCTGAAGTACCAGCAAATGTATTAAATGTTGGATTTTTACTTTGTTCACTATATGTGACACCAAGCAGTTCTGTCAGAGTGTTTACTGTAAGCGCTTGACCTGCCTCTGCAACTACACGCATTTCACCACCAGAAAAGATTGCTCCTCTTAGCATTTTAAGATTTTCCTGATCTTTATTAAATGCCTGAACTGTTTCACTGAAAAGCTTTTTATGTTTATCTGGGAGAATATTAAAAAATGCTCTGGCTTGCACTGCAAATATGTCACCGCGAGGATAAGAGTTTTTTCCTAAAATATTTTTTTGAATTAAATCTTCTATAAAAGGATCGCTTACTGGCTGCCAGTTTTCCCTATATTGTTTAGGGTAGGTAAGTACTCTTGGTATACGATCTTCATTTATCGAGCGCTGTGGAAGCCTAATATTACGTACCTGTGTCCTTGTACATTCTGTACTACTTACAACTTTCCTCGTTGAACGTGCAAGTTCTAGCATAAAATTATTTATTAGTTAATAGTTCGCATTGTACTATAGGAAACTATCACTATTTGCAATTTCTATTTAGTAGTTTATGTACGTTAGATACCAAAGGTTTTTAATTAATTATGAACATTCTACAATAAAGGCTTACTTTATGAAAGCATTGTTATGTAATTTTATTATGAATTAGTATGCTTTATCAGAGTTTACTGAAAGACAAAAGCAAAAAACACCATACTTTTGTTTATGGCTTCTACTGTTTATTTGCCTAAAAGAAGCTTTACCAAGATGTCAAATTTAGCAAGCTTTGATTTTGAAAACCATTGTGCAAAATTTATTTGGAAAGAGTTTAACCAGCCAGATCTTAATACTCTTCTAAGTTCTCTTTCTGTAGGTTTGTATTCTGGGTCTCTTGAATGTTTTATTAATCGTCTTGTTAAATCTGCAACAAATCTTGTAGTTATTCTTCTTTTTGGGCTTGATATCCTATTGAGATTATACTTGCTTACTATATTGTAGGTGTAGTCAGTGAGTGGTTTATCGTAGTTTTCTTTTCTTGGAGGTTTTGAATAAATATCAAGACCTTCTACTTCACCGTTAGTTAAAGCAGTTTTTAAGTGTGGTATGTCACTTTGAAGAACAAGTCTATCTAAGAAGCCTGCATCATATGCATCTTGTGCACCTAAAACAACAAGCCCACTTTTCTTAGTGGGAGGTACCATTATAGCTTCGGCAAGTAAATTTCCTACAATTGCTGGGAACGTTTTATCTCCACCCCAACCAGGATAGATATGAACATTATTTACTTCTGGAAATGAAATACCTGAATCATATGAACCTACTCTATAATCACAAGCGCTAGCTAACTCTGCACCACCACCATAAGCTACTCCATCAAGAACAGCAACTGTTGGTTTTTTACAATTATAGATGTCATTCATCATTAGACTATAACCCTGCTCTACAAATTCTTTTGTTTTTTGAGTATCCCAATTAATCTGGTCATTTACATAATTTAAATCTGCACCAGCACTAAATGGTCCTCCACCTTGGCTTTCAAAGAATATTGCTTTTACTGACGGATCAGATTCAAGCTTTTTAACAGCATCTTTAATGCCAGCTAACATCTCAGGACCTATTGAGTTTATGCTTTGATTTAAAAACTGAATGTGTCTTCTGCCAAGCATAATATGTCCAACACCATCTTGGGTATATGTCTGAACTCCTGACAGTTCATTATCACTTAGCTCTACAACAATACCGGGCTTTGATATTCCAGTTTTAGAACCTTCTGTTAATCTTTGATTTACCAGTTTTGTTAATCTAATAACCTCATCTTTTGGTAAAGATTTTAATAATTCAAAAGGACCAATGTTCCATTTGAAACCTTCTTTACATGCTAGTTCTATATCGTGAGGAGTACCTAAACCTTCTAGATAAATTTCTTGCGCTATTGCAATGTAGGCACCTTTTAATCTATCTGCAATTTCTTTTTCAGAAAGATTAGAGTTTTCTTCAGGTTTTGGAAAATCATATGGTTTTCCATGTGGGAAAGGACTTTCTAGATCTGAATATGATTTAATCAGGTCTTTCTTTTCTTTTGCAAGAGCTTTTAAAGTAGCAACCATTGGTGGTGGAGTAAAAAAGGTTCCTAAGCCACCTTGACCTTGCTCCTTTCCAGCATTATCTAAAATGTCAGCATAAATAACTTTTTGATTCAGTCTTCCAAAGGCTTCTATTAATAATGCTTTCTTTTCTGCTATTAATTTAGTTTTTTCCTCTTCACCTTTACAGGCTTGTATCTTAGTATCAATTTCTGAGATTTGCTTATAAAGCCCTTTTTCATCTTTAAAAAATCCAAGTTTTGGTGCAGCTTCAAATTGTTTTTGTGCTTTTTTGATTTTTATATCTATTTGCTCAGAGTAAAAAGTTTTTAGGAAGACTTTATCTATAAGTCCTGGATCTGTTCCTTCACTTGCTATGTGTGCAGCTTCGTTTAAGACACCTACTAAGATTCTATTTGCAATAGCTAGTGGTGAATCTCCCCAGCTGATAATTGGCATTTTACCCATTGCTATTGTAAAGTCACGCATTGCAAGAACACTTTCTATAGAGGTTTCAGTACCAGCAATAACTTCTACAAGTGGGTTTCTGTCAGCTGGATCAAAGAAGTGAAGACCAACTACTTTATGTTTTAAGTGATCTGGTACTTTTTGTGCAATTTTATCAATTTCTAAAGATGAAGTATTTGTAGCTAAAATAGCACCATCTTCTAAAGCATAAATATAAAAACCAAATTGATTTTGTTTCATGCTTAAAATCTCTGGTAACGCTTCTATAACAAGTTTTGAGCCCTTGAATTCTGTACTTAACTCACTAGGCAAATTTGCATCTATAAAACTTTGGGCTGTTGGTTTTTTGTCAGAAACATTGTCTAAGACAGGTAAAGGAGCATTAAATACAATCCCTGGACCCCTTAATCCTTTTATTTCTATTTCTACTAGTTGTGCTTGTGAAAGCTTTCTTAATTTAGCTGCTGTTGTTTGATTTTTAACAGTGGTTTTTTCAGCTTTTGCCAGCATGTCTTTGTTAATATCAACACGTTGGGTTTTTGTAGATGCTCTATTGCAAGCATCTGCAATATTTGCTCCCATATGGCCGCTAGCTCCAAGAACTAAAGCTCCTTCTTCTTGAATTTCATTTAAAATATCTGTTCCAGCTTTAGCAGGAACCTTACTAAAATTAGTATAGTTCTCTGCTCTGACTACTTTTGTTTTGCCAGTTTCAACTCTCATGCTTATTTTATTTCTAAGATTAGGTTTATTGTAAGTCTCGCTCATATACCTTGTAAAGGTGTAAATCTCTTTCTAATGTTTCCAAAACCTTAAAAAATCAATATTTGCATTTAACCTTGCTATTGTTTATTTTATTCCTTGCCTTTTAAAAAATGTTGTGATAGATTTAATCTAATTTAATATATGAATATTACATTATATCCTTTCAAAGGAGAAAGCTAGATGGCTGTAGCTATAAGAGCAATGAGTTCTGCTTTACCTGGTGAAGGCGGACTTAAAGGCCATGTGGTGACAGGTAATGAAATACTTGAAATGTTGCTTGGTCTTAAAAAATACCCGTTGGAGTGGTTTGCACCTAAAAAATTTAAAAAATTACAATCATTTATCGAACGATTGGAAAGTACTATAGGAATAAAAACTAGAAATATTTTAGATGATAAATCAGTTAAATATCCAAACACTTATCTGGCATTAGCTGCTGGCAGAAAGACTCTTGACAAAGCAGGTGTTCATCCTTCAAAAGTTCAAGGTTTTGTTTATGCTTCTGATACTCCTGACTTTGTTTTTCCATCTCCTGGAATTGCAGTTGCACAACTTTTAGAAATTCAGCCAAAACAGTTTAATAATACTTCTATGGCATGTGTTAGTATTGCTGAAGCTTTATCTGATGCGTGTTTTTGGCTTGAGCAGGGCTTGTGTGAAAATGTTCTTATTCTAGCAGGTGATGTTTCAACAAGGTTGAAATTGCCGAAAAATAGAATTGAACCGTTTATTTTTGGTGATGGTTTTGTAGGAATATATCTTGATAAAAAGAAAAATACTGGAAATGGTTCTTGCGAAGAAAAGGGAGGATTTACTTTTACTAATATTTCAGTAGATACTTCACAATCTGATTTATTTGTTCATAGACACATATACCCAAGTGAGCTTGGGTATTTTAATGGAGCATTAATGGAAAATCACCAAGATAATGATACAGGACTTGATGCCTTGGGAGATATTGATTCTGTAGAGCTTGCTCTTCTTCTTCAGGATTTTTTGGAAAATACTGGTGCTGAACTTGATAGCAATACAAAAATAATACTTCCCCAAACCGGAAATCTTGTAAGGAAAAAAGGAATAAAACACTTCCATAAGAAGACTGGTGTTGATATTGAACCAAATGTTCTCCCGAATAATTCATTTAGAAGACATGGAAATATTGGTGCTGGAGCAGTTCCATTGGCTTGGCAAGAAGGATTAGAATCAGGGGATATAAAACCAGAGCATTCAGTGGTTTTTGATATAGCTGGTGTAGGTGGAGTAAAAACAGTATTTAAATATGATCCAAATGCTACAGAAACATATTTTGTTGAAAATGTAAGAAATTCTGTAAGACCTGACTATGGTCGGATGATAGTGGAAAAAGCAATGGAGCAGTTGACTAGAATAGAAAGAAAAAGATTTACAAATGGAAAAACATTGAACAGGTTAAATTTAGCGAGAAATGTACATGATCATATTAGCTTTAGCCCTGTTCATAGGCAGATAAATTCAAAGATCCCAGAAAATGTAAGTGAAGAAAGAAGAATAGAAGACCTAGGCTCTGCTGCTAGAGCAGAAAGTGCTTAAGAATAGTTTTAAAAAGGGTTAAGCCTGCCAGTTATTTTTTCTGGTGGTTTTGAACTACAAAACTTAAGCACAGGTAGTTTGCATTTTCCTTTACTACCTGTGCATTGATCAATGGTTATGCATTTTTTACCTGCTTTGCAGCATTTTGCTCCGCATGGATTTTTACAAGTAGTTAAATCTTCAGATGGTTTAGAAATCATTATTTCTTTTTTTACTTTTTTTGGAATTGCTATAGATTTTTTAGCTATTTTTTTTGTTTCTTTCTTAGGCTTTTTCCTGATTACTACATCTGGATTTCTTCTGTGTGGTCTTAATATGCATTGTCCATCAATGCACTTATGCCAATGAGGACATTGAGCATGGATAATGCATTGATGAGGCTTAGTTATATCAGTTGATAAGTCTTTTTGTTTAGAATCTTCTATTTTCTGCTCATTGTTTTCTATTGGTTCACAGTGAGCACATTTTTTACAGGTCTGAGGGACTAGTTTTTCACCTTCAGTGCATTCAGGTACGAATTGAGTACAAAAAATACAATCTGAGTCTGTGCCTTTTTCGGTTTGTGCATATGAAGTGTTATTGCAAAAAAAAGAAATTAGTAAACAAGCTGTTACAGTTGAGAAAATAATAATTTTTTTTGCTTTTATCATTTTTACCTTATAAGCAAAGTTTAGTTGATGTATTTCTTGTTTTCAAGATATATAACTGTTTTTTTAAGGTGAGCCTGGACAAGTGCAATTAGAATTAACAGTATTTTTGAAAATTGATAATAGTTTATTTGGGTTGCTTAGTACTGCAATGTCTTGTGAACCATTTGAATCTATATTTCCTACGGCTACGGCTGATATTGTATTTTGTGGTGTGTATCCTCCTGTTGATGTTGCAGTGTTAGTAACGCTAAATGTTCTTGGTGCTTTAAATGTTCCATCTCCATTGCCAAGAAGAATTGCAAAGTTGCTGTAACTTTCATAGTTACTTCTAGCTACAAGATCATCTATACAGTCTTTATTAATATCTGCTACTTTTAAATCTTCTGCTGGGAGACCGACAGAAGATATCTTTGGATCTTTAAATGAACCCATACCATCTCCAAGTAAAACAGAGACATAGTTAAGGTCTAATTGATCTTGTCCATAATATGAAGAAACTAAATCAGCTATGCCGTCTTTATTAAAGTCACCGGTGTTTATTGATGAGAAATATGGATAGCGAATAGTAGATAGGTTATTTGTTCTTGTAACTGTTGTTGGTATAGTTCCAAAAGCACCCATCCCATCATTTTTTATTATATAAATAGTGTTTTTACTACCATTACTTAGTGCCAGATCTTTATCTCCGTCATTGTCAAAATCAAAAGCAGTACCTTCGTATAAAAAGCTGCTGTTGCCACTTATACTAATGGATGTTTCTTTAAAGGTATGATTACCGTTATTTAAAAGTATAGAAGGCTGCGAAGTTGCTGATAATCTGACCAGGTCATCGAAATTATCATTATTGTAATTTGCTTTTATAAGTGAATCAGTTGGAGATGTTGAGATGTTGATAAATTCAAAATTCATCCCATCGGAATTAAGTGCACCATAAACACCTTTGTTAATTATGCCCGCACCTCCACCGTCATCAACAGAGTATGCAAATGCAAGATCAATAAGATCTACTATATGAGGATCATTTCCTGTTGTACCAAAGCGTCCGGGAGTAATAGCAAAATAGTGTTCGCCGATGTATGTCCAGTAGTCAGGGTTGTGTGGCACGCTAATATCAAAAGATGTTCCAAAATTATCATTAACAATTGGGACAATATGAATGCTGTTACTTGAAAATCCTATTGAACTGCCGTTAATTATGTCACCTTGATTATCATTAGTTAAATCTGCTATTGCAACAGAATCGAAATTTTTATTTGAAATATAAGTTGAAGTAAGATCCCAGTTTTGACCTCCGGTACATTCTCCACTAGTAGATGAACCACTTGAACTTGTACTGGATGAACTTGTAGTTGTGTTATTTAGGCAGGAACCTGTTCTTACTTCGTTAACAGTATTTCCTGGTGTTGATGGTGCTCGATAAGTCTCTCCATTTGAGCAACAAAGAATTGAACTAGTAGAAGAAAGGGGTTGCCAGATACTTCCGTTCCATTTATATGTTGTTGGTGAGTATTGTTGTGATGATTGTGAGCAGATAGATCCTGAAGAAGAACTAGAAGAGGAGCTTGAAGAAGAGCTTGAAGAAGAGCTGGAAGAAGAACTAGAAGAGGAGCTTGAGCTAGATGTGGTGATAAAAGTAAATATTGAATTATTGTTTAGAGTTGAGCTTCCTGCTGGGTTGTAAGCTGTAACAGCGATCATACCTATAAATGTTGAGACTGGAGCAGTAATTGTAATTTGATCTTTAGTTTGTCCAGGAAGTATAGTTGCTTCAAGACTTGCAAAAGTTACTTTATAAACTTTGTCTAAATAATTGCCTGAAATAATTACCTGGGTTTCTCCACCTACAGGACCAGAGCTAGGGCTTAATGATGTGATTTCTGGTGGTGACTGGTAAGGCAAGTTAGAATCGGATGATAAACAGGCATTGTTAAATAAGAGTGTTAGATTATTGTTGCCATTAGTGGTTCCTATTTCAGAAAGAACAATTTCGTTTTTGCCGTCACCATTAATATCAGCTATTGATACATAACCTTTTGCTGATTGAACAGTTTGAG
>OBEQ010708107.1_pt1 | contig 11175 bp, 8 predicted proteins | sample 1670901 | NCBI WGS metagenome assembly OBEQ01 (sample SAMEA104232315, study PRJEB22302) | groundwater metagenome | biome: forest; feature: aquifer; material: groundwater | place: USA | collected 2011-08-07 | depth 5.4 m | reverse complement strand
TGGTTCATTTAACCCTGGACAACAATCCAACCCAAATGGATATGACTCTGGGTGGGGCATTTACATTTAATAACGTGGCGGCAGGAGCCCATACCCTGACCGCCTTTTTGGCCAAAGTCGACCATACACCTATTGGAACCGCAGTCTCTGTACCATTCACCACTGTTGCCCCTCCAGTTCCCTGCAGCTTAAACTCCCCAATGTGGATCACAACAGCCAATCCGGTGGTAATTGGGACCACAGTTACATTAAGGACCTTTTCTACTGGTGATTGTAATGGCAAATCAGTCCACTTCCAGGTCTCGACTAATAACTTATTTGGTTCAACCTTAGCGACAATTCAACCTAGTAATGTCACCTTAAACAGTAATGTTGCCTCTGCTACCTGGGTAGCTGAAAGAAATGCCCCCCTGGGAGGTATTTTGGGTGATCCAGGATATTTGTTTACCGCCCAGGTTGTGGGTGAAGGCACTCCAATTGTAACCTCAAATTTGCCTGATTTGGCTGTCAGTACAGTTCCTACCCCCAGCCCAAGCCCTTCACCCTCAGCTTCACCGTCAAACACTCCCTTACCCACTACCACTCCAACCGCTACCCCAACCTCAACTCCCAACCCCAGCGGAACGAGCCTGACTATTTCACCCTCCGCGGTCAACACCCCTACCAACCAAACCTTTAACCTCAATTTGAATATGAATACTGGTATTGATCAGGTTAATGGGGCAGAATTACATCTGAAATTTGATCCTACTAAATTACAGGCCCAAACATTTACTAAGGGAACATTCCTCGCTGAACTGCTCGGACTGCCAAAATTTGATAATACGGCTGGTACTGCTTCAATTATCTTAGGGTCTGGTGTACCCGATGTTAATCCTCCTGTGACTGGGACTGGAACTTTGGCTACGATTACCTTTAAGGCTATCGTATCTGGGACTTCTACTATTAGTTATGATCCTGCTACCTTCACTACTTCAAATGGTAAATCTGGTAGTAGCTTAAAAAATACCAGCGGTTCAAATATAACTGCAACCGGAGTTTCCGTCACTCCTAGTCCAAGTGCAACCCCATCCCCAAGCGTCTCAACTCCCCCGGTTGCTTGCAGCTTAACATCTGCCTCTTGGGATCCTACCACTACTAACCAGGGCCAAACAGTTAACTTAAATATCCAAGCTTCGGGAAATTGCAGCGGAGCACAAGTTGCTTTTGTAGTCAGAAGAAACGTGACTTTAGGGCTTGATGAGGACGCTCAAACTCAACCAGCAAATGTCGCAATTAGTAGCGGTGCTGCCAACGGCCTTTGGACTGCAGAATGGAAGAATGCTTGTATCTTGACGACTTGTGACCCACAATATTTCTTTAAAGCCAACATTGTAGGCCAAACTGCCACCACTGAATCAACAAACCCCAGGTTACTAACTGTCAATCAAGCTACCATCACCCCTCCACCTCCACCCCCAGGACCTCCTGGTCCTCCTCCACCGCCTGCTCCCCAACCTCCTGGACCTCCAGGACCACCACCTCCACCCCCGGCAAACTGCGCTAAGGCTGGCTTAGGAGACCTAAACTGCGACAATAAGATTGATATCTTTGACCTGTCAATACTGCTTAGAAACTGGAATAAGTCAGGCCAGGGTGACATTAATGGTTCCGGTAAAGTTGATATCTTTGACCTGTCTATCCTCCTTCGAAATTGGGGAAAATAGACTAAGATTAGTCAAGTGGTTAATTAGGTTGGGTCCCCCAATCTCCAATTAACTAATTCTCTAATTAACTAAAATAGTGTAATCTAATATATATGGTAACTGCCCAAAAGATACTATCAATAATCATCTTACTACTCGGTTTTCTGCTGGTGCCTAAGTCAGCCTTTGCTTCAACTTTGCATCTTGCCCCTGGCGGCGGCAATATTGCAATCGGCCAAACTTTAGCCGTCCAGGTTATGCTTAATACCGCTGGAACGCCAGTTAATGGAGTTACAGCCCTGCTTGCCTACCCGGCTGATAAGTTAGACGTCGCCTATGTCAGTCCAGGTTCAGCTTTTGGGATTGATGCCGAAAAAGTGGTTGGCGGCGGAAACATCAGGATCTCCCGGGGTAATATTTCTGGGGTGAGCGGAGATGTAGTTGTCGCCACAATTGGCTTTAGAGGCAAGGTCTTGGGTAGCGCCAATGTCTCATTTATCTCTGGTTCAGGTGCACCAAGTGCTGCAAGTTCCAACGATACCCTAAACCTGGGGGCAAGCCCGGGAGGAAGTTTTAATATTGTTGCGGCCAGTGCACAAGATTCTCCCCCGGCTCAAGTTGCTGGACCAAAAATTACTGACCTGAAGGTAGTCGAAGTTGCCACCTCAAGCGCCACCATTAATTGGAAGACTGATAAAAAATCTGATTCAGTAGTGACATATGGTGTTGACCGCAACCAATTTGTGCTTTCAACCGCAAAATCAGATCTGGTGACTGACCATACTATTAAATTAGAAAACTTGCAATTTCCACCCGGAACCAAGCTTTATTTCCAGACTAAATCAAAAGATTCAAGCGGCAATGAGGGCCAATCTGAAATTAATACCATTCAGCTTAAAGGATACAGATTAATAATTAAACTGACCGGTAAAGACGGGAAATTACTTCCTAATATCAAGGTGACTTTATACTCTGACCCGCTGGAAAGTGCCACTAATGACCAAGGGCAGGTCGTCTTCGAGAATGTACCGCCGGGGAAACATGTAGTCTTGATTAAAGATGGTAATTTAGAAAAATCTCAAGACATTGTCGTGGCCGATAACGGCATCTTGGATCAAGCCCAACAATATAGTATCCAGTTTGATCCATCTACCAGTACAACTCCCCGCGGAGCCTTTAATTTTAGCTCCAAAAATACTGTGGCCTTAGTAGTCTTGGGAGTATCATTTTTGATATTGGCCGCAATTGCTATTTATGTCTTTAGTAAAAGACGAGGCGGCGGACATGGAGGCTCATCTTCCGGCGATTCAAACCCTTTCCCTTTCTTTGACAATAACCAATCAGGCACCCAAACCCCTGTTGTGATTCACCCAGGCCAACCGTAATTCGGATCTTAGGGGAACATAAAGTCCGACACCATTTACCTTTTGCTGGCATTAGATTTCATTCAGGGTGTTTGGTTATATTTCCATTACTCCTGCCAACTGGAAGCCCTGTTTGGTAAAGAATACATCAAAAGAAAAGATAACATCTGTTCCAAGCTTTACTGCTGTCTCGATTACCACACAATCAAAAATCGTGTTCTTTTTTGAGCTTCCGGGGCCAACTCTTTCAAACCTTTGGCTTGCCCGTCTCTGGATTTCTTCATTGATAAACTCAGTACTAAATTCCCCAGCTTGATATTGTCTATTAATCAAATGAGCTTTTTCTGGTAGATTTTTAGCACGTTTTAAGGCAGTAATAGCCTCTAGGATTGCGGTGTTGGGAAATACAATCTCAAAACCATGTGCTAGTAACCACTCACTAGCCTGTTCAGCTCTTGTATGGTTAGCATCTTTTTCATCAGCCAAGGCTACCAATCCATCAGCATCTCCTACCGCAATATTACTCATTATCTTCTCCAAAAGCGTATTTTGCTGTGTCTAAAGATACATCGGATGGTTCACCTGGTTCAGATGGTAAACCTTTAGCTAACTTAGCTAGCTGTAGTAATGCTTGGGCAGATTGAGATTTGGGATAGATCACATTCAAGCCTGTGTCTAAGGCCTCTCTGATCAATTCAGACCCGATTTTATTTTTTGCTTTAGCTGCCCGATCTATTCTTTGCCTAGTTTCATCAGTAATAAAAACAGTAATTCTTTGCATAAGGTAAGTATATCGTACATCTTACATCATATATTGTAAAGTTTGGAATTTAATTTCCTACGGATATGGATAAGGTAGGATTTAAATCAAACATTGGTTGACTCATTTTACGCTAATGTTGATTAATCAAGTTATTCACCAGTTAAGTCCTTCTAAACAAGCATCTAATTCAGAGTCAATCTTAAATCATTTTCTTAATATCCTGAGAGGTCAACTGTGCCAATTCACCTAAAGTAGAATTTTCAGGTAGGTAAATAGCATCAGGTAGCCAAGTTTTAACTTCTCCATAAAGCTCATATAAAGTTGATAAATATGGGACTGCTTTGGTTACATCCTTACCTTGATCTTTAGCTCTTTGGACAGAAACATTAACTGGAATTTTAAACACAAAAGTAAGGTCTATTCTGTCTATATATGGTGAAAGTAGAACCATATATTCTTCCAACTGATGGTCCGAAAACCAATCCATTTTATGGTAAGTTTTACCCATTACAATATGATCTATAACGCCTCTTTCAAAAAGATGGATCCCAGGTTTAGAGCTTATTTCGTTTAGTTTATCAACACAGTATTTGGCGTACCAAAGATGATATGCAAAATCATCTCCTTTGATCTCTTCAGGTACTAAATCGTGTCTTTCAGGATAGTAAACAACACCAGGGAAGTTATCTTCTAAATATTTTGCTGTTGAACTTTTGCCAGACCTGGCAATTCCAGTAAATTCTACGATAGCCACCTCAATATTATATCTTAAATAGAAATGATTATAGTAATTTGTGTTAACTTCGCTGTGGACCAGAGCGGGATCGAACCGCTGATCTCCTCAATGCGAATGAGGCGCAATACCACTATACCACTGGCCCGATTTTTATCTGATATTCTGGTTTACTTATTATCTTACTTGAGTGGACCTGAGGGGAATCGGACCCCTTCCAAATCTATGCCATAGATTTATTCTACCATTAAACTACAGGCCCAAGCAGAGAAGCTTCCCGAGTACAAATTATATCAGGAAAGTAGCGCGTAACATGTATGCGCACAACTAGTTACTTCAGAATAGCTAATGGGTTTACTGCAATACCTTTATAATGAATCTCAAAGTGCAGATGGGTCCCAGTTGACCTGCCAGTAGTACCCATTTTGCCCAAAACCTGACCCTTTGCCACCCTCTGGCCGGCTGTGACATAAATATTAGATAAATGAGCATAGCGAGTGATATAACCGTTGCCATGATCAATCTCCACCCGATTACCATACCCGCCATTATCCGGCCAACCAGCCACAATTATAGTTCCACCATCGGAGGCCACAATTGGCGGAGCAGCATTACTGGCGATATCATTCCCAGGATGATACCAGGCAAAGTATTGGGTAATTAGTCCCTGGGTTGGCCATATAAATGATCCCCCAGCTGGAGCAGAAAATGAAGGACCGGAAGCATTGCCTTGTTGAGCCAAATATTGAGGCTGTAATTTGGATTTTGGCGCAACTTTAACTTCTGGCGGTTGACCGTCTGGTACAATCAAGACCTGGCTGGGTTTAAGTTTAAAATCATCTGGTACATCATTGAAAGGAAAATCAACGATCGCCTGGGCATCAGCTTGGTATTTTTTGGCTATTGATTCTAAGCTGTCACCTGATTTAACAGTGTGGGCGATGCCTGAAACCGGTAGGATTTTTAATTTCTGGCCTGGTTTAACTGCATCTTTAGACTCCAAGTCGTTGGCCCATTTTATCGTATCTGTATCAACGTTAAATTTTTGAGCGATTCCGGAAAGCGTATCACCATCCTTGACTTCATATTCAATAATTTCGGAGCGGGGTTTATCAGAAACTGAAGTTTTAAAATTGATCAGAGAATTAATAGTTGAGTCACTAGTTGTCGGATCAAAAGTCTCCACATTTTTTGTGTCCTTACTAACTACCCCAGGAAAACTGGAAGCGACCATTGAATTGCCGGAAATTGCTCCCGATGATAGAAAACCAATTGAGGCCAAACCTACCATTGAGGTATGCCAAACATACTTTTGCAATCTCCCCCGTTTGTGCATTAAAAGATCAACCGAGTTATTTTTTAATTTCTCAACATGGGAAACAGCCGCCTTAGTTTTGCGAGATTGATAAACGACCAAAAACTTGAGCAGTGTTTGAAAGTCTTGGTATTTAGAATTCATCCGTCATTTGGGAGATTCACAAGCTGCAGACGAAAATGAGATCCTACCCTGCGCGGTAGACTCTGGAAACTGCAGACGGGAAAGCTTCCAAGAGACATAATAGCAGAGGGAGTAAACTTACGCAAATATTACCGGAAAATTACAGTGAAAAACGAACAAAACGCTTGACAAGGAGTTTTTTGATTGACTTTGGTTTACTGATGGATTATCCAATCCAAAAATTGAAGCTCAAGACTTCATCACCAAATACTCGAGGGAGCACAAAACTGGGATTGTGATCCGGGTCTGATTACTAATATCACTACAGTCAAAAAAATTAAAGAAAAAGTTACTGGTTTATTGATTGGTTCATATAATGAAGCTACTCAGGAGCCAGCTTTACAAGAATTTGATATTCAGGGAGCATTTATCAAAAGGGGTTAGTTTTGTTCTTGTTAGTGAGAATAGAGATGATATTTATAACGATCTGAAAGTTTCAACGATTAATGCAGAGGGTAAAATATCTTCTGTTAGCTTTCATGGATCTGCATTCTACAGATAAACCACCAGCATAACTTCTCTTATTTAACGTCTTTGAGGCCGGCTAGGAAATCAGCATTGGATTCGGTTTTTTTTAACTGCTCCAGGAAGATATCTGTTTGTTCATTTTCATTAAGCAGCCTTAGCATTCTGTGCATCACTACCATCTTGTCATAAGTTTCTTTAGGAAGCATTAACTGCTCTTGTCTGGTGCTTGAGCCTTCAATATTAATCGCCGGGTAGACTCTGCGCTCTGCCAACCTGCGGTCCAGGTGCAACTCCATGTTACCTGTGCCTTTAAACTCCTCATAAATTAAATCATCCATCCTGGATCCAGTATCAACCAAAGCAGTGCCAATGATGGTCAAAGAACCACTCTCTTCGGTGTTTCTGGCGGCTCCAAAAAAGTGCTTGGGCGGATATAAAGCCACTGGATCAAAACCACCGGATAAAGTTCGACCGGACGGTGGGACAGACAGGTTATAAGCCCGGCCTAAACGAGTAATGGAATCCAGGAGGATAATCACATCATGGCCATCTTCTACAAGGCGTTTTGCCCGTTCTAAGGCAATCTCTGCCGCTCTGGTTTGTTTCTCCGCCGGCTCATCAAAGTTGGAGGCGATTACATCCCCCTTAATTGAACGGGATAGATCAGTCACCTCTTCCGGCCGCTCACCGACTAAAACTGCCATCAAGATCGCCTCAGGATGGTTTTTCGTAATCCCGGCCGCGATCTCTTTTAAGATCGTAGTTTTGCCAGCCTTGGCCGGAGAGACGATCATCGCCCTTTGGCCAAAACCGATCGGGGCGATTAAATCGATCACTCTTTGAACCAAACCTTGTTTCCCAGTTTCTAGTTTTAAATGTTTATTGGGGTAAATCGGGGTAAAATCTTCAAATTTAACTCTTTTCGTCCGCCCAGTGGAGGTTGTGGTCTCAGAAACGAATTTTTCCGCCTCCTTGCCATTAATTTTATTAACCTGTAGCAAACCAAAGTAACGCTCGTTTTCCTTTGGCTGCCTGGCTCCGCCTTCAACAAAATCCCCTTCCCTTAAATTAAAGCGGCGGATTTGGGAAGCGGAGATATAAACATCCCTGTCTGAGGGGATAAATTTAGGTCTTAAGAAACCATGCCCTTCTGGCATGATATCTAAATAGCCTGAAACATCCTCAGTTGGGACATCACGCTGGGATGAATAACCCCGGTCGCCATATCCCCCTTCATCGCGGTATCTGCTGCTATTATCATAAGAGGAAGTTTGGCCTTCTGATCTAGGGGAAGAATAACCCTGGCTCGCAGGGGTTTCTGATTCTACATGAGCGGTTGGTGTCGGATCCTCGCCGATAAATTGGTCGATATCAACTGATTTAGGACTGGGAAAAGCCCCCTCATCAGAGGCAGCAGTTGATTTTGGTCTAAATGATCTGGTATTGGCCATAAATTTGGAAAATTCAAAATTCGAAGCACAAAATCCGAAACAATATCAAAATTCTAAGACCCTTGTTTCGCAAGTTCTTAAATACAAATGTTCGAAATTGTTTTGGTCATTGGAATTTATTATATTAGAATTTATTTCGTATTTCGGAATTCGATATTCGGATTTAATTACTCTTTTGGACAGTTTTTCAGGGAAAAAGTAAAGAAGAATTTCTAAACTTAAGGTAATGGTACACCTAGCTAAAACCCATGTCAAGAGCCTGGTTTTATCGGATGTGGACGGATAGAATTATCCTATCCAAGCTAGCAAAAGTATTAAGTTTGGGTAAGTTACGTATACAAAATTTTGATAGCAGAAAATAGTAGAAAATAAATGATTGAATGTGGAATCTGAAAATGGAAGACAGAATGATTACCGTCAAACTTCTACCTTCAGGATTTACCTCTATCTTCAAATGGGTTTATTTCTTTAATTCCCTCTCCATCCAGATAGAGCTGGGATTTAAATGTTTGAAAGCGTACTTTCTTAGTTTCCAGCCAATTGGTCCCAGTCCCAGTAAAGCCAATCCTGCTGCTGGTAAACCGGTATTTGGCAGCTCCTGAACTGTACTTTGGACCTGCGTTTGGCCCATGACTTTCGGTGTTCCTCCACCCTGCCCAACTATCACTGTGGTAGAAGTCATGGTAGGAGAGGCCGTAGGTGAGGAAGTAGGACTAGCTGCTGTTGGCATGGCTGTAGCCCAAGTTATCCCAGCCACATTCACAGTCTGGCTTTGGGAGTTGTTGTTAGTATTATTATTGTGGTTATTATTGGTTACAATCGTGGATTGAGATTGAGACTGATGTTGGTTTTGGTTGGCAGATGCATTAGCAGAGGAGTTGGAATTTGAAGTTGAGTTTGAATTGGATGTTGAGTTAGAGCTTGAGGCGCTATTTCCTCCCTGAGTTGGGGGTGGAGGCTGAGTTGGTGGAGCTGGGGGTGCAGGTGGCACAGGAGGAGGTGTTACTCCCCCGCAAGTTGAACCTGTATCTACCATACAATTACACCCCACGCCGCCGCACTCTGGCCCATCTTTTTTGCAGAAGACCTGTCTGCCAGCGCGGCAAGTTGACTCACCTACCGGTCTGTCACAAGGTGTACCACTACAAACTCTGGGTGGAGGGGGTGGAGCATTACAAGCATGATTTTGAAAAGAAACTGGGGTAAATTCAAAGACACACCCTCTGGGATCATTCTTTGATTCACCGTTACCGGGATCACACCGACCGTTATGTTTTAAAAATATGGTTGATTGACCAGCTGCAGTATCTTCACAAAAAGTTTGATTATCTCCACAGATATTCTCTGCTCTAGCCATCGCTTCTTCACAAGGAGTTCGAGCTTGCACAATATTGGGGTTCGTGCTTGATAGCTGGTCAATTAAAATTCTTGGCCCTAAAGCAAAGAGAAAGACCAAAGAGATAATGATCACAAAATAATGCCAAAACCTGCTGCGAAGCTGCGAATCAGACAGAACTTTTCGGATCATAACAAGAAATTATGGGGTTTGTTGATAAGAATGGAATTAAGGAAATGTAAGAAAATCCCAAGGATCTTCTTCTCCCAACAAATCGGAATTAAGAGATCCTCATCTGAGTTAGATAACCTAACTTATTATCAAAAAGGACTTTTCTAAGTTCCGTCATAGTTTAACAAAGTAAGCTATTGCACCAAAAAGCCCCGATTGCTCGGGGCTTTTTCGACTACTCACAAGGAGTGAGGTCTTAACTTAGAAGCTTATACTTCTTTGTTAAATTCTCTTTGTTCCCAGATAAAGTTTGGGCTAGTAGCATCATTACTACCTTTTCCAAATCTTTTCAACTTCAAACCTACTGGTGTTAAACCAGCCAGTGCTAAACCTGCTAAAGGTAAACCAGTATTTGGCAACTCTTTAACATTGCTAGTTGTGGCAGCCAAAACTTGGACTGCAGGTGAATTAGACGGCGTAGTGACTGTATTAGTCACGTTGACAGTCTGATTTTGGGTATTATTATTGGTATTGTTATTAGTATTGTTGTTATTAATACAAATAATATTGTTACCCTCTATCCTGGAAAAGCTTGTTCCTGCCGGACACTGCACTTGCGGTGCCTGAGTAGGAGCTGCTGTTGGCGCTACAGTAGGAGCCACAGTTGGCTGTGGAGTTGCTGTAGGTTTAACAGTTGGTGTTGCAGTTGGTTGAGGTGTAGGACTTGCAGTAGGACCAGGATTTGTAACTCCGGCCTTAAACAAGATCTGTGCACTTTCCCCAAAAGCTAAGTCTCCAACATTAATGGATCTGCCTTGTAGAAACGCATCGTCTGCGTTACATCCATTAGGACATCCTGGGGAAAAAACCCTGGTGTGCCCTGAGGCATAAGCTAAAAGATAAGTATTATCACCATGAACGTTAACAGTGGCCGTATCTGATACAGTAACTCCATTGGCATTAGCATTCATTCCTAAGTGTAATGTTTTAGCAGCAGTCTGAGGCCAATCTACTCTAACTAGCACATCTTTAGCGACGGTGTCAGGTTGAGTATTTTGAACCATCAGTCTAAATTCAATAATTTGACCCGGTTCTGCGTTAACTGAATCTGCCCAATCAGCATTTCTAGTAGTATTGTTAACTGCAGTTACAATATCACCCGAACGAAATACTGGTGTTCCTATGTTATCAGCATGAACAAAAACTGGCCACGCTAGAGTTGCGCATATTGCAACCATAGCGCTTAAGATTGCAAATTTTTTATATAAATTCTTCATAAATGTTTAATTCACCTCCTTCAAATAATATTAATGAACTGGCGTTGGTGTACCTAACACACCTCTTAACGGAGTTGGGGTAGGTACTTGGGTATTTGGTTTTATGGGTGTAGCTGTTGGACCTCTTGTTTCTGTTGGGACTGCTATGGTATTAGTTGGTGCTGGGCTTGGAGGCGCCGGAGTCGGAGTTTTGGTAGCTGGTATAGGAGTTACGGTAGGAGATGGTATCTCTGTCGGAGTTGCAGTTAAGGCTGTTGGAGTAGTATTTCTGGTACCTATTGGTGTTGGGGTTGCAGTTTCAGTTACATTAACAATAGGAGTAGCCGTAGCTCCAGGTGTTTCAGTTGGCACAGCAGTTGTATTGGTTGGAGCTGAAGTAGGAGTTGCAGTTAAGGCTGTTGGAGTAGTATTTCTGGTACCTATTGGTGT
>OBEQ010164465.1_pt1 | contig 11176 bp, 11 predicted proteins | sample 1670901 | NCBI WGS metagenome assembly OBEQ01 (sample SAMEA104232315, study PRJEB22302) | groundwater metagenome | biome: forest; feature: aquifer; material: groundwater | place: USA | collected 2011-08-07 | depth 5.4 m | reverse complement strand
GGCATGGGCGCGTATGCGCCCGCACCGATCGTCACCGACGAGATCGCGAAAATCGCGATGGAGCAAGTGATCTCGCCGATGATCAAAGGCCTCGCGCGCGAGGGCATCCAGTTCAAGGGTGTCTTGTACGCGGGCCTCATGCTCACGCAGGACGGGCCGAAGGCGCTGGAGTTCAACGTGCGCTTCGGCGACCCTGAGACGCAGGCGATTCTCCCGCTGCTGCAGAGCGACTTGGTTGCCACACTCGACGATGTCGTCGAAGGGCGGCTCTCGGCCAACGCGTTTCGTTGGTCGACGGGCAGCTGCGTCGGTGTGGTGCTCGCCTCGGGCGGCTACCCCGGCGAGTATCAGATCGGCAAAGAGATCAAAGGCCTCGATGCGCTCGCGGGCCGCAAAGACGTGTGGGCGTTCCACGCGGGCACCAAGCGCGAGCAGGGCAAGTTCCTGAGTTGGGGTGGGCGCGTGCTGAACATCGTCGCCGTCGACGATGATATCGACGGCGCGGTGAAGAAAGTCTACGAGGCCGTTGACCAGATCAGTTTCGACGGCATGACCTATCGCAAGGACATCGGCTGGCGCGCGCTGAAGAAGCCGGTGCCCGGGCGATAAGCGGCCGACACGCGAGGCGATGACGACACGATGAGCACGGCGAAGACGGTGATGGTGGGGATGTTGATGGGTTCGGACTCCGACTGGCCGACATTCGAGCCGGCGGGGAAACTGTTGTCGGAGTTCGGCGTCGCGTGGGAAGCGCGCGTGTTGTCGGCGCATCGCAGCCCGGACCACGTGCGCGGCTACGTCGAGGGCGGGCCGAAGCGCGGGATCAAAGTGTTCATCGCGGGTGCGGGCGGTGCCGCGCATCTCGCGGGCGTCGTTGCGGCGCATACGATCGCACCCGTCATCGGCGTGCCGGTCGAAAGCAAATCGCTCAAAGGTTTGGACAGCTTGCTCTCGACGGTGCAGATGCCAAGCGGCGTGCCGGTGGCGACGGTGGCGATCGGCGGGGCGGCGAACGCGGCGCTGCTGGCGGTGCAGATCCTCGCCGTGCACGACGCGGCTCTCGCCAAGCGGCTCGCGGCGTACAAGGCGCAGCTCGCGGACAAAGTCGCGAAGGCGGACCGGGCGTTGCAGGACAAGATCGCGCAGCTGACCGCCGCCGCGTGAGCCGATGCGCGTGTGGGTCATGGATCCGCGAGCGCCCGATGCGTCGGTGGTCGCCGAGGCCGGCGCGATCGTGAAGGCCGGCGGGCTCGTCGCGTTTCCGACGGAGACGGTGTATGGGCTCGCGGCGGACGCGACGAATCCGCTGGCGATCGAGCGATTGAATCGCGTCAAGGGTCGGCCGCCGGAAAAACCATATTCGTACCACGTGCATGACCGCGCGCAAGTCGCGGCGTACGTCGACGCCGTGCCGGCCGCGGCGCAACGATTGATGGATCGGTTCTGGCCCGGGCCGCTGACGATCGTCATGCCGGCGAAGCGTGGCGGGACGATCGGGTTTCGATTGCCCGAGGGCCGCGTGGCGATCGAGTTCTTGCGGCAGTGTGGCTGCGCGGTGGTGGCGCCGAGTGCCAATCGATCCGGCGCTCTGCCGCCGACGACGGCGAAGCAGATCGTCGACGAGCTCGGCACCGACATCGATGGTGTTCTCGACGCGGGTCCGACCTCGGTCGGCCGCGAGTCGACGGTCGTGCAAGTGATCGGCAACGACGTGCGCCTCCTTCGCGAGGGCGCGGTTCCGATGGCGGAAATTGTTCGGACGGTCGGATCGGTTGTTCGTGGATCGTGATTCGAAGACAACAGGACCCAGCGACATGCCAGGACACAGAAATCCGCGAGCTGTGCGCGCGACGCGATGAACCCTAAGCTCATCCTCTTTGTCTGCACAGGCAACAGCTGTCGCAGCGTCATGGCGCAGGGCTTGCTGCAGAAGCGGCTCAAGGAGATGGAAAGCCGCCTGAAGCATCCGGTGGAGGTCGCATCGGCCGGCGTGTTCGCCATTGACGGCATGTCGCCCTCAAAAGAAACGTTGCGGCTGCTGCAGCAAGAGGGTATCGACATGACCGGGCACATGGCGCGCAATTTGACGCCGGAGATGATCAAGGAGGCGACGTGGCTCATCGTGATGGAGCCGTTCCAACGCGATGAAATTTTGATTCGCGCCTCCGGTGCGAGAGACAAAGTCCACTTGCTCCGTCGCTTCGGGATCCCGGACTCGGCACCCATCACCGACGTGTCGATCCCGGACCCGATCGGCCGGCCGCGCGAGGTCTACGAAGCGTGTTTCGCGCTGATCAAAGATGGCGTCGAGCGCGTCGCCCAGGCGCTGGTCTCGGAGGCACCGTGACGGCTCGGCTTGCGCGCGCATCCGCGTCATCCACTCGGCGGTCGTTGCGCGTCGCCATCGGCGCGGACCATGGCGGCTACGAGTTGAAGGCGAAGCTCATCCCATTCCTGCAATCGGAAGGCTTCGAGGTCGCGGACCTCGGCACGCACTCGACCGAGGCGTGCGATTATCCGCTCATCGCGTACAAGGTCGCGGCGGCGGTGGGCGACGGGCAGTTCGACCGCGGTGTGTTGTTGTGCAAGTCGGGGATCGGCATCGCGATCGCCGCGAACAAGGTCCCGGGCGTGCGCGCGGCGGTCTGCCAGAACCTCTTCGACGCCGAGCGCAGCCGACAGCACAACGACGCCAACGTCTTAGTCCTCGGTGCCGAGACGATGAGCGACCGTCGCGCGAAACAAATCGTCCATACATGGTTTGCCACGTCCTTCGAAGCCGGCGGCCGCCACGAGCGGCGCGTCCGGCAGATCGAAGCAATCGAGCAAGCCGTCAAGACCGGCAAACCGATTAAGGAGATCGATGGGACTCGAGACTGCACACATGCGTGAGCCGCGGCCCGCGAATGCGGGCGAGCGCGCCTCGCCCCTGCGCAAAGGCGACCCGGACGTGCACGCCGCGATCGCGAGCGAGCTCAAGCGGCAGCACGACCACCTGGAACTCATCGCCTCGGAGAATTTCACGAGCCTCGCGGTGCTCGAGGCGCAGGGGTCGGTGCTGACGAACAAGTACGCCGAGGGCTACCCGCGCGCGCGATGGTACGGCGGGTGCGAGTTCGTCGACGTCGTCGAGCAGCTCGCGATCGACCGCGTCAAAGCGCTCTTCGGCGCCGAGCACGCGAACGTGCAGCCGCACTCCGGCACCGAAGCGAATCTCGCCGTCCTCTACGCGACGCTGCAGCCGGGCGACACGATGCTCGCGATGAACCTCGCGCACGGCGGTCACCTGTCGCACGGCCACCCGAAGAATTTCTCCGGCCGGTTCTACACGATTGTTCCATACGGCGTCAACCAGAAGACCGAGCAAGTCGACTACGATGAAATCGCGTCCCTCGCGCGCGAGCACCGGCCGAAGCTCATCATGGCCGGCTACTCCGCGTACCCACGCGTGCTCGACTTCGCGAAGTTCCGCGCGATCGCCGACGAGGTCGGCGCCTTGCTCATGGTCGATATGGCGCACTTCGCGGGGCTCGCGGCCGCGGGCGTGTACCCGAACCCCACGGCGGTCGCCGACGTCGTGACATCGACGACGCACAAGACGCTGCGCGGTCCGCGCGGCGGATTTATCCTCTGCAAGCAAGCGCTCGCGAAGGCGATCGACTCCGCGATTTTCCCGGGCATCCAAGGCGGGCCGCTGATGCACGTGATCGCGGCGAAGGCCGTCTGCTTCAAGGAAGCGCAGACCGACGCGTTCCGCCAGTATCAGCGGCAAGTCGTCACGAATGCGAAGACGCTCGCGGCCGCGCTCGCGCGCCTGGGCTACCGCATCGTCTCCGGCGGGACCGATAACCACTTGATGCTCGTCGACCTGACGCCGAAAGGCCTCACGGGCAAGGACGCGCAGGAGACGCTCGACCAGTCGCGCATCACGGTTAACAAGAACGCGATCCCGTTCGACGCGCTGCCGCCGGGCAAGGCCAGCGGTATTCGCCTCGGCAGCCCCGCGGTGACGACGCGCGGCATGAAAGAGCCGCAGATGGAAACGATCGCGAAACTGATCGACGAGGCGCTGGTGCATCGCGCGGAACCCGCGCGTCTACAGGCGGTGCGCGAGCAGGTGCAGACATTGACGGAGCAGTTCCCGTTGTATCCGGAGCTGCGGGCGTGACCGTGTAGCGGCCGGCACGCGCCGTTGCCACCATGAAGTGCCCGTTCTGCGGCCACCAGGAAGATAAAGTCGTCGACTCGCGCGCGAGTTCCGACGGCGTCGCAATTCGCCGTCGGCGCGAGTGCCTCTCCTGCACGAAGCGCTTCACGACCTACGAGCACGTCGAAGAGCAGCAGCTGATGGTCAGCAAGAAGGACGGCCGCCGCGAGCCGTTCGACCGCAACAAGCTGCTCAGCGGGCTGGTGAAGGCGTGCGAGAAGCGGCCGATCAGCATGGACCAGATCGAGGAGCTCGTCGACGTCATCGAGCGCGAAGTGTCGGCGAACTTCGAGCGCGAAGTCTCCTCGCGGCAAATCGGCGAGCGCGTGATGAAGCGGCTGCACGGGCTCGACCCCGTCGCGTACGTGCGCTTCGCCTCGGTCTACCGCGAGTTCAAGGACGTCGAGCAATTCATGCGCGAGCTGAAAGACATCCTCGCGCAGAAGACCGCGTGAGCGGGTCCGCCGTCGACAAACCGTCTCAGGCACCTCCCCAGGCAGCGCTACCTTCCAGCCGCTCTTGACAGCGGCGCCTCCGATCAGGCAAGTTTAGAGGGTTGCCACCGGACAGGCATACTATAGAGGTAGGGAGGCCGTATGCAACGCATCCTGATCGTCGACGACGAACCGAAAGTCTGCGAGTGCCTCAATGAGTTCTTCGAGGCGAAAGGTTTCGAGTCCCGCTGCGCCCTGACGGGCGAAGACGCGATCCTCCAACTCATGGCGGGCCACCCGGATGTCATCCTGCTGGACATCAAGCTGCCGGGGATCTCCGGCCTCGACGTGCTCAAGCGCGCAAAGGACCTCTGCCCATCGAGCAAGGTGATCATGGTCACGGCGATGAGCGATGAGAACAGTGAAGAGACTGCGAGGGCGTACGGCGCGTCAGGCTATATTATGAAGCCATTCGACTTCTCACCAAACACCTGGGCGACGATTTTCGACGATCCTGCCGGGCCCAGGACGCACAATCCCACGCCGAAGTCTTGATCGAGCGTCGCTCGCGCCGCGCGCGACGAAGTCCTACCGAGAAGGCACTTGCTGAGGCCCGGGACGGGGCAGGTCATTGGTCCCGGGTGGAGGGGTTTCAATGAAGCTCTGCAGGTGTGCGCTTTGCCGCAACGATCCCAGCCACGCTTCGATCCGCTCGCGCTGCTTGCGCTCCAACACCGTGGTTCGGAACGTCGCCTTGTCTTTTTCGAACGCCGCCGGGTCGTAGGGAACATGCTCGACGACAAACGCGATCACGTGTCCCGTCGGCGTATCGAGCGCATCCGACATCGTCCCTGGCGGCAGGTCGAAGAGCGGCGCGAACGTGCTTGACGCGTAGCCGACCACATCCTGCGGTCCCTCGTGCGTGAACGGGCTCGGCCGCTGCGGTGTGACCCCCACAACCGCGCACGCCTTGTCGAACGCCAGCCCCTGCCGCTGCAATGTCGCCAGCTCATCGTGCAGGTGAGTCGCTCGATCGCGAGCCGCCTCTTTGGCGCGCTCGGCGGTCAACAATCTCGCCACGCGCTCGTGGACTTGCTCGAAGGGCGGCACCGTCGATGGGGTTTCGTCCGTCGGCCGCAGGACAAACACGCCTTCGGGTTCGCTGAGCACCTTCGTCGTGCGGCCGATGACCACATCAAACGCCTCGTTGACCATGGAGCCGGTTGGGCCGTTGGGTGTCGGTGGTGACGAGCGGTCGACCGGGCCGACGCGCTGGATCGGGCGCTTGCGATCCGCGCTGATTTGCTCGAGCGTGCGGCCTTCGTCGATGTCCTCTTGCAGGTCCAGCTCGAAGGATTTCAACTGCTTCGCCGCGTGCTCCTCGAGCACCTTATGCTTGACTCGCTCGCGCACTGCGTCGAGGGGTGGGGCCGTCCCGTCGGTCTGTTTGAAGTTATCGGGGTGCGAGGCCAGGTAGGCTGTGAGCTTATCGTCGGACGGGGCGGGTGCTTGCGCGATCAATTCTTGCTGCGACCAGCCCACATACTCGATCGTGCGCTTCTCGGGCGTGCGCACCGTATCCGGGTGCGACGCGTAGTACGCGCGCAACTCATCGTCGGAGAGCGTGAGGCGGATCTGCGGCTCGAGATCAGACGGTGTCACAAGCAGCAGCTCGGTGCGAAGCTGCTCGTGGTCCGTCGCGTACGCGCTGCGCACGTCCTCGTCGGTGACCGCGACGTCGACTTTCACGCGGTCGATCAGCTTCTGGATGCGCAGGTCGTCGCGGATTTGCTCTTCGAAGTTTTGCGGCGTTTGCCCGATGCCGCTGAGGAAGCGGTAGTAGTGCTGGCGGTCGAAGCGGCCGTTCACGCGGAAGACGTCCTGCTGCTGAATGTAGCGAGCCACTTCATCGTCGCTGAGGCGGATGCGCCGCTTCGCCTCGTCGCGCAGGATCAAGCGGTCCCAGGCTTGCTGCTGCACGAACGGCTCGAACATCTGGGGCAGCGCCTGTCCGCCGCCGAGCGAGGTCTCGAGGCTTCGGCGAACCAATCGACGCTCTTGCTCGAAGGTTTCCCACGGGATCTTGCGGCCGAAGATCACGCCGGCGCTGCCGCCGGGGCCGCGCTCCGCTCGGCGGCCGGCACCGCCATTGAAGAACACGATCATCGGCAGAATGACCGAGAGGGTCAGCAACCACATGACGACGGTCTGGTGGCGCTTTTCTCGGAGCAGTTGGCGAAACATGGTTGTATCGTAGCGAATCGCGCGCATGGCTTCAATAGGGAAGTCGATTGATTCAAAGTGAATATGCATTCGAGTGGGATGTCAGAAGTCAGACGTCTGAAGTTAGAAACTGAACCGAGACGATCGCACGTTTAAATTTCTGCTCTCTGATTTCTGACTTCAGTGAATATTCTTTCAGCAAGCGCCATGCCGATCGTTGACACTCGTATGTAGCTACGATACAATCGCCCGTTATTCCCGTCCTCCCTTCTCGCGCGCGTGGATTCCATGGACGGCTTCCTGATCACGACGACAGCGTGGTGAATGACAGCCAAACCAGTCCCTCGCAAGCGCCAGACCGTCCCAGCGCGCCCATCGATCAAGGCGCGCCCAGCCGGCCGGCAGCGCTTGAAGCTCGGTCTTCCCAAGGGCAGCTTGCAAGATGCCACCGTCCGGCTCTTCGAGCGGGCCGGGTTCCGGGTGTCGATCAGCGAACGCTCCTACGCGCCCTCCATCGACGACAGCGAGCTGGAGCCGATGCTCCTGCGCGCGCAAGAAATGTCCCGGTACGTCGAAGAAGGCATCCTCGACTGCGGCATCACCGGCAACGACTGGATCCTCGAGAACGGCTCCGTCGTCGAGCGAGTGGCCGAGCTCATCTACGCGAAGCGCACTGCGCACTCGGTCCGCTGGGTGCTGGCGGTGCCGGCGGAATCACCCATTCGCACTGTCGCCGACTTGCGCGGCAAGCGCATCGCCACCGAACTGGTCCAAGTCACCAAACACTATCTCTCGAGCCACGGCATCGATGCGGCCGTCGAGTTTTCGTGGGGTGCGACGGAAGGCAAGGTGCGCGCGGGGCTCGTGGATGCGATCGTCGAGCTGACCGAGACGGGCCAGACGCTGATCGCCAACGGCTTGCGCATCGTCGAGACGATCTGCGAATCGACCACGCAGCTCATCGCGAATCGCGCAGCACTCGACGACGCGTGGAAGCGCGAGAAGATCCACAGCTTGCGCATCCTGCTCGCGGGCGCGGTGGAAGCCGTCGGCAAGGTCGGATTGAAAGTCAACGTGCCCGAGCGGTCGCTGCAACAGTTGATGGACGTGTTGCCGGCGATGAAGCGTCCGACCGTGTCGAAACTGTGGTCAAAGAACGGCTCGGATCCGTGGTGGGCCGTGGAAGTCATCATCGAGGAAGACCAAGTCAAGCGCTTGGTCCCGAAGCTCAAAGGGGCGGGTGGTCAAGATATCATCGAGTACCCGCTCAATAAGGTAATCTATTAAGTAGTGACAAGTGACGGACTGCAACCGACACGTTCCTGGCTTGCGCCGGAATGTGTCCCCTGTCATTTGTAACGTGTCACGGGTCAGGTTCAAGGAGAACCATGCCGAGCGGCAAGAAGCGAAAGCGGCAAAAGATCCGCACCCACAAGCGCAAGAAGATGCGCAAGCGGCTGCGGCATAAGAAGTAGCATACGCTCTGGCTCGCCGCGGCGCGATGCGTCGTGGCGAGCCGAGTTGTACAGAGCGTGACGGGACACGGCGCCTGTGTACGTACAGGCGACGGGGACGCTTTGCCAACCAACATGCGACGACCAACCGCTCTTGATTGCTGCATGTCGCAGGTTCTCTGGGTCGCTCTCGGAGGCCTGCTGCTGTCGGGATGCGTCACGACGCACCCGATGGCGCGTGTTCGCTCGACGAGAGTCGGCGCGGCCGCCTACGGGCCGTACCTGCGCGGCCTCATGCTTGAGCGATCCGCGCAACTGGACCTCGCACTCGAAGCGTACGAACAAGCGCTGCAGCACGACACCGATTCGCCCGTACTCCAGGTGCGCATCGGTGCCACGCAGTTGAAGCTCGGACAGCCGGAGCCGGCGCTGAAGCATTTTCAGCGCGCGCTCGCGATGGACCCGACGCACCGCGACGCGCTGCGCTGGATCGCGATGCTCTACACCTCGCAAGGCCAGCTCGAGAGCGCGGTCCGCGCGTACGAATTGCTCGTCGAGCAGAATCCGTCGGACGCCTTCGTCCTCGGCACGCTCGCCGACCTCTACGTAATGGAAGACAAGCTGCCGCTCGCCACGAAACTCTACGAGCGGCTGATCCGCGCGCAAGGCTCGTCCTACCAATTGCACTTCAACCTCGGCGTGCTCTACGGCCGCATCGGCGACCTCGACCGGTCGATGGAAGAGCTCTCGCGCGCGATCGAGCTCTCGCCCAACGCCGTCGAGGCGCGCATCGCGATGGGGCTGACGCAAGAGCTCGCCCACCGGCCCGCGCAGGCGCAAGCGCATTACGAGGAAGCGATCAAGCTCGACCCGCTCAACCCGCGGCTCTACTACCATGCGGCGCGCGCGGCCATCACGCAAGACCACACGGCGGACGCGATCCGCTACTACGAGACGGTGCTCGACTTAGCACCCGACGATCTCGACACGATGGTCGCCCTGGTGCGCCTGTGGATCTCCGACCGCGAGTACGATAAGGCGCAACGGTTTCTTGCCGCGAAGCTCGAGACCTTCGGCGGTCATCCCGAGCTCTATTTAATGTTGGGGCTGCTGTACCGCGAAGCCAAAGCGCCCTACGAAGCGCTCCACGCCTTCGAGCACGCGGTCGAGTTGCAAGACGATTCCGCGCAAGCGCATTTTTATCTCGGCGCGCAGCTCGAGCGGCTCGACGCGAAGACGACGGCGAGGCAGTCGTTCCGCCGCGCGATCGCGCTCGACCCGAATTACGCGGACGCGTTGAACTACCTCGGCTACATGGACACCGAGGACGGTGTGAATTACGACGAGGCACGGTCGATGATCGAGCGTGCGGTTACGCTCGACCCGGACAATGGCGCCTATCTCGACAGCCTGGGATGGCTGTACTATAAGATGGGCAACGTCGATGAGGCGATCAAGCATCTGGAAGCGGCCGCGAAGCTGCTCGACAGCGACCCGATCATCTTCGATCACCTCGGCGACGTGTATCTGAAGCATGGCGATGTCGCGAAGGCGCAGGTCGCGTGGAAGAAAGCGTTGCTGCTCGACGGGCAATTCGAGACGGTGCGGCACAAGCTCGACTCCTTGACCACATACGAGTTCGCGATCGACAGCACGGTGAAGGCAACCCCACACAATGGCCCCGCAGCACCCTGATTTGTCCGAGCTCCGCCGCGTCGCGGTCGAGTTGCGTCAAGAAATCTTGAAGATGATTTCGAAGGCCGGCAGCGGGCATCCGGGCGGCTCGCTGTCGATGGTTGAGCTGCTGGTCGGCCTCTATTGGTACAAGCTGCGCCACGACCCGAAGAATCCCACGTGGCCGGATCGCGACGTGTTCTTGCTCTCGAAAGGCCACGGCTGCCCGGCGCTCTACACCGTGCTCGCATTCCGCGGCTACTTCCCGAAGGAAGAGCTGATGACGCTGCGCCGCTACCCGACGCGGCTGCAGGGCCACCCGGAGCGCGGCTCGCTGCCGGGCATCGAGATGTCGGCCGGCTCGCTCGGGCAAGGGCTGTCGATGGCCAACGGCATAGCACTCGCCGACCGGCTCGACAACCGCAAGCGCCGCGTCTTCTGCTTGATGGGCGACGGGGAAATCCAAGAGGGCCAAGTATGGGAAGCCGCGATGACGGCGCATCACCACAAGCTCGACTCCGTGTGCGCGATCGTCGACGCCAACCAGCTGCAGCAGAACGGTCCGGTCAAGCAAATCCAAGACGTCGAACCGTTGCCGGACAAATGGCGCGCGTTCGGGTGGCACACGATCGAGATCGATGGCCACGACATCGGCCAGGTGCTGAAGGCGTACGACGAGGCCGAGACGATCAAGGGCAAGCCGCAGGTGATCGTCGCGCGCACGGTGAAAGGCAAGGGCGTGTCGTTCATGGAGCTCAACCACGCCTGGCACGGAGTGGCGCCGAAGCCCGACGAGCTTGAGAAGGCGCTCAAGGAATTACAGGCCGCAGCGGTATAGCGCGCTCGGATATGCTGGCGGTCCATGATCATCGGCCGAGAACGGAAAGACCATTAATGGAAGCCAAAGCGACTCGTGACGGATTCGGCGAAGGACTTGTGGAGCTCGGGGCGAGCAACCCCAACGTGGTCGCCCTCTCCGGCGACCTCGAGGACTCCACGCGCGCCATTTGGTTCAAGCAGAAATCCCCCGAGCGGTTCTTTTCCGTCGGCATCGCCGAGCAGGATATGATCGGCACGGCGGCCGGGCTCGCGATGGCGGGGAAGGTCCCGTTTGCGTGCTCGTTCTCGCAGTTCGTCGTCGGCAAGACGCTCGAGCAGCTGCGGATGGCGGTCTGCTATCAGCG
>OBEQ011571144.1_pt1 | contig 11178 bp, 6 predicted proteins | sample 1670901 | NCBI WGS metagenome assembly OBEQ01 (sample SAMEA104232315, study PRJEB22302) | groundwater metagenome | biome: forest; feature: aquifer; material: groundwater | place: USA | collected 2011-08-07 | depth 5.4 m | reverse complement strand
TTTTGCGCTCTCTTTATCTCCCCGCGCCTCCGCTTCGGAAAGCTTTGTCCATAATGCCGCTTGTTTTTCCTTGAGGACTTCGGATTCGAGCGTATCGAGAAGCTCGTCGACGGAATGTTCAAGGCCGGGGCCATGGTCATATTTGTATTCCGCTTTCATTGCCAAGACCTTTTTACCCTCTTCATCCGGGTCATGCGGGGAAAGGCCATGAGCACTCAGACGTTCATGATATTTTTTTCTGACAATGGCCACATCAAAGACCGGTGCACCATGACTCTCTTGCCAGAGCAAGATGCCGATGACTTCTTCTTCGGCCATATGACGGAGGGTTCGTTGTGGAACAGGTGATGCGTGTTCTTGAATTGCAAGCGATGGAGCGATGATACTTTCGGCGCGCTGAATCCGTTTCACTTCGTCCCAAACGGCAGTTTCAGGAACACCCAACTTACGCGCAATCTCGATGATGAAATGCGCTTGCTCAATCTTCGACTGCATCGTAACGACCAAAGGAAGCACTTGCTTTTCCACTTCTTCGCGAAACTTCCGTGCATCGTATCCACGGTCAAGCAATGTCGCAAGATAAAAATCAACAATATGCTGCGAGCCGGCAATCACCTGTGCCCAATCGGGAACATCTCCGCCCGAAGCAAGACTGTGGGCTTTGATAAAATCGGCGGGGTCTTTACCGTCGGGTATTGCCGCAACACGCACGTTCATCCCCGCAAGCAGTGCGAGCTGAAATGCGCGGAGCGTTGCCGCAAGTCCCGCTTCGTCGGCATCGAATGCAAAAACAAGATTATCCGAAAGCCGTTTTAAAAGTACAAGATGCTTCTCGGTAAGTGCGGTACCGGAAACGGCAACCGTGTTCGGTGTTCCCGCTTGATGCGCCATAATAAGATCCATCTGCCCTTCGACAAGAATAGTGAAGTTCTGAATGCGAATCGCTTTCTTTGCGCGATCATAACCGAAGAGAATCGAGGACTTGTCATACAGCGGGGTCTCGGGAGAATTGATGTATTTGGCCACGTCGGTTCCGTCGTGATTGGTCTGATGCCCGAACACGCGGCCGGAAAATGCAACCACGCGACCGTTTGCATCAAAAATCGGAAACATCACCCGACCGCGAAAACGATCATAATACCCTTTCCCTTCGACGCGTTTTATCAATCCCGCACGTTCGATTTCGGAATCGGCAAAACCCTTTGACGTGCAATGCTCATAGAGTGTCCGCCATTCGAGCGGAGCAAAACCGATGCGAAAATTCCGAATCGTTTCGGGAGTAAGTCCCCGCTCGGAAAGATATGTTTTGACTTCGGAATTTTTTGCCGCATGCGCTTCATAAAAACATGTTGCCGTTTCCATGAGTTCATAGAGTCGCTCACGCTCACTCGTTACCTCTTTTGGTTCACGCCGAAGCTCCACTCCCGCACGTGAGGCGAGCATTTTGAGCGCATCGACAAATTGCACACCTTCAATCTCTTCAACAAATGAAAAGATGTCTCCCCCGCGATTGCATCCGAAGCAATAATACGCATCACGCGCCGGCGACACATTAAACGACGGAGACTTCTCATTGTGAAACGGGCAAAGCGCCTTATAGCTCGAGCCCGCTTTGGTGAGCTTGATGTAGCTTCCCACCACATCGACAATCGAGAGTTTTGATTTAATTTGTTCAACAGGTGTGGACATAGAGTTAAGTGGCAAGTTTTGAGGAGACACCTCCAAACTTAAGGCGGGTGTGGGGAAACACACAGGTGGGCGTTACTGAGTGATGTGAATTAGTTGTATCCATATGGAATTTCAGTTTTCAGTTGTGAACGACTAACTGAGATACGCTCGAATCAATGCATTCTTTTTGGACGCAATCCGAAGTCATGGACTGACATGATGTTTGGGAAGACCTACGGGTTGTAGGGCGACCAAACTCATGGAGGGAATGACGAGGAGTGCGCCAAAAAAATGCATTGATTTAGGCTTGGATGATTTCGCGAGGGGGAAGATTGTCTTCTTCCTCATCATATTCCGGCTCCACACGATTGGTGTGAAATCCCGTACCGGCAGGGATGAGGCGACCGAGAATAACGTTTTCTTTGAGTCCGTAGAGACGATCAACCGCACCTTGCACTGCCGCTTCAATAAGCACGCGTGAAGTGTTCTGGAACGATGCTGCAGAAAGGAATGATTCTTTGGTCAGCGCAACTTCGGTAATACCCAAGACGAGATGATCACCCTTTGCTTCTTCACCGCCTTCCGCTTTGATGCGAATATTCTCAACGCTCAACTCCGACTCTTCGACGATGTCGCCGATCGAGAAACGTGAATCACCGATATGCTTGATCTTGCGACGCGAGAACATCTGACGCACGATGACTTCACAGTGCTTGCGTGCAATCGACGCACCTTGTGTTTCATAGATTTTGTTGATTTCGGAAATGATGTAACGCTGTGCACGATCAATGCCGCCATATTTGAAGAGTTCATCAATGTCGGCGTAACCGTCGGTCAAGAGATCTCCCGCCTTCACTTCAGCGCCCACTTTTACGATCGGAGAGCGGCGGAAGGAAACCGAGTGCTCGACTTCTTTCTTTTCTTTTGTCCCCTTTCCTTCGGCATCACCCAAGATGACCAAAATAAGGTCATCCTTTTCACCGCGTTTGATGTCGGCGATCACGCCGTCGAGCTTGGCAACAACCGCCTGCGCTTTCGGAGTCTGACGTTCAAAAATATCTTCAACACGAGGGAGACCCATCGTAATGTCTTCACCTGCGGCACCACCGGCGTGGAAGGTACGCATCGTGAGCTGTGTTCCCGGCTCACCGATTGCCTGTGCGGCAACGATACCGACGGTCTCACCCATCGCGACCAATACACCGCGTCCAAGGTCCATACCGTAACACTTCTGACATACTCCACGGAGCGTCTTACATTGGAGCGGTGAACGCACCCATGCTTCTTCGACTCCGGATTTCTCAAGTACCTGCGCTTCGTCACGACCAAGGAGGCTTCCCTTCTTGAAAATGACTTTGCCGGATTTATCGGAAGCATCTTTTGCAAGTACGCGACCGCGCGTCGAGCGTGCAAGGGTGATTTCGATACCGGAAGCATTCTCTTTCGTGAGTCGAATACCTTCTTTCTCTCCACAATCTTCCTCAATGACCACCACATCCTGTGCAACATCGACAAGACGACGCGTGAGATAACCGGCTTTTGCAGTGTTGAGCGCGGTGTCGGTCAAACCCTTACGCGAACCGTGTGTTGAAATGAAATATTCAAGCGGTGAGAGGCCTTCCTTGAGCGATGGCACCATCGGGAAATCAATAATACGGCCGGATGGACCTTGTGTCAGACCCTTCATACCAACCATGAGTGACACTTGCTTGATGGAACCACGCGCACCGGACGTGATCATGTCCATGACCGGACCATCTTTCGGAAGTCCGTTGGGAACCACCTTTTCAATAGCGGTCTGCACCTGACTCCAAATTTCAATCACCTTACGGTATTTTTCTTCTGCTGAAAGCAAACCTTCGTGATATTGCTTGCCCACTTCTTCTTCGAGCTTGCGGGCGGCTTTCACGATTTCTTTCTTTTCGGGAGGGACCTTCACATCGGAGATACTCCATGTGACACCGGACTTCGTCACATAGCGATATCCGAATGCCTTGATCTTGTCGAGTGCGTCCGGAGTGCCATCAATACCGTAGCGGGTAATGAGATCATCAACGGCATTTGCAAGATCTTTCTTGACTACTTCCTTATTGATAAAAGGAAAATCTTTCGGAAGTACAGAATTGAAAAGAAGACGACCAACCGTTGTTTCAAATGGCTTGCCTTCATATTGTTTATACTTCTCACTCTCGGTGCCCAAGACTTTGATCTTGGCGCGGAAACCGACAACACCGAAGTCGTATGCGGTGATTGCCGCATTGGGGGTAGGGAAAATCTTTCCTTCACCCTTCTCCCCTTCAATGATCTTTGTCATCCAATAACAACCAAGCACGATATCCTGACCCGGGTTCACCACAGGGTCTCCGGAGCCCGGCTTCAAAAGATTTTTGTTTGCCGCCATGAGTTCGCGCGCTTCCGCTTGCGCTTCATCGGACAAAGGTACGTGGACGGCCATCTGGTCTCCATCGAAGTCGGCGTTGAATGCGGCACAAACCAAGGGGTGCACCTGAATGGCGTTACCCTCAATGAGTGTCGGGTTGAATGCCTGAATACCAAGGCGGTGCAAGGTTGGAGCACGGTTCAAGAGTACGTACTTTCCCTTAATAACGCTTTCGAGATTGCCCCACACTTCGGGGATGCCTTCGTCGATCAAACGGTTTGCACCGCGGATGTTGAATGCAAGACCTTGCTCCAAGAGCTTTGCGATCACAAATGGGCGGAAGAGTTCGAGTGCCATGTGCTTCGGGAGTCCGCACTGATTGAGCTTCAAATCAGGACCGACGACAATCACCGAACGACCGGAGTAGTCGACACGTTTACCAAGAAGGTTCTGGCGGAAGAGTCCTTGCTTTCCTTTGAGTGTATCCGCAAGTGACTTCAACTGGCGACGCTGTGTCTGGCTCATTGCCGCAGATGCGGAACCATGGCGGATCGAGTTGTCGATGAGTGCATCAACAGCTTCCTGTAAAATACGCTTTTCATTGCGGAGAATAACTTCAGGTGCATCAATCTCAACCAACTTCTTCAAGCGGTTATTGCGATTGATCACGCGGCGATAAAGATCGTTCACATCGGAGGTTGCATGGCGACCTCCTTCAAGCGCAACCATCGGGCGAACTCCGGGAGGAATGACGGGAATGGTGGTGAGGAACATCCACTCAGGACGCACACCGGAGCGCAAAAGTGACTTCACCAATGCCGAACGTTTGTAGAGTTTGACACGTTCCACCGCGCCGGCCTTTTCAAGCGACGTCGCAAGATGTGTTGAGAGTTTCTTCAAATCAAGTTTCTTAAACATTTCAAAGACCGCTTCGGCACCGATGTTCGCCTCGAATGCGGAAGAGTACTTCAAGCTATACTTGTGATACGTCATTTCATCGAGAATAAGACCAACCTGAATGCTGTCGATTTCTTTCTTGGTCGCAGTCAGCAACTCTTTCATCTTGTCCTTTGCGCCCTTTGCTTCAAGTGATTTTACTTTCGACTTGTACTCACGATCGAGTTCTTTCAAAAGATTTTCCTTTTCACTTTGATTTACCGAAGTGACAATATATGCGGCAAAGTAGATCACCTTCTCAAGTTCAGCGACAGGAAGATTTAAAAGGAGTCCGATACGAGACGGGATACCGCGTAAGAACCAGATATGCGATACCGGAGCGGCAAGCTCGATGTGTCCCATGCGCTCGCGACGGACAATAGCGCGCGTAATTTCCACACCGCACTTCTCGCAGACAATTCCCTTATAGCGAATACCGCGATACTTTCCACAGTAGCATTCGAAATCTTTTTCCGGTCCGAAGATGCGCTCGTCGAAGAGACCTCCGCGCTCAGAGCGCTGGGTGCGATAGTTGATCGTTTCCGGTTTGGTGATTTCGCCGAATGACCATTCCTTGATGCGCTCGGGAGAAGCAAGCTTGATCCCGATTGCGTTAAAATCTGTGATTGGATTTTTCATGTTCATAGTGGTGGCAAGGATTAATTAGTCTCTTCACGATCTTCGCGAATAAGTTCGATATCCAGTGAAAGTCCGCGGAGGGAATTCAAGAGGACATGGAAGGTTGCGGGAAGATTCGGCTCGCGAATGTTGCGACCCTTCACGATCGCATCGAATGCGGCGGAGCGTCCCAAAATATCGTCAGATTTGACCGTGAGCATTTCACGAAGGATATGCGCGGCGCCGTATCCTTGGAGCGCCCACACTTCCATTTCACCGAAACGCTGTCCTCCTCCCTGCGCCTTACCACCAAGTGGCTGCTGCGTAATGAGTGAGTAGGGCCCGATGGAGCGCATGTGGATCTTGTCCTCAACCATGTGGTGGAGTTTCAAAATATACATGTAGCCAACCGAAATATCCTGCTCGAATGCTTCACCGGTACGTCCATCATAGAGTTTCATTTTGCCGTCTTCACGATATCCTGCGCTCTTCAATTCCGCACGAATCTCCTCTTCGCTCACACCAAGGAATGGAGGCGTAATTGCCTGATAACCGTGCTTTGCCGCAGCAAGGCCCAAATGGAGTTCAAAAATCTGACCCAAGTTCATACGTGATGGCACACCGAGCGGAGTCAAGATCACATCAACGGGAGTACCGTCCGCCATGTATGGCATTTCTTCAATCGGAAGAATCTTTGAGATCACACCCTTGTTACCGTGGCGACCGGCGAGCTTGTCACCGACGGAAATATTACGAAGTTGAGCAATTTCAATATAGACACGTTTGATGATGCCGGATTCGAGATTGTCTCCCTTCTCACGAGTGAAAACCTTTACACCGATGACGCGGCCACGTTTGCCGTGCTCCATGCGCAGGGACGTATCCTTCACATCACGTGCCTTCTCACCGAAGATAGAGCGTAAGAGACGCTCTTCCGGAGTAAGGGTTGCCTCACCCTTGGGAGTAATCTTTCCGACCAAAATATCGCCCGGGCGAACTTCCGCACCGATGCGCACCACACCTTCGTGATCAAGATCTTTTAATTTTGTTTCACCGACATTGGGGATATCCGGCGTAGTGATTTCGGGTCCGAGTTTTGTGTCACGGACGTTCACGACGAATTTTTCAATGTGAATGGAGGAAAGAATAGACTCGCGGACGAGACGCTCGGAAAGAATGATGGCGTCTTCGTAGTTTGCACCTCCCCATGACATAAATGCGACGAGAAGATTTTGACCAAGCGCCATTTCTCCGCGATCAGAGGTTGAGGTGTCCGCCAACACATCACCCTTCTTCACCTTCTCCCCAACCGAAACAATCGGACGCTGGTGGAAGCAGTTGGAACTGTTCGTCATAATGAAATTCAAGAGCTTGAATTCCTTTTCATTGCCCTTCGTATCCTTCAGCACAATGTGCTTTGCATCGACTTCCTTGATAACACCATCGCGATCGGCGAGAACGACACGGCCCGAGTCGCGAGCGATGCGCGCTTCCATTCCCGTTGCAACAATCGGTGCCTGCGGAATGATGCAGGGCTCCGCTTGCTTTTGCATGTTTGAACCCATGAGTGCGCGGTTGGCATCATCGTGTTCCAAAAACGGAATTGACGAAGTGGCGACGGAGAATGCTTGATTGGTGGCGACGTCAATGTAGTCAACTTGATCGCGGTCAACCATACCGGGATCACCGCCAATACGCGCTTCCACACGCTCGGTCAAAATATTTCCCTTGTCGTCATAAGAAATTGCCGCATGCGCAATCGTGTATTCTTCTTCCTCAAGTGCATTCAAGTAATGAATGTCGCCGGTAATTTTTCCCTTCGTTACCTTGACATAAGGGGTTTCAATCACACCGAAGGCATTGGTGCGGGCATATGCGGACATGCGCAAGACGAGGCCGATGTTTGGTCCTTCCGGAGTATGGATCGGGCAGAGGCGGCCGTAGTGTGACGGATGCACATCGCGAACCTCAAGTCCTGCACGCTCTTTGGTGAGTCCGCCGGGACCCATTGCGGAACATGTGCGCAAATGCTCGACTTCAGTCAACACATTGTTCTGATCCATCAACTGCGAAAGTTGATTGGTGGTGAAAAATTCTTTGAGGCGCGCTTGGAGGGGGCGAGGGGAAACAAAGTTGATGGGGAGAATCGTGTCGGTTTCAACGGTCGACATGCGGTCTTGGATATTGCGCTTCATCTGCGTCATACCGACACGCAATTTTGCTTGGAGCATTTCCCCGACATAGCGCACGCGGCGACTTCCCAAGTGATCGATATCATCTTCGGTTGCGCCCTTGGTGTGATTGAGTGAAACGACATTTGCAATCGTTGTCATAAGATCATCGAGTGTAAGGACACGCTCCGCAAGCGCTTTCTCCGTCATTGGCTTATTGAAGCGTTTATTGAAACGATAGCGTCCAACCGTCGAAAGGTCGTAACGCTCGCGCGCGAACATCACGTCGATCAATTCGCGTGCATTGGTGGTGGTCGTTACATCACCATCGCGGAGGCGGCGATAGGTTTCGACGTAGGATTCTTCGAGGGACTTTGCGGGATCCTTGGCGAGGGTTTTTTCAATATAGCGTTTGGCATCGGGGTTCCCTTCAACCGCCTTCAAAATTTCCGCATCACCGCATTGTCCGAAGATACGAAGGAGGGAGGTGATCGGGAACTTGCGCTTGCGGTCGATCTTCACCCACACGACTTCATCAGCGTCGGTTTCGATCTCGATCCATGCGCCGCGCGAAGGGATCACCTTTGCACCGAAAAAACGTCCTGCCTTCAATTCCTGTGCAGTGAAGAAAATACCGAATGAGCGTGCGAGCTGAGGCACAACAACACGCTCTACACCATTGACGATGAACGTACCGCGCACCGTGGCAATAGGAAAATCCGCCATGAAGATTTCTTGTTCCTTCACGACGCCCAAGGTCTTGTTGGTGAGGCGCACTTTTGCGCGAAGCGGAGTCTCATAAGAAAGTTTATTCTCACGCGCGAAGTGTTCATCGAAACGCGGTTCAGTAAGTTCAAAACCGATGAACTCGAGATCAAACTTCTTTTTCGAGTAATCGCTGATCGGTGAGAACTCTTTGAAAAGCTCTTTGAGTCCGTGTTCAACCAACCAATCGTACGATGTCTTCTGCATTTGAACGAGATTCGGAACCTCGGCCAAGGGCTCTTTATAGCGCCCAAAATACTTCTTTGTGATTGCCTCCATAGAAAACGAGTAATTAAAAAATAATTCTTGCTACTGCTAGGACTTACGCAAACGGATGAGATTCGCGTTTTACGTAGCTCCTAATAATGAAAAACAATTGCTCCCCTCCGACAAAGTACAACAAGATGCAAAAACACTCGCCTCGTTTACAAGGTGGTGTGCGTCATCTCAAATTTTTACTATTTATTCCGCAAAGTGTTGCGTTTAGTATGATTTCCCCCAACGATTCAGCCAAGACTCAATCGGATCGTAAGTAAAAACCATTGTATATAAGGGAAGAAGGGGTGTCAAGAGGTACGCTCTTTTCTGTGGATAAAGGTCGCTCGGCTAGCAATCTTTTCGGGGCACATTCGCCCTTTCCCGCAAAGGGCGAATCAGTCCTCGGCGCGGACCTGTCAAGTATAAATGCACTATGACAGGACCGAGCTCCGCGCCTGCGGAGTCCCCAAAAAGTTTCTGGCCTCGCTTTGATAAAAATGCACGGCGTTTGGATTTGGTGCCTTAACCACAAGCTTTTCAAGTTATTGACAGTTTCACATAAAAGTGCTAAAATTGACATAGCGTGAACATTCCGTTCGTTGCAATCAAACTTAAGGAGAAATAGCAAATGGGTCATCGTGAACTCAAGCGAGTGCCGCTTAACTTCGAAGCTCCGCTCAACGAAGTATGGAAAGGCTTCATCAACCCCCACCAAGGTCCGGTCGAATGCCGCATCTGTGGCGGTACTGGTCGCAATCCTGCGACGAAGCAGATTTCGGATGATTTCTACGACTTCAAGGACAGCGGTCGGCGGTGGCATGACAACATCACGCAAGACGAAGTGCAAGCACTCGTCGATGCCAACCGGCTCTGGGACTTCACGCGCATCCCCCTCAACGAGGAACATCATGAAGTGATCAGAAATAACGGCGGCTATTGGCTCCCGTACGACAACGGACGTATACCGACTGCCGCCGAGGTGAATGCATCGCAGAAAACTGGATTTGGTCACGACGCGATCAACCGGTGGATCCTCATCGAGGCCCGCGCCAAACGGCTCGGTGTCTGGGGTGGGTGCAAGGTCTGCCGTGGCCACGGTTCAAAGTTCCCGGCACATGTACCACATCGCGCATTCCGCTCATGGAAAGAGTACGAGCCGCCGAAAGGAGCCGGCTACCAGCTTTGGGAAACTTGCTCCGAAGGTTCGCCGATCAGCCCTGTATTCGCTTCTGCACACGAGCTCGCGTTCTGGTGCGAAAGCGGTGCGACGATCTTCGCCGACGAGAAACTGAGCTATTCCCAGTGGCTCTCCATGCTCCACAAGGAGGATGGTGTCGATGCGGGGAGCATGTTTATCGCGAGCAGCGACTATGTCGGGAGTCTCGCCAACTCTCCACATGGGCGAAGTGTCGCAGGGCTTGGCCTCCAAACCTAGGCATAGTGAAGACCACGGGCGGTGCAACAAATGCACCGCCCGTTTTTTTAAATCCTCCGCCACACACACAACACGTGCCGGGGCGGTTTCTTTTGTGCAGAGAAAAAATAAGAATAACTCTATTTTTTATTTACACATGCTACTAGTAGCATGTGTAAATAAATATTTTAAATTTCACAATCACATTTGCCTATATAGGCAAATGTGATTTTCATAAAAAGCTATGGATCACTTATAAACATCATGAGTTCCCACGTCGAGATAATAAATGTTTTTCTTTTCTATTTTAATGATGATGCGATGGGTAAAGTTTGCCGAAAATGCATGCCACGCCCTAAACTTGCCGTGCAATTTATGTAATTTGAGCACTTCGTTGTTTGTTCCTTTTTCAAACAACTTTACCGCGGCAAAAACATCATCTTGAACTCCCTCATCGCATTTCTTGAGTGAGCGGAGAAAACGCGCAGTATAGAGGTACTGCATACTAAAATTTTTTCAAAAGCCTTTTGAGATCGCCCTTGTACACTCGACCACCTTTAATATCTGCTTCTGCTTCACTGAGACGTGCGAGCGCACGCTCTTCTTGAAGTCGTCCGAGCGCAAAACGCACAAGATGTGCCTTGGAGTCGCTCGTCCCCGCCTTTAGTTCTTCCTCAATAAATGATTCGAGCTCCTTGGTGATCGGTACGGTAATAGTGGTCATGTACTATATAATAGTACTATAGGATAGTATCGTCAAGGAGATACCAAGCAGGCTATCGAGACTCCACTTCTTTGCGCCACATCAATATTCCTTCGGATCGGAGGCGTGAATTCCGGCGGCAATGGCGACACCGTTTGAAGCACCGAGACGAGTTGCACCGGCGGCGATCATTGCTTCGGCTTTTTCAATATCACTGATACCACCTGAGGCCTTCACGCCCATCGAAAGTCCGACGACTTCGCGC
>OBEQ010815680.1_pt1 | contig 11178 bp, 10 predicted proteins | sample 1670901 | NCBI WGS metagenome assembly OBEQ01 (sample SAMEA104232315, study PRJEB22302) | groundwater metagenome | biome: forest; feature: aquifer; material: groundwater | place: USA | collected 2011-08-07 | depth 5.4 m | reverse complement strand
GCTCCAGCAGCCTAAGCCCGATGATTTTGTGATCGCCACTGGGCAGACGCACAGCGTGCGCCAGTTTTTAACCGAGGCCTTTAAGTGCGGCGGCTTGGGGGACTGGAAAAAGTACGTCGAGTTTGACAAGCGCTATCTGCGCCCAGCCGAGGTTGATTTATTAATTGGCGACGCCCGCAAAGCTAAGCGCAAACTCGGCTGGGCACCTAAAACTACCTTCAAGCAGCTGGTCAAAATCATGGTCGACGCCGACCTGGCCGACCTCGAAGCCAAACTAGCCGGCAAAGTCTCTGCCACTCAAGAAATCGCCTAGATGTTAGACGTTAGATGTTGGGCATTAGATGTTCTACCCGAGAACCCGTTAATCCAAGAAACCCCTTTAAGGGTACGACCCTTAAAGGGGTTGAACTCTTTATATCCTTACGGCCATAAGAGTATTGTCAAATTGAGTGTTTGATTATAAAATTAGCTTATCCTGGGTAGGAGAGTTCTTTAAGTATCAAAAAGTCCATAGGTGATGGCGTAAAAGGTCTAGCCGATTGGCAGCTTCTGTCAGCCCAAACCATAGCCGATGGCGTAAAAAGCCTAGGCGATTGGAGGACAAGATGAAAACACACGATGCATGGTATCGGTGGACTATAAAGCAAGTGGAGTTTGGGCTTGTTGTACGCGTGAAGCTGGTGCGCGGTAAGTATGCTCGAATCGGTGATGAGGCCTTCGACATCCACCTTCTCTGTAAGAGCATGGATGATGGTGAACCTCTACTCGGGCATTTGCTTGTCTCGACAGCTCCAGACCATATGCGAAACCTTGTCCAGCTCTCAGTTAAGGCAGACGAATCCGAGTGGCTGTATTTGCTTCGGTGTGTAACCGACGACTGGCCCAACGGCTGGTTCGTCGAGGAGACGGCTGTCTGTTATCTGGAGCGACCGTATCATCATCCGATCCGCAACTTGCCTATTTCCAGCTGGCTGGCCCTGCAACATCTGTCGTATACCCGCGGCGTAATCTGCGAGAACTACGGTTGTCGCGAAAAGACAGACGAAAGGGCAATGCTAAACATGATTGAAATCAGGCTCAACGCCCTGATCACTGGTCAGAACCAAGCCTTCATTTCTTTCGTCAGTAGCGAGTAACTTCACGAGGCTCTCCTACCCAGGGAGCCTAAAAGACATTTACCATTTTCCATTTATCAATTCACATTCATTGAGCATTTCTCATTTACCAGACATCTGGAATTGGCTAATTGGCTAATGACAAATAATTTGGTAAATGGTAAACGGTAAATGGAAATTGCCATTGGAGGCGGCTAGCGCGTAAGCTTAGCTAGTGCTTCATGGAGGCTAGTCGCGGACTGCGCCCAGGTGAATTTTTTAGCTTGGACGAGGCCGCGCTTAATTAACTTTTGTTGGAGGGCTTTGTCGCCGAGCAGATTGGTGATGGCTGCCGTCCAGCCGGCGGTGTCTTTGGCTTTAAGCAACAGGCCGGCGTCGCCGACGACTTCGGGCAGCGAGGTATTGTCCGAGCTGATCACCGGCACGCCGCAGGCCATGGCTTCCAGCACCGGGATGCCAAAGCCCTCGTAGAATGACGGAAAAACCAAAAGGCTGGCGCCGCTGATCACCGCCGGCGCGTCGGCGTCCGGCAAGTAGCCCGTCCAGATGATTTTTAGGCCGGCTTTGCGCAGCCGGTCGATGCCGGCAAAAATCGCCTCGTCCTTCCAGCCCTTGCCGCCGGCCAGCACCAGCGGGTACTTGGTCTGCAAGGCTTTATCGAGCTGGTCGTAGACGGCCAGCAGGCCGTCGATGTTTTTGCGCGGCTCGAGCGTGCCGTGGTAGAGGATGTATCTGGCCGGCAGTTTGTACTTTTTGCGGACGGGGGCGATGTCGCTGGCACTGCGTGGATAGAACTCGGCCGGGTCGACGCCCGGATAGACAATCGAAATCTTGTCGGCCGGCACTTTGAAGTGCTCAATAATTTGGCGCTTGGAGCTTTTGGAGATCGTAATTATATGATCGGCCTTGGCGACAGCTTTGGGCACGAAGCGGGTGGTGTCGGAAAGATTCACGGCGTTGGCGAACTGCGGGAAGTGGATGAACGACAAATCGTGGATGATCGGCACCGTCTTGGTTTTATGGTTCCAGATCGGCCAGACCAAAAAGTTGGGGAAGATGGCGACGTCGGGCCGCCAGCCGAAGAACAGATCGAGCGGCGGCCCGACGCCCAGCCGAAAAAGCATGTTATAAACCCGCCCGGGCAACCAGCGGACGATTTTATAGCGGACAGACCTAGAGGCCGGAATGGGGAAGTCGGGCAGCGGCCGGCTGAAGAATTTGAAGCCGAAAAAGGTGATCTGATCTGAGGGATATTTTTGGGCGTGGGCGGTCATCAACCGCATGGTGTAGGAGCCGATGCCGGAGCGATTTTTGAAAATCGAGCTGCCTTCGACATAGATTTTCATCTTTCGTAGCTCCTTGCTGTTGTCCATTGTCCGTTTTCCATTTGCCGGGCGTTGACCGTTTTCCGGTAACGGTTAATGGATACCGGATAAGGCTCGGTTAAGGGTAAATGGCTAAAGGTAACCGGCTTCATGCTTCTCCTTTGTAGAGGGGGACGATTTTATCGGTGACAATTTTTTGCAGGTCGAAGTCGCGGACGGCCCGGGCCTGGGCGGCTTGGCCGAGCTTGTCGCGCAGCTTAGGATCGGCCAGTAGCTGGCGCAGCGCCGCGGTGATAGCCGCGGCGCTGCGCGGCTCAATCAGCACGCCGGTTTTATCATCGATGATTTCCGGCGTACCGCCGACGTTGGTAGCAATAATCGGCCGGCCCAGCATGCCGGCCTCGACGATGGCCAGGCTGAAGGCCTCATCATAAGAAGCATGGATGAAGATATCCATGGCGGCGACGTAGTCCAGCGGATTGTTAACGTAGTCGAAAAACCTTACCCGCTCGGCGACGCCGAGCTTCTTGGCTAGCGCCTGATATTTGGCCAGGTTGCCACTGGCGCCGCCGACCAGCCACAGATCAACATCCTTGCGCTGGAGTCCGGCAAAGCCTTCGATCAGCTCGGCGATGCCTTTGCTCGGCTGCAAACGGGCGTTGCTACCGACCACCCATTTATTGGTCTTGGCTACCGGTTTGCCGCCGCGCGGCACAAACACGCCGTTATGAATTACTCTAAGGTTTTTGAGCTCCGGCGCGACGGCTTTGATGGCCGTCACCTCGGCCTGGCTGACGCAGATGATCGCCCGGGCTAGCTGGCTAGCCCGGATTAGCCAGCCGCGCATCCGCGGGTTGAAGTGATTGACAGCGTCGAGGGCGTACTTTAAATCGGCGTGATCGGTCCAGACCACCGGTTTGCCCAGTAGCGCCGCCGCACGGCTGGCAAACACAAAATCGTCGCGGCTCTGCGGATGGACAACGTCAATTTTTTTAATCAAAATTAGCCAGCAGTACCAGCCGACGCTCAACGGATAACGTAGATAGTACCAGCGGTTCCAGCCGCGCTCTTTGTCGGCTGGGCCGTGAATGGCTGGCAGGTTAAGATCGCGGGCTTTGGCTAAGATTTTGCTGACGTTGGTGACCAAAAGGGCGTGGTGGCCGGCGTCCTGCAGCGCCAGCCCGAGGTTCAACGCGGCCTGCTCGGCGCCGCCGGCGTCCTGCTGATAGGCGTTGCGGATAATCAAAACCCTCATCCCGTTAGAACTCACTTAACCTTCTGGTGTTGGTTAACGGCTGAACACGCTTCATGATTTCAAACGCACCACAGAGTTTGCAGGTCCTTTGAGTTCTAACGGGACTCATATGCGGATCCAGTCTGTGGGCACAATCTCTGTCTCATCATTTGACTCCTTGTTGTGGAACCAGCGTTTTGGTGCAATGACGATTTTGTCTGGATTGTCATTCAACCAGCCGCCCCACCAGCTGAACGAACTGTTGGCGATAATATTATGCCGACAGCGCTGCATCAGGTAGATGTCTTCGCAGCCGCGGTCCGGTCCGTTGCCGGAGACGTAAATGGTATCTGGGTCAAGCTTGAGGTTTTTTCGGCACCAGTCGATATCATCGGAAAAGACGTAGCAACGGACCGGACCGGCTTTTTTAGTAATCTGTTTCAGAGCTTGCTGGTAATAGTCAGCCGACATCAAGCCGTGAAATTTACTGGCGTGTTTATTGCTAACGTAGTCGCCACGCCGGACGTGAATGGCTACCGAGGGATGCTCGGCGATCTCCCTGGCCAGTTTCTGGGTGTAGCCCGATAGCTGCTTCGGTACGAACTCGGCTAGAAGCTGATCTCTGATATCAATAAAATATTTTTCGTTTTGCCAGTAGCCGTCCAGATAAGTGTTATCTGACAGATCAAAAAACTTTGGCTGGAAAGATTGAAAGGCCGAGTCCTGCTCGACGAACCGCTTTAGCAATTGAGCCCGTCCAAAACTAAAGCGCTTCTGCCGGGCGAGGCCACTTGAGTCTACCTTCGCCAGCTCGGCCCGGCTCATTAGAGAAGCGACGATCGGATAGCAGCCCAGCTCATAATGTCGGGGCGTATTTTCCGTCGGCTGATTTTCAAAATAAGAGGTGGCGTCGAGCTTGAGCTCGGCCTGGTGTGCGTTGGCCAGCCGGTGTCCAGCGGCGTATTGGAACATCTGATTGGCCAGACCGCCCATTAACTTAACGCCGATCACTGGTCTTCCCTCAGCAGCTCTTCATAAAGCTTGAGGTATCTCTGGCTGAGCTTCTCCCAAGTGAATTTGGCGGCCCAGGCGGCGCGGCCTTGTTTGCCGAGGCGCCGGCGCAGCAGCGGGTTGAGTGCCAAGCGGGTGACCTGCCAGAGGGCTTGTTTGAGATCGACTTTGACACGACTATTGGCGATCGGGTGGCTCGGCACGATCAGCCCAGCGCCGGTCCACTTGGCGATCTCGGCCGAGTTGCCGGCGCTGCTCGACACAAACGGCAGCCCGGCGGCGTTGGCCTCAAATAGCACCAGTGGGCTGGCTTCGATATTGCTGAAGAAGACGAAAATATCGGCGGATTTGAGCAAATCGACGACCTCCGGCCGGCGCCGGCCGTCGACCATCACGACGCGCTTGCCACTGAACTTACGGCTGGTGTTGATGCGTTTGGCCTGGGCGGCAAACTCGTCGTACCAGCCGGCGCCGGCCATCGGCTGGCTGACGGCCACCAGCGTGGCCAGCGGCACTGGTAGACGCTTGAAGACCCAGAGCAGCTCCTGGTGACCCTTTTCGCCGGTGATGTTACCGATGGTGATCAGCACCAGGCCACGTAGGCCGTACTTTTTCCGCAGCGCTGACTCGCGGGCTTTGCCCAGCGGCTGGCCGAACTCGCGCTCGTCGGCGCCGTTGGGAATCACCCGCGAATTGGTCAGGCCGTGGTGGCGGGCAAAGTCGATATCGCGGTAGTGCTCGGACAGATAAACGCAGGCGTCAAACTGCTCGAGGTATTTGGGCAGCCGCTCGAAATAGTCGGCGAAGTCCGGGTCGTTGAGCGCTGAGTAGCCGCAGGGCACCAGTACTTTTTTGGCCCTGATTTTGGGCAGGATATCGAACATCAGATCAGTCGTCCACTGCTGGGCGGCGTAGCTCATGACGATGTCAAAATCGCTTTTGACCAAGAAATCCTGGTACTGCTTGGTTTCGCCCTTCAGGCCGGTGGCGATGCTGGCACTCTTGGGCGAGGCCGGCCGGACGTCGAACTCGACGATCCTAACGCCGTTATGAGATTTGAGTTTGCGCTCGGGTAGCTTGCGGGTGGCGACGGTGACCTCGTGGCCGGCCTCGACCAGCCGCTCGCTCAAAATTCGCACTACCTCAGAGGCGCCGCTGATGAACGGATAATAGGACTCCGTAGCATGAAGAATCTTCACACGTCCTCCACGCTAGGAATTTTCAAGGCCCAATTTTGCAATTTCCATTCAATTTTCAATGAACCATTGGCCAATTGGACGATTAGGACTTGAATAAAAATTGAAAATTGAAAATTGAAAATTCTTGTCATGTTTTCCTTGGCTTCAAGTTTAACTTGCGTAGCCAGCCGCCGATGATCGGTCGGATCAGGCGGCGCAGGAAGTGTCGGTCGAGGCGGCTGGTGGCCAGCGCCGTGATGGTGCCGGATTTGGCCCAGCCGCGGGCCAGCATCTCCAGACTAATGATGAACTGCTCGTTGACGTACTGATGGAAAATTTGCTCGGCGAACGGCGAGGCCAGCGACCAGTAATATTTGCCATCGCCAACAATCGTCCGATAACCCTTATAGACAAACGGTTTGGCAAACTGCTCGCCGACGATTTTGGCGGCAAAGTCGTGCTGGACCGAGCCGGCCAGCTGGGAAATGCCGGTCGGCACCAGCCGATACAGATAAAGCACTTCCGGGATCATCGCCAGCTCCCACTCCAGATCGGCCAGCTTGCACCACAGCACATAATCCTCGGTCGGGCCGTAGTCGCTAGTGTAGCCACCGGCTTTCTGGTAAGCGCTTTTGCGAAACATCGCCCCGCCGTGAGAGAAAGGATTGTTGACATAGAGTGCCCGGCGCAGGTCGAGGTGTTTGAGCAGGCCGGTAATGACCGTACCGGTCAACTTACTTTTCTCATCGATGTAGGCAAAAAAGACGCTGACCACGCCGACTTTCGGCCGGGCCATCAGCAGCTCGAGCTCCTTGGCCAGGCGCGTCGGCTGGGAAATGTCGTCAGCGTCCTGGCGGGCGATAAACTGGCCGCGAGCCAGACTGATGCCCTTGTTGAGGGTGGCCACCAGGCCGCGGTTGGTCTGGTGGATCAGCCGGATCCGCGGATCCTTGATGGCCCGGACAACGTCGGCCGATTTGTCCGGGCTGCCATCGTTGATGATAATAAACTCAAAATCGCTAAAGCTCTGATCGAGGATGCTGGTAACAGCTTTTTTGACATATTTCTCATCCTTATAAATACCCATGACGACTGAGATTAACGGGTAGCTGCCAGCCTTGTCTTGGAGTCGGTCCCAGTCGCGGTGGTGCTGCTCAATCTGTTTTTCGAGTGCCCGCCGCTGGGCGTTGCTCAACTTGGCCGTCCATAGCTGGTCGTAAACACTGAGGATCCGCTCGAGGGCTAGCAGGTCGTCGGCCTGGCTGATGTTACCGGGGTGAGCGCGGTGGATGGCCAGCGGTTTGGCGACGGCTTTGAGGCCCTTGGGATGGGCGGCGACCAGCCGCAGCCAGAGGTCGTAGTCTTCGACGGCCCGCACGTCGTCGGCTTGGTTGAAACCGCCGGCCGCCTCGATGACGGCTTTTCTGGCCACGACGGTCAGCGTCGAGATGACGTTGGATTTTAGTAAGCCGGCGAAGCTCTGGCCGCCGGCCAGCTCGGCCGGCTTAATGTAGAGCGCCTTGGCCTGGTGGCCGGCGGCATCCATCACCCGGGCATTGCCGTAGCTCAGCACGATCTTGGGATCGTCGAACAGCGGCAGCTGAGTCGCCAACTTATCCGGCTGCCATAGATCATCGGAATCCTGAAAGGCGACCAGCTCGCCGCGGGCTTTGCTCAGCCCGTAGTTACGCGGCACAGCCGGCTTGCCAGAGTGGGCAATTTTAAAGTAGCGGACTTTGGCGCCGTATTTTTTGGCGATTTTCTCGGTGTCGTCGGTCGAGCCGTCGTCGACGACGATCACCTCGTACTTGAGCGGCGAGCGCTTTTGCTGGAAGACGCTATCGATGGCCGCTGGCAAAAAATCGGCGCGGTTGTAGGTCGGGATAATGACGCTAAGCTGCGGCTTCATCGGGCGAAAGTTTTAGCTAGTTGCTGGCGGAACTGGTCGACCCAGATGTCGAGCAGGCGCGTCTCGAACCGGCTGTTATTCAGGGTAAAACCGGTTAGATAGCGGCGGGCCGTTTTGAGCAGCTTAGCCTTGGCCGGTGTGGCCCGGCTTTTGCTGGCCAGGATGGTGATGTTGCGGGTCGCCAGGTAGGCGTTGGGCTTGGTCGAGTCAGTTTTAAAGCCGAAGATTTCAACCAGCTCGCGCAGCCGCTCGGCGGTCCAGCCATCGTAGTGGACGGCCCAGGGCGCTTCGTTGCTACCGAAAATGTGGCGGATGGCAACCTTGCGGTCGCCGGCCGGCGCCCTCGGGTTGAGAGCCAGGCGGGCGGTGGCCGCCAGGTCGGGGACTTCGATGTGCAGGCGGCCACCGCGTCCTAGCCAGCTGTGCCAGCTGGCTACCAGAGCGACGGCCTGGGCCCGCGGGAAGTGCTCAAAAACATGGTGCAGGCGGACCTCATCGACCGAGCCGGCCGGCCGGCGCATGTCGGTCAGGTCGGCAAATTCATCGGCCACCGACTTTTGCTGGACGGTGTGCTTGGCCAGCGGGTAGTCGATGTTGACGTAGCCGTCCAGATAAACCTGGCCGCAGCCCAGATGCAATCGCGGTTTCAATACGAATTCCCCGTGAGTCCAATTTCCAATTTCCAATTTCCAATTTCCGTTGAATTTCCATTGACCAATTTACAAACTCTCAAACCGAATTGTTTGATCATTGAAAATTGATCATTGATTGAAAATTGCCAATTGAGAACTGAAAACTGGAGTCTGCTAAGACTCATTCAATCTCCCAGTCGATGATCGGCGCCAGCAGACCGCTGCGCGGCGCCGGCCAGTAGGGCGACTGGCTCAGGCCGCCGTTGATAAAGATCTCGATGGTTGGCCCGTTGCCGGCTTCCGGCTCGTATAGCCATTCCCGGTTATGTAAAGAGGCAACCAGACTCAGTTTATAGTGGCCGGCGTTGAGTAAATGCTGGGGCAGCCGGCCACGAAAACGGACAGCGCCTTTTTTGAGCTTCGGCCAGGCGTCTTTGGGGCCATCGGTGCTCAGGCTCAGATACATGAAGCTGCGCGACTCCACCGAACGGATGGCGTAGCCGATGTTAAATTCAGCCGCGGTGGTTTTGAGGGCGCCCTCGATGTTGACCCAGTGGTCCTGGTCGTTACTCAGTGGGCCTTTGATTTTTTTGCCTTCAGAATCGGTAATGTAGAGACTTTTGGGTACAAAGTAGGGGTTGGCAAAACCCTTGTCGCGGTCCCAGCTCGACTTTTCGGTGCCGGCGATTTTGGCGGTCGTCAGCTGATTATACTTTTCGACCAGCTCATCGGCCGGCCCAGCAAAAGCCACCTTGCCTTTTTTGAGCAGGATGCCGCGGTGGCAGAGCTGGCTGACGGCGCCCATACTGTGGCTGACGAACAGCACTGTCCGGCCGGCTTCCATCGAGCTGGTGATTTTGGCCAGGCTTTTGGCTTGGAAGGCGGCGTCGCCGACGGCCAGCACCTCGTCTAAAATTAAGATTTCCGGCTCCAAATGAGCCGCCACCGCAAAGGCTAGCCGGACGTACATGCCCGAGCTGTAAAACTTGACCGGTGTATCGAGGAACTTTTCGATCTCAGAAAAAGCCACGATTTCGTCGAACTTGTCGCGGATTTCGGTCCGGCTCATGCCGAGCATCGAGCCGTTGAAAAAGATGTTCTCGCGGCCGGTCAGTTCGGGGTGGAAGCCGGTGCCGACTTCCAGCAGGCTGGCCGTCCGGCCGCGCAGGTGGACCTCGCCGGCCGTCGGCTCGATGATGCGCGACAAGATCTTCAGCAAGGTTGATTTGCCGGAGCCGTTTTCGCCGATGACGCCAAAGATCTCGCCGCGCTGGACTTCAAAGCCGACGTCGCGCAGCGCCCAAAAGGTTTCGCGCCGGCCCTCGGCCCGGCCACCAAATGGCCGCTTGACCAGATTGGCCAGGTCGTCTTTGAGCGTGCCATAATCGGCGCGCATCTCCTTTTGGTGGCTGATGTCGTAAGCCTTGCTGAGGCCGACGGCTGAGATAATAGCCTCATTCATGCGCCGGCCTCAGCAAGGCAGCAAATAGCAAATAGCAATTAGGAATTAGCCAAGGATCGCCGGCCGCCACTTTCCCTAATTCCTGGTTTCTAATTACTAATTCCTGGCTCATATTACGTCCTTCGATGTTATCGTCACACCCCTTGCACTTGAGCGCGCTGCCAGGCGCCAACGAGGAGCGGACTGAACTGTATTGCAATACAGTGAAGGAGCACCGCAGCTGGCAACGCCGCAGCGCGCCAAGAGCCCAAGCGGTGCAACCAGCTCGACTGGTTGGCAGGCTTGGGCGGTGCGAGGGTGTGCTAGATGACATCGGCGAAGTTCTTCTCGGTGCGTTTGAAGTACCAGATGCCCAAGGTCAGCAGCACCAGAGCGCTAATCCAGGAAATCACCAACCCCTTCCAATCAACGGTCTGATGAAACAGCCCGGCCTTGACGCTGGAGATGGCGCCAGCCGCCGGGTTTAGATAGGCTAGCTCGCGGAACTGGGCCGGAATCAGCGTAATCGGGTAAATCACCGGTGTCACGAAAAACAGCGTCTGGACGATGTAGGGCAGGGCCGCCCGGACGTCGCGGTATTTAACGTTGAGTGCGGCAAAGAAGGTGCCGATGCCCAAAGAGGCGACGATGATTAATAGTAGTGACGGGATGAACAGATAAAGCCCCATCAGATGCGGCCGGACGTGGAAGACCAGCAAAATGACGATAAACACGATGGTGGCAAAGAAGAAATCGACAATCGCCAGGGCGCTGGCGGCCAATGGCGGGATCAGCCGGGGAAAGTAAATTTTGGTAATGACGCCCTGATTGGAAATCAGGGAATTGCTGATGGTGTTGAGGGCGTTGCTGAAGCTGTTCCAGTACATCAGGCCAAAGAAAGCGAAGACGGCGTAGGGGACAGCCGCGTCGCCGGAGCTGATGCCGGCGATGCGGTGAAAAAAAACCGTAAAGATGATGGCCAGCAACAGTGGTTGGAGGATCGCCCAGCCGGCACCGAGCAAACTTTGCTTGTAGCGGACCTTGATGTCGCGCCAGGCAAAGAAGTAGAACAGCTCGCGGTAGAGCCACAGCTCGCGCAAAGACACGCTGGAGCGGGAATTCGGCGCGATAGTTATTTCGTTTGTCAAGCTACGCATGGGACCTCCGCACCCCACCAGCTTGCTTGCCGGCGGTGCCGGCAGCACCACTGGTGCTCTTAGCGCCCGACTGCGTTGCAGCATGCAGTCCTCGTTCAACGTATTTCATATACGCCTCCCTCCGCTCCTCGGCTGCGCCTTGTCGGACGTCTAAGTGCGAAGGCCCGGCGGCGCTT
>OBEQ011234438.1_pt1 | contig 11179 bp, 13 predicted proteins | sample 1670901 | NCBI WGS metagenome assembly OBEQ01 (sample SAMEA104232315, study PRJEB22302) | groundwater metagenome | biome: forest; feature: aquifer; material: groundwater | place: USA | collected 2011-08-07 | depth 5.4 m | reverse complement strand
TCGATCATTCCCACGGCAGAAGCCGCCATCGCCCCCTCAGCGATGAAGTTCTACCATCCGGATCACCTGGGCTCCGTCAATCTCGTGACCGACGGCACCGGTGCGCTGGTGGAACTCTCCGAATCCACCCCGTATGGCGCATCCTCCCGTCATGACGGGGCGGCGAACGTCCCCTACAAATTCACTGGCCAGCGACAAGACTCCACCACAGGACTCTACTTCTATCACGCCCGTTACTACGACCCTCAGCTCGGCCGCTTTCTCCAATCTGATCCGTTCGTGCAGGACCCTGATGATCCGCAATCGCTCAACCGCTATAGCTACGTCCGGAATAATCCGGTCATGTTCGTCGATCCGAGCGGCTACTTCTCCTTCAGGCGTCTCTTCGGTGCCATTTTTGCGGCGGTGGCCTCCGCGGTCACCGCCATCGTGGCTCCCGAAGTCTCTGCGTTGATCTTTTCCGCCATCACCAGCACGGCTGCCATCGCCGGGAACCGCCTTGGAAATAGCATCGATCATCTTCGCAGTACTCCAGCTATCACCTCGGCTCCGATCCAAGGATTGAATAGTCCACGCGGACCACCCTCTATTTCCACAGGAGGTCTGGAGGAAGTTGCGTACGCTAGCGAAAACGGCACTGGAGAAAGACGGAGTAGAGTCGCAGTAGCAACGAACTCATTCCCACCTTTGGAACAATTTCAGAATTTAATAAATGGCGAGGGGTTCCTTTCAAATCGTGAAGTTCTTGCGAAACATTACCGACAAGACTTAGAATTAATCAGGGCGCTCAGCGTGAAAGCATCAGACCGGGTCAGCGTCACAGTAGGGGCACGGCCAATCGAAGGAATTTTTGCAGGGCACCGGTATGCTGCCCCTAATAGCAATCGCTTCGAGATGGGGCCCTTTGGACCAGCGCGATCCATCGCAACGTCGAATACGCTTGCGGATATTACAGCCTGGGACACTTCGAATGCAACGCAGAGCGCGATTGCGGCAGGTCTAGCGAGAACAGCGACTGTTAACGTCAGCGCCTCTGGCTTCGTTACGAGCATGGGCCTCTACGAAGCGTACTTTGGTGGACAACAATACCAATGGTATAATTTCAACAGCAACTTCGCCGTCAATAGCGTGATCCATGGAGCGGGCGGGCCGGAAGTCAAGGACCTGGGTTATACACCTGGATTTCCTGACAACTGATGAAACACCGTCACATCACTCCTATCATCCTCTCTTGCATATTCCTGATGGGAATGGGGGGCACAATGAAAAAGACACCAGACTTCTATAAAGCGCAGCTCCAACGCATCGATCTCTCAGATGGAGTGAGCGAAGAAGAAGCGGTCATCATTGCGCAGAATTACTTGCTTGAGAACGGTTATAAAGATGGCTACGTAATCTCAAGTCCATCGGTTGGAACCAGCAGTCTTATCGATGGTTGCTGGGTCGTGGAATTTCCGACGACTTTCTCTGTGCGCTTGCAACAAGGATTAAAGTGGCTTCGCGCGCACGTGGATAAAAAGACAGGTCAGATCAAATCATCTGGCTGGGGCCCATCATGAATTCCGCTCGCAAATAGCGGGGGAATTCCGGTGCCACATTACTCAACTCTGAGTAGCAGGATAACTCGCGCTCTTTGACAATTCCTCACCACCCGCTTCCTCTACGATGGCGATGGCGGCCGCATCAAGCAAATCACCCCCGTTGGCACGACGCTCTTCCTGGGCCAAAGCTTTGAGAAGGATCCTACCGGAAAAACTACCAAGTACGTCTTTGCTGGTTCTCAACGAATCGCAGCGAAAGATTCGATGGGTGCGCTGCGTTTCTACCATGGGGATCACCTCGGCTCCTCGAACGTCATCACCGATGGAACCGGCACACCCGTTGAACTCGCCGAGTATAGCCCCTACGGTTCCCTGAATCGCCATGACGGTTCCGTTGATGTCCCTCAGAAGTTTACCGGCCAGAGAGTGGATCAAACAACCGGGCTCTATTTCTACAATGCACGCTACTACGATCCTTCACTGGGACGATTTGTTCAACCTGACACCATTGTCCAGGCCCCTGGTGATCCACAGACCCTCAACCGCTATAGCTATGTCCGTGATAATCCACTCAAGTACATTGACTCAACCGGACATAGCTTCTGGGAAATTTTCAAGCGGGTTTATGTGGCGTTGATCACGCTCGGCATGAGCGAAACGGTTCCTCTCACCACTCAGGCTATAGTCAGTCTTTCCGAGCAAGCCGGCATTGACCCGAGATATCCGCTCGCTCTATACTCTGCAGCGATTGGCGCTGCCACAGGGGGGATTGGTTGGGGGGTCGGCGCAGCCATCTCTGGGGCGGCGACGTCCTTTGGGACCAGCCTCGCTATGGATACCGGCACAGGTCGCCAGATCACCCGTAAAGTGGCCGAAGAGTTCTTCATGGATGTCGTCGGCATGAGTCCGAGAGCTGCTTACACCGCGGCAGCTATTACCGTCTCGACAGCTATTGCTGCTGGCATTCAGCTGCTGGGTTCTGCGGCCATCAAGATGAGAGAAGCGATGTGGGAGCAATCCACGATCAATCCTAAAAACGCGACCAAAATAAGCGCGGGCTTCAAAGGTGATGGCCACGGATTGGCGGGGTCCCGTTGGGACGCGTCAAAGCCGGACGGTGGGAGTAGCTGGCTTGGTGGACCACAAGGGGGACCAGGCAAGTTTTTTGGCATCCCCTACTCGAAGGGGTCCGGGTTAGATTTGCTTCTTGAGACCTTTGCCGGTCCGCATGATTATCTTAATAACTTGTTTACACGTGACTATGACGCGGCAGGCAACATCCGGCAAGGCCTGTCCGCATTCGAAAAAGGTGTTGCAGGTGTAATGAACGGGGTCGACGTGCCGCTATCGGTTCCCTTTGGCGTAGCGGGCACAGTCGCCCCAGAGGGCACGGCGGGCATAGCTGCAGCCGGGCTGACGGTTGATCAAAGTAAACATCTAGAGTAGGTGCGTGATGGATTATCGAAGTTATATGGCAATGCTCTTGATATTAGGGGGTGTTGGATGCGCATCCCGCAAAGAATTTATTCGGTCACGCGACTATGACATTGGCAAAACTACCAGAGAAGCTTGGGTCCCTGACCCCATCAGCATAGAGCCCATTAACGACCTGACGAGCCGTTATATCTACGAGTACAAAGAGACAGGATGTCGGTTTGCTTATACCGTGGATAACCTGACCAAGCGGGTTCTTTCCTGGCAATTTCTCAGCGACCCTGACCGGTGTTACACGACCCCCACTTTTATTGATTGAAGAAACCCGAATTCCGGTGCCACAGTGCCTCACTGACCGATGAGATGTCCGACTTACTCGAATGACGTTGCTGGATAGAGAGGCGCGAACCAATGACGTCATCGTTTCCTTGCGTTCACAAGTTTCCTCATGGTCTCGAGCGAAACTGTCTTCTCTTTGCGGCGTTTCTCAATCATCCTCCAAAAGGCGGGGTTGGTTTGAAGTGACAACGCTTCCCAATCCGAACCTTCAACACCGATAATCAACGCCGTGGGCGCCCCATGCCGGGTCACCACGACGCGATCCCGCTGGGAGGCCTTCACACAGCCGCGGATGTGCTTCTGAAGATCTCGGACGCTGATTGTCTTCATAGGATTTCCTCCGTTTTTCTGTGCGCGGGCTTCTTGCGGATGGCACGGACGGACACACGATGCTCCGCTTCCTCGATATCGTAAAAGATACGAAAGAGTCCCACGCGGAGTTGCCAGATGGGAGTCATGGCCTCGAATGGGGGAATGAGGTTTCGTAAGAGCTTTCGGTTCTTCGTCTCAACGTTGGGTGCATGGGTCAAGCGTGTTTCGATCGCATCGATTAGCATCTGACGATGGTAGGCGCGCAACGCTTTGAGATCGTCCTTCACGCCTTCAGAAAATACGATGTCAAACCGTATCGTCATGCATATACTATTGCATATTCAATTACGCCTTGTCAAGAAAAAATGGGGCCCTTATTAACGCCCGCTACGCGCTCGCGGTAACCCTAGGGTGTTGCTTTGGCTGCGCGACCACCTCGACGGTGCGGATTGATCAGGGGAAAGTCCCGAAGCATCTCCAAGCGCTGGAGCGCACAGTCCTGGAGGATTCCAGCAATTTCAAACACCTGCTGGCCGCGCAAGGCGCGCTGTATGAGGATCCGACACTCCAAGCCTACCTGGACCAGCTCTTCCAACCGCTGCTCCCTGCCGTCTCGTCATCACTGCCGTATCACTTTAGCCTGAAGGTGGTCCGGGACCCCACGCTGAATGCGTTTACCCTGGGCGATGGGACAGTCTACGTCAACACCGGGCTGATCGCGCGAGTGAAGACGTCGCAACAGTTTGCCTTCGTCGTTGGGCATGAGCTCGCGCACGTGATGAATCGCGATTTGCTGTACTTCACCGACAGCGTGCACCGCAAGACGGTCGCCGCGAAGCTGACCGGCCTGGTCGTGACCCCAGCGCTCTCAGCGGTGGGCCTTGGAGAATTGGGAGATCTGGGACTGGGGCTCGCGTATGCGGCCTCGGTCACGGGCTACGGTCGCGAGCGGGAGGATCAGGCGGATCATGATAGCCTCGTGCTGATGCGCCGGCTTGGCTATGATGAGCGCGAAGCGATTCGGATGTTTGACACACTGCTGACCGAAGAGGAGCGCTATCAACGAGGCATTGAGTTTGGCTTCTTGAGCAGCCATCCTTCGAATGAGCATCGGCTTGACGCGGCGAAGGCGTTCATCGGACCGAAGGCGCTTGAGACCTCGACGCCACTGATCGTCGATGAACCGTTCTTGACGGCCACGCAGCGGCTGCGGATTGAGAACGCCGCGCTCAACTTGCAACTTGACCGCTACGATCATGCGATGTCAGATCTTCAACTCATGCTTCGTCGATCTCCGCACGATGTGGCCGCACATTGTTACGTGGGGGACGCCTACCGGCTGATGGCGGAGGATCCGAAGAAACTGAAAGCTGAATTAAACTCGAAAACGTGGAAGGATCTCTACCAAGGAACGGAAGAGCCACAGCAAAGAACGTGGCAAGATCGAGCGCGCCAAGAATATGAGCGCGCCATGAGCCTTGATCCGCACTTCCCTGACCCGTATCGCGGGCTGGGGCTACTGCATCAAGCGCAAGGTAAATCTGCTGAAGCGCTGAGCGACTTCCAGCGCTATCTAGAGTTAAATCCCACGGCGAAAGATCGCCGATTTGTGTTGAGCATGATGCGCCGCATTCAAGACGCCGTCGCGTCCCCTCAGGAGAAGTGATGCGTCGCAGCGTTGGTGTACAGATGATCGTCGTGATGGGGCTTGGGTGCGTCGTGATCTCGGGTTGCGCGACCGGCGTGATCGCGAAACATCCAGACTTCAAGAGCCGCCAAGCCCGCATCCACGCGATGACGATCCTGCCTCCAAAAATTGACGTCTATAAGCTGGCGTTCAACGGCGATCGGCAAGAGATGTACGATCTCTTAGCTCCGATCACCTCTGAGGCCACCGAAGAGCTGCAGACGACACTCACTAATCGAGGGTATAACATTCGTGTACTGAATCTCAATGATGATGCCCTCAGAGAGTCGCCCGAACTGAAACGCAGTCTGCAGACAATTCGCGATGTGTTCAACACACGCATCAGCGAATATCAGAAGCGCTGGTTCCCAGCGTTTCGCCAGTTCACGTACAGCCTCGGCTCGGAGGTCAACATCGTGGCGGACCACACCAAGAGCGATGCGCTAGTCATTGTCCAATGCACAGGTCTCAAGAAAACGGGTGGTGAGATCACCAAGGATATCACCCAGAGCGCGTTGATTTTCGCGGCGACGCTCGGAAGTGTGCTGGTCATCAACCACGCATCTGCGACGGTGATCCAGCTGGCCGTCGTCGATGGCGACACGGGCGACATTCTCTGGTATGCCGATAACTCAGAGGATGCGACGTTTGACATCGCCGATGAACCGCGATTTCGCGGTGTTCTCCGAAACATGATGTCGCAATTTCCCAACGCAATCGCTCAACGCGCTGCAACGACTCCTCTACCAAGTCGGCCAATTTCGAGACATCCGACCGTTCCTTCCCCCACCGCACCATAGGAGGGGGTGGTTGATAAAGTATACGTAGAAGTGTATACTTTATTCCAGGAGGTGCCCCATGATCAATACGGTGAGTTTGAAGGCGCTGCGGCCAGAGTTGCCGAAGGTTATTTCGCGTATTGACGGGAAGCTCGATCGGTATGTGGTCACGAAACGTGGCAAACCGGTGGTCGTGATGATGAGCATAGTAGACTACGATGCGCTGTTGGAAACGCTGGATATCCTGGCGGATCCAAAGGCCATGGCTGGCCTGCGGCAAGGTGAGGATGACCTCCGCCAGGGCCGCAGTCGCTCGTGGAAAGACATTAAGACCTCCCTTGGCCGCTTATAAACTTAAACTTTCTGATCGCGCCGAACGTATCATCCGGCGCATGGCCCAGCGGGAACCAGCGTTGTATCAACGCGTCGCCTGCGCGCTCGATGACCTAGAGCGCGACCCGTTCCAGGGCAAGCCACTGAAAGGAGAGTTACGAGGTCGGTACTCGTACCGGGTGGGGAGTTACCGCATTATCTATCTCATCCAACACCATCAGTTGCTCGTCCTGATTATTGACATGGGCCATCGGCGAGATATCTATAGATGAACGTTGTACTGATGCAACAATGCCGACATAACGATGACAAAGTTGGACAGTGTCTCGCAATTACAAACTGCACTATCTCTTCTATAGCGATAGTCAACGCTGCTTAAATCGTTGAGAAGTGCTCTTGGCATCGAATGTGCTAATTACTAGGTGAGTTCCCTTCCTGATCGCGCTTCCCTCGTACGATCCTCCGCTTCACGCTTGCTTCTCCTGATCCTCGGTTTCGCACACAGCACAAGGAGGAGAGATGCGTCTTCCGATCCGCTTCATGGGACTTTCGCTCATCTGGCTGGGCATCTGCGTGCATGTCAACGCGGATCCGACCGAATGGGAGCGCGTTGATGTCGGGCTCCAGGAACATCTCTTTACCGCGGTCGCGATTCACCCGACGCTGCCGGCGCACATCTTGGCGGCCACACCACGCACGTTGTATGAATCTCACGACAGCGGCCAGCAGTGGCAGCAGCGCTTCCGTGTCGCCGAAGGTGTTACGGTCACCGACATTGACATCAGCGCCGACACACCACCTGTGATGCTTGTCGCGACTGACCGGGGACTGTATGGCTCATTCGATGAGGGAGCAACGTGGTCGCTGCTCTTTCGAGGAGCCAACGCCGAAGCATCGCATTGCACCTATGTCGCGTTTCACCCAAGCCAACCGACCGCGGTGCTGCTCGGAACACGCGGGGGTCTGTTCATCAGCGTGAACCGTGGCCGGCAATGGACGCCCGTCAGCGTGCCGAAGGCCGCTCGTGACGTTATTCACTTCGCCTTCGATCCCACGAACCCCGATCACGTGCACCTCATCAGCGCTGAAGGATTCTTTAGCGGAGATCTCAAACGCGCGGTGTGGGAACAACGCCTCCGTCTCACTCGCGCCGAGAGGCCAGAGATCAAGGACCCATCGGAAACCACAAAGGATGCGAACGAACCGGAGACCCCACCCCATCGTTTCAATGGGGTAGCACTCAACCCTCGCCATCCGTCCATCCTCTACCTGGCGACATCGCGGGGTGTGACGATGAGTCGAAATGGCGGCACCACCTGGCAGCCGCTGACGAGCATCGGCCTTGCGTCACCGACGGTGTTACGTGTGCTCTTGCAAACGCACTCACCACTCGTACTCTATGCCGCGACGACAAAAGGGGTCGTGCGCTATGACCCACGGCGCGCACAATGGGTCACCATGACGCACGGGCTCTCAGCAACGCAGGTCAACGACCTGGCTGCCACGTACGGTCAGTTATGGGCGGCGACGAGTCAGGGCCTATTTCATTACGCGATCCCTCCGGAAACACTCGAGGAGTCGCAGCCGCCGTCGGCGCAGGAGATCTTGGCGGACTTCGGCTATGAACCGACGATCGCGCAGGTCCGCGAGGCCGCGATTCGATACGCAGAGGTCCACCCGGATAAAATTCGACAATGGCGTCGGCAAGCGGCCTGGAGAGCCGTGCTGCCCACGGTGGATCTGGGGATGAATCATCATCGTTCCAACAATAAAACCGTTGATCAGGGCACGTTCCCGAAATTTCAAATCATCCCAACAGAAGATCGCGATGCGAAAGCGGACTTTTCACTCAAGTGGGATCTGGCCAATCTCATTTGGAATAGCGACCAAACGTCAATCGACGCACGCTCGAGGTTTATGGTGGAGCTGCGCAATGACATCGTCGATCAGGTGACGCGGGCCTACTTCGAGCGTCGGCGGCTGCAAACCACGCTGCTCGTTGAGCCGCCGAGCGACTCACGCGCCGCGCTTGAACAACAACTGCGGCTGGATGAGCTTACCGCGCTTATCGACGGTCTCACCGGCGGCTATTTCTCGCAGAGCACCACGATCACTCACAACTAAAGGAGGACTTATGGATCATGGCGCACAAGTCACCGTGCAGCGGCTGTTGAGGTTTGATGGAGAAGGCTCATTGAAAGCCTACTGCGACCTCTTAGTCGACAATCGCTTCGTCATTAAAGGACTGCGGGTCGTGGAAGGCAAGAATGGCTTGTTTGTCAGCATGCCAAGACAACAGGGCAAGAATGGGAAATGGTACGACAGTGTGACCGCGGTGACGAAAGAAGCGAAGGAGGAAGTGGGCCGCGTCGTACTCGGAGCGTACCAAGAGGAGCCGCGAGACCCCTCGCGTTAGTCGTCGACGTCAGCCACGAGGAAAAGCTTTGACACCGCTTTTGGGTCATTCTAAGATGGTGCCCTTGTATGACCCAAGCCCAGTGTGATGCCTATCTCTGCGGAGTGGTTCCCGAGGAGCATGATGCTCGATTCGTGGCACAGCACCTTGCAGCCTATGCCTTCACTCGACGACTCATGCAGGGCAAGCGAGTCCTAGAGGTCGGCTTCGGGGAGGGCTACGGTGCTAATTATCTTGCCGAGGTCGCTGCAGACATCACCGGCGTGGACATAGCACCTGGCAACATTCCCCGCGCGCAAGCGAAGTACCATCGGCCCAATCTCCACTTCCGCCAGATGGATGCCTGCCGGCTGGAATTCGCTGAGGGTTCTTTCGACATCGTAGGCTCCTTCCAAGTCATTGAGCACATTCCTGAGCCCAACCTCCTCACTCACCTACGTGAAATTCACCGCGTGCTCGCGCCGAATGGTCTGTACTGCTGCTCAACGCTCAATCTTGAGCACAACATGAAACCGGGCAAGCCCTACGAGAAACTCCCCTACCATGAAAAGGAATTCACCGGCCCAGAGCTGCGCGCGCTGTTGGAACAGGTCTTCCCCCGTGTTGAGCTCTATGGACTCTATCTGACCCCTCGGCACGCGGGATACCTTCTGTTGAAGAAATGGGGGCTGATGCAATTCGGACCGCGCTCGCTCAACCCGATTGCTCGCTTCTATGACGGGGTCTCGGTGGAAGATTTTGTGACACGGCGGAGCGTCTCACGCGCCGCCCTTGATCTCATCGCGGTTTGTCATAAGACGGGGGGACACTCATGAAACGAGCCCTGTCGATCTGCGTGAGTTTCTGCCTTGTGACGGGGTGCGCGACGACGGTGCCGTACACTGGTGTGGGCCCCTACCCACAGCTTGAGCGTGGACACCCAGTGCCACCAGTCGATTTCCTCGGCAACGTCCTCGCCTTGCCATTCAAACTGCTGCTTTGGAGCTGGAGGTTCGATCTGCATTACATCTCACCGCAGACTGAAGAAAAACTGATCGCCTATCTTGAGGCTCGCCACCTGCCCGCGCTCAAGGATGCAAGGTTTCAGTTAAATGCGTACAACCCGGGCGAGGATCTTTCGCGTTTGATCCACAATCCCCACGTGGCTTGGCCCTACCGCCTCCTCCTAGGGATGCCGGTCACGTTGGTCTTCGATGTCTTCTTGCCTGGCCGACTCTTCCCGTGGGGTGATTACTACAATCCGTTTACCAACACCGTCCATCTGTTCTCCGATCATCCAGCGATTGCGCTCCATGAAGCCGGCCATGCCCAGGACTTTGCTTCTCGACGCTATAAGGGCACCTATGCCTTCGCACGACTGATCCCATTTGTGGACCTCTACCAAGAATACAAAGCCACCCACGAAGCCATCACCTACTTGAAGGACATTGAAGATCACTCGACGGAACTGAGCGCCTATAAGATTCTTTACCCCGCCTATGGAACCTATGTCGGCAGTTACATTTTTCCACCTTTCGGCACGGCCGTAGGCGTGTTGATTGGCCACGCGACGGGCCGTTCCACCGCCGCAGTCGTTCAACATCGATACGAGCATCAAGAGTCGCTACCCCTCGCTCAACCCCAACCCGCTCCCGAGCCAGCGCCTGCGTCACACCAACCGAACGCTGTCTCTTCACCGTCTTATCCATAGCTCGTCTCGCCAAGTACTAGCCTAACAGCGCTTCACCATCCGGGATTTTCCCTTGACAAAGTGTCTATCTTACACTATATTTTATTAGTGTCTAGTCTACACTTACTCCCATGACCACCTCGCTCTCACATAATGGACATCTGATCCGACACACCATCGCAGTGGATGTCGTGCTGTTCACCATCCAAGGGGGCACGCTGAAAGTGCTCCTCGTGAAGCGCCAGCAAGCGCCCTACCGCGGAACATGGGCCCTGCCTGGGGGGCTCGTTGGATCGGATGAGTCGGTCGATACGGCAGCGCTGCGTGAGCTCCAGGAAGAGACGAACATCGGCAATATCTACTTGGAGCAGCTCTATACGTTTGGAGATCCCAATCGTGACCCGCGCGGCCGAGTGATCACTGTGGCGTACTACGCGCTGGTCAATTGGCAACAGTTCCAGCTGAAGGCCCGTCAACGGGTCACGGAAGCGAGCTGGTTTCCGGTGAAACGCTTGCCAGCGCTCGCGTTTGATCATCAGCGCATTGTCGATTATGCGTTGGAGCGGCTACGAAATAAAATCAACTATACGACGATAGGATTTCAGCTCCTGTCCCGGCAGTTTACGCTCACAGAGCTCCAAGGCTCATACGAAGTCATCTTGAGTCAAC
>OBEQ010064568.1_pt1 | contig 11179 bp, 8 predicted proteins | sample 1670901 | NCBI WGS metagenome assembly OBEQ01 (sample SAMEA104232315, study PRJEB22302) | groundwater metagenome | biome: forest; feature: aquifer; material: groundwater | place: USA | collected 2011-08-07 | depth 5.4 m | reverse complement strand
GGGCGCTACGTGCCCATCATCACGGACGGCGGGATGACCACCGGGGGTGACATCTGCAAGGCGCTGGCCGCGGGCGCCGACGCCGTGATGATCGGGTCGGCCTTCGCGCGCGCCCATGAGGCGCCGGGCCGCGGCTACCACTGGGGCATGGCCTACCCGCACTCGAGCCTGCCGCGCGGCACGCGCATCTTCGTCGGCACCACGGGCACGCTCGAGCAGATTCTCTTCGGCCCGGCGCAGACCGACGACGGCTCGCAGAACCTCTATGGTGCCATCACGACCTGCATGGGCACCGTCGGTGCGAAGGACATGAAAGAGTTCCAGCTGACCGAGATCATCATCGCGCCGTCGATCCAGACCGAAGGCAAGTTGTTCCAACAGGTGCAGCGGGTCGGCATGGCCCGGAAGTCGTAGGATCGTCGCCGGCGGCCCGCATTCGCGCGCCGCACACGCATCATCCGCGAAGCAGCATGGCTCACGAATTCATCGCGATCGTCGATTACGGATCGCAGTACACGCAGCTGATCGCGCGCCGCATCCGCGAGCAGCGCGTCTTCTGTCGCATCATCCCGCCAGCGCAGCTCACGTCCCGATGGCTCGGTGAGCAACGCCCGAAAGGCCTGATCCTCTCGGGCGGCCCGGCGAGCGTCTACCACCCGCAAGCCCCGCTGCCCAATCGCGACGTCTTCGACGCCGGCGTGCCGACGCTGGGCATCTGCTACGGGATGCAGGCGATGGCGCATCTGCTCGGCGGCACGGTCAAGCCCGCGGGCAAGCGCGAGTACGGGAAGGCGGTGCTGAGCGTCGCCAGCGCCGACGGGCTCTTCGAGGGCACGAAGCGCGAATTCGTCTCGTGGATGAGCCATGGCGATTCGGTCTCGGTGCTGCCGACGGAGTTTGTCGCGAGTGCGACGACGTCGAACACGACCGCGGCCGCGATCGCGAATCCCAAGCGCCGACTCTACGGCCTGCAATTCCACCCCGAAGTCGTCCACACCGAGGAAGGGCAGGCGATCCTCAAGAATTTCCTCTTCCGCATCTGCGAGTGCTCGGGCGATTGGTCGATGCGCTCATTCGTTGACGAATCGATCGAACGGGTCCGCGAGCAAGTTAGCACCGCCGGGGTCGTGATGGGTTTGAGCGGCGGCGTCGATTCATCCGTTGCCGCCGTCTTGATCCATCGCGCGATCGGCGACCAGCTCACCTGCATCTTCGTCGACAACGGGCTGCTGCGCGCGGGCGAACGCGAGCAAGTCGAGGAAACCTTCGGCCGCCACTTCCACATGAACCTGCGCGTGATCGATTCGCGCGAGCGGTTTCTGCGCGAGCTTGCCGGTGTGAGCGACCCAGAGCAGAAGCGCAAGATCATCGGCCGCGAGTTCGTGCGCGTCTTCGAGGAAGAGGCGAAGGCGATTGCCGACGCGCGCTTCCTCGGCCAGGGCACGCTCTATCCGGATGTTATCGAGAGCGTGTCCGCGTGGGGCGGCCCGTCCGCGACGATCAAGACGCATCACAACGTCGGCGGCTTGCCGAAAGACATGGGCCTGAAGCTCGTCGAGCCGCTGCGCGATCTGTTCAAAGACGAGGTCCGCGAGCTGGGGCGGCTGCTCGACGTGCCGGACGAGATCCTCACGCGACACCCGTTCCCCGGGCCGGGGCTCGCCGTGCGCATCCTCGGCGACGTCACCGACGAGCGGCTGCGCATCGTGCGCGAGGCCGACGTCATCGTCACCGATGAGATTCGACGGGCGGGGCTCTACCAGACGCTGTGGCAAGCCTTCGCCGTCCTGCTCCCGGTCAAGACCGTCGGCGTGATGGGCGACGAGCGCACCTATGAATCGGTGATCGCGGTGCGCGCGGTCACGAGCCAGGACGCGATGACTGCGGACTGGGCGCGGCTGCCGGGCGATGTCCTCGAGCGGATGTCGAGCCGGATCATCAACGAGGTCAAAGGTGTCAACCGCGTCGTCTACGACATCAGCTCGAAGCCACCCGCGACGATCGAATGGGAATGAGCGGTCAGGTTCGTTCGACGGTGAATGTCCTCGCGAGGGCGTGTGTCGCCCTCGAATCCTTCGTCTGCTAGCAGCATAGCGCGGGCGCTCGCCGGCCCGCTCACAGGTGTCGCGCCACATGGCCCACGCGGATTTCGTGCACCTGCACCTGCACACGAGCTACTCGCTCCTCGACGGGGCGTGCCGCATCGGCGAGCTCGTCAAGCGGGCCGCCGAGCTGCAGTTTCCCGCGATGGCCGTGACCGACCACGGCAACCTCTTCGGCGCCGTGGAATTCTACGAGACCTGCATCAAGGGCGGCATCAAGCCGATCATCGGTGTCGAAGCCTACGTCGCGCCGAAAGGCCGCACCGACCGCACCGTCACCGGCATCAAAGATTCCAACTCGCACCTTGTCCTGCTTGCGAAAGACGAAACCGGCTACCGTAACCTGCTGCAGCTCGTCAGCCTCGCCTATCTCGAAGGGTTCTACTACAAGCCGCGCATCGACAAGGAAAGTTTGCAGCAGTACGGCCAAGGTTTGATCGCACTCACTAGCTGCTTGAAGGGCGTGCTGAACGTGCACCTGCGGCAGGGCCAGTATGACCACGCGCGCCGCGAGCTCGACGACTACATGCAGATCCTCGGGCGAGAGAACGTGTACGTCGAGCTGCAGCGGCACGGCCTGCCGAAGGAAGACGAAGTGCGGCCGCAGCTGATGAAGCTGGCCGCCGACCTCGGCGCGAAAGTCGTCGCGACCAACGACGTGCACTATTTGCTTACCGAGCATGCAAAGGCGCACGACGCGCTGATGGCCATCCAGACGCAAACAACGATTGACGACCCGCACCGACTGCGTTACGAAGTGCCGGAGTTTTACCTGAAGTCCGCCGAGCAGATGAAGGCGCTCTTCGAGGACTGCCCCGACGCGATCCGCGCGACGCTCGAAATTGCCGAGCAGTGCAATGTCGAGTTCGACTTCAAGAAGACGCACTTGCCATGGTTCGAGCCGCCGGCGGGCACCACGCAGGAGCAATACCTGCGGCAGCTCTGCGACGAGGGCATGCTGCGCCGCTACGGCCAGATGACCGAGCCGCTGCAGCAGCGCCTCGAGCACGAGCTCGGCGTCATCCGCCAGGCGGGCTACACGAGCTATTTTCTCATCGTTTGGGATTTCGTGCGCTTCGCCAAGGAACGGAAGATCCCGGTCGGGCCGGGCCGTGGGTCCGCCGCCGGCAGCATTGTGAGTTATTCGCTGGGGATTACCGACATCGACCCGTTGCGCTACGACTTGCTCTTCGAGCGCTTCCTGAACCCGCAGCGCGTGAGCATGCCGGATATCGACATCGACTTCTGCTACGAGCGCCGGCCGGAAGTCATCGAGTACGTCATCCAGAAATACGGCAAGACCAACGTGGCGCAGATCATCACGTTCGGGACCATGCAGGCGAAAGCCGTCGTCCGCGACGTGGGCCGTGTCATGAAGATGTCGTACGGGGAAGTGGACCGCCTCGCGAAGCTGATCCCGAACGAGCTCGACATCACCTTGGCGAAGGCGCTGGCGGAAAGTGCCGAGCTCAAGCAGCTCTATGACACGAACGAGCAGGTTCGCGAGCTGATCGACACGGGGATGGTGCTCGAAGGGTTGACGCGGCATGCCTCGACCCACGCGGCGGGCGTGACGATCGCCGACAAGCCGCTCGTCGAATACATGCCGCTCTTCAAGACGTCGGACGGCCAGATCACGTCGGGCTTTGAAATGACCTCGCTCGAGCACCTCGGGCTGCTGAAGATGGATATGCTCGGGCTGCGGACCCTGACCGTGATCGACGAGGCGATCAAGCTGGTGAAGCGGCATCGCGGCATCGACGTCGACCTGGAGAATTTGCCGCTCGACGACGCGCTGACCTACGAGCTCTTCGGGCGGGCGGACACGATGGGCGTGTTCCAGCTGGAAAGCGGCGGCATGCGCGATCTGCTGCGCAAGATCAAGCCCTCCCAGCTCGAGGACATCATCGCCACGATCGCGCTTTACCGGCCGGGCCCGATTGGGTCGGGCATGCTCGACGATTTCATCAAGCGCAAGCACGGGCAGACCCCGATCAAGTACGAGCACCCGAAGCTTGAGACCGCGCTGAAGACGACGTACGGCATCATCGTCTACCAAGAGCAGGTCATGCGCATCGCCAGCGACCTCGCGGGCTTCTCGCTGGCGCAAGCCGACTTACTCCGCCGCGCGATGGGGAAGAAAATCGCGGAAGTCATGGAAGCGCAGCGGAAGGCGTTCGTCGACGGCTGCAAAACCAACGGCGTGCCGGTGAAGACGGCAGAGAAAGTCTTCGGCCTCATCGAGTACTTCGCCGGGTACGGTTTCAATAAGTCCCACTCCGCGGCGTATGCGATGGTGTCGTTCCGCACCGCGTATCTGAAAGCGCACTATACGGCGGAATTCATGGCGGCGCTGCTGACGAGTGAAATGGGCAACACCGACAAGCTCGTCGTCTATCTCGATGAAGTCAAACGGATGGGGCTGACGGTGCTGCCGCCGGATATCAACGAGAGCGAGGCGGTGTTTACGGTGACCGACGAGCGCACGCTCCGCTGCGGGCTGGGGATCATCAAGAACGTCGGCATGTCGGCGATCGAGTCGCTGGTTCAGGCGCGGCGCAAGCGCGGCCGGTTCGCCAGCATCAGCGCGCTGTGCGAAGACCTCGACTTGCGATTGGCCAATCGCAAGGTGCTGGAGAGCCTCATCAAGGCCGGGGCGTGCGACAGCTTCGGCCAGTCGCGCGCGGCGCTGATGTCCGGCCTCGACCAGTCGCTGGAGGAGGCAACGGTGCGCCAGCGCGATCGCAGCCGCGGACAGATGACGCTCTTCGATGCGCTCAGCGCGCCTGGCGCGGGCGGCTCGCCCGGCGCGGAGCCCGCGACGCGCATGCGCGAGTGGCCCGAAAGCCAGAAGCTCGCGTTCGAAAAAGCTTTGCTCGGCTTCTATGTGTCCGGCCATCCGCTCGCCCGGCACGAGCAGACGATCAAAGCGCTCGCGTCGTCGACGTCGCAGCAGATTCTCGAGCTCGCGAGCGACACGGTCACGACGGTCGGCGGCATGTTCTCGAAGATCAAGATCACCGTCACCAAGAAGACCAACGAGCAGATGGCAATCTGCGTGCTGGAAGACCTCGAGGGCGAAGTCGAGGTGCTCGTGTTTCCGAAGGTGTTCGCGCAACTGTCGTCGCAATTGAAACCGTCCGCGATCGTGTTCGTCGAGGGGCGCGTGGCGGTGCGCGAAGATTTGCCGCGGCTCATCGCGCAGCAAATCGTGCCGCTCGAGCAGGGGCTGCATCGATTCGCGAAGGCGATCGAGCTGATCCTGCATGGCCAAGGGCTGGAACGGCCCTTGTTGGAACAACTGAAGCAACTGCTGGTCCGTTTTCCGGGTCCGACACCGATTTTCCTCACCATCAACATGCCGGGCGAGGGGCCGACGCGACTCAAGCTTGCGGAGAGCTTCAAAGTCGAGCCAAGGCCCGAAGTCTTGGACGAATTGCGGCGGCTGCTGGGGCCGGATGGGGTAGTCATCCGGCGCGACCGATTGGCCCAACCGACGACCGCGAGACGACTTGACAATCGCGCAGCACCTATGTTAAGGTAAACCGCTGCATGGCACTGACCAAGAAAGAGTTACTCATCGCGATCTCTGAAGAGACCGGCCTATCGCAGGTCGACGTCAAACGCGTCCTGCAACGGGCGTTTGCGCATATCATCGACAGCCTGAAAGAAGGCAAAACGATTGAGCTGCGCAACTTCGGCGTTTTCAAAGTCAAGCAGCGGGCGCCACGCCGAGGACGAAATCCGAAAACCGGCCAAGAGGTTCCTGTGCCGTCCAGGCGAGTGGTCGTATTTAAGCCCGGCCTGCTCATGCGCCTTCATATTAAGTAGCTGCCATCTTGGTGCGGCGGCTTCCCTCCGGACGATCCTCTCAAGCGCGTCGTGATACTCGACCTCGAGAACCATGGCCGGTTGTCTAACCAAAGCTAGCCCTCCTCGATGACCTTCCAAGCGTTGCGCGGGACCGCCGATCTGTTTGGGCCCACCTTGGCGCGCTGGGAAGTGGTCGAAGCGACCTGCCGCGATGTGGCGCACCGATACGGCTACCGCGAAATCCGCACCCCGATCATGGAAGACGCGGGTCTCTTCTTGCGCTCGGTCGGTGAGACCACCGATATCGTCCAAAAAGAAATGTTCCTCTTCAAGGACCGCGGCGACCGCAGCATCGTGCTGCGACCGGAAGGCACGAGTGCTGTCGTGCGCGCCTACCTCGAGCACCATCTGCACAAGATTCAAGGGCAGGCGAAGCTGTTCTATCTTGGACCAATGTTCCGGGCGGAGCGGCCGCAGGCCGGCCGGATGCGCCAGTTCCACCAAGTCGGCGCCGAAGCGCTCGGTTCCTATTCCCCCCTGATCGACGCGGAGCTCATCGCGCTCTGCATGGACATGCTGCGCGCCAATGGCGTCACCGGCGCGTCGCTGTGGCTCTCGAGCATGGGCTGCCGCGACGACCAAGAGCGCTCGGCGCAGGCGTTGCGCGACCGGCTGCGGCCATCGCTGAGCCAGCTCTGTCCCGAATGTCAGGCGCGATTTGAAAAGAACGTCTTCCGCGTCCTCGACTGCAAGAATCCGACCTGCCGCGAGCTGGCCTGGCGCGGGCAGGCGTCGCCGTTTCTCTTGTGCGCCGACTGCCAAGCGCACTTCGACGCGGTCCGTCGAGCGCTGACCAATATCGGCGTCGCGTTCGATGATACGAAAGTGTTTGCGCGCGGCTTGGACTACTACACGCGGACGGTCTTCGAGGTGAAAGTTTCGGGGCTCGGCGCGCAAGACGCCGTCGCCGCGGGCGGACGATACGACCGGCTGATCGAGGAACTGGGTGGTCCGCCGACGGGCGCGATCGGATTTGCCGCGGGGCTCGAGCGGATGCTGGCGGCGATCGATGCGAACCGGCCCGCCGGCGATGGCGCGCCGGCGCGGGCCGGGATCTACATCGCGCCCGCGCAGCCATCGCTCAGCGACCAGGCGTTTCGACTGGTCGACTCGTTGCGGCGAGCCGGCATCGAGACCACGATGGATCACGAGGGTCGCAGCTTGAAGGCGCAGCTGCGGGAGGCCGATAAGCTCGGCTGCCGATGGATGACGGTGCTCGGCGAGCGCGAGGTCGCGCAGGGCCGCGTGACGGTGAAGGATCTCACCGGCGGGCAAGAGCACGAGGTCAGCCTGGCTGATTTCGTGGGGTCGATGCGGCACGTCGCGAAACGCGAGACGCAAGGCACCACATCATGATGCGAACGCATGCAAGCGGACAGCTGAATGAGTCGCTGGTTGGCCAGAGTGTCACGCTCTGCGGCTGGCTGCACCGGCGGCGCGATCACGGCGGCTTGAGCTTCATCGATCTGCGCGACCGCAGCGGCCTGGCGCAGGTGGTCTTCAACGCGAAGGTCAACGCCGAGCTGCATCAGCAAGCGAAGGCGCTCGGGCCGGAGTATGTCGTGCAAATCACCGGCACGGTGCGCCCGCGTCCGAAGGGCACGGAAAACCCGAAGCTCCCCTCGGGCATGGTCGAGATCGGCGCGACGTCGCTGACCGTCTTGAACGCCGCGACCCCGCCGCCGTTCGAGATCGACGACCAGCTCGAGGTCTCCGAGGACGTCCGCATGCAATGGCGCTACCTCGACCTGCGCCGCCCGGCGAACCAACACAAGCTCATGCTCCGCCATCGGATGATTTACCGGATGCGGCAGCTGCTGCACGACCAAGGCTTCCTCGAAATCGAAACGCCGATGCTCACCAAGTCGACACCGGAGGGTGCTCGCGACTACCTCGTCCCATCGCGCGTCAACCCTGGCCGCTTCTTCGCGCTGCCGCAATCGCCGCAACTTTTCAAGCAGCTGCTGATGGTCGCCGGGATGGAGCGCTACTTCCAGGTGGCGCGCTGTTTCCGCGACGAAGATTTGCGCGCCGATCGCCAGCCGGAGTTCACGCAGCTCGACCTGGAGATGTCGTTCGTCGACGAGGAAGACATCTTCGCGGTCATCGAGCGTGTGGTGCAGGGCGTCTTCGAGCAAGAAGTCGGCGTGCAGCTGACAGTACCGTTTCCGCGCATCACGCATGCCGAGGCGAAGGCCCGCTACCAGAGCGACAAGCCGGACCTGCGCACGCCGGAGCATCCATGGGCATTCTGCTGGGTCACGGAGTTCCCGTTGTTCGCGTGGGACGCTGACGCGAAGCGATGGAACGCCGAGCACCACCCGTTTACCGCGCCGCATTCGGACGATCTGGCACTTGTCGAGAGCGAGCCGGGCAAGGTCCGATCGCGCGCGTACGACTTGGTGCTCAACGGCATGGAACTCGGGTCGGGCAGCATTCGGATCCACGATGCCGCCACGCAGCGCAGCGTCTTTCGGACGCTGGGCTTGAGCGACGAGACCGTGCAGGAACGATTCGGATTTTTGCTGCAGGCGTTCGCATACGGCGCGCCTCCGCATGGCGGGTTCGCGATCGGGCTCGACCGGTTGACGGCGCTGGCCACGGGCAGCGAGTCGATCCGCGACGTGATCGCGTTTCCGAAGACCGCGAAAGCCGTGTGCCCGCTGACGGGCGCGCCGTCGACGGTGTCGGAGCAGCAGCTGAAAGAATTGCATTTGCGGACCGTGGTACCGGCACGTTGAGGCCGTGACGGGACAACTCGGTGGTTGGTCGAGGGAGGAGGCAGGGATGAGACAGTGGAATCGCATGCTCGTCGGCGCGTTGATGGTGGCGGCGGCCGGATGCCGCGCGGCGACGCGGGTCGTAGACGCGCCGCGTGTGGATTTGCAGATGACCGAAGGGAACCGCGGGTTTGTCGTCGGCCGCCCGACGCAGGAGCCGCGGCTCAAACGGACGCGGCAAATCGTCGAAACGGATGTTGAGCTCGACAGTACAGCGAGGCCGTCGCAGCAGGACGCGGCTGTTGTGGCGCCGATCGAGACGACCACACCCCCTGTGGTGAGCGAGACGGTTGTCGTGCCCGAGCCGCAGTCGGCGGCCCCGGTCTCCGCGCAGCACTACGATCGCTACGTCGTGAAGAAGGGCGACACGCTCTGGACCATCGCCGCGAATCCGAACGTCTACGGCGACGCCAGCCGATGGCGGAAAATCTACGACGCCAATCGCGATGCGATGAAGAACACCAAGGACCTGCACGTGGGCATGACGCTGCAGATTCCGCGCGAGGGCATGGCGACGCAAGCCAGCTCCGTTGAGGAACCGGCCGCGGCCTATAGCAAGTAAGTAAAGGGACGCCGCTTTTAACGGGCGGCGCACACGCACGCATGGAACGCACCTGGGCGCTGCGCAGCAACGAAGAAGCGCAAGTACTCTACGGCAAGCACGACCAGCATCTGCACCGGATCGAGCAAGCGCTGGGCGTGACGATTGTGGCGCGCGGCGAGGAACTCAAGGTCAGCGGCGACGAGACGGCCATCACCAAGACGTTGCAGCTCTTTGACGACTTGCTGGTGGTTGTGCGGGCCGGCGCGCCGATCCGCAAAGACGACCTCGAGTACGCGATCAAAGCGCTCGCCGATCCGCAGCTCGTGCAGCTGCGCCAAATTTACCAGGAGCGCATCGAAGTCCCGTCGCGGCGCCGGTTCGTCATTCCGCGCACACCCGGGCAAAAATTGTACGTCGAGGCGATGCGCATGCACGACATCGTCTTCGGCATCGGACCCGCCGGCACGGGCAAGACCTACTTGGCCATGGCGGTGGCCGTCGAAGCGCTGACGAAAGGCGAGGTCTCGCGCATCATTCTCACGCGTCCGGCGGTCGAAGCCGGCGAGCGGCTGGGCTTTTTGCCCGGCGACCTGCAAGAGAAGATCAACCCGTATCTGCGACCGCTCTACGATGCGCTCTATCAAATGATGGAAGCCGATCGGATCCAGCGCTACCTCGACCGGAACATCATTGAAGTGGCCCCGTTGGCCTACATGCGCGGCCGCACGCTGAACGATTCGTTCGTGATCCTCGACGAGGCGCAGAACTCGACGAGCGAGCAGATGAAGATGTTTCTCACGCGCCTTGGGTTCGACTCCAAGACCGTCATCACCGGCGATGTGACGCAGGTCGACTTGCCCTCCGAGCGCATGTCGGGCCTGATCCACGCGCAAGGCGTGCTCCAAGACATCCCGGGCCTGAAGTTCGTGAAGTTCACCGGGCAAGACGTGGTGCGGCACGAGCTGGTCCAAGAGATTATCCTCGCGTATGAGCGGGCGGAGAGCCGCACGTCCGGTCGCGCGGGCGCGAAGTAGCGCGCACGGCGGCGTGCGGGTGACGCTGGCGAACTGCCAGCGCGACGCGCGCGTGCCCGTGGCGTGGCTGCGGCGCGTGACGGACCGCGCGGTCCGGCAGCTGCGCATCCGCGGCCCGGGGGTGATGGCGATCAGCTTGATCGACCGGCACGCGATGACGCGATTGAATCGTCGGCTGCTCGGGCATCACGGCTTTACCGATGTGCTGAGCTTCCGGTACGACGGCGAGGCGATCATCGGCGAAGTGCTCGTGTCGCCGGCCTTCGCGCGGCGCTATGCCGAGGAGCACGGGTTGGTGTTTCGTGAGGAATTGGCTCGCTACGTGGTGCACGGGCTGCTCCACTGGCTCGGCCACGACGACCACACGACAGCGGAACAACGACGCATGCGCCGTATGGAAGATGCGGTGCTGCGGCCGTGTACGGCCGACCCATAATTCGCGAATGAGAGGGCGCGTGTGATGGCGATTCATACGACCGACGCGATCGTGCTGCGACAGTATCCGTTCCGCGAGACCAGCTTGCTCGTGACGTGTTTGACCAACGGCGTGGGCAAGCTGCGCGGCATCATCAAGGGCATCCGCGGCGAGCGCCCGCGCTATCGCAGCGCGATGGAAGCACTGACCATCAATCGGATCGTCTACTATGATTCGCGCACCAGCCCGCTGCACCTCATCAGCCAATGCGAACTCACCGAGCCCTTCGGCGGCTTGACGCAAGACTTGCAGTCGATGCGATTCGCGGCGTCGTGCGCCGAGCTCATCGATAGCCTGCTCGAGGTCGGCGAACATCACCCGGGAGTGTTCGAGCTGCTGCGCGCCACGCTCAGCCGGCTCGCGACGGCCGG
>OBEQ012755727.1_pt1 | contig 11180 bp, 8 predicted proteins | sample 1670901 | NCBI WGS metagenome assembly OBEQ01 (sample SAMEA104232315, study PRJEB22302) | groundwater metagenome | biome: forest; feature: aquifer; material: groundwater | place: USA | collected 2011-08-07 | depth 5.4 m | reverse complement strand
TAGTGCAGTCCTTGTGCCAAACTGGGTGTGTTTTGTTCTTTTATTTGTCTAACTTTACCGCTAATAACCCAATTTATTGAATTTATTGAGCTTATTTTTACTTCTCAGACACCGCCTGCACCCCAGCAGGCGCTCAACATCACTTTTAGATTATTACGCGAAATATATTGCTGGGGTTTATGGACTTTTTTGCGAAGTTGTTTTTTCATTTTGCAGTTGGTGATTCGCACTTTGCATCGCAGTGATTGCGATGTGCTGTTTCCGCTTTGCCTGGCTTGCCGGTTGTGAAGGTACTTCCGCTGTCCGGATTGAGGGAATGAATGATTACCTCAGTAAAAGCCTGTGAAAAAAGCAGATATCAAAGACAAGATAGAAAAGTGGTTAAGTTTAGAAACTGAATAGTCACTGGCGTGTTATTAAGCCCTATGACGCGATGTACTGCCTTAATTATTATAAGTATTAACAAGTTATATAATATATTTAGTTACGTTCTCGCTAGAATGTTGCCATCAATCCCAACCATACAACAGCAAGTACCCGCTATTTTTATAGAGAATTGATTTGATAATTATTGATATCGGACATCCGTTATATTAACGTTCGTTCGCAGGCCTTCAAAGTAAAACAATAAACCGGCCTATAACGATAATAATTAATCACTCATATATGGGGAGCTCAATATGAGAACGTCAATCTGGGCAGTGCAGTTCATTCCATCTTTGTTATTCAAAAGTATCAACCACACCGAAGTTAATCAGTTTAGGGGATTTGCCTGTCGTGCAGCGGCCATAGCGCTGCTCGCGTTAATGAATTTTGCTTGTCTCTCTTCGGGTGCCTCAGGGCCGCAGAGCCTTTGGACTGATAAATACAAAGGCACGCAAATTGAGGCAATGGAAGCGGTCGATGTTATCGTAGACAATGCTTACACTTATACCTTGGGGAATATGGATTTAGCGAACGGTGAAGAATGGGCCGTGGTACTCAAATACGATAACAACAAAGGCCCCGGTAACGATGAAGCGGTGTTGTTGCAGGAAAAACTTTGGCTAGCAGCCGGTGACACACATACTCGCTCCAAAGATTTTGTCATGGATAGCAACGGTGATTTAGTGATTGCAGGCAAACGCGGTAACGCTGAAACCTGGTTTGTGACAAAACTCGATGGCAATACCCTCGATATTATTTGGGATACAACCTGGAGCAGTGACGGCAATAGTGACGCTTACACTCTTGCTGTTGGCCCGAGCGGTGACGTTTATGTGGGAGGTTTTTATGGCAAGGATCGATTTGCTACCGCTAAATTCGACGCGACCACTGGCGCGAAAGAATGGGATCACAAAATTGGTTGTTGCTTTAACGGCGTAATCAAAGACAAAAGTCGTTGGGATTCACTGGTGGTTACCGACAACAATGGTGATGAATGGCTTTATATCACCCACGCAGGTTCGGGGGGTTTAAATTCAAATCCAAGCGGTATGGATATTCGTTGGTACAAAGGCGATAATTCCGTGCAAGGAAGCCAAGGCATCAACATGGACAGCAATGCTTCGGACTATAAGCTTATGCTTCACCCCGACGGCTATATCGTTATGGCAGGCAATCAAGGTTCCACTGTCCGAGTGAAACGGCTTAATTTTGGTAGCAGTGGACTGGCGAGTGTATCTGACATCATTAATTTCAGCATTAATTTTACTTTTCGCGCGATGGCGGCCGATGCTGACGGCGCTTTATATATTTCCGGAGATACCGGCTCAGGCAGCAACACCAATGCCTATCTTGCGAAGTACGATCCATCCTGTGTCAGTGGTCCCAATACACTCTGTTGGGATCACACCTTTAATCACTCCAATGTGTTTAATTTAAGTGTGAGCCTACTGGGTATTCCCATTATCGAAACCTTTTCACAAGAAGAGGTGAAAGACTTGTTGATCGTAGATGATCTTATTTACATGCTGACCAGTAGCCTAACCTCAGATATGGTAATCGAAAATCAGCATGTCACCGAATTGGTTGGATACAACCGAGATACTGGGGCTAGTGAGGTCAAAGTACAGATTCAAGCAAGTGACACGGCCGGTGCCGCAGTGAGCCCCACCAACCCCACAGCCATTCACGTTACTGGCGTAAATACCATGACCTTAGGTGGTGATCCTGATATCTACCTTTATACACGGGCGATTATGGGGTTATAGCGATAATCGACAGTAGTGACGCGGATTGAAAGGCAACAGCAGTGTTGCCTTTCACGGAAAGTTATCCGCCTTCGATAGCGGGCAATATGTGTTTATCTCCCTTTAGCGCAATATAGAACTCTCACGATGGTACGCACCAGAGTTACTTATATAGGGTATATCCCAGCCACCTCAAATTTCCTCATTTTCGTATGAACGCCCACCGTAAAGACAAGAATTTAGAAACTATAAGTATCTGGTTAAATAGCCTCCTGCTCTGGATCTCGCGGTTGATGCGGCCTCTAGCGACTTTTTGTCATATTTGGCGAGCTTCTGGGCTTAACCCGAATAACGCCATGATTTGCGTTTTTTTCATATAACTGTGTCAATATGGCTGACAGTCAACGCCAGAGATTCTGGCGAGACAGTAGTGGAGATTTCCTGCTCTGAAAGATTGGTACTGAATCAAAAAGCCACGTAGTCCGGCGTTATAAGTCCGGGAATAACGGGCTGGTTGCACTCCTCCACCTATTTATTCCGCTTGCCGTTCGGTAGGAATGACCCGTCGAACGTATCGTGCGGGCGTGGAATCATGTTTGATTCATCCAGGAGATTCAACAATGCGCCAGATACGGGTTACAACTTGCCTCGCGGCAATTCTTCTTGTGGGGCAGGCAACCGCAGCTAATCAGGAACAAAGGGCGGAATCCGCCGAGAACAAAGCGATAGTAATGGAGCAAAATGCCGCGGCTGAGGGCGACAAGTCGCTCCCTTCTCGAGCTGAAATCATCACGAAGCCGGAAGTGCAAGCTGTCGATCCAGTCGGTGAAGAGCCTTTGGATGATGCAATCACCTGTCTTTCACGCACTATTTACTGGGAGGCCAGGGGCGAAGGGGCTGCAGGCATGGAAGCAATCGCTAATGTTGTCATGAACCGGCTGGGCCATGAGGGTTTTCCAAACACGATTTGTGGAGTTGTTAGGCAAGGCCATGAGCAGGGTGCCTGCCAGTTCTCATGGTGGTGCGATGGCCGTTCGGACGACGCAGAGGAGGAAAAATCCTATGCAATCTCCAAGGAAATAACGCGAAAAGCTCTCAACCGACAATTGACGGACAGAACAGGTGGCGCACTGTATTTCCACACGCGGCAAACAACCTCCGATTGGTCAACAGGATACATCAAGACGGTCAAGATCGGCGATCACGTTTTCTACAAGCCTCATGGTGGCGTGGCAAAATAGGCCCCCCGTGGTTCCCTTCGTTTGCGCGTGTGTCTAACTTGTCATGTGCGATCGAAAATTCAGTTTATTTTCCTATTGGTGGCGGCCGTAAGCAGTGTATTGGATCCGCAATTTAATTGTAGTTACAATTGAAGATGGACACGAAACGTTGAAAAGACTGAACCAGGATTTCGAAGAATGGCACGGCAGGCGGGGTAAAGAAGTTACCTTGGCCCGTATGCAAAGAATTTATACCTGGTCGAAAGCCTGTCTCAACACCGCAGTAAAACATTATGAATTGATCGCATTTTCCTAAGATGAAAATGTGGGGTTCAAACCAGATTAGAATTTTTTTTGATTTTAATTTGGGAATTTCTACGGCGTTAATTTTGTTTGCCGCACGTGGATTTCAAATAGGAGTGGCTTTTGCGAACCAAAGCACAAACCCAATCACCCAGTTGACGAATTTTTTCATCTCCTAGGACTAAATAGCTTCGAATGCTATCATTAAACACATTGTGTGCAATTCGTATTAATGAAGGGTTATATTATGAGGCTAAATTTATGGAAACTCCGCATAATATTTGCGCCTGTTTTATTTCTTTTATTATCAGTTGCAGATCCTAATTGCTCATTGGCTAATGTCCATTGTGTTGGTTCAAACCAGGAATACAACTCTAGTGTGACCAATATTAAAATAATTTTTCAGTCCGTCATTAATGCTACATTGCCAGGCGATACCATAAAAACTCTGGGTGGCACCTATCGCCAAATCACCGCCTCTTCGAGCACCCCCACCTTTATAAATATCAAAACATCTGGTACATCAGCACAACCTCATCTGCCCAAACACCAAAAAAGATTAAATTTATATGCTCAAAGATAAGTTATTGGTTGGCAGTGTCGCACTGGTTTTTTTGATAATTCTTGTATTTGGTCAGACATTCAGATTTGGAATGATTTCTCTGGATGACGTTTACTATATTACAGATAATAAGATGTTATGGACGGCAAGACCGTTAGAATTTATAACCTGGTCTTTTGGTAGTTCTTATCAATCTGTATGGGCTCCCCTACTGTGGTGCAGCTACTATCTGGACGGCTTTCTCTATTCAACAACATCGGGATTTCATCTAACTAACGTCATTTTACATGCGTTAAGTAGTTTACTGGTTTATCGTTTTTTTTTAAAAGCGACAAATGAATGGGTGCCAAGTTTCATTTTGTCTTGTGTATTTGCAATTCATCCACTTCAGGTTGAAGCAGTAACCTGGTTGTCTGGGAGAAAAGATTGTCTAAGTAGTGTATTTTTTTTCATAACACTTAACTTTTATCAAAGCTATTGCAGTTCTGGTAAGACGTTATATTACTATTTCGGGGTTTTCACTTTTATCCTTTCTCTGCTTGCGAAACAGATGGCGGTAACGCTACCTTTTGTTCTGGTTCTAATAGAAGTATGGCCGTTACACCGAGTAATATTACCCGCTGAGATGAGAGGTGTGTTTCTAAGCATTATCGAATCATTATGGAAAAAGAAAGCCTTTTTAATTGTTGCAGTCATAGCATCGCTTGCACCGATATGGGCTCATTATTTTAATCATACGATTAGTTCTGAAAACACACTATCTTTTATAGATCGGCTGATTCTGATCCCTGCGTTTTACCTCCACTATATCAAAAGTTTTTTTTATCCCGTAGGTTTAACTCTACATCCCATAGCTGAAATAGGCCAAGTTCCAATGGCTGTCAGTATATTGGGATTAGTTATTTTGCTTACGGCTTCAGCCACTACGCTTTATTTTTATAAAATTAAACCCTGCTATGCAGTAGGATGGTTCTGGTTTGTCGGAACTCTGGTTCCAGTGATTGGGATTATACCTTTCGGCGCGTTTCCAATTGGGGACCGCTATATGTATCTGCCGATTATCGGAATCGCTATAATCATGGCCTGGGGGTTATTCTCTATAAAATTTTGGATTAGCCGGAAAATTGTCTATTCTGGTGCTATTTTGATTCCAACAATATTAATTTCTTTAGCTATAAAACAGGTTAGTGTCTGGAGAAACGATACATCGTTATGGGAATACTCTTTACGGGTCAATCCGAATAGTTTGTTTTTTAATGAAAGGCTTGTATATGCTTTTTTGGTTGCAAAAGAGTATTCTAAAGCAATCAAGTTTTTAGAAGACTTAAAGATTGAAAAAAGTGTAGGTCTGTTAACTTTCTATGGAAGAGCGTTGGTGGAGACGCATCAGCTAGATAAAGGTATCGCTAAATTTGAAGAAGCCTCGCGATTAGATCCAAATTATTTTTATGCTGTCAAAAGACTGGGAAATGCTTTATTACAAAATCAAGAATATGGCAGAGCGATTGAAGTTTTAAATAGAGCGCTTAATTTATTGCCGCATCAAGACTCTACCGAAAGAAATCTCGTTTTATATTATTTGTCCCTTGCATATATTGAATCAAATCAAATCGAAAATCTTGTTAGTTTAATCGCACTATACAAACCTCAGAGCATCGAAGTAAAAATAAGTGAGTGTCGAAAACAAAGCAATTTGGAGGATTGTCGCAGATTAGTTAAAGACCTTTTTGTGCTTCCATAAGGAAAAGTGTTTTACTAAGCGTCGACCCCAAAAGAGTGAATCGAACGCAAATCTGTATGGCCTGTTCATGACAGTCAAGGCGAATGTATCAATCCGTTTAAAAACTTCCCCGTGCCGAATACACCTTATAACTCATTAATTCCCAACGGCTGCATACTCAGGCTTTGCGAACCACGAATCATCGTGAGGAGACAGAAAGACGTCAGCATATAAAAACCGGCTGCTAAATAAAAATTAACAGATATGCTCAAATAGATTGAAACAAACACTGCGAGCGCAGAAAACAACACACCAAATATTCCGTTTAGTGCCCAGTACCAGGGTGTTTGCTCTTCGTTATTTGCCCGCGCAATTTTCATTCCACAAGGAAAGAAACATCCCAATAGAAGCCCAAGCGGTAGGATTAGGAAAATAGACGTAGCAATTTTGATCGTCATTGAATAGGTTATGAATGTGTCAATAACTATATTGACACCCGCTTCTGCGATAATAATCGTAATCGCTGTACCAATAGAAAGCGCCAAAGCATTAGCACGATTTTCTAAGTTCCATCTTTTACTCAACCAGCTCCCTAACCCGGTGCTCGCAATAATTCCAAACAATAAAATGCCCAGCGCATACACTGGATGACCAAGAAATATTGAAAGCCGCTGCAAAAGACCAATCTCTAGACACATAAATCCTGCACCAATAGACGCAAAGTACACACCAGATGACCAAGATAATTCAATCGGTGTTGAACTCCTCTTTTGGTAAACAATTAGCGGTAACACAATGGTGAGGACTGTTAACACTGCGAGTACGGCGATGAGGCAGATTAGAGAAAAGGTCGCTGTGAGATTTCCCTTAATAACTCCATCAGTATTCAACGTACCATCAAAAAATGAACCTAGATTTTTAAGTTTCAGCATATTAAAAAAATAGGGGCTCTGATCTACCGAGGGGCTGATGTTATAATCAGCGTGCATAGAAACTTCTTCTAAATCGGCAATGGTGTGAGCTCTCATAATATCTGCTAGTACAGGGTGTTCTATGTTCTGACCTGGGGCAATCATGACCTTATAATTGTTCTTATTCGCAACCTCATAAATTGTCGCGATATCTTGTTGCGATAAAGGTGACTTTGATAACAAAAGTGTGGCAATGCGTTTACCAGTCACTAACGCAATGTGGTCATTAGGATTCTGTACACCGCCTTGGATAAGCGTCGCGACAGCCAGACTCATCATGCGGCCAGTTTCACCGATATCGTTGGCATTAAACCAACGAGAAACAGTATAAATGCCCTCGGGCGCAAGTCGTTTAATAAATGTAGTCCAAGCTTCCATTGTATAGAGCGAGTTTTCTGAAAGGCTAAAAGCTCCTGCTGCCGTTGAAGCCCAAGTATCTATAAGAGACATCTGCAAAACTTGAAACTGCTCCGAACTATGCGACAAATAACTACGAGCTTCGTCCACTATAAGTCTAACTTTTTCGTTCTTTCCTACACCCGCAAAATCTGCAAACTCGTTTTGCAGGAGATCAATAAAAATGTGATTTATCTCAATGCCCGTTACATTTTCATGACCAAACAGTAGAGCAGCTTGGATATCCTTAGCACCGCCAACACCAATCACTGCAGCTCCGCCAGTTGGCCTCAAGTAATAGGCCATGTTGGTAATATCGTATTTTAGATGCTCAATGTCCGCAAACGTAGAAAATTTCCTTATCGATGTTTCGGCTAACCCATCAATATCCATAGCATGTTGCTCGATCTTAGTATCTTTTATAAATTCTCGCGGTCCATCCCATATTTGGCCAGGCTCTATCTTTTTTGCTTTCACACGAATACGCGAAAACGAATTCCAGCGCTCAACTACAAGATTCTTTGGATCTTCGACAGAACCTTTTACGATCTTTGGACGAATTGTTCCATTTGTTGATGTGTAATAAATAGTTCCGAAAGCGAAGATGGAAATAAATAAAATTGGCAAGAAGATATTCCGGTCTTTGTTTCTAAAAAATTGAGCTGCAACAAGCGCAATAAATCCACTTAGCAATGCACAACTTGGAGTGTCCATTACCGAAAGGCCAATTAAAGCAATTAAGCAGCCTAGTGCTGCACCCAATAGGTCGCTGGCGTATAAGCGCTCCACAGGCATCGATACACGTGTGAGTAGCGCAGAAACGACAATGCCGGAAAAATAAAAAGGTAAAGATACTGCAATGGTAATCCTAAAAATATTGTATAAATCTCTATAAAACTGACTACCGATGAAAGAAAACGACAGCGGAATATTACATACCGCAAAAATAGCCACAGGTATGCACAACGCCAATGCGTAAGAAGCCATCCCGAGATCCATCAAAAGGCGATCTTCTTTAAACAAAGTTTTCGCTAAAAATACAGTGATGGCACCCGCCGTCATGCCCAGCATTGCCACTGAGATGGCAAAAAAACCTATGTGATACCAGGTGACAACACTCAGTAATCGAGACAGTGAAATCTCAAAAGTGAGCGTACAAAGAGCAACTAAAAACATACCTCCGTAAACACGCATTTGATCTAATTCCTTTAATTTTGATTCCGAGTTATGTGAAGGCATCAACTGGCAGAACACTCTGAGTCGATGGAAGTATCGTGAATTGGATGCCACTCTATTAAAGATTGCAAAATGAACACATTAAAAACAATCCAATCCCCCATGCGTAATCCCAATTAGCTCAGCAGTTTGTTGTAGTTATAGATATATTCGTTACGACAGTATAGAAGAGCCGATTTTTCGTCAAGCAGCAGAGCAATTTTACTTATCAAAACTAGAAGCAAGTATCAGATCTAACAGAAGGCCGACCAAAACGTTGGGGTTCTTGGTTTTTATAACGGAACCGCTATCACGCAAGACAATTGAAGATAGAGAATTATTTGGCACCACCCTTTAAACCTAATTTACCTGTCATATAAAAAGTCTATTGATGCCCACCGCAACTGCATTAATATTATCATCAGCGTTCACAGAACCACGCAGAGAGGGTGCGATCATCAATGCCCGTGTTATATGGAATCTCTAAGAGATATCGCTTTTAATTTACCCGCTGCCGGTTGTAGTTGCTCCACCCTGCAGTATAGCCTCCACACCAATTCGGACGAACACAATTGGAATTCCGGCACAAGGGCAAAGGCCTTGTGCTCACCAGGCGACCCTGCCACCAAAACATAATCAAAATAGTGAAAATCACTGGGCTTAACGCTGTGAGGGAACCACTCAATCCCCGATGTCCAGGGATGTTGAGAAAACTTGTCCTTGTAGGAAACTATTGAAGAACCATGCTCCACAAATGAAAAATTCAGCTCCCTGGTGCCACTCACCGACGTATAAGCAAACATCTGGATAAACGGCTTTCCAGAAAAATATTTGCTTTCCTGTAAGTATGCAATTCCCAGCACACGCCCTCTGGTTTTGATGGAAGATACAGCCTCTTTCAGGCCAGATAATTCATCACGCTCAAAGGAGCGCCACAAGCTACCAGTAGTCAACACAAAAACCCCGACTAAAACCACCGCTAAAAATCTATTTGCTCTGCCCCAGACAACGGGGTTCAGCGACAACGCAAAACAAATACAGGAGAAGGGCAGCCACCTCGATGAAAATTTTATGGAATTCATGAATTTGTCAGGGAATAACACATAGAAGAAGAGAAACATACACCCGGCTGCAAAAAATATCTTGTCGATCTCATAACCTCGTTTGATGCTTATAAAAAAATATAACAACAACAATTCAATAAAAATGGCGGCCAGCCAATACCAAATATTGCCGAGCATCGCAATTGCTAACAAGCGCGGAGAAAAACGTTGCCACACCTCCACTAACCACTGTGGCTTCAGATCAAATGAACTTTCCCTATATTCCCTTATACCTAAGAACCACAACGCTCCGAGGATGCCAAATGGCAGCAGTACAGCAAAAAGTCGCTTTGCATTATCTTGGCTAAAATTTAAGGTAAATAACAATATAACAGTAAAAAGCATTGCAGCAGCAAACCAGAGGGAATGCGCTTCATACAAAAGAACCAAGTAGATAAATAACAATGGTATTTTCAGACGCCGATAAGTGCCTTCTTTCAGCGTTGCACAATAGGCCATGAAAAAGGGCCAACCAAGCAGGAAATTCACAAAGCCCCAATACATGTTTTGCGAAAAAAGAAAAACCGAGGTAACTAAAACAGTAAACAAACCATCCTTTCTGGCAGAAAAACACTTGTAACCAAAAAAGAAATGTAAAAGCAGAGGTATGGCAATCAGACACTTTGCTAGAGCCCATCCAGATGAAACAAAAAACGAACAAATAAATCCTAACCAGAAAATCATGTTTCCTGGGGCATAATAGTTTATTACCTTGTCGGCATGCAGATATTCATCACCAAGCAGCATATCTTTCAGCAGATAAATCTGGTGAAGGTGTTGAGCTAGATCTATTGAGGGAGGTATTGTTACCATCATCAGAGGCAGCATCATGCCACAAGCAGCTAGAATCCACGGCAATTTTCCGGTACAACAGTCTTTCGCAATTTTGACAAACATGAATCACTCCTTTGGTAAAGGAAGAATAATCAATATTCTTCAGAAAAACTACGCCTATAATTCGCAGTGTCATGCATGCGCTTTCGTAGATCAGGCGCTAAAATCATTTTTTTCTTATTGTGTTTTTATTCATTAGCCTGCCATTTTCCTATACTGATGGTGAGCAAATTGTTGGCATACGACGAGCAATCATTCAGAACTCGTTAGCCAATGACATTGAACAACAACTGGATTTTGGTGATGTGAGACAGCTGCTAAGTCGTGAGCTTGTCACTACGATTGAACACTGGAGGGCATTCACTCCCTTTTTTTGTACTTGTGAAACAGGCGTCGGCGTCGAACGATCTCGACAGAATGTTAACCGATCTAACGATGGTCTTTAGCGGATTCAGCCCGCAAGTGGCGCTACTGGGCAGGGGAAACAGCGAAGATTGCGAGAATGGTTTTAACGCCCAAAGTTGTAGCCACTGCCTACAACAGGAACCCTATCACACAACACGCGGTTGCATCCCCCAAAGTGCAACCTTATCACCGTGATCGCTTGGCGATTGTCTATATTCGGCAATCAACCCTACAGCAAGTTGAACGGCACAATGAATCCACCAAATTACAGTACGCCCTT
>OBEQ012325533.1_pt1 | contig 11180 bp, 10 predicted proteins | sample 1670901 | NCBI WGS metagenome assembly OBEQ01 (sample SAMEA104232315, study PRJEB22302) | groundwater metagenome | biome: forest; feature: aquifer; material: groundwater | place: USA | collected 2011-08-07 | depth 5.4 m | reverse complement strand
CTATCAAGAATTTAGGCGAACATGTCGTTCATACTATTGTGGAGGAACGTAAGCAAAACGGGTTCTACCGCACAATAGAGGATTTTCTTACCCGTTTGCCCGGATCTGAAATAAATAAAAAGTCGCTTGAAAGTCTTATTCGAAGCGGTGCGCTCGATAGATTTGCTGTCAGAGGCGTATTGTACTATAATGTAGATAATCTCTTGCTCTTTCACAAAAGACTTCTCGAAGATGGGTCAAATCGTCAAGGACGATTGTTTGCTGTATCTGTGCTTAAACCCTCTCTTCTCCTAGAGTCTGCGCCATCTCAGGATGACAGGGTGTATCTTGCATGGGAAAAAGAATTGCTTGGACTCTATTTGACTGAGCATCCATTAAAAAGCATCGAGGCAACTGTCAAGCATTTTGTGCAAAGATGTGAAAATGTGCGAAAGCTTTCAGATAATACTTTGGTAAAAATTTGTGTAGTGGTCACGAGTATTAAAAAAATACATACCAAAAAGAATGAACCAATGCTTTTTGTAAAAGTTGAGGATACAAGCGGTTCACTTGAGGTCATTGTTTTTCCAAGTCTTTTAAAGGAGACAGAGAATTTATGGCGTGCTGACTGCATACTTGCGATAGAGGGGCGTATATCATCAAAAGATGATGAAAATAAATTGCTTTGCTCGCGTGTTAGAGAAGTAACCGACGATTTTTTACAGACATTGACAAGTATGGTGCAAGAACGAACAAAAATTCCATCTCATTAATTTTTTACTCTATGCAATCATATAAAAAAAATCCGCATATCAAAACGTCTCTGTATCGTAATATCGCTATATCGTTTATCGTACTGTCGATCGCTATCGCGGTAACTATTTTCTATGTAACCTTTAGCTGGGCGACCATCATCATATCACCTCAAAAAATATCACTCTCCGATTCATTTACCGTTACAGTAGGTAAAACACCTACGTCATTTGTAGAAGATAAACTTTTTGGTCGTGCGATCCAAACAACGCTTGATGGGAGCGGTAATTTTTCGGCCACTGCGAAAGAATCAACAAAACAAAAAGCTCACGGTACAATAACGATCATCAATACTACTGCAAACAGTCAGCCGTTGCGCGCAACGACGCGCTTGCTTACGAAAGATGGATTTCTTTTTCGTACCGAGTCATTCGTTACTGTCCCGGCCAAGGGCACCGTGAATGTACCTGTTGTTGCGGATACGGAAGGGTCAATCGAGGGGGTCGATCTTTCTCATTTCACTATCCCTGGATTATGGCAGGGATTACAGAGCAGTATTTATGGTCAAGATTTTGCAGGAAACACAAAGGGAGAACAAGAGATATCTATTGTTACTCAAGCTGATATTGATCGCGCTAAGGATGAGGTTTTAAAAAAAATAAAAGAAAAATTCTCGCTCCTTCTTGATATCCCCGATGGAAAATTTCAACCAAAAAAGGCAGTAAAAATCTCTGACGTAGTCGTCAAAGAATTTAGTTCGTCACATACGGCAGGGGATAAAGTAAAAGATTTTACTGTTTCGATCAAAGCGCTTGGTACGGGTGTAGTATTTGATGAAAGCGAAAGCATGGCATTTATGAAGGAACGAGCAAAAAATCAACTCGGTATTGGATATGAATTTGTATTTGGGCAAGAAGATCGAGTATCCCAAACGTTAGAAAATTTTAATGCCGCTACCCAAGAAGCTCAGATACGATTTGATGTTGTAGCCGGCAAAGTGAGGGGTGAAGATACAGGACAATTTGTAAAAAGTAACTTAGCTGGACTCTCCAAGAGTCAGATAAAAGAATATTTTGCATCGTACGGTGATATTGCTGCAGTTGATGTCCGTTATTATCCTTTTTGGGTACAACGTGCCCCCCTTCTCACGGATCATATCCATATTTTGTTTCAGAAGTAGCTGCATGAAATCAATAGATAATAAACAATCAGATATCTCGACTCTACGGCATTCAGCAGCTCATCTTTTGGCTGCTGCTGTGTTAGAGCTTTGGCCAGGGTGCCACAATGCAATTGGTCCTGCTGTTCAAAATGGCTTTTATCAAGATTTCGACATGGGTGACGTTAGTCTATCAGAAGACGATCTCTCTCAGATTGAAAAAAAGATGAAGGAAATATTGCCAAGCTGGAAGCACTTTGAGTTTAATGAAATTACATTTGACGAAGCGAAAAAGCTATTTTCTCACAATCCTTACAAACTTGAATTGGCTGAAGAGTTTGCCCAAGATGGAAAGAAACTCTTAACAAACAATCCTGGTAATTTTTTGGATCTCTGTAAGATGGATCATACACAAAACCCATCCGAGGAACTTAAACATGTTAAACTACTCTCGATTGCTGGGGCCTACTGGCGCGGAAATGAAAAAAATAAAATGCTCACTCGCATTTATGGAACTGCCTTTCCAACCAAAGAGGAATTGGATCAATATCTCTGGCAAGTAGAGGAGGCGAAGAAAAGGGATCATAGAAAAATTGGTAAGGAGCTTGATCTTTTTACATTTTCAGATCTTGTGGGTCCAGGCCTTGCTTTGTGGACGCCCCGAGGTACGATTCTGCGACAGCTCTTAGATGATTATGTTTGGGATCTGCGAAAAGAAAAAGGGTATGAGAAAGTCATTATTCCTCATATCACCAAGAAGGACCTATATGAAGCGAGTGGGCACTGGGAAAAATTTCAAAATGATTTGTTTAAAATAGCAACTAGAGAAGGGCATGAATTTGCCATGAAGCCGATGAACTGCCCCCATCACACCCAGCTCTATGCCAGAAAGCCCCATAGCTATCGTGAACTACCACAAAAATATTCGGAAACAACAATGTGCTACCGTGATGAACAAACTGGAGAACTGCACGGACTTTCTCGAGTTCGTGCGTTTACTCAAGATGATGCGCATGTTTTTTGTCGCACCACACAAGTAAGGAGTGAAATACTTTCAATCTGGGACATTATCAACACATTTTATTCAACGCTAGGTTTTGATAATTTACAGATACGTTTATCATTGCACGACCCTCTCAAGATGGAGCAATATCTCGGCGAGGAGGAAATATGGCGTAGGACAGAAGACCAGCTACGTGAAATAGCGAGAGAACGTGGTCAGGATATTCTCGAAGCTATTGGAGAAGCTGCTTTCTATGGGCCGAAGCTAGATTTTATGGCAAAGGATTCGATTGGCCGGGAGTGGCAAGTTGCAACGATTCAGATTGATTTTAATCAACCTGAACGATTTGATTTAACCTGTATCAATGAAGAAGGCGTACGCGAACGAATTCTTATGATCCATGCGGCAATCATGGGTTCTATAGAAAGATTTCTTTCGATTTATATTGAACATACGAGTGGGGCATTTCCCTTGTGGTTGTCACCCATTCAAGTTGCATTGTTGCCGGTAAGTGAAAAATATATCCCTCTTGCCGAAAAATTTTGCCAAAAACTGCAGTCAAAGGGAATACGTGTTGAGATTGATATTTCAAATGAATCAGTTGGGAAAAAAGTAAGAAATGCCACATCTCTCAAAATGCCTTACATCATAGTTATGGGAGAACAGGAAGTAATCGGGGACAAAATTTCTGTGAGGATCAGAGGAAAAAAAGATGCTGTTACAATTGATGCCAATACATGGTTAGCCAGCATCGATGGATTGATTCAAAAAAGGTCACTTTCACTTGAATAATCATGCCGGGAACATTTAGTATCACGACTCTTGGCTGTCAAATGAATAAATCCGATTCTGAACGGATCAAATCGCTTCTCATCTCAGCAGGATTAGAAGAGTCGGAGCACTCCGATACGGCAGATGTTATTTTGTATAATACATGCTCTGTTCGCCAGACTGCAGAGGATCGCATGTATGGAATGGCGAAACATTTGGGCGAATTAAAAAAAATACGACCAGAACTTATTGTCGGCATAACAGGGTGTATGGCTGGTCGGGATAAGGATGGAAAAATCAAAGATCGCTTAGGCATGGTTGATCTTTTTTTTCCTACAGAGGAAATTATCTACCTTCCTCAAAGGATTAGTGAATTGAATCCCTCACTTATTGATCCAAATGTTGCGTCGAGTTTTGAATATGAACATTATTTGCAGATCCAGCCTCGATACCGTACTCATGCAAGCGCCTATGTTGCCATCAGTAATGGATGTAATAAGTTTTGCACCTATTGCGTAGTGCCATACTCTCGCGGAAGACAAAAAGATCGTCCATTTGGAGAAGTAATTGAAGAAACAAAACATTTGGCCGAAAAAGGCTGCAAAGAAATTACCATCTTAGGGCAAACAGTAAATCTTTATAATCCGCAAGACAAAGAAGATTTTAGCAAGACAAACCCGTACGATAGATCAAAAAATTGTTTTGCCGCTCTTTTGTGGGAATTAAACCAGATTGAAGGAATCAAACGTATTCATTTTACCGCCCCTCATCCCCAATACGTAGATGACCAAATGCTTGATGCGCTTACACTACCAAAACAAATCAATTACCTTCATCTCCCTGTGCAATCCGGCAGCAATGATGTTCTCAAACGTATGAACCGCCCCTATACGCGGGAATACTACATAGATCGCATCACTCAACTGCGCTGCAAAAAACCTTTTGTCGCTCTAGGTACAGATATTATTGTTGGATTTTGCGGTGAGACATCAAAAGATTTTGAGCAGACAATAGATTTGTATAAAGTCTGTGATTTTGATATTTCATATACCGCGATGTATTCTGTACGATCAGGTACAGTCGGTGCAAAAATGTACAAGGATGACGTACCTCGTAGTGAGAAAAAAAGTCGGTGGAAAGAATTACAGACAGTTATGGAAAGAATAGTTTTACAAAAAAATCAAACATACACAGGAAAGACTCTTGAAGTGCTTGTCGATTCATGTGAAAAAGGATTATGCAGCGGAAACTCTCTTGAAATGAAGAGGGTGTTATTTCGCGGAACCGAAGATCAGGTGGGTACTATCGTTGATGTGAAGGTTGATCGCGCATTAGAGTGGGTTCTCTATGGGGCAAGTAGGTAGTATACCGCTAATCGTTATTCTCGGTCCAACGAGCGTGGGTAAAACCGCACTTTCGCTCTCCTTAGCTAAAAAATTTAAGGGGGAAATTGTTTCCGTAGACTCACGTCAGGTATATCGTGGATTGGATATCGGTACCGGCAAAGCCACGAAACGCGAGCGACGAAGTATTCCTCATCATCTTATCGATTGGAAAAATCCTGGAAAAACAATCACCCTTTCAGAATATAAAAAGGGCGCCGACGCTGCAATCCATGATATATATAAAAGAGGAAAAATCCCATTTTTCGTCGGAGGATCTGCTCTCTATATTCAAGCAGTGGTTGAGAATTATTTAATTCCTTCCGTCCCGCCTCAACCGAAACTCAGAAAAAAACTTGAAGCAATGACAACGCATACTCTTGTGAAGCTCTTGCAAAAACATGATGTCCTAACAGCCGCCAAAATAGATATCGCAAATCGTCGTCGAATAATCCGTGCACTCGAGGTTACCCTTATCTCTGGCAAACCCTTCTCTTCACTGCAACAAAAAGGAGAGCCGCTTTACAACAGCTTGATGGTCGGGCTTACGCTTGATAGAGATGATTTATATAAAAAAATTGATGAACGCCTTGATGCTCGCATGAAAAGGGGATTGGTGAGTGAGGTGCGACAGCTTTTAGGCTCAGGCATCTCCATCTCATGGCTTTCAAGTCTAGGACTGGAGTACCGATATATTAGCGCTTTTTTAAAAGATCCTCAATCAAAAAACAAGAATATTCGCAAAGAGTATGTCAGCAAATTAAAATATGCAATTCATGATTTTGCTCGAAGGCAATTGGTTTGGTTTCGAAAAAATAGGGCAATACAGTGGATCAAACCAACAGATATCAAACTTGCTTCACGACTTGTGAGAGATTTTCTTCTCTAAAATTTCACGGACGATCTCAGGCTGTCCTTTGCCATGCATTTCTTTCATAACCTGACCAACCAAAAACATAACCGCATTTAATTTTCCCTTACGATAATTCTCACAGGCTTCCGGATTTTTTTCTATGGCAGCGTCACATAATGTATCGAGAATATTCGTATCGTTTACTTGTTCAAGATTCCGCTCTTTCATGATTTGTACAGGATCTCCGCCTGTTTGTTCCATAATCCGCAGGAGCTCCTGCGCAATAGTGCTATTAATAGTGTTTTTTGCAATCAGAGCGATTAATTGTCCAAAATTTTCCGGTGTGATGCGAGAAGAATGTACTCCTGAAAATTTATTGATAAACCAAGACGCAAGGAGCCGATATGTTTTTGAGCTCAATTCTGAATCGGATGACGAGAGCGATCTCATCCATTCATCCAGCTCAGATGCGGCGTGTTCGAAAAATGTAGCGGAAATCCTATCTTCACATATGATCATGGCATCAGCAGTATTCAATGCATACTCTTGCATAAAACGAATACGCTTTTGTTGTGGCAACTCTGGCAATCGTGATCGTGCTTCGTCTATAGTGGCTTGGGAGGTGTGAGTGGGAGGGAGATCGGGTTCAGGAAAGTAGCGATAATCATGCGCTTCTTCTTTGAATCGTTGCAGTATAGTAACGCCTTTTGCATCGTTCCACCCAACAGTTATTTTATATTTTCTTTTTTTTATATCACCACCGGCCATCCATTCCTCGTAAAGCCGATTGCTTTCATATTCGAGGGCACGTTCTACCGAGCGAAACGAATTAAGGTTTTTGATTTCTGAAATTGGAGTCTGGACAGGCGTACCATGGTCATCAAATTCGAGTGATATATTGGCATCACATCGAAGATGACCTTTTTCCATATCAGCCCAAGATACATCCAGATGACGCACGAGTGCTCGAAGTTCATGAAGGAAAATACCTGCTTCTACTGGTGAACATAAATCAGGTTCTGTAACGATCTCCATAAGTGGTGTCGATGACCTATTGAAATCTACGAGACTGATATCTTTCTCATTCGAGTGAATAAGCTTAGCAGCGTCTTCCTCAAGATGGAGTCTGCGAAGACGAATACGGGCTTGAGTCCGAGAATTTTTTTCTGAATTTTTTGGGATTATAATATCAACATACCCACCTACTCCTATTGGCTGATCGAATTGTGATATTTGATATCCCTTTGGAAGATCCGGATAAAAATAATTTTTACGGTCAAATTTACTTACCAAGGGCACGTCGCAGTGCAGTGCAAGAGAGGTTCGTATGCCATATTCCACTGCGGCACTGTTGAGTACCGGTAGCGTACCAGGATGACCAACGCAGATCGGGCAAATTGTAGTGTTTGGTGGAGCATCTTGCCCTGAATTTGAACAGCGACAAAACATCTTGGACAATGTTTTGAGTTGTACGTGGATCTCAAGTCCAATTACCGTAGTGAATTCACCTGGCATACCAGTGGTGCCGTGAAGAGTTAGGTATTTTAGGGCTGTATGAGAATACCGGGGCCCATTGTTGATGAGAGTGAGATTGTACGGATATATGAGCCCTTTACTGTGGAAGGACGACCCTTTCGCAAAGTTTCCATGCAAGCAGTGTAATTTGCAAACAATTTTTCTTTTCCCAATGATTTCTTGCCAATCATGATATGGACATTGCCAGTAGCATCATTTTTAAAATCAAGACGTCCTTTCTTCACTTCTTCTATCGCTGAAAGCACATTAGTTGTGACAGTATTATTTTTTGGACTTGGCATCAATCCTCGGGGTCCCAGTATACGGGCAACAGATGCCAATGATTTCATCATATCTGGCGTTGCAATAGCGATATCAAAATCCGCTTTACCGGTTTGTTTGATCTCATCAATCAATTCTTGTCCCCCAACGATAGCAACTCCTGCGGCTACTGCTTCCTTTGCTTTATCTCCTTCCGCAAATACAGCGATTTTTTTTGTTTTGCCGCTTGCATGAGGCAGTACCACAGAACCTCTGACAACCTGATCTCCTTTGCGAGGATCAATGCCAGTACGTACATGTACTTCTATGGATGGATCAAATTTCTCGTAGGAATTTTCAAGGACTTGTTGCAATGCATCTTCCGGGGCATAGCGTTTATTTTTATCCAGCCCTACCTGCTTTGCTTGAAATGTTTTTGTCTTTTTTCGTTGCATATGTTTTTGTAATGTTATTGCTCAAGCTCTACACCCATTTGGCGAGCTGTGCCTTCGACTGTTCTCATCGCCGATTCTATAGAATCTGTATTCAGATCGGGAAGTTTTTTTTCTGCGATTGCACGGACCTGATCTTTTGTAATTTTTCCCACTTTTTCTGTAAGAGGTTTTGCTGATCCTTTTGCCAGTCCCAATGCCTTTTTTATCATTTCAGAAACAGGCGGTGTCTTTAATATAAAACTATAGGTTCTATCTTCAAATACCGTAATCTCGACCGGCGTTACTTCATCTCCTCGACCGGACGTTGCCGCATTAAACTTTTGGCAAAATTCACTGATGTTGAGTCCATGCTGTCCCAATGCAGGTCCGACTGGTGGAGCTGGGTTTGCTTTTCCAGCAGTTATTTGAAGCTTAATTACTGTTTTAATTTTTTTTGGTGCTGCCATATTAAGTAGTGTATAGGGGGATTAGGGTAGAGTGAGAGGCGCACTCTGTCATAAAATAGTATACTAGATTAAGCTTTCTTTACTTGCAAAAAGTCAAGTTCAACCGGCGTTTTACGATCAAATACGTTTAGGGATACTTTTACTTTTCCGCGAGCTTCATCTACTTCAATCACTTCACCTTCAAAGCTCTTGAATGGTCCGTCTGTTACGCTTACGTGGTCTGCTGGCGCTAGGTCTATTTTATACTTCGGTTCTTCGGCGCCAACACGTTTGAGGAGACTATCCATTTCTGTTTCAGAAACAGGTGTTGGTACGGTACCAGTGCCAATAAATCCAGTGACATTTGGTGTATTGCGGACAACATACCAGGAATCATCATCTACCAACATTTGTACTAATACGTAGCCGGGAAAGATTTTTTCCGTTACCACTTTGCGTTTTCCATTTTTAATTTTTATGCGTTTCTCAGTCGGAATAAGTACATTGAGGATTTTTCCTTCCATACCCATTGACTCTATGCGTTGTTTGAGATTCCGCACTACATTTTCCTCATATCCCGAATAGGTATGGATCGCATACCAGTGGCATCCTTGATCTATAGCTTGTTTAGGCATTGATATGAAATTCTTTTTAGAGTTTTACTTGGAGGAGCTTCTGTATTCCTACTGAAAAAACAATATCAAGCCCTGCAAGAAATGCTGCAACAGCAATACTCATCACAACTACAGCGATACTGTGCGTAATAGCCTGTTTTCTGGTGGGCCATACAACTCGCCTTAATTCATGCAAGGAGTCTTTGATATAGCTAACCAAACGTGTTATGAGTATTGATACATTCATGAAAATGAAGGCTTTTTTTGTAATTAAAAAAGGCTTTTACAGGCCTCATACATATATGATACCAAATAACATTAAACAGTCAAGGGTTTTGGGAGAGTTCCTTTTCTGCTTGGATTTTAGCACTTTTTTCATAATCCGCCAGAACTTTACGATTATGTGATAAACGTGCTTCAATCGCATTTTTAATGAGGGCTTGCATTTTCTCGTTTGCTTCTTTAATAAGAGCGGAGTAGGGTAAATCTTTTCCTACCCATTTGATGTGCAACGCTTTAAGAGGGCTACTTACCTCATTATTGGGTATTCGTTCTCCGAGACATCTCTGTAAATCTGACTCGGATTCTCTTGTCTGGTGCAATAACGTCTGGTATTCCTGATTAGGCAAAAGTAATTCATGCATTTTTTGATTAACTGGTCTATTTATTTCCTCAGTAATCATACTCTCGACATCCTGAACCTGCCCACTATGCTGGGCAATGAGAGTTCGAAACTGATCAACCGCTCCCAATAAGGCTTTTCTTTTTGCGGGTTGACTCGAAAGCGTACGCATCAAAGTTGCCTCGCCAATTGAATTGCGAACAAGGGCGATGAGAGTCACTGCGAGCTTTTGAAAAAAACTTATTTTTGGATACTCGAGTTCTACTGCTGCAGTAAACGTAACGAGTTGGATCTCGATTTGAGCAACTCGAGTTTTGATGTTTGAGACCAATTCTTGAAACGTTGCGGGATCTTGGTGATACAATTCAAATGTGACGCGAGGTACAAATTCTGCAAGCTCAAGTACGATTGATTGAATAGATTCCAATTTATCCTCAGCCATTCTAGGTAATTCAAGTCGATCAACGAGCATCCGTGCCCTCAGGAGTGTAACCTCATTTTGTAACGCAGTAATCGCTCCTGCCTGCGCAGCCTCTGGAGTAGGTGTACGTCCTCTGGATTGCTCACCTTGTGGAGCATCAGGCTCATCTTGCTGAGACTGCTGTTGTGGCCCTAAATTACGTTGACGTTCTTCTGGCATATCAAAATTATTACTTTAGTCTTTTTTTATTTAGCGTTATGAATGCGCTAAGCAAAGCTATTGTCTTTTCAAGATTTTTTCTCAATTGATCAATGTCAGATTTAGTGATCAAATCGCTTTGTGCCTTTTTTATTTTATTCGTTGCGGTTGGCATACTATCTAAAATTAAATATCAATGTTTTTTGCTGATTTTGCATGGACTTGGATGAAACGCTTGCGGGGCTCCACTTCAGAACCCATCAGAGTGACAAATACTTCATCTGCGCGCGTTGCATCTTCTATTGTTACTTGTTTCATTATGCGAGTGGAGGGATCCATGGTGGTTTCCCAGAGCTGTTCAGGATTCATTTCACCGAGACCTTTGAATCTCTGAATAGAATAACGAGGACCCTCAGAAACAGTTTCGGCTTCGGCTCCTGCTTCGATCGCGATCTGAGATGCAGAGATTTTTGCCGCCTTATCATTTGTAAGGCTCAATATATGACTTTCTTTTTGGGCATCTGAAAAAAGATAGCGCGACTCTCTGCCCGACTGGATTTTATAGAGCGGCGGTTGGGCAATATAGATATGGCCGCCAGTGATCAACTGAATAAAATAACGATAAAAAAGTGTGAGAAGAAGTGTCCTGATGTGAGAGCCGTCCGTATCAGCATCAGTCATAATAACGATCTTATGATACCGCAGTTTTTCAATTTCAAATTGTTCTCCAATGTTTGTCCCAAGAGCAATGATCAAAGACTTAATTTCT
>OBEQ012905833.1_pt1 | contig 11181 bp, 11 predicted proteins | sample 1670901 | NCBI WGS metagenome assembly OBEQ01 (sample SAMEA104232315, study PRJEB22302) | groundwater metagenome | biome: forest; feature: aquifer; material: groundwater | place: USA | collected 2011-08-07 | depth 5.4 m | reverse complement strand
TTTGATCCAACAAGGATTTATCATCCGCACCCCTAGTGGTCGCAAGGCGACCAAACATGCATACACACATTTTGGCTTAAAAACCCCGGAAAAATCGCTAACAACTTCGACCATTAATTTGTTTGAAGAAATGGAATAAGATAAACTGGTGTATGCAACAAAGATTGCGACACCATTCGCGGACGAACTTTGGAGATTCTATATGCAGTATGATGCGTCATTACTTAATTATTTTTTACAAGCAGGCCTCGTTGTTAAATGCGTCATGCTTTTACTCATTAGCGCTTCAATTTTTTCTTGGGCATATATTTTTCAACGTAGTTTTTATCTTGGCGATTTAATTAAATCCATCGGTAAATTTGAAACCACATTTTGGTCCGGTGAAGATTTAGCAAAATTATATGCCGAAGGTATAAAACGCAAAGGTTCTTTGCAAGGTGTGGAAGCCATTTTTAATGCTGGCTTTAAAGAGTTTATGCGGTTTCGCAAACAAGCAGGCGCACTCGATGTAATTATTGATAATACCAAGCGCGCAATGCGTATCGCGCAAATGCGTGAGCAAGATAAGCTCGAGCAACGTTTGCCTTTTCTTGCAATTGTTGGTTCTACCAGTCCTTATGTTGGTTTGTTTGGTACAGTATGGGGCATCATGCAAGCATTCCAATCACTCGCCAATGTGCAACAAGCAACCATTTCCATGGTAGCGCCCGGCATTGCTGAAGCATTAATTGCAACTGCACTCGGTTTATTTGCCGCCATTCCAGCGGTCATTGCTTATAATCGATTTATTACGCAGGTCAATCGTTTATTAAATCGATACGATGCATTTCAAGAAGAATTAACCAATATTTTAATTCGTCAATCACAACCCGATGCTGCTTGGCAACGTGAATCTACGGAGCTGCCACGATGAGCCATATGCATCAACCCGGTTCTCGGCGTCCAATGTCAGATATTAACGTCGTCCCATTTATTGATGTTATGTTAGTGCTTTTGGTCATTTTTATGATTACGACCCCTTTACTAACGCAGGGGGTGAAAGTTAATTTGCCGCAAACCAAGGCAAGCGCGATGAATGATCAACAAAAAGAACCATTAATTGTGACGGTAGATGAAACAGGTCATTTTTATTTGAATTTAGCAGATAAACCACATCAACCGATTACGGCTCGCACGCTAACTTATTTAGTGACACAACAATTAGCTAATCAATCTAAAGATAATCAACGCCCAGTTTTAGTGCGTGGTGATAAAAATGTAAATTATGGTAAGGTGATGGAAGCGATGGTATTGCTACAACAAGCAGGAGCAAAAAGTGTCGGCTTGATTACTCAACCACCCCCTGCAAATCAGGTTGTTAGCTGATGTGTTATGGTCGATAAAACTCAAAAATATATTATCATTTCTGTTTGTTTGCATATCGCTGTTTTATTCATTTTTATTTTTAATTTAAGTATGATTTCGCGTACTCCTGTGCTGGTTAATACGAATAAACAAGAGGTGATTAGTGCAGTTGTTCTAGGGGACTTGCCGCAAAGTAAAATTTTACCTAAAGAAACGATTGCTGAATCGCAACCCCAAGTAAAAGCACCACTACTGCCACCCAAAGCGCCACCTAAAAAAGTGGAAACGTTACCCGTTAAGAAAGATGAAATTGCGTTAAAAGTAGTCGATAAGAAACATGAATTGTTAGCGGATGATTTATTAGCCGATATTGAAAAACAAACTCAAAAACAAAAAAAATTAGCGAAGAAAATTAAACAACAACAATTACAGGCAAAATTTGAAAAAATGTTGCGCCAACAAGCAGAAAAATCTTTGCGCCAAGAATTATTAAATGATGAAATTAAATTAAAAGGTATGCAATCGCGTCAATCACAAGGTGAAATCAATCAATATAAAGCACTTGTTTTACAAGCCATCAGTGAACAATGGATTGTTCCGACCCAGTCGAATAAAAAGTTATATTGTGAATTGTTGATTCGTCTCTCAGCAGGCGGTTTAGTGTTGGATGTGCAAGTGACTAAAAGTAGTGGTGATCTTGCGCTAGATAATTCCGCTCGAGCAGCGGTTTTAAAAGCATCACCATTACCTGTGCCAAATAAACCCGAAGAATTTGCAGCATTTCGTCAATTTATTTTAAAAGTAAAACCCGAAAATATTATTGCTAGTAGCAACACAATGCTTTGAAAAGGACTTGAATATGCAATTAATTTTGGTGTTAACTAATATTAGTTTGCTCGTGCTTATTTTTTTTACTTATCGTAAATTTCTTAGCAAACGCAAAGAAATTAAAAAAATACATGCCGCACAAACTTTACTACAAAATGAAATTAACCAATTAAAAAATCAATCACAACAAACCTTAAAAGATCCGGTGACGCATTTACTGAGCTGGCAATTATTTGAAGATCGTTTAACCCAGAGTGTTCGCGAAAGTGCGCGTTATCAATCACCTTTTAGTGTTTTATATGTGGATGTCGATAATTTTAAAGTTATTAATAATGCATTAGGTTATGCGGTTGGCGATGCAGTTTTAAAAGAAGTTGCTGCTCGGCTACAAAAATGTATTCGTCAAGTGGATAGTTTAAGTCGCTGTGTAAAAGATACTTTTGTTATTTTACTGGCACAATTAAATAAACCCGAAACATCAGTGATTATTGCGCAACGAATTTTGCAATCTTTCACCGAAGCTTTATATATTCAGCAACATGAATTATTCATCACCGTAAGTATTGGGATTGCTGTTTATCCGACGGATGGTGAAGATGCGATTACTTTACTAAGAAATGCCGAACAAGCTTTACATTTAGCAAAAGCTAAAGGTGAAAATCATTATTTTTTCTATGAAGAAAAAATGAATATGCGCAGCCAACGTGAATTAGCTTTGCATGCGCATATGCATCAAGACCATTTTTTTCAAGAATTAATTATTTATTATCAAGCGACCATGAATGTAGCAACGGAAAACATTTTTGCGATGGATGCTATCTTGCATTGGCAACATCGAGAATTGGGTTTGATTAGTTCTAATGAATTATTTGATTATGCTGCAAAACAACGCATGTTAAATTCTATTAGTGAATGGTTATTGCGCACCGCAGTAAAACAATTTCTACATTGGCGAACTTTGGGTTTTTCTCCAGAATATTTAGTCATTCCTATCACTATTCAGCAATTACAAAATACGCCTTTTATTTATTCGATCTCGAAAATTTTGCAAGAATTAAATTTCCCAGCAAAAAATTTATTGTTAAAGATCGATATGGGACCCATTCCAATTTCGAATGATATTTTAAGTAAATCATTTAATATGTTGACTTACATGGGTGTAAAAATGTTAATTGATAATTTTGGAGCAAATACATTTTCTTTAAGTCAATTAAAGATTTTTCCCATTCATTATTTAAAATTAAGCCCAACGTTTATTGATGATATTAGTACTAACGAGGCGAGTGTTAAAATGGTTAAGGCAATTATTTTATTAGCGCAATCGCTTGCTATGCAAATGATTGCTCAAGGGGTAGAATTACCCGCTCAGCTTACAATTTTACAATCTTTAGGTTGTAGTTTAATGCAGGGGAAATTATTTGGCGAACCCTTATTAGCAACTGAAGTCATTCTACAAATGACAGTGCAACCTTCTTGATGATAGGATATTTCGTGGTGATAAGTTTTAAGAGGAAGTGATATGCATAAAATCATAAAATTTTTTTTCATGTTATTTATTTTAGTTTTACCTTATTCAGCATTTGCTATCTTAAGTATGGAATTAACTCAAGGGGTGGCGGGCGCTATTCCTATTGCGATTGTCCCCTTTGCTCCGAGTGATTCACAAAATGTTGGTAATATTGTAGCGAACGATTTACAAAATAGTGGTCGTTTTAAAGTTTACGGCAAAAAATCATTAAATAATTTTCCCAGTATGCCACGTGATATAGCAACTGATTATTTTCGACGCTTAGGTACGGATAATGTTGTTGTTGGACAAGTGAGGCAAATCGGTGATCGTTATCAAGTTAATTTTCAATTAGTGGATATTTTGCGGAGTAATGACGCTAAAAATGTGGTGTTAAGTCGAACTTATACCGTTAGCGCTAATGAATTACGTTCAGTGGCACATCATATTAGTGATTTAATTTATCAACAATTAACCGGCGTGCGCGGTATTTTTTCAACAAAATTAGCTTATGTCGTACTGCAAAATGCTCCAGGTGGTCAACGTTATGTGTTAGAAGTTACCGATCAAGATGGTTACAATCCACGACCTTTACTCGATTCTCCCGAGCCGATTATGTCTCCAGCATGGTCACCGAATGGCAGACAAATTGCGTACGTTTCTTTTGAAGGCAAGCGCGCAAGCATTTACTTACAAGATGTAGCAACGGGTGGGCGGCATTTATTAAGTCGGTTTCCAGGAATTAATGGCGCACCGGCTTGGTCGCCTGATGGACAAAAATTAGCGTTGGTTTTATCTAAAAGCGGCTCGCCCAATATTTATATTATGGATATTGGCAATGGTCGTTTAACCCAATTAACTAAAGATTTTTATATTAATACGGAACCCACTTGGTCACCCAATGGCCGTACATTGCTATATACATCAAACCGCAGTGGCGGACCGCAAATTTATCAAATTAATTTAAATTCAGGCACAAGTTCACGTTTGACATTTGATGGCGATTATAATGCTCGGGCTTCTTATACCCGAGATGGTAATCATGTGGTGATGATTCATCGTGCTTCTGGAACGTATAATATTGCCATTTTAGACTTGGATTCCGGATCATTGCGTGTGTTAAATAAAGCAATCGGCGATAGTTCCTCGCCAAGTATTGCGCCAAATGGCAGTATGATTTTGTATGATACCGCCTATGCTGGTCGCAGTGTATTGGGCATGGTTTCAGCGGATGGCAATATCCAATTGCGTCTACCCGCCCGCAATGGTGCCGCACAAGATCCGGCATGGTCGCCATTTTTTTAAAAAACTACTTTTGTAAATCGCGCTTGACGATGACTAGCAACTTCGCGGTATACTTTCTGCCTTCACGTAAGAAAAGGGGGAGTTATGAAGTTAAAACGATGGATACAAATTATTGCTGTTAGTGCAAGCGTATGCGCTTTAGCAGCTTGTCATTCTAAACATAAAAATACTGATCAATCGGCTATCAATCAAGCTAATCAAGCTTATGCGACCGAAGCGCAAACCGCGGGTTTAGGCGATGATGCGCGTTACGGCGATCAAGCGGGTCCAAACATGGGCATTCGTACTTCAGCAAAGCATGTTTATTATTTTGATTTTGATAGCAATGTGGTGCATGCATCTGATAAGCCAGCTATTGGCGCTAATGCCGATTATTTAATGGCACATGAAAATGCTAAAGCTTTGTTAGAAGGTCATACTGATCCCCAAGGTAGCCGCGAATATAATATCGGTTTGGGTGAACGGCGTGCACAAGCTGTTGCCAATGTTATGAAAGAAAAAGGTGTTAATCCAAGCCAAATACGTATTGTAAGCTATGGTGCACAAAAACTTGCAGTTCCTGGTTATACGGAAGTGGATTATCAAAAGGATAGACGTGTAGTTCTTGTTTATTTACAACGGTAATTTATGCGCTTTTTATTAAATTTTATCGCTTTTGCTAGCTTGATGATAAGTACGGGTTTGCTTGCCCCGGTTTTTGCTGAATCTGCACCGGTTTACGATGCAGATTCTATGCAGCAATTCGAAAGTAGCAGTAGCGACCAAGAAGATGAATTACCACCACCACCCGCTCCAGGCCAAGAACGCGCTTATATACCTCCACAATCTGCAACTCCGCAACAAGGATTGCAGCCAGAAGTGATCAGTTCAAGTTCGGCCCTGGTTCCTCGTTTACCATCATCGCAATCATCGCAATCATCGCAATCATCGCAATCATTAAATCAACGAATAGCACACATGGAAGAGCAAATGGATAGTTTGCAATCGAATTCTTCCGCTGCGCGTATAGAAGCTTTACAAAAAGAAATGCAATCTTTGCGTGGCCAGGTGGAACAGTTAACGCATCAAATACAGCAAATACAAACCCAGCAAAAAAATAGTTACACAGATTTAGACAAGCGTTTACAGCAAGTCGGTACGCAAAATCGCTCAAGCAAAGTTGCCAATGCTGATACCGAAACAGTCACTGTAAGCGAAGATGTAGGAGCAGGTTCAAATTATAAACCTACGCGTAAAATCGTTACTTCTAAGTCTGAATCTACTGTTCCTAATCAGCCTAATGTGGCAGAAGAGCAACAAGTTTATCAAACGGCTTATAATCTCATTAAAGCTAAAAAATATGATGAAGCCATTACTTCATTACAAGCGATGTTGCAAAAATATCCTTCTGGCCAATTTGCTGCAAATGCTCATTATTGGTTAGGCGATTTGTATAATGTTACGGGTAAAAATGATCAAGCATTGGCGGAATTTAGCGTTGTTGCAAAAAATTATCCGGAAAGCCCGCGAGTTTCTGATGCGCAATTAAAAGTGGGTTTGATCTATGCTTCTCAATCCAAATGGCCTGATGCTAGGGCCGCGTTCAAAAAAGTCGTCAATCGTTATCCTGGTACTGCTTCCTCACGTCTTGCATCTGAGCAATTAAAACAAATCAAACAAGCTGGTCATTAAATGTTTTTATGCGGCACAAAAGCAAAGCTTTTGCTTGCACCAAGAGGGAAGCGTCGCGATACTCCCCTCTTGGATCACTCCATCGCGTGTGATCATTTAAAGTTTGATGTAAGATGAGATGCTAGATTTCGCATCTTTAGGTGTAATGGGTATATATGCCTCATAATAAAAATCAAAATAAAAATAAAAAACGGTGTTCGACTGCGAGCATTCGTCAGGGATTGAAGAAACCAGAAGTTACCTTCTCTTCTTTACCTCAAGAATTGATCTTGTATTGTTTGTCTTTTCTAGATCCTTTAGATGCGGCTCGATTAAGCATGGCTTCAAAATTTTTTGGGGGAATAGTCGGGTTGGATAAGTCATATTGGATGGGTAAAATAGGACAAAATTTTCCCAAAGAAACTCTTATCCCGCTTTATGGTTCACTTTATAAAAAACAGCAACGACAAATAGCTTTTGAAAAATTACCCAAACATCAACGAATAACTCAGACCATTTCTAATCTTCTCAGCGACCCATACGAGCTGGGTAAACGTATGCGCAGGGTGATAGAAGAAGAAAATTCTGGTAAAATCCCGAAGCTATTTTAAAAAACAATTACCGGCGAAATGAACAAACTCCGCTTAACCGAAATCTTTTTTTCTCTCCAGGGAGAAGCAAATACCGTGGGTATTCCTACGGTATTTGTCCGTCTTACAGGTTGCCCTTTGCGTTGCCAATATTGCGACACCGCTTATGCATTCCAAGGCGGGCGTGGGCATGCATTTGAAGCGATTTTGCAGCAAATTCGGCAATATAAGACTAACTATGTTACAGTGACAGGCGGTGAACCGCTGGCACAATAAGATTGCATCCCTTTCTTAAAATTACTTTGTGATAGCGATTATCAAGTGTCCTTGGAAACCAGCGGTGCTCTGGATATTAGCGCAGTTGATCAACGTGTAAGCAGAGTTATGGATATCAAAACCCCGGGTTCAGGCGAAGTCAGCAAAAATCTTTGGTCCAATGTCACTGTTTTATCGCCCCATGATCAAGTGAAATTTGTCATTTGTAATGAGCAAGATTATGACTGGGCCAAAGCAATTATTCAGCAATACGCGCTTAATAAACGGTGTTTGGTGCTGTTTTCGCCGAGCTATCAGCAAATCAGCCCGCAATGGTTAGCAGATAAAATTATTGTTGACCAATTACCTGTGCGTTTTCAGATTCAATTACATAAAATATTATGGGGCGATGTGTCCGGACGTTAGTAAGATATTGATATTTTTTCTAGATTCGGTAATATTAGCGGCTCTGTTAATCTCTTATGGGTCGTTAGCTCAGTCGGTAGAGCAGCAGGCTTTTAACCTGTTGGTCCTGCGTTCGAATCGCAGACGACCCATTGGATAAGCTTCTTTGCTATCCTAGTCTCATGCAAATAGTCCCATGCAAAAATTACCGCGCGATTTTTATAAAAAACAACAGGGAAAAATATGCCACGTAAACGCTTGCAATTTGATCCTTTATTCGGGCCTCATTTTTTTGTTTGTGAACAAGAAATGAGAGATTTAAGCGTGCGGGTTGAAGACTTTATTCTTCCTGATTCTGCCCTAACATTAGAGTTTTTTTTCTTAAGTGAAGAGGGTCAGCAATTTAAAGCCGGGGTTAATAATTTAATTGATTTATTAGCAGAATGGGCAAGAAGCTACGCTATTGATATTGCGCCATTACAAAGTTTCAGAGTCCATTACATTGATTATCATGGAACGAATATCGAAATAAATCATTTTTATATGCCGCTTTATCAAATTGGGATACCCGCTTTAATGGGTATTATTGATTTGATTACGCTCGATATTATTCCGCTTGATTGTCGTATGACCATCATAAAAAATTTAATTTTTGATTTAGATGATATTTGTGGGCCGGGCGTTTATGTTAATTTTAGAAATGCATATCTCGATTTGTCTAGTTATTTAAATTTAAATACTGCATTTACTGCTTATCGAAGGCGCATTGCGACTCAAGCGATATTGTTAGATAGTAAACGAATATTAAGTCAAAGCGAGAAAAAAATAATTACTGCAGAAGTGGAAATGCATTTTGTTAATGGTATTTTAAATGAATATGCTAAAGATTTAGCGATTGAAAAAGTTGAAGATTCGGCGATCGAAGAAACTTGTTTTAGTGCAAATTCGATCATTGTGTATGAAAAGCTTAGGCAACAATTCGCCAGCATTATTCAAAGAAAATTACTTGTCGAAAAATTACTAGCAGAATTTTTGCTAGAAGCAAAAAATTTTTTATCCATTTTTTTAAATGAAATTAATCAATCTCTGGACTTTTATAATGAAAGACGAATCGAATTTTTTGAAAAACTGAACAAACGTTTTGGTGTAGAAAAACAATCTTTTTATCTCGTCAGCGATTTAATAGAAACTCAAGATTTAAAGAATTATAGCCAAAATTGGAAAGCTGATTTTTATCTTGGCTTAAGTTTAATAGATCGCTTGGAGGTAGGCGAATATTTACAAATAAAAAAAATGCAACAACAATTTAACCTTGCGCCAGATGTAATTATTTATTGGATTCCAGATCGCAGTTTGAAGTTTGCATATGCTGAATATCATGGTCATGATCAAGTAACGTGTTATCCTTTTTTATCTTTTTTTGTGGACGTTTTTTCTGGAATGATCAAGACAAATAAAGATTCTTTACAACAATGGACGGATACTTGTCTAATTCAAACCATGCGTTTTGAAATTATTGATGCTATTGAGGGTTATCTTAAGTCGATTAGTTTTCAAAAAAGAGAAGATAAATCGTTTCAAGCAAAACAATTGATGGATAGCTTGTTAATACTTTTACCTATAACTGAAGAAAATCGTTGGCGAAATATTCTTAGAACGTTGCCCGCGGAAAATTGGATAATATTGCCAAAATTTTTTAAATTATCTTTCTTAACTGATCATGTTAAATATGATACCCAATTTCTTGGGCTTTTGCGTGAGCAATCAATGACAGACGTTCTTGATTGCTTTCAACGCTTAACAATTCGATTGATGAAAACCACCAATTTATTGAAATTTTTTTCCGATGAAAATCAATGCAAAATTTTACTTAAATTTTTAAAACAAAAAAATGCAGACGAATTGCCCGAAAAATTAACCGATCTCACTCCTTTATTCCTCGCTATTTGTATGAATCATCTCAAGGCATGTTATGAATTTATTCAAGAAGGTGTGGATACCTTTAAAGAAGTTGCGGGTAGAAGCACATTGGATTGGGCGATACTATTTAATCATGTAGAAATTAGTAAGGTTTTGCAAGCAGTGGAATTACAAAAAATGTTAGAAACACGTGAAACAATGTTACAGAATTTTACTTATTTAACTCATGTTGATGCGGTACGAAAAAAACTATTTTCACAATTACTTGTTTTTGCTGCTGAATATCCGTTTGCTTTATTTAAAAAGATGTTTGAGATCTTTCAACAGATTGACAATGTTGTTATGCGTTTATCCTATATTATCGAACATTTTCTGTCACGAAATAAACATCAACAAATGAATAATCAAATATTGGAAGCCGCTATGGAAAATGCGTACCGAGCTTTTTTGGATAATCCTCTTGATCATGATACGTTTGAAGTTTTAAAAAATCGGATTACTATTATTTTGGAATCAAAAGAAAAAACACTCACTTGTTCTTTTCCTTTTTTTTATTTAAAGCGCCAAAAGCAATTGATTATAGAATTAGAGAATTTTACAGCGCAATTTAACTTAAGAACTTAAGTTTTTAATGATAATATATTGCAGGTAAGGATAAGGGTCTGTCGAGTTGATTTTTTAAAAACTGCCCATATGTAATAATGAAACATGTGAGGTTATCATGCGAATGGATAAATTAACAAGCAAGTTCCAAACCGCACTCGCGGATGCTCAATCTAATGCTTTAGGTCGTGATCATGGTTTTATCGAACCATTACACGTTATGCAAGCCTTATTAAATGAAGAAAACGGTCATGTGCAATCTATCTTAGCAAAAGCTGGCGTCAATATTCCTGCTTTGCGTTCCGAATTGGATGCAGCAATTAAACGTTTACCCCGAGTTGAAGGTACAGGTGGTGAAATTCATATTTCAAATGAACTTAGTCGGATTTTAAATTTAACCGATAAGCTTGCACAAAAACGCAAAGATCAATTTATCTCTAGTGATTTATTTTTATTAGCTGCGGTTGAAGATAATGGTGTGCTGGGCGAATTACTACATAAATGTGGGGCAACGAAAGTAAAAATTGAAAAAGCAATTGAAGAAGATCGTGGGGGACAAAAAGTGGAAGATCCCAATGCCGAAGACCAACGCAATGCTTTAACTAAATATACGATTGATCTTACTGCTATGGCAGAAAAAGGTAAGCTTGATCCAGTCATTGGTCGTGATGCAGAAATACGTCGCACTATTCAAGTGTTGCAACGCCGTACCAAAAATAATCCAGTGTTAATCGGTGAACCCGGGGTCGGTAAAACGGCTATTGTTGAAGGTTT
>OBEQ012573294.1_pt1 | contig 11181 bp, 8 predicted proteins | sample 1670901 | NCBI WGS metagenome assembly OBEQ01 (sample SAMEA104232315, study PRJEB22302) | groundwater metagenome | biome: forest; feature: aquifer; material: groundwater | place: USA | collected 2011-08-07 | depth 5.4 m | reverse complement strand
GCAGGAAGGGGTCGACCAGGAGCGGGACGTCGCGGCGGCGCTCGCGCAGCGGCGGCAGCTGGAGCTCCACGACGTTGAGCCGGTAGTAGAGGTCGTCGCGGAACTTCCCTTCCTTGATCATCGCCTCGAGGTCGCGGTTGGTGGCGGCGAGGATCCGCACGTCGACCCGGATCGGCTCCTGGCCGCCCACGCGCTCGAACGAGCGCTCCTGCAGCGCGCGCAGGAGCTTGGTCTGCAGTTCCGGGGGCATGTCGCCCACCTCGTCGAGGAACAGGGTGCCGCCGTGGGCCAGCTCGAACTTGCCGAGCTTCCGCTCCTTGGCGTCGGTGAAGGCGCCGCGCTCGTGCCCGAACAGCTCGGACTCCAGCAGCGTCCCCGGGATCGCCGCGCAGGAGATGGCCACGAAGGGCCGGCCGGCCCGCCGGCTGTAGTGGTGGATGGCCCGCGCCACCAGCTCCTTGCCGGTCCCGCTCTCGCCCCGGAGGAGCACGGTGACGTCGCTGCCGGCGATCCGGCCGATCGTCTTGTAGATCTCCTGCATCCGCGGGTGGCGGCCGATGAGCGCGCCGAACTCCCACACCTCCTGCAGGCCGGTCTTGAGCTGGGCCACCTCCTGCGTGAGGCGCCGCGCGGTCAGCGCTCGCTCGGCGAGCAGCAGGACCTCGTCGATGTCGAAGGGCTTGGAGAGGTAGTCGTAGGCGCCGCGCTGCATGGCCTGGATGGCCGTCTCCATCGTGCCGTGCGCGGTCATGACGATCACCAGCGCGTCGGGCCGGCTCGCCCGGAGCCGCTGGAGGACGGTGAGGCCGTCGAGGCCCGGCATGCGCACGTCCAGGAACATCAGATCGTAGGGCTCGGCCTCGGCGCGGCGGAGCGCCGCCTCGCCGTCCTTGACGGCGGCGACCTCGTAGCCGGCCTCCCGCAGGCCCTTCTCGAGGACCCAGCGGACCCCGTCTTCGTCGTCGGCGATGATGATCTTCGGCGCCATCTAGCGCGCGATCGGGAGGAAGCAGGTCACCGTGGTGCCGCGCCCCTCGGCGCTGTCGATCCGGAGCGCGCCCTTGTGCTCCTCGACGATCCTGTGGCAGACCGCGAGCCCGAGGCCGAGGCCCCGATCCTTGGTGGTGAAGAACGGGTCGAAGACCTTGCCGCGCACGGCCTCGGGGATGCCGGCCCCCTCGTCCGTCACCTGGACCTCGACCATGCTGCGCTGGCCCGCCCCCATGTCCATCTTGGCGAAGAGCGGGTTCAGGCTGATCCGCGTGGTGAGCGTGAGCCGCCCGCCGTGCTTCATCGCCTCCAGGGCGTTGCGGACCAGGTTGTGGAAGACCTGGACGAGCCGGTCCTCGTCGCCCAGGATCGGCGGGAGCGAGGGATCGTAGCGGCGCCCGATCGTCACGCCCTGCGCCTCCGCGCCCTCGCTCGACAGCAGGGCCACCCGCTCGAGGAGCTGGTGCAGGTTGAGGGGCGCGGGGCGGAGCTGGACCGGGCGCGCGAGGTCGAGGAGCTGCTCGATGATCCGGTTGACGCGGTCCACTTCCTTGATCAGGACGTCCGTATACTCGCCGAAGCGCGGCTGGCCGGCCAGCTCGCGGGCGAGGAGCTGGACCGCGCCCCGGATGGCGCCGAGCGGGTTCCTGACCTCGTGGGCGAGCCCGAGGGCCATGCGGCCGGCCGCTGCCAGCGTCTCGCCCCGCCGCACCTCGGCCTCGAGCTCGCGGATGCGCGAGATGTCGCGGAGGACGGCCACGGCCGCTTCCACGGTGCCGCGGCGGTCGAAGAGCGGCGCGGTGACGATGCTCACGGGAACGGTGCGGCCGTCCGGCGTCTCCAGCGTGCTTTCCGCTTCCGACCGGCTCTCGCCCGTCCGCACGGTCTCGAGGAGGTGCCGGATCAGCGGCGAGTCCGGCGGCAGCAGCTCCTTGAGCGAGCGGTTCGCGGCCCGGCGGGCCGAGCGCCCGGTGAGGGCCTCGGCCGCCGCGTTCCAGAAGACCACCTTCAGCCCCTCGTCGACGGCGACGACGGCGTCGGGGAGCCCTTCGAGGACACTTTGAAAATTCACGCGGACTCCGATAATTCGGTAGGGGCGATTGTCCTTGCGCCCTCATCACCAGCGACGCCCGGCTTCGCCATTCTCGGAATCCTGGCTCGCCTCGATCCACTCGGGCCTCGCCTCGCGGCGGGCTGCCGCCGACGCCGCTCAGCTCGATCGTCGGGCTGCAGCTCGCACGGCAATCGCCGGGCTTGCCATAAGGAACGCTCGGCTTCGCCTCGCATCATCAGAGAGCCAGATCGGGGATGGCGTTCATGGTGAGGGCGGCGCGCTCGCCCGCCGCGAGGCGAGCCGTCCCCGCCGCCGCGATCATCGCCGCGTTGTCCGTGCAGAGGCGCATCGACGGTACGTGCACGGTGATCCCGCGCTCCGCCGCCTCGGCGGCGAGCGCGGCGCGCAGCGCGGTGTTGGCGGCGACGCCGCCGGTGAGGACCACGCGCTTCACCGTGAGCCGCGCCGCGGCCGTGACCGTCTGGCGCACGAGCATCTTCCCCACCGTGGCCTGGAACGACGCCGCGATGTCGGCCACGGCGGCGGCGGCGAGCGGGGCGTGGCGGCGGACGTGCAGCGAGACCGACGTCTTGATGCCGCTGAAGGAGAAATCGGCGCGCTGGTCGGTCATCTGGGCCAGCGGAAACGGCACGCCCGCGGGGTCGCCGCTCCGGGCCGTGCGCTCGATCGCGGGGCCGCCCGGGTAGCCGAGCCCGAGGAGCTTGGCCACCTTGTCGAAGGCCTCGCCCGCCGCGTCGTCGCGCGTCTGGCCCACCACCTCGTACCGGAGCGGCGCGGGCGCGTGGTAGAGGGCGGTGTGGCCGCCCGAGACGACGAGGGCGAGGAACGGGTACTCGGGCGCGGGCGGCTCGAGGAACGCCGCGAAGATGTGCCCCTCGAGATGGTTGACGCCGACGAGCGGCCGCGCCGTGACCCAGGCGAGGGCCTTGGCGAGCGAGCAGCCGACGAGCAGCGAGCCGACCAGCCCCGGCCCCTGCGTCACCGCGATCGCGTCGAGGTCGCCGAGCTTGACGCCGGCGTCGGCGAGCGCGCGCGCGACCACGGGGACGATCACCTCGACGTGCCGCCGCGAGGCCAACTCGGGCACGACGCCGCCGTAGGGCGCATGCACCGCGTCCTGGGACGCGACGACGCTCGACAGGATGCGGCGGCCGTCCGCCACCACGGCCGCAGCCGTCTCGTCGCAGGAACTCTCGATCCCGAGGACGTTCATCGTGCGAGCCTCGACACGGGAACCAGCCGGATCCCCCGCCCCTCCCACCTTGGAATGTACTCCTTCAGGAGCCGGATCGTCAGGGGGTGCCCGCCGACGACCACGACCGCTTCGCCGCGTCGATCGGCCACGCGCGCCGCCTCCTCGAGCGCCTCGCGCGCCGCCGCCTCCCCCCGCCCGGCGCCGACGCGCACCTGCCGGCGAGCCGAGCGGACGCCGAGCGCGCGGGCGACGTCGTCGGCCACGCTCAGGTTCGACGCCATGCCGTCGACGAAGACGAGCCCGCGGGCCCGCACGGGCTCGAGCAGCGCGCGCATGTGCTCGCGGTCCTCGGTGAAGCGCGAGCCCATGTGGCCGATCACGCCCATGGCGCCGGGCATCGTCGCCAGGTGGCGGGTCGTGGCCGCGATCACCTCGTCGCGGCTCATCGACAGCAGGACCGCGCCCGGCCCCGGATCCATCTCGGGGTAACGGTAAGGCTCCATCGGCACCTCCACCAGCACCTCGAGCCCGGCCCGGGTCGCGTCCCGCGCGATCCGCTCGGAGAGCGGCAGCTCGGGCAGCACCGCCAGCGCGAGGGGGCGGTCGAGGCTCGCCGCCTGGTCGTAGAGGTCCTGGCGCGCGCCGAACCCCTCGATCACCAGCGCCATGCGCGCGATCCCCGGCTCGGCGGGCGGGGGCGGGGCCGGTGACGGGCGCGCCGGGCGGGAGGCCGCCCGCTCGGGCCGGCCCCAGCTCAAACCGAAGAGCGAGGACTCACCCTGCCGCGTCTGCCAGGCATCGAGCCCGACGACGGCGACAAAAAGAAGGGCGATGAGCCCGAGGCAGACCGCCCACGCCCGGGCCGGCATCGCCCTTCTTCGTCGGCTACGACCGGACTACCGGACCTGCGCCTCTGAGCCTTGCGCCGGCCGGTGCTCCAGGATCCGCACCGCCTTCAGCAGATCCACCGCACGCTGGAGCTGCGGGTCCTTCTTGAGGTCCTCCATCGGGTTGACGGCCGGCGCGGGCGCCTTCTCCTTCTCGCCGTTGCCGCCCTCCTTCGCCGCCGCGGCCACGATCTTCGGCACCTCCACCAAAATGTCGGGCGTGATGCCCTTGCCGTGGATCGACCGGCCCTTCGGCGTGTAGTACTTCGCCGTCGTCAGCCGGAGCCCCGACCCGTCGGAGAGCGGGATGATGGTCTGGACCGAGCCCTTGCCGAAGCTCTGCGTGCCGAGCACGATGGCGCGCCCCCAGTCCTGGAGCGCGCCCGCTACGATCTCGGACGCCGACGCGCTGCCCTGGTTCACGAGCACCACCATCGGAATGTTCATGTAGGGGTGCTTGGCGTGCGCCGTGAAGCGCATGTTCTGGTTGCGGATGCGCCCCTCGGTGTAGACGACCAGCTTGCCGTCGTCGATGAACTTCTCGGTGACCTCGACCGCCGAGGTCAGGAGCCCGCCCGGGTTGTTGCGGAGGTCGAGCACCAGCGCCTTCATGCCGGCCTTCTCGCCCTTCTCGAGCGCGGCCTCGAGGTCGTTGGCGGTCTGCTCCTGGAACTGCCGGAGCTTGACGTACTCGATGCCGGGCTCGAGCTCCTGGGTGCGGACCGACTGGATGCGGATCTGCTCGCGCACGATCGTGAAGTCCTGCGGCTCCGTCCAGCCCTCGCGCGAGATCGTGACCGTGACCTTGGAGCCGGGCTTGCCCCGCATGCGCTTGACCGCGTCCGTGAGCTGCATGTCCTTGGTGATGATGCCGTCGATCTTGATGATGCGGTCAGCCGGATGCAGGCCGGCCTTGTACGCGGGCGTGCCCTCGATCGGGGACACCACGGTCAGGATGTCGTCGCGCAGGGTGATCTCGATGCCGAGCCCGCCGAAGCTGCCGGAGGTCTCGACCTGCATCTCCTTGTAGCTGTCCGGATCGAGGAACGAGCTGTGGGGATCGAGGCCGCGCAGCGTTCCCTTGATCGCGCTGTACACCAGCTCCTTCGGCGAGACCTCGTCCACGTACTGGTTCTGGACGATCGACATGACCTCGGTGAACAGCTTCAGCTGCTCGTACGTGGCCCCCGTGTCGGTGCCCTTGCTGGCGACCGTCCCGCCCATCGACAGAGTGATCACGAGCAGAAGTGCGCCGACCACGAACGCTTTCTTCATCAACACTGTCCTCCTCAAGTGATGCGTCCCGCTAGCCCCGCTGCCGGAGCCACTGCTCCGGATCCTGAGGCTTGCCCTGGTGCCGCACCTCGAAGTACAGGCGCGGCCCCGTGAGGGAGCCGGTGTCTCCCACCGTCCCGATCCGCTGCCCCTGGCGGACCTCGTCTCCCTCTTTCACCTCGATCTCGGCGACGTGAGCGTACAGCGTGTAGTACTCGTTCCCGTGATCCACGATGATCAGGTTGCCGTAGCCCTTGAACCACCCCGTGTATACCACACGGCCGGCGTAGACGGCCGTGATGTCCGTCCCCTCGCCCGCCTCGATGTCGATGCCGCTCCTGAACGTCCGCGTACCGAACCGCGGGTTGACCTGGGCGCCGAAGGAGGCGGCCAGCCGGCCTTCGGCCGGCCACGGCAACACCCCGCGCAGGGTGGCGAACCCGACGGCGCCGGGCGGCGCTCCGGGCCTGGGCGGCGTCGGCGTCCGGGCCGCCCGCCGCTGCTTCTCCTGAAGACTCTGGATGAGTGCCTCGAGACGTTTGGAGGCCTCCGTCAACTCGCCAACCATGCGCTCGTGATACGCGCGCTCGTCCCGCACCTTTGCAAGAAGACCGCGTCGCCGGGTGGCTTCACGGTCGATGTCCGCGCGCTCGCCCTCGGCCTCGGTGCGGAGCGCCTCGAGCTCGGCCTGGCGGGTCTCCTCGCGGGACTTCCGCTCGGCCAAACCGTCCATCGATACAAGATACTCTTGAATCAGCCGAGCGTCTACTGCCGCGAGCGTGGTGAGATGACGCAGCATGACGGCCCGGCGGACGGGGTCGTCCCCACCGAAAACGAGCGGCAGGACGCCCCCTTGCGCCTGGACCTTGTACAGGGCCCGGAGGCGGGCGGCCAGCGAGCTCTGCTGCACCGCCCGCCGGCCTTCCAGCCGCCGGATGTCGGTCCGGAGGCCGGCGACGTCGGCCTGAATGCGCGCGACCCTCCCCGTCAGCCTGGCCGCGTCGGCCTTCTTCCGGGCCAGCGTCTGGTCGATCTGCTCCAGCTCGGCGAGCAGCGACACCTCCTTCTTGCGCGCCTCCGCCGCCTTCTCCTTCTGCTCGCGGAGCTGCTTCTGCGTCTGCTGGAGCTTGCGCTGCTCGGAGAGCACATCCTCTTTCTTCTGCGCCCCCGCCAGCACGGGAATCAGCACCAGCGCCCAGATCACACCGAGGTTGAACCAGCGCCGAGACGAGTGGGACCGGCGAAGCTTCAGCAGATGCCCCCCTCTAGGCTGCATTATTCACGAACGGCCATGGCTCCGAGCATTCACGCTCTTCCCTTCGCGAGCAGGCCGCCGATGCCGCCGAGGAGCGCGCCGCTCACGAGGAGCGTCGCCACCGCCACCCCGGAGAGAAAGCTCGTGTGCGGCAGCCCGAGCGTGAGGGTCACCAGCGGCTCCATGCGCGGCGCGGCCAGGCGGTAGGCGACCACGAGCCCGACGAGCGCCAGCGCGGCGCCGAGCAGCCCCTGCCCCACGCCCTGGAGCAGGAGGGGGAGGCGGATCACCGCCTCCGGCGCTCCGACGAGGCGCATGATCTCCAGCTCCTCGCGGCGCGCGTAAAGCACGAGCGTCGTCGCGGTGGTCACGGTGAGGATCGCGGCGAGCGCGAGCAGGCCGCCGATGCCGAGCCCGATCACTTGCAGCAGGCGCTGGAGGCTGGCCAGTCGCTCGACGAACGACGTGTCGCCCTGCACCTCGTCCACCTCCGGCATCGACGCCAGCCGCTCGATCAGGGAGCGGGTCTCGGCCGGGCTCGAGGCGATCCCGTCGGGCGTCACCTCGAAGGAGGCGGGTAGCGGGTTCGGCAGCGTGTCGGCGACGGCCGCCTGCGCGCCCAGCTCCCGCTTGAGCCGGCGCAAGGCCTCGGACTTCGACACGTACTCGACGCCCGCCACGCCGCCAGCCGCGCGGATCCGTTCCCCGAGCGCCGCCGCCTGGGGGGCGGACGGCTCGTCCTTCAGGTAGACGATGATCCGGAGCTGCTCGCGCCAGTGCCCCACCGCGCGACCCAGGTTCGTGGAGAGGATCCAGAAGGCCCCGAGCGTGAGCAGCGAGAGCGTGATCAGCAGGACCGCGCTGACGGCGATCCAGCCGGCGCGCACCAGATCCCGCAGGGCTTCGCCGGCCAGGAAGCCGAACACCTAGGCCGCGTCCTTGACCAGCCGCCCGCCGTGGAAGGAGAGCGTGCGGCGCCCGAGGCGCTCGGCGAGCGCGGTCTGATGGGTGGCGAGGAGCACGGTCGTCCCGCGGCTCCAGATGTCCTTGAGCAGGTCGAAGATCTCGCCGGCGATCGCCTCGTCCAGGTTGCCCGTCGGCTCGTCGGCCAGCAGCAGCATCGGCTCCTTGACGATCGCGCGCGCGAGCGACGCGCGCTGGGCCTCGCCCTGCGAGAGCTGGGCCGGGTAGGCCTGCGCGCGCGCCGACAGCCCCACCGCCTTCAACGCCGCGAACGCGCGCGGCGTGATCTCGCGGCGGGGGGTGCCGAGCACGCGCAGCACGAAGGCGATGTTCTCGTAGACGGTGCGGCCGGGCAGCAGCTTGGCGTCCTGGAAGACGATGCCCATCACGCGGCGCAGCCCCGGGACCTGCGCGCGGGGGAGCGCGGTCACGTCGTAGTCGGCGACGGCGATGCGCCCGACGGTGGGCAGCTCGTCCCGGTAGAGGAGGCGGAGGAGCGTGGTCTTGCCGGCCCCGCTCGGCCCGCAGATGACCGCGAACTCGCCCTTCTCGATCTGGAAGCTCACGTCGGCCAGCGCCGGCACCTTCACCGGTCCGACGCCGAAGACCTTCGATACGCGGCGAAGCTCGATCATGAGCCGCTGGGAAGGATTATAACTGCGCCAACTTCTCCTGCAGGAGCGAATTGACCACGCCGGGGTTGGCCTTGCCCTGCGTGGCCTTCATGACCTTGCCCACGAGGGCGCCGGCCGCGGCTTTCTTGCCGCGCTTCCAGTCCTCCACGGCCCGGGGGTTGGCGGCGAGGACCTGGTCCACGACGGCGGCGAGGGCGGCGGTGTCGGCCACCTGCGTGAGGCCTTCGCGCTCCACGATCGTGGCCGCGTCCTCGCCCGACCGGAACATCTTCTCGAAGACGTCCTTGGCGATCTTCCCGCTGATGGTGCCATCCTCGATCAGCCGGAGGAGCCCGGCGAGGTGCGCGGGCGGGATGGGCGAGGCAGCGAGGGCCCGCTCGTCGTCGGCGGGGATCTCGCGGAGCAGCTCGGACATGATCCAGTTCGAGACGTGCTTCCATCGACCGCGTCCGGCGAACACATCCATCGCTTCTCTAGCGTCTTCTCGTTCCTTTTCCGACGCCGGGGCCAGGCCGCCGACCGTCTTCTCCAGTTCGCGGACCGCCTCCTCATAGTATTCGGCGAGCGCACGGCTCTGCGTCAGCAGCTCGGCGTCGTAGGCGGGCAGCGCGTATTGCCGCGCGAAGCGCTGGCGCCGCTCGCCGGGCAGCTCCGGCAGCCCGGCCTGGATCTCCTCCACCCACGCGGGATCGAGCCGGAGCGGCACCAGGTCAGGCTCGGGGAAGTAGCGGTAGTCGTGCGCGTACTCCTTCGAGCGCATGGCGCGGGTGTAGGCCCGGTCGGCGTCCCAGAGCCGCGTCTCCTGGACGATCCGCTCGCCGCGGTCGAGGGCCTCGGCCTGGCGCCGCACCTCGAACTCGAGGGCCCGCTGCACGTTGCGGAAGGAGTTCAAGTTCTTGATCTCGACCTTGGTGCCGAGTTCAGGCGACCCCTTCTTCCGCAACGATACGTTGGCGTCGCAGCGGAGGCTCCCCTCCTCCATGTTCCCGTCGCAGACGCCGAGGTAGAGCAGGACCGCGCGGAAGGCCCGGAGGTAGGCGGCGGCCTCCTCGGGCGAGCGGATGTCGGGCCGCGAGACCGTCTCCATGAGCGGCACGCCCGAGCGGTTGAAGTCCACCAGGCTCGAGGTGGCCCGCTCGAGCGAGCCCTCGTGGATCAGCTTGCCCACGTCCTCCTCGAGGTGCAGGCGCTGGATGCCGATGCGCCGCGTCTCACCGTCCACCTGGACCTCGAGCCAGCCGTGCTCGGCGAGCGGCTCCTCGTACTGGCTGATCTGGTAGTTCTTGGGCATGTCTGGGTAGTAGTAGTGCTTCCGCGCGAACCGGCAGTGCTCGTTGACGCGGCAGTGGAAGGCCAGCGCGGTGCGCACGCCGAACTCGATCGCGCGGCGGTTGATCACCGGGAGCGTGCCCGGCATGCCCTGGCAGATCGGGCAGGTCTGGCTGTTCGGCGGGGCACCGAAGGTCGTCGGGCACCCGCAGAACATCTTCGAGCGGGTGAGGAGCTGGGCGTGGACCTCGAGCCCGATGACGACCTCGTACTCCCGGGCACCCGCCTTCACGCGACCGTCCTCCTCTCGCGAGCGGATCACCGTTCGACCGCCAACTTCGCCGGCGCGATCTCCGGTGGAGGTTCGGAAGGGCGGCGGCGCCTGCGTCCGAGGAAGCGCACGAGACTACCCTCCTCCGGCGAAAGTCTCCGGCTGTCCGAGCGCCGGCTTTGCCGGCGCCATCCCAAGCCCCCCTCCGAGAGCAGGCCTCCGCGCGAGCCAGTCGGTGGCCTGCTCGTAGGCGTGGGCCGCGCGCAGCAGCGTGGCCTCGTCGAAGGCCTGGCCGATGAACTGGAGCCCGACCGGGAGCCCGGCCAGCGTGAAGCCGCAGCGGACGGAGAGGCCGGGCAGGCCCGCCAGGTTGACGGGGATCGTCAAGGCGTCGTTCAGGTACATCGCCAGCGGCTCTCCCTTCTCGCCGAGCTTGAACGACACGTTCGGCGTGGTCGGCGCGACGATCAGGTCCACCCGCCCGAAGGCCGCCTCGAAGTCGCGGCGGACGAGCGTCCGCACCTTCTGGGCCTTGCCGTAATACGCCTCGTAGTAGCCGGCCGAGAGCGCGTAGGTGCCGAGCATGACGCGCCGCTTGACCTCGGCGCCGAAGCCCTGCGCGCGGGTCCGCGAGTACATCTCGACCACGTCGCGGGCGCCGGCGACGCGCGCGCCGTACTTCACGCCGTCGTAGCGGGCGAGGTTCGAGGAGGCCTCGGCCGGCGCGATCACGTAGTAGGCGGCCAGCGCGAAGTCGGTCGTGGGCAGCGAGAGCGGCTCCACGGCGGCGCCGAGGCGCTCCAGGACGACGACCGCCGCGCGCACCGCGCGCTCGACCTCCGGGTCCATGCCCTCGACGAAGTACTCCTCCGGCACTCCGATCCGGAGGCCGGCGATCGGCTGGCGCAGGGCCGCCGCGTAGTCGGGCACGGGAACGGGCGCCGAGGTCGAGTCGAGCGGGTCGGGCCCGGCGATGACCTGGAGCATCAGCGCCATGTCCGTCACGTCCTTGGTGAACGGACCGATCTGGTCGAGGGACGAGGCGAAGGCGACCAGGCCGTAGCGCGACACGCGCCCGTAGGTCGGCTTCATCCCGACGGTGCCGGTGAACGCGGCCGGCTGCCGGATCGAGCCCCCGGTGTCGGTCCCGAGCGCGGCCGCGGCGAGATCGGCGCGCAGCACGAGGAGCCACGGCGTGCCCTGGGCCACGGCCACGGTGAGCTTCGCGCCCTTCCAGCCCGGGAAGGCCGTGAGCGTCGTGTGCACGCCCGTGACGACGAACTGCACGGCGCCGTCGCGGAGCGCCGCCACCGCGCCCAGGGCGGGCGTGAGCAGGTCGACGTGGGCGTCGAGGCCTTCCGCCGCG
>OBEQ010777601.1_pt1 | contig 11182 bp, 7 predicted proteins | sample 1670901 | NCBI WGS metagenome assembly OBEQ01 (sample SAMEA104232315, study PRJEB22302) | groundwater metagenome | biome: forest; feature: aquifer; material: groundwater | place: USA | collected 2011-08-07 | depth 5.4 m | reverse complement strand
GATGTCCCCTATGCCATCGCGCGAATTCGCCCCCTCGTGGATCGCCGACGCGGCCAACCGTGCGACTCACGCCAACCACCGGGACGATCCAGCAGTAGTGTTAGGCAACTGTGACGCGCTTCCAATTCTACTGCGAGACATCGGTGCAATGTCTCGCGATCCGGTGCGCGCCGAACCGCAAGCGGGACGAAAGCGGCGGGACCGCCGCCGTGTGTGGTTCAGCGGGCAACGGACGCCAGACCTCGTCCTTTGCTCGCAGTCACACAAATGGCGCCGGTCCCGCCGGTTTCCTCGCGTTGCCACGGCTTCCCTTCGAGCGAGCGGCGAGACCGTCACCGACTTCCCGCAGCAGTGCTAACCAAATATTGCAGGAGCAACAATGAGCGGCGAGACGGTCGCCCAACCGCCAGAATAATGTTACGAGATCGCCATGCTCGAAGGCACGATGATGGACTATCCGCTCACGCTCACGCAAATGCTGGAGCGTGCAAAGACGTTCTTTTCAAAGCGTGAGGTCGTGAGCCGAATGCCCGATCGATCGCTCCACCGCTACACGTACAAGGATATGTACGCACGCGCGGGCCAGCTTGCGAACGCGCTCAAGCGACTCGGCATCGGGCCCAGCGATCGCGTCGCGACGTTGTGTTGGAACCACTACCGACACCTCGAGCTCTACACGGCCGTACCGGCCATGGGCGCGGTCCTGCACACGCTGAACTTGCGGTTGCATCCGAACGAGCTTCGGTACATCGCGTCGCACGCCGAAGACAAAGTCGTCGTCGTCGACAAGTCGCTCCTGCCTTTGCTCGAGAAGTTCGTCAAAGAAGTGCCGAGCGTGAAGCATGTCATCGTGATCGGCGAGGGCGGCGAGCCCGTGAGCGGCACTCTCGATTACGAGAAGACCCTCGCGGCGGAGTCCGAGGCGTTCGCCTGGCCCGTGCTCGACGAAAAATCCGCTGCGCTCATCTGCTACACGTCCGGAACCACCGGCAACCCAAAGGGCGTCGTCTACAGCCACCGGTCGATGGTGCTGCACTCGCTCACCGAATGCATGTCCGACACTCTGGGCATCGGCGAGCGAGACGTCATTCTGCCGGTCGTGCCCATGTTCCACGCCAACGCGTGGGGCATCCCGTTCAGCGCCTTGCTCACCGGCGCAAGTCTCGTTTTCCCGGGACCGCACATGGACGCAGACTCGATTTTGGACCTCTTGGCCAACGAGAAGGTGACGCTCGCGGCCGGAGTGCCGACCATCTGGCTCGGCATCCTCTCGCGCCTCGACGAAGCGACGAAGAAGCCCGATTTGTCACGCGTGCGCAGCATGATCATCGGCGGCTCGGCGGCTCCGCCGGCGATGATCGACGGCTTCGACAAGCGCCACGGCCTCGAGGTGGTGCACGCCTGGGGAATGACGGAGACCAATCCGCTCGGCACGGTCGCAAAGCTGAGACGCGTGCACGACACGATGAGCAGCGAGGAGAAGCTCAGCGTGCGCTCGTCGCAGGGCTACGCGGTTCCCTTCGTGGAGCAGCGCCACACCACCGACACGGGAGAGATTGTTCCCTGGGACGGCAAGACGATGGGCGAGCTCGAAGTGCGCGGCCCGTGGGTCGTCAAAAGCTATTTCGGCGGCGAAGGGAAAGACCGCTTCACCAAGGACGGATGGTTCAAGACGGGCGACGTCGTCACCATCGACGCGAACGGATACGTCCGAATCTGCGACCGCTCCAAAGACGTGATCAAGTCCGGCGGAGAATGGATCAGCTCGGTCGAGCTCGAGAACGCGCTCATGAGTCATCCCGCGGTGCTCGAAGCCGCGGTCTTCGCAGGGCGCCACAAGAAATGGGACGAGCGGCCCATCGCGGCCATCGTCTTCAAGCAGGGCGCACGCGCAAGCGACGACGAGTTGCGCGCGCACCTCGCGGCGAAGTTCCCCAAGTTCTGGCTACCGGACGCCTACGTAGCGATGGATCAAATCCCGCGCACGTCGGTGGGGAAATTCCTCAAGACCAAGCTCCGCGAGCTCTACGGCGACAAGCTGCTGGAGAACTGAAACGCCCCGCCCCCCGCGCAGCTATCAACGCGCGAGCAGACGTAAGACCTCCGCCACGCTCCATGCCTGCGCGATGCATCCGCGAGGCGTGTAAGGGGGTTCTGCATCGAAGATCTCGCTGATGGATCCGAGGCATGCCTCGGCGAGATGCGGCGCGAACCCTTGGAGGAGAGCCTGAGCAGACTCCTCCGGGTGGACCTTCCGCCATGCATCGACGAAGGCGCCGATGAGCCACGCCCATACTGTTCCTTGATGGTATGCGGCATCACGCACGCGCAGGTTCCCGTCGTACCGTGGGGCAAAATCCGGGTGATCGGAAGCGAGAGAGCGAAGGCCGACCGGAGTCAAGAGCTTCGCCCGAACCACGTCGGCTACCGGTGCCCACCGCGCCGAATCGAGCACCGGATGGGGTAGCGAGATGGCGAAGATCTGGTTGGGGCGCAGCGCCGGATCGTCGCCGCCTGGACCATCCACGACATCGTAGAGGTGACCTCCCTCCTCGTACCAGAAACGAACATTGAACGCGTCGTGCACGCGTCTTGCGAGCTCACCGTACTTCGTCGCCGCGGCCCCTCCGCGCTCGGACGCCATCCAATGCTCCATCAGCCGGAGCGCGTTGTAAAAGAGCGCGTTGATCTCCACGGCCTTGCCCCGGCGCGGGGTGACGACCCAATCGCCGACTTTGGCGTCCATCCACGTGAGCTGGTAACCCTCTTCGCCTTGGCGGAGAAGGCCATCCTTTGGATCGACGCCGATCCCGAAGCGTGTACCTTGCACGTGATGCACGAGGATATTTTCGAGGATCGGGAGCAGGTGGCGCAGGGTCTCTCGCTCACCGGTCAACGTCGTGTAGCGATCGATGGCGTGAAAGAACCAAAGCGTCGCGTCCGCGGTGTGGTAGAGCCCCTCGCGATCACCTTCCGGGAACATGTTCGGAATGAGGCCATCTCGAACGTAGTGCGCGAACGTGCGCAGGATGGCCTCGGCATCGGGGCGACGGCCGGTGACCAAGGTGAGCCCTTCCAAGCTGATCATCGTGTCCCGACCCCAGTCGGTGAACCAGTGGTACCCCGCAATGGTGGTGCGGGCCTCGTGGCCTGAGGCGTAGGCGCGTGCCGTATCTGCCGGTCGAACGTTCGGCTTGATGAGAAACTGGTCGGCCGCGAGAACGAGCTCTCCACCCAAACCGTCACGCAATCCGGGCATGGCCTGCGCGAGAAGGCTCTCACGTCTCTCGCGCTCGGCCTCCCGTGCATCGCGGCACGACAGGGCCAAGATGCGCTCCCACGGCTCGGCGCTCGCCACGAGCGCAGCCTCTTCACCCGGAGCGAGCGTGACCTCGAAGTAGCCGGGACACCAGTGAGTTTCCTGCCATTCGTAGCCCCGCGCGCGCTCCGCCGCGAGCTCGACGGTGCGGGTCGTGCCTTCGTCGAGAACGAGGCGCACGCGAGCGCCTTCCACCAGCATACGAAGTTGCGGCAACGAATGGTTGCCGCCCAAGGAGCAGCGCGTGCCTTGGACGCGCACCTCGTGCGATTCACCCGCGTGATCATCCAAGTGCTGATCGTGACGACGGAAGTGGACCCACGGCCAGAGGAGCAGCCTGACCGGCGCGTCGGCGCGAACGACGCGCCAGCTCAAAAACGTGGTGTTTTGACGATGCGGCATGACGACGCGCCTCTCCAGGACGACGCCAGACGCTTCGCTCATCCATACCGGGAGCCCGTCTTCCAGGCGGACCTCGACCAGCGACTCGGGCGCCGCGGGATCGACATGCACGCCGCCGTGGAGCACCGCCTCACAGACGACGTCGTTGAGCAGCATGGCGCGTCCGTGCGCGTCGGGAAGTGCGGCCACGAGCGCACCGTGATAACGGCGCGTCGCGTCCGGACCGAGCGTGCCGCACGCGTATCCGCCAAGGCCGTTGGTGACGATCCACTCGCGCAACTCCAAGAGGTCCACGGGTTCCCCGCGCTGCCAACCAATGCGGACGAGCGCGGTCATCCCAGCACCACCGCAGCGTGCGCCGAAACATGCCAGCCGTCGCTTACCTCGACCGGCGCGACTCCCGCACCGCCATACCGAGGGTCGTCGCTCGACCACAAAATGCGCCACGACTCGAAGCCCGACCTCGGAGCGAGAAGCGGCTCGGGTAGATGCAAAAGATGCAGATCGTGGCCCAGATTGACGACGAGGAGCCGATGACCGCTCTCCGCGAAAAAGCGGATCACGAACGCTTCGGCGCCGATGACCGCGCCGTCGATCTTGTCGGCGCGCTGCTCGCGGAAGACCGGATCATTGCGCCGGAGTCGTAAGAGATCGGTGTGCAATGCACATATGCGCTCGTCGGCCCGAGACGCGTCGAGCTTGCAAGACTCGAACGTCGCACGGTCTTTCGGATCGGCCAGGAGACGCTGCGCTTCGGGGGAAGAGAGACTGGCAAACTGCGCCAAGAACTGGCCGCGCCCCCTCCTCACCGCGCGCGCGAGCTCGGGCTCGTGGTCTGCAAAGTACAAGAAAGGCGTTCTCGACCCGAGCTCCTGCCCCTGGAAAATCATAGGCGTTGCGGGGATGAGAAGCAGATAGGCCGTCATCGCCCGCAAGCGACCGGGCGACGTGCGGTCACTGAGGCGCGCGCCCGCTCTGCTGTTGGCGACTTGATCGTGGTTTTCGAGATACGCCACGAACGCATGGCCGGGTAGGTCGAGCGCCGGCGTGCCGCGACGTTTGCCTTGCCACGCATAGTGCTGGCCCTGAAAGAGGTGTCCCCATTTTGCCGCCGACACGAGCTCCTGCGGCGTTCCGAGATGATCCACGTAGTAGGCCTCGCGCTTGCCGGTCATTGCCACCGTGGCCGAGTGATGCACGTCGTCGTTCCAGAGCGCATCGATACCGTGGGCGCGCATGTCCTTCGCGTGCTGCGGCTCGTTTTCACCGACGAAATACACGCTCCGTCCACGCCCCGCTGCGCGCGCTCGCCGCGTCATTTCGCAGAGGATGTGCGGCGAGCTCGCATCGCAGATCGATTGTGTCGCGTCGAAGCGAAGCCCGTCGAAATGAAACTCATCGATCCAATAGGAAGCATTGGAAGCAAAGAACTCCCGCACACCGTGCGCCATCTCGCCGTCGAAGTTGATGGCTTCGCCCCATTCGTTTTCGTGAGCTTTGGTGAAGTACGCCTGCGCGAACCGCCCTAGGTAGTTGCCGTCGGGTCCGAGGTGGTTGTAGACCACGTCCAGAATCACGCCCAAGCCGTGCGCGTGCGCGGCGTCGACGAACACGCGCAGATCGTCGGGGCTGCCGTAAAGATGCGACGGCGCCCACAGATCTACGCCGTCGTAACCCCAGCCGAACGTGCCGGCGAACTCCGCCACAGGCATGAGCTCGATCGCGGTCACGCCCAGCGTGCGCAGGCGGGCAAGCTCGTGCGTCGCTGCGGCGTAGGTGCCTTCGCGCGTGAATGTACCGATGTGCAGCTCGTAGAGAACCTGCCCGTGAGGCTCGATGCCCTTCCACGCGGCGTCGGACCACGCGAAGGAGCGCGCGTCTACGACCATGGATGACCCGCGTGGTCCCTCAGGTTGAAAGCGAGACGCCGGATCGGGCAGCGCCTGGCCGCCGCCGAGCCGGTAACGGTAGAGGCTGCCAGCGCGTGCGCCACTCGCGAATGCCGAAAAGTACCCCTGCGCTTCTTCAGTGCACGGAATCTCTTCGCGAACGTCTTCGAGCACAACCGCCACGCGCGAGTGATCCGGCGCCCACACGCGAAACGAAACGCCGCCATGGGCAGGCTCGGCGCCCATCGCATAGAGACGGCCCATCGCGGAACGCATAGTGCGTGCATGGGCGATCGTAAAGGTCAGACCAGCAGCCGCCACCGCGGCAACGGGTGTGCGTCGAGTCTGAGGAGACTCCCCTCCTCGATCTCTTGCCACGGCTCGTCCGTCATTCTCTCGCTCGCCACGAACAGCGCGTGCCTTCGCTGCGACCACGGCGTCTGCACGATCGTGCCGTCCTCGCTCTCACGCCGCATGCGCACTTCGTCGTGCGGGCGCCGCTCGAGGAGAAACAGCGTGCGCCCGAAGCGGTGGGCGTACAAAACCGGGCCGTTCGAGAGAAGAAAATTGAACGCGCCGAACTCCGGACGGGCTCCGAGCTCGCGCACGACCTCGCTTATCGTGCGATCGCGCATGTCTTCTGCAACTTCATCCAGGCGAGAAAGGAGAAACGCGAAGAAGAGCTCGCTATCGGTCTGCCCCCGAATTTCGCGCGCGCGCGCTTCGCTGGTCCTCGCGCGGAGATAATCCATGTCCCTGATCGTGCCATTGTGCGCGAAGACCCAAGGACCGCGTTGGAACGGGTGGGTGTTCTCCAGCGACGTCGCGCCGACCGTCTTCTTGCGAATGTGCGCGACGAGGAGCTCGCCGCGACTCCCGACGGCGAGCTCGTGGAACTTGGCGTCGCGCTGGGCGCACTCGATGCCCTTGTGCAGCGTCCACTTCCGCTCATCGTGATCGTGGATGGCCAGACCCCATCCGTCACTGTGCTCCTGCGAGAGGTTGGCAATGCTGCGCGACGACTCGCGAAGGACGAGACGGAACTCGGTAGGCTCCGACGCGACGATCCCGAGAAGGCGGCACATGTGCTCGCTTTTTAATCTAGCGCGCGATCGCCCAAAAAGCCTCTAATCCTCGCCAGGCGCGCGGCACGAGCGTTCCAGAAGTACGCGAAGGTCAAACGGTAAAAGACAAAAAGACCGAGCGTGGCCGCCACCGGGAAGACGAGCGGATGAATCTCGGGGCGCGAGTCCAGCCGGAAGAGGATGTTCGCGGCGAGCCCGCCCACGAGGCCGTAAAGGAGCGCGATGAAGAAGATGCGCGCGTTCGTCATTCGCTGGCTCTTCCTCGGGCGAAGGAAGAGGAAAGGCCACCAGCTCAGTTTCGTGTCGCTCACGGAATTGAACAGCTCTTCGAGCATCTCTAGCATGGTGAGCCCGAGCGTAGCCGCCGGGCTAAGCCTTCGCGAGCGAGCTCATGGGACAATCACGAGCTTGCCTCCGTCCGGACCAGAAGCTCGTCCTTTCCGGGTGCGGGATCCGGCTCGGAAATCAGCGTCAAACGACCGTAGCCACCTGGGGCGTGGATAAGTACGCGACACATTCTCTACTATGAGCACGCCATGAAGGACTCCGACGCGCTTCTCGACGATTTTCTCGCCTACGTCGAGAAGAAGGGCCTCACGCTCTACGCAGCTCAAGAGGAAGCCATCCTCGAGATCTTCGCAGGCAAAAACGTCATCTTGAGCACTCCCACCGGCTCGGGAAAGTCGCTCGTTGCCGCTGCCATGCACTTCCATGCGCGCGCGCTCGGGAAAAAATCCTACTACACGTGTCCCATCAAGGCGCTGGTCAGCGAGAAGTTCTTTGCACTCTGCAATGATTTCGGACCCGACGACGTCGGCATGCTGACCGGCGACGCGGCCGTGAACCGCGACGCGCCGATCATCTGCTGCACCGCCGAAATCCTGGCCAACATGGCGCTCCGCGAAGGGCCCGACTGCGATGCCGACTACGTCATCATGGACGAGTTTCACTACTATGCCGACAAGGACCGCGGAGTCGCCTGGCAAGTGCCGCTGCTCGTCTTGAAGCACGCGCGCTTTCTTCTCATGAGCGCAACCCTCGGCGGCACCGACTTCTTCAAAGACGAGCTCACCAAGCTCACCGGCGTCGAGACCAGCGTAGTCACCTCCAACGAACGGCCGGTACCGCTCGAGTACGCGTACAAGGAAACGCCGCTCCACGAGACGGTGCTCGAGCTCGTTCGTCAGAATCGCCATCCGGTCTACGTGGTGTGCTTCACGCAGCGCGGCGCCGCCGAAGAAGCGCAGAACCTGATGAGCATCGACTTTTGCACCAAGGAGGAGAAGAAGGCCATCGCCGAAGAGCTCCAGGGCGTGCGCTTCGACAGCCCTTACGGAAAAGAAGTGCAGCGCTTTTTGCGCCACGGCATCGGCATTCATCACGCCGGGCTCTTGCCCAAGTATCGCTTGCGTGTCGAAAAGCTCGCCCAGACCGGCAAGCTGAAGATCATTTGCGGAACGGACACGCTCGGCGTCGGTGTGAACATTCCAATTCGCACGGTGCTCTTCACGAAAATGTGTAAGTTCGACGGTGACAAGACCGTGCTCCTCAGCGTCCGCGATTTTCGCCAGATCAGCGGGCGCGCGGGACGAAAAGGCTTCGATGATCGCGGCTTCGTCCTGGTGCAAGCGCCAGAGCACGTGATCGAAAATTTGCGCATGGAACAACGCGCGGCGGGTGACAAGGCCAAGATGCGCAAGATGGTCAAGAAGAAGCCGCCCGATCGCGGATATGTCCACTGGGATCGCGCGGCGTTCGACCGGCTCGTGGCCGGCACACCGGAACCGCTCACTTCGCGCTTCCGCGTCACGCACGGAATGATCCTGAACGTGCTCGCGCGGCCGGACGGGGGCTGCATGGCGCTCGCGCGACTCATTTCGCGTTCGCACGACCGCCGCGCCGAACAGCGCAGCCACGGCCGGACGGCGTTTCAGATGTTCACGTCGCTGGTAGGCGCCAGCATCGTCGAGATAAGCGAGCACCACCAGGTTCGCGTTCACGCGGACCTCCAGGAAGACTTCTCACTGCACCACGCTTTGTCGCTCTACCTGGTCGAATCGCTCGAAAAAATCGACCCCGACCTCGAGACGTACGCCCTCGAAGTGCTCACGCTGGTCGAGTCGATCTTGGAAAATCCCGAGCTCGTGCTCATGAGGCAAGTGGACAAGCTCAAGACCGAGAAAATGGCCGAGCTCAAGTCGGCCGGGGTCGAATACGAGGAGCGCATCACGGAGCTCGAGAAGATCGAGCACCCGAAGCCTAATCGCGAGTTCATCTACGACACGTTCAACGCGTTCGCCAAGAAGCATCCGTGGGTCGGCACGGAGAACATTCGCCCCAAAAGCGTCGCGCGCGACATGATCGAGCAGTACTTGTCCTTCCCCGAGTACGTGAAGGAGTACGGCCTCGAGCGCGGCGAGGGCATCCTTCTTCGGTACTTGTCCGACGTGTACAAGACCCTGGTCCAGACCGTCCCCGAGTGGGCCAAAAACGAAACCGTCAGCGACGTGGTCACCTACTTCGGGGCCATCGTGCGCCAAGTCGATTCGAGCCTCCTCGACGAGTGGGAGCGCATGAAGAACCCGGATGCGAAGCTCCTGCCGCCGCCGAAAGAGAAGGAGGAGCGCGCATTCGACGTTACGACGGACGAGCGAGCGTTCACGGTGCTCGTGCGAAATCTCGCGTTCTCGCTGCTGCGCGCGCTCGCAGCGAAAGACTACACGCGGGCCTCTGAGGCCATCTCCCCCGGAGGAGATTGGGCCATCGCGCGGCTCGATGAGGCCATGCGTCCGTTTTTCGAAGCGCGCGGCGCCATTCGGACGGATCCGGAGGCGCGCAATCCCGCGAACCTGCGCATCGTTCGAAAAGACGACGCGTGGGAAATTGTCCAGACGATCGTCGACACGGCGGACGAGAACGATTGGTACTTCGCCGGCACGATCGATCTGCCTCTTTCGCGTGACGCCGGAAAACCGGTCTTCGCGCTGCGGCATCTGGGCGCTTGAGCTCTGCCCGCGAAGCAGATACGAGAATGAGCGAGGAGGATCTCGCATGCGCCACCTTTCGTTCGTGGCTTTGGTGCTCGTCTTGGCCGTGTGTGCCATGGGCTGCAAGAAGAAGGTCGGAGACACGTGCAAGGCCGACCAGATGGCCTGCATGGACCGTCAAACGGCGCTGATCTGCGTCGGCGGTACCTTCGCGCCGATGCAATGCCGCGGCGCCGCCGGGTGTACTGGGGCGAGCGACGCTGTCTTGTGTGACAACAAGTTCGGCCAGGCGGGTGACGGCTGCAACAAGGAGACGAGCGATCTGGCGTGCGCCAGCGACAAAAGAGGGGAGCTCCGCTGCAAGGACAACAAGCTCACCCTCGCCTCGAGCTGCCGCGGACCGAAGGGCTGCTACTGGGAAAGCACGACGCTCCACTGCGACACCGACATCGCAGATCTCGGCGACCCGTGTGAAGACGAAAACGATCTTGCATGCTCGGTGGATGCGAAGTCGCTCCTCAAGTGCAAAAAAGAAAAGTACTCGGTCGAAAATACGTGCAAGGGGCCGAAGGGCTGCAAAGTCGACAACACGAAAACACCCCCGGCCGTGCACTGCGACGACGACATCGCGGACGTGGGCGACCCATGCGCCACCGAGGGAGATCTCGCGTGCGCGGCCGACAAGAAGCAACTCTTATCGTGCCACGCTGGCAAGTTCAAGCTCGACTCGCAATGCAAGAAAGGCTGCTCGTACACCGAGAAGGACGACAAGACGACCTTCGACTGCAAGCCCTGAGGAGAGTCAGGCCGGCAACGATTTGAGGCTCTCGAAGGTCCGCCGCAGCCCCTCTTCGGCGGGAACGAGTGGTTTCCAGCCGAGGCTCTTGAGCTTCGAGTTGTCGAAGCGGTTGCCCTTCCACGCCGTCGGAGTCTTGTAGGGGGTGAAAATCGCGGGGAGCTGCCCCTTGGAGTACGCGTGGTACTTGGCTACCGCGCCCGAAAGTGCGACGAGAGCGGAATACGGAATGCGAACCGATCGAATCGGCTTCACCTCCTTCTTGTACCGCGCGAGGTAGGCATCTGCGGTCACCACGTCGTCGTCGACGACATTGTACGCTTCGCCGACGGTCGCGTTCTTGCCGGCAACCGCAATCGCATCGGCGCAATTGTCGACGAAGGTGAGCGGAAGGGGATTGTTTCCTCCCAGGTGAAGGAACACGCCGAAGAGGTTGAGCCCGACACGCGCGGAAAACGCGGCCCCCGCCGGGCCGTAAACGACGCCGGGGCGGAGCACGACGAGCGGAACTCCGCGCGACTCGGCGTATTGCCACGCGAGCTTCTCTTGCTTCAACTTGCTCTGGGCATACGGGTCGCGAAGCTCGGGGTGCGGCTCGAGCGGAGTTCGCTCGTCGACCAGAGCGCCGCGAGGCATTTTGGCGACTCCGTATACCGCGAACGAGCTCACGAGGCCGCCCTTCGGTGACGGGGGTGGCGCGGCCG
>OBEQ011376220.1_pt1 | contig 11184 bp, 14 predicted proteins | sample 1670901 | NCBI WGS metagenome assembly OBEQ01 (sample SAMEA104232315, study PRJEB22302) | groundwater metagenome | biome: forest; feature: aquifer; material: groundwater | place: USA | collected 2011-08-07 | depth 5.4 m | reverse complement strand
TTCGTCGTGAGCATCGATTGTGGCTCGCGCGGGCTCGGCCATCAGATCGGCACCGAGTTTCTGAAGCGCATGGTGATGACCGCCGCCGGCCACGGGATCGAGCTGCCCGACCGCGAGCTGGCCTGCGCGCCCATCCATTCGGACGTGGGGCGGGCGTACCTGGGGGCCATGCGCGCGGCCATCAATTGCGCGCTGGCCAATCGCCAGATCATCACCCATCTGGTCCGGCAGGCGTTTGCCGAAGTGCTCCCGCAGGCTGAGATGCCGCTGCTGTACGACGTGTCGCACAATACCTGCAAGGTGGAGGAGCATTTCCTCGACGGCCGGCCGCGGCGTCTCTTTGTGCATCGCAAGGGCGCGACGCGCGCCTGGGGCCCAGGCCATCCGGGCGTTCCGGCGGTGTTCCGGACCGTCGGCCAGCCGGTGCTGATCGGTGGCACGATGGGCACGGCGTCATACATCCTGGCCGGCACCAGCGAAGGCATGGAGATCGCATTCGGCTCGGCCTGCCACGGCGCGGGGCGCGCCATGAGCCGCACGCAGGCCTCCAAGCAGTGGAAAGGCCGTGAGCTCGTCGATCAGCTGAAGAGCCAGGGTATCCTGATCCGCACGCCGTCGTACCGCGGCGTGGCCGAGGAGGCGCCGGGCGCATACAAGGATGTGAACGCGGTCGTGGACGCGGCGGACGAGGCGAAGCTCGCGCGCAAGGTGGCGAGGCTGGAGCCCTTGGTGTGCGTCAAAGGGTAAGGCGGGCTCCACTCAGCGTGGCACCACGCGACTGTCCGTCGGAAAATAATAGTAAAGTGAAAAGTTGGGATAGATCGCCGCAATGTCGTTCTGCCCAGCCACCGTGAATAAAATGCCAAAAGCCCCAATGAGCCGTTCGGTAAGATTTATCTCTACCGTCGGTTGGATTCCGACCAACCCAAAATTCTGCGGCTTGACATTGACCTCGTGTCCATCAAGTCGGAAGGGCAGCCCATGGAGGCCTAGAAGCTCAAGAGCGTAACCAAAGCCCCGTTTATCATCCAGGATGTGCTCGATGGCCAGGCGGTATTGGAAAATGTCGGAAAAGTATTGAGTTGTTCCATTCGAGGAACTGGGCGGGCCATATGAATAGAATATTCCGCCCGACAGGCGGAAAGGGCGGATGTTCTTTCGTGTCAACAGTGCTTCCGTGAACACGGGGGACCCGGCGCGTGTTGCCGGGAGACGACCCAGCGGGTTGAAGCTGCCAGGTATTTTAGGCGTCCCCGCCCAATCGCTGGTGGGCAAGGCTATGAAGAAGGTTTCGGTCAATGAGGGCTGCCACGTGTCGGGCTGCTGCACGAGAAGACGATATTTCACGAATGTGGTCGTATCGCCCAGCCCGCCTGCGCTCTGTGCAGGCTGGTTGTTGCCGGAGGACCAGAATGAGACTTCCGAGAAGTAGACCTCAAATTCAAAGCGATTGGTGATCCCATAGGAGAGCTCCAGTTGAGGATTCACAGCAGCGAGCGAACGGGGCAAAGAACGAGTGGTCACCGACCAGGTATTTCCGAACTGCCCGTACCCAATTTCGTTGTAAGAATAAAGACGCAGAAAAAATTGGCCTGAGGCCATCGTATCTGCAGAGCTGACTAGCTGGGGGCCTGCCGTCAGGGGGTTCCAGCTCTTACGGTACATCGCAATATCATCATCCATTGTGGCACAGGCGATGGAAGGCATGGAGAGAGTCAGAATTATGAGTAGGAGAATGGTTGCCTGAGAGAAAAGTACGAAAATATCTTTGTCGTGTACTGATGTGGAAGCCATGTGTACCTCCAGGGCGCAAGTAGCCTGTGGTTCCTGGGAATAGTTGTACTGCACAACCCGTATCCTTAGAGCAGGACAGCCCGGTTCTGCCTCAAGGAAAAAGGCTCGACTGCAAAATCAGGATTTAATGGAGAAGCTTACGAGAGAAAGGGTGGCGCTCTGGCCTGTAATGTTGAAACTGGGTGTGGCAGTACTGGAAGCAGAAGAGGAGCTGGTGCGTAGCGAGAGTGAATAGGCTTGGACGGAACAAGAAGTCCGGTCGTAGCGAGCGATGCTTCGCCGCTCGTTCCCAGCCAAGTACATACTTGGTGGTTCGGCTTGGCTGGTTGTCCCGGAGAGGGCACATCAGCTTGTAATGTCCAGATGTGCATCCAGACCGTAAGCGAGAAATACGTCGCGGTGACGGTCCAGGACAAGAGGTGTATTAGACAATTCCGTCGTGAGCGCATACCGGATTAAGGCTAAGACTGAGATAGAGCGTTTGTCAACTTTCTCTTCTGGTTATTGCGCCAGCCTCCGCTGAACGTTCTCCGCCGTCTGATCTGCCATCCCGCCGCCACGATTCTGTATAAGAAAAATATAGCTGTTACGGTTAGATTTTGGTATTAAAAATATATTATTGACTTATAAAACATATTTTTATTATCATAAAATCATCAAAAGTACTTTGGCCATTCTTCGAATCTTTTATGAAGAGGCGCGACAATATGAGAACAACATCACTCTCCAGTTTTCATCTCGCAGCCCTGTGGACTGTCCGCTCCATCCTTCTAGTAATTGGATTAACCTGGTCAGCGACGGAGGCGCTGTCCTATGAGAGAGATGAGGAGTTCTATAACTATTTTCGGAATTGGTTTGCCCGGGTTGCTAAGAGCCAAGAAGAGCAGCCGCATTGGATGACACCGATCGTAACCGTAACGCCACGCCTTGAACAAGAAGTGCGCTATGATCAACTCTGGCAAAAAAGGCTGAACGGCAACTACCTGAGAAACTATGGCGCATCAAAAGGACTAGAACTGATCCCCACAGAAAACACCGAGATCATTATTGGCATTCCGGCATACCAAGTACTCACGTCACCGAGAAATCCAAGAGAGGAGATAGGTTTGGCGGATGAGACCTTCCTGCTGAAGTACCGGTTTCTGGCCGCTAACGAGGAGCATGGCAACTATATCCTGACGGGTTTTCTTGGCATGAGCGTTCCGACCGGGGTCACTGCATTCACGACGAAACAGGTCGTTTACACCCCCACTATTGCCGCCGGCAAGGGTTGGGGAACGAGAAGGGAGGGCTTTGATATTCAAAGCACGGTGAGCGCGAGTATTCCCGATGGACACGAAAAGGCAATTGGCATACCGATCGTCTGGAATACGGCGTTTCAGCCATACGGTTTCAGGTACTTCTGGCCGGAGTTCGAATTCAACTATACCCATTGGGTAGATGGTCCGAATACAACGAAAGGCAAAAACCAAATCTTAGTGACACCTGGGCTGATCCTTGGCCGAGTCTCTTTATGGGAGAGGGTCAAAGGCGTCGTCGGTCTCGGCTATCAGACCCCTATAACCGGCTTTCGGATCCAGGACCATACATGGATATTGACTGTACGCTTCCCCTTTTGAAATGGGAGGAGACCGAGGAGGGCGTATGTGGACGCAGATCGTCGGCTTACTCGGCGCCATCGTGCTGTCGGTTCTCGGAGGAATCTTGGGTAGCCTTGTTCAGGCTGGGGAGGTCTCTATCGCCGCCGCGTCCGATCTGAATTTCGTGTTCAAGGAGCTCGTGGCGGATTTCGAGAAGAAAACGGGGAACACGGTGAAACTGTCCCTGGGCTCGTCGGGGAATTTCTTCGCCCAACTTTCCAACGGGGCGCCGTTCGACCTGTTTTTCTCGGCCGACATCGGCTACCCGAAGAGATTGGAAGAGGCCGGCCTGGCGGAGCCTGGGACTCTTTATATGTATGCTGTAGGTCGAATCGTAGTCTGGGTACCCAAGGGTTCGCCAATTGACGTGGGGACGTTGGGGATCAAGGCCTTGCAGCACCCTTCGGTCAAGAAAGTCGCCATTGCGAACCCCAAACATGCGCCCTATGGGCGGGCGGCCGTTGCGGCGATGGAACATTACAAGGTCTATGACGCGGTGAAAGACAAACTTGTGCTGGGCGAGAACATTTCGCAGACCTCGCAGTTCGTCCAGACAGGCGGTGCCGATATCGGCATCATCGCGCTGTCGCTGGCCGTCGCTCCGGCCATGAAAGAGACCGGAGCGTATTGGGAAGTTCCTGTCGATGCCTATCCTCGGCTCGAGCAGGGTGCCGTGGTCTTGAAGGCGGCGAAGGATCCGAAGACCGCGCGCGCGTTCCTGGACTTCGTCAGGAGTCCGGACAGCGTTGCCATGTTCAAACGATACGGCTTCTTAGTGCGGTGAAGAATCATGGCTGATACGATTCCGATAGTCGTCGGCTCTGATGTAATTGACTTGTCTCATCGGTCTTTCTAGTATGACGTGCTGTTGCACCCTGTGAGGGAAGGCATGCCGAAGAAGCGCCGGGCGGTTGCCGTGGAAGAACCCAAGGATGTCCTCACCGCACGGGAGGCCGCCAAGTACCTGCGTCTGGCCTTGCCGACCTTCTACCGCTACATATGGGAAGGGAAAATCCCCAGCTCGAAGATCGGCGGGCGGTACCGGTTCAAGAAGTCCCTGCTCGACCGGTGGCTCGGCAAGAAGGCCGAGGGTGAGGACGTCAGCGGGCGCAACAAGTTCGTCGGGAGGGTGTCGGCCATCAAGCGGGACGCGATCCTGGCACAGGTGAATCTGGACGTGGGCGAGCACAAGATCACAGCCGTGATCACCCGCGACGCCCTCGACGACTTGGGACTGAAAGTCGGGGACACCGCCGTAGCGCTCATGAAGGCCACGGAAGTGATGATCATCAAGGAACGCTGATCCGTGAACTGGACTGCGATTCTGTTGACGCTCAAGCTGGCCGCGTTGACCGCCGTGATTCTGCTGGCGGTCGGCATGCCGATCGCCTACTGGCTGACCTATTCCCGATGGCGCTGGAAATTTCTCGCGGAGTCTGTGGTGGCCCTGCCGCTGGTGCTGCCGCCGACGGTCCTGGGGTTCTACGTGCTGGTCGCGATCGGTCCGAAGAGCCCGATCGGGCACTGGTATCAGGCGATCGTGGGCCATCCCCTGGTGTTCACATTCGAGGGGCTCCTTCTCGCCTCGGTCCTTTACAGCCTGCCCTTTGCCGTGCAGCCCTTCACCGCAGCCTTCGGCGCTGTGGACCCCAAGTTGATCGAAGCCTCTTGGACGCTCGGTGTCTCCCGGCTCGCGACCTTCTTCCGGGTGACGCTCCCGCTGTCGGTTGCCGGCGTCGTGACAGGGGTGGTGCTCAGCTTCGCCCATACAATGGGTGAGTTCGGCGTGGTCCTGATGGTCGGCGGCAACATCCAGGGCGTGACCCGCACAGTGTCCATCGACATTTACGACGAAGTGCAGGCGCTGAACTATGCGGGGGCGGCGCAGACAGCGCTTGTGCTGCTGGTCTTCTCGTTCCTCATCCTCTCGGTCGTCTACGCGGTGAACCGGAGGCTGTGGGCCGTATGGCCGATGAAATGACGGCTGACTTCGAGAAGCGGTACAACGGGGGGCCGACGATTCGCGCGACGCTCCGTCTTCCGGTGGGACGACCGCACGTCCTGGTCCTGTTCGGACCGTCCGGTTCCGGCAAAACCACAATCTTGCGCTGCCTGGCCGGGCTGGAACGGCCGTCGCGCGGGCGGATCGCCTTCGCCGGCAAGACCTGGTTCGACGCGGAAGCCGGGGTCCAGACACCCCCCCAGGCGCGCGCCATAGGCTATCTCTTCCAGGACTACGCGCTCTTTCCCCACCTGACCGTCGCCGGCAATATCACCTTTGCGTTGCAGGAAGTCGGTGCGGAGGAGTGCGAGCGGCGCGCGCGGGAACTGCTCGACTTGCTGCATCTGCAGGGCTTGGAAGACCGCCGCCCGGCGCAGCTCTCCGGCGGGCAGCAGCAGCGCGTGGCGCTGGCGCGGGTGCTCGCCCGCCGCCCCCGGCTCTTGCTGCTCGACGAGCCGCTGTCCGCGCTCGATGCGCCGACTCGCGAGCAGGTGCGCGCCGAATTGCGCGGGTTGCTGCGTGGGCAGGGCATCCCGACCGTCTGCGTCACGCACGATTGGGTGGAGGCGCTGGCGCTCGCGGACGAGGTCGCGGTGCTGGGCGGCGGCCGCGTGCTCCAGGTCGGCCCGCCGGACGAAGTCTTCAGCCGTCCCGCCGACGCCGACGTAGCGGCCATCGTCGGCGTGGAGACGGTTCTGCCCGGGCGGGTCGCCGAGCGAAAAGACGACTTGGCGGCGCTCGATGTGGGCAAGGTGCGGCTTTGGGCCGTCGAGCCGAACAGGCTGGGCGAGGATTTCTTTCTCTGCATCCGGGCCGAGGACGTGACGCTCGAAATCGGGACTCGTCCGAGCAGCAGCGCTCGCAATCACCTGTCTGGTCGGGTCACAGAAGTCCGTCCGGCCGGCCCGGTTTCGCGCGTGGCCGTGGATTGCGGCTTCACCCTGACGGCCCTGGTCACCAGGCAGGCGGCGCAGGACCTCGCCCTCAAGCCCGGGACCCCCGTGACGGCCACGGTCAAGGCCTCGGCGGTCCACTTGATTCCACGATGAGGGCCACGCTGTGAATGATTCCACGATGAAAGACCGGTCCCTCATCGAGCGGTTCGAGCGGCTCATCACGGCCTTCGGCGTGCTGGCGGGGGCGAATTTCGTGTTTGCTGCGGGGTATTGGATTCTGAATCTTGGGCGCACGAATCCCGACGGAACCCCGATCGGGTATATCCAGTGCCTCTACATGACGGTGGTGACTACGTTCACGGTGGGGTACGGGGAAATCGTCCCGATTGTGACGCCGACGGATCGAATCTATACGATGCTGGTCATTGTCGTCGGCATCGGTATGATCGGCTACGCTCTGAGCCAGATGACCGCGTTTATCGTGGAAGGGGATCTCAGGAATATCCTGGGGAGGCGAAAGATGGAGAAGCGCATTGTGGTGTTGCACGATCATTTCCTCGTCTGCGGAAGCGGCGAGGTCGGCCATTACGTGATGGAGGAGCTCTTCGTCACCAAGCGCCCGTTTGTGGCTATTGATACGGATGAAGAGCACCTCAAGAAGGTGATAGGTGATCGGCCGGTCCTCTATATCGTGGGAGATGCGACGGACGAGGAGGTGCTTATTCACGCGGGCGTCAAAGTGGCGGCCGGCGTGATTTGCTCGCTTCAAAACGATCGGGATAACTTGGTTCTGGCCATGACGTGCCGGGCGATCAATCCGAAGCTGCGAATCGTAGCGAAAGCCCATGACATCAAGCTGCTCGAGCGGCTCAGGCATGCGGGCGCCGATGCGGTCGTCTCACCTCAGTTCATCGGGGGGCTGCGCCTGGTGAGCGAGATGGTGCGACCGACCGTCGTCACGTTCCTCGATCAGATGTTGAGGGAGAGCAATACGGCTGTGAGGGTGGAAGAGGTGCGGATCGCCGCCGAGAGCAGATTGGCGGGCAAGCGGTTGCGGGAAATTGATTGGAAGCAGCGGGGGGTGCTGGTGATGGCCATTCAACCGTCGGGCCGAGACACATTTGAGTACGTTCCCGATCCGGAGTCCCTGCTCGCACCGGACAGCACGGTGATCGTGCTGGGAGGGGCGGAGCATGTGGGGAAGTTACGCGCGGAGGCGAGTTCCCGTGCTTGAACGCACCGGACTAGCTGCCGTCTTAATAATATTGTAGGCGTCGCCAACCACAATCCTGAGGAGACGACATGGACATTCGCACCGAGAGCCGCAATTTTTCGATGTCTTCACGCTTGCAGGAAGAAATTGAAGCCCGTTTGCACGATCTCCAGGAAGGCCACGACGACATCATCCACGCGCGCATGACGCTGGAGAAAAGCAGCCATCATAAGAAAGGACCGAACATCGCTAGCGCGCGGCTGGTGTGCAACGTTCGCGGCGGGACGTTTACCGCGAGCAAGACAGAGAAGACCTTCGAGGAAGCCCTCCGCGCAACCTTTCATGCGATGGAGGAGGAACTCCAGTCGTTTCGGGAAAAGCGTGAGAAGCGGGCCCGGGTTGAGTCGGCCCGACGGAAACCAGCGAGAGTAAAGGGTACCTAAGGCATTTTCGGGCTATTAAGAAGAAGCTGAAGTAGATGGGTTTTCTTGTACGATTGATCGCGAACGCCCTGGCGATCCTGGCGGCCGCCTATATCGTGCCGGGGATCGGAGTGAGCGGAGGCCTTGCGCTGATTGCGGCGGCCCTGGTCCTGGGGCTCATTAACGCCGTCGTCCGGCCGGTCCTGCTGTTCCTGACCTTGCCGTTCACGCTGGTGACGCTCGGTCTCTTCATCTTTCTGCTCAACGCCTTCTGCCTGTGGCTGACATCCTTGCTGGTCAAGGGGTTCGACGTGCAAGGATTCTGGTCGGCGGTGCTCGGAGCCATGATCGTCAGCCTGGTGAGCTTGGTCGTGACGATTCTGCTCAGCGACCGGGGCAAAGTCGTCGTCCTCACCCGTCGGGAGCGCGATCCCGACGTCATCGACATTTCACCGAAACACTAGCCTAGCTCTTTTTCTCAGCCTTCTCCAACGGGCACCAGCGCCACGTCCACTTGCTCAGGACCGTCTTCACGCTGATCACCTGTTGGGAGGCGTCTTCGCCCGTGAGTTTATTCTTGAAGGTGAGGACGTATTCCACGCACAACAACTGGATCTTCTCGACTTTGTAGATCGAGACGGTCGTGCCGTCGGGATAGCCGATCGATTGAGACGGCGTGCCGAGATACCGTGTGACGGCATCCGGGTTGTCGTGATTCACGCCAGATCGAAGGTAGAAAGCGGGAGTGGCGTACAAGATCACGACGACCCCGACGACCACGAGAAGGATGATCAGCTTCATCGTCTCACTCGGCCTACCGTGAACACGATCCGTCACCGCCTTTCTGGTACAGAGTGCCCCCGAACCGCACGGCCGGGCCGTAGGCGCTGCGATCCTTGGGGTTCGTGGAGGTCACGTACTCCATCTGCTCCCGTGCCCCGTTGCCATACATCAGGGTGACCGTCCCTCTGTACTCGTCACCGTCTGCGCTCCACCGGCCGCCGCCGCGCCCCTGTCCCCCGTAGGTGCCTCCGGAACCCGAGCTCTGGGTTTCACGGTTGCTGCCGAACGTGCCGTCGGAGCAGAGAAAGAGCTTCGATTCTCTCGAATAGGATCCGCCATACGTGGACGATCCGCTGTAGGCCCAGTACTGCCCGGCCAGGAAGTCTTTGGCCGGAGGCGTCTTCGGTTGGGTGAAGGCGAGGCTTGCGGACATGGCGTCCACTTTCGATTTCAGTTGCGGGTACTTGTCTTCTGTAGTCAGACCCAACACCACCGCCGCATCGCCGAATTGACTGACGATGCCGATAATGCGTGCCTTGATCTTATAGCCGTCGTCGGACGTGACCGCCAGCTCGCCCGCCAGCCCGCGCTGGGGACCTGCGGAGAAATTCTGGAGTTGGCTCACCGGCCTCAACTGCAAGCCCTCCTCCGACAACCCTTCCGCGTAGCCCTCGCGTAGTTTCTCCAGGCTGGTCTTGCGTTCGAAACGGACGATCATCAGGCCTGCTTCGCTCTTCGAGGCCACAAGCAGCGCCGCCTGACGGTCGGTGACGAACCCGCCTCCGGGGCGGCAAAACTCACGCCCCAATGCGGATGGACATGCCGCGGTCCCTTGGCGCTGGCGGCGGGCGATGGCGCGGAGCCGAGCTGCGCCCACGCGAGCCCTATCGGCAGGCCGCACAGCAATAGCAGCAGGGCTTTAGCGGCTCTTGGAGGGAACATTGAAGCGCCAGTCCTTGAATTCTTCGACGACAGGGTCCAGGTTGAAAGCCACGCTGATGCGCGGGGCTTCGCCTCGGTAGATGCTGACGGAGTGCGACAGCCATCCGGGAAACATCACGCACCTCCCGTTCTCCGGTGTGAAAGAGATGGTCTTTCCCGCGTCGTGAAGCTCGGGCACGGTGTACCGGAGAAACGGCGCCAACATCGTCGGCAGGCACCCGCGCGGATCGTAGAGCTGCAGATCCCCACCCGTATCGCTTCCAGCGGTGATGTCGCCTACGTCCACGTAATACACGCCGGACCAGAACGTGCCAGGATGCGGGTGTGTGGAATTGCTGCCTCCTTTGCGCTGGACGTTCGCCCAGGTCTCGACGACCTGCCAGCCCGGATGCTTGCCGGCCAGATCGGGCGCGCGTTCAGAGAATTCCGTGGCCTGCGTGGCGACCTCGATGACGGGAGCCAGCAAGTCCTTCATCACAGGGCCGGCCCAGTCGAACATGGACATGTCGTGGGGGGACGACCAGCCGATGACCTCGTGGTCCGCCTCGGCCGGGGTGGACGCCTCCCGCTCGAGGATCGCGCGGCGGAGATCTTTATTGATGCGCTCGTGGTCCGGGATGGTGAAGACCAGCAGGGGCGTGGCGAAAACCGGCCGGACGTTGATTTCCATTTCTTGCGACATGACGGGACGCCTCTGGACACGTTGTCCTTTGTCCGCAGAATATCGTCAGGGCCGGATTGTGTCAAGGCTGGCTCCGGACGCGAAGTTCGCCTTGTGAAATCCCCATACGGTTGGCTATAATCCGTTGCCCATGCCGTTTCCCGCCAAAGACTTCGTGAGCCTGCTCCAGGAGGCGGGTTTCGACTTCTTCACGGGGGTTCCCGATTCGACGCTGGCGGGGATCATCGCCGTGCTGATCGAGCGGCGGGTGTACACCCCCGCGGTACGGGAAGACGAGGCGGTCGGCATGGCGGCGGGCGCGTACATGGGCGGCAAGGTGCCGGTGGTTCTGATGCAGAACTCCGGACTGGGGACGTCGCTGAACGCGCTGATCTCGCTGAACCTGATCTATCTCCAGCCGTGCCTGTTGCTGATCTCCTGGCGCGGGCACGACGGCAAAGACGCGCCGGAGCATCTCGTCATGGGGCAGGTCATGACCAAACAGCTCGACCTCGTGCGCATCCCTCATCGCACGGTGAAGGCCGAGACCGTCCGCGAAGACCTCGGCTGGGCCGCCCAGGTCTTCATGGCCCAGCGCATCCCGGTCGCGTTGCTGGTCACCAAGGGAATCTTTTCGTGAGGCCGGAAGAAGGCGTGCTCACGAGCCGCGGCCGCGCCATCGGCGCCGTGCTTGGGTTGCTGACCGACGAACTCGTGGTGGTCTGCAACGGCTTTCCATCGCGCGAGGCCTACACGCAGCGCGACCGGCCGGAGAATTTTTACATGATCGGCTCGATGGGCCTGGCGCCGGCGATCGGGCTGGGGGTCGCC
>OBEQ012798459.1_pt1 | contig 11185 bp, 12 predicted proteins | sample 1670901 | NCBI WGS metagenome assembly OBEQ01 (sample SAMEA104232315, study PRJEB22302) | groundwater metagenome | biome: forest; feature: aquifer; material: groundwater | place: USA | collected 2011-08-07 | depth 5.4 m | reverse complement strand
CGGTTACCGTCGTAAGCATCATGTTCATAATGCCAATGCCGCCGACAATCAGGGAAATTCCGGCAACAGAAGCAAGAAACGCAGTAAAAGTATTGGTAACTTGGGTAAGAGTTCCAAGTATGTCTGCTTGTGAGACAATAGAAAAATCCGGATTTTGCGGGTCAATATGATGCTTTGCCGCAAGAGTTCTTGTCGCTTCTTCCTGAACCTGTGGCATCGCATCTTTATTTTCAACACTGATTGCAATCGTACTCAAAAAGTCAGCTCCGGCAAGAATTTTTTGCATTGTAGAAAGAGGCACATAAACAGCATCGTCAGGATTAAAAAAACCAGCGCTTCCTTTTGGCTGTAAAACACCGGTAATTTTAAAATTCACTTTGTTAATTCTTACAGTTTTGCCTACCACTTCGCCGTCTCCAAAAAGGTCTTGTGCTACAGTCGGACCAAGAACAGCCACCCGTCCCATACTTCGAACTTGAGCGTCATTCAAAAAAGAACCGTCGGCTAAAATTATGTTTCTGACAGATGTATAATCTGGCAACGCACCGATTACTGTTGAGTTGGTATTGTTGCCGGATGAAGCTGTAATTTGAAAACGTCTGTTAAGTTCCGGAGAAACGTAAGCAACCCCCTGAATTTGCTGTAAAACGCTGATATCTTCGTTTTTCAAAGTCTGCGCCGCGCCACGGCCCGAAGAAACAATGCCTCTCCCGGGTTGAACAAATCCCGGCAGAACTGTTAGTAAATTTGAGCCAAGTCCTTCGATACTAGCCTTAATCTGTCCACTTGCTCCCTGACCGATTGAAACCATGGCAATAACCGAACCGATACCGATAACAATACCAAGAATCGTAAGGCCGGACCTCGCTTTGTTTACCGAAAGCGCGTTAAATATTTCTTGCAATAAATCTGAAATGATCATGATAGATTCTCGCGGACCACTCGGCGATTTGGATTTTTTTTATCGCTTACGACCTCGCCATCGCGAATTTGAACAATGCGTTCAGCGTGTTCGGCAACATAAGGTTCGTGAGTAATTAAAACTATAGTGCGCCCGTACTTTTGATGAAGGGTCTGAAAAGTTTCAAGCACAGTTTCACCGGTTTTGGTATCAAGATTGCCAGTTGGTTCGTCAGCAAGAATCAATGTTGGATTATTCACCAAGGCTCGGGCAATTGCTACTCTTTGCATCATCCCTCCGGAAAGCTGATTGGAACGGTAATTCCAAAAACCTTCAGGAAAAGCGGCCGCCTTGAGCGCTTTTTTCGCTCGGTCCTGACGCTCATTTTTTGACACTTCGGCATAGATTAACGGCAGGGCAACATTTCTTAAAACGGATGCCCGAGGCAAAAGGTTAAAAGCTTGAAAAACAAATCCAATTTTTGCCATGCGTATTGCGGCAAGTTCGTCGTCCGAGAGTTTGGAAACATCTTTACCATCAAACATATACTGCCCGCCTGTCGGCGTATCAAGGCACCCGATAATATGCATTAGTGTAGATTTACCAGAACCGGAAGGACCGATGACCGCAATAAATTCCCCATCTTCAATTTGAAATGAAGCGCTTCTTAAGGCGTGCGTCTCTACATTGTCGCTTAGATAAGTTTTGCTTATGTTTTGGAATTTAATCATGTTACCTTTTTTGGTTATCAAACTACCACGATTATAAAAACTTCGGCAGTACAATACCGGCAATCTAAAAGGTTTATTTTATTCAATGGCTTACTCCCCGAGAACCGCCGCCAGTCCCAGGAACTTGAAAAAGACTTCTGGTTTGTGTTTGCGTATTTTGAGAGATACCAGGCTGTACGGACTTAATAATAATCTGGTCACCCTCTTTGAGACCGCTTAATATCTCCGTTGAGTCGTCGTTAGAAACACCGACTTCCACTTGCTGACGACCGGGCTGGCTCTTAAGAACGATACCTCCAATACTTGCCGCCCCAGAGCTAAAATTGCCATTTGCATTGAGCCCCGCCCCGCTTGCATCCCCAGTTACTTGTCCCTCGCCTTGATTTGGAATTTCAACATAACTTCCCTGGTTTTGAGACTTAACAGCCGAATTGGGAACAACCAAAGTATCTGTTTTTACAGCAGTGACGATAGCGGCAGAAACGCTCATTGAAGGTTTGACACGCTCGTCTTGCGTGTCAAAAACAATCTTCACTGCATAAGTCACCACCCCTTGAGCAATAGTACCAATGGTATCTATTTCTGCCACTTCCCCAGTAATCGTTAAACCAGGAATAGCATCAAAGGTCAATGTGGCTTTCTGGCCAATTTTAATTTTTGCCACATCAACTTCGTTAAGCGAGATTTCGGCAAGGCGTTGTTTGCCAAGCAAAGTCGCAACAATAGCAGCAATCGAGACAGAATCTCCTTTTTTAACATTTATTTTCGCCACAACCCCGGCAAAAGGCGCACGAATAAAATAATTGGCTAAGTCGTCTTGAGCGTCCCACAGAGCGGTCTGTCGCTGTTTGACACTATTTTCCTCGCTAGCAATATCAAGCGGGTTGCTTTGTTGAGCAGTCTCCAGCGCTCTTTGAGAACTGGCTAGGGATTGCTGATTGGAAGTGACTGAATTTTGAATACTCGTAAGAATGTTTATGTGGCCGTTTAATTTGGTAATGTAACCAGAGATATCAGACTGGTATTGAACAATAGCCGACGGCACCAACCTTGAAGACTGGTACTGTTTGATACTTAAAACAACAGTGTCAAGTATATTTTGCTCATCTTTTACAGATTGAGCCATTGTTTTGGCCGTTTCAAGCGTTTCGTTTATTAGAGAAGAGGTCTGTTCTGAATTTGAATATCTGGTAGTACTTTTGTAAATGTTTAAGTTGCCATCATATTTTTTTGCAGACAAGTTATAATCCGCATCAGCCTGATTAATCATAGTTATAAGCTTAAAAATATTATACTGGTCCATTAAATTCTGGTAAGCACCGGAGTTAATCTGCCCGTTAGCGCCGACTGTCGAGTCGTAAAGAATTCCTCTGCTACCAGTAAGAACATTCGGAAGGTCCAAAAACGCATCAGCAACGTCACTAAATCCGTTTTGGTAAGCCTGACTTAGGTTGTTTTGGGCGGTTTGTACAGAATCTTCTAGTTTCGGCTTGTCTGCCTTTTGGTTAAGTTTGAGTTTAGAAAGAGCAATTTGCGCATTCTCCAAATTAATTTGAGCGTCCCGAACCGCCTTATGGGCGTTGAGGCTGTCAATCTCCGCTAAAATAGCGCCGGCTTTTACTTCTTGGCTATTTTTTACGCCAACATAAATAATGTCCCCGGAAATTTTAGGTTTTATATCAAGTTGATTTAAAACCGCAACCTGACCGCTTCCAGAAATTGAAGAAACTATTGTCTCCTTTGCAACAGCGGCTAAGACATAGCGAGTTTGCTTGCTGGTATCAGTGGCAGATTTATAGACAAAATAAAAAGTAAAAATAACCGCAGTAACAGCAAAACCAGAAATTATTTTGTGTCCAAGTATAATTCTTTTAAAATTTGAAAACATAAAATTGTTTTACTTTTTCGGCCAGTCAGATGAAGATAAAAATCTTATAAATTTGGCTTCGATTTGGCCTTGGTCGTTGGGACTGCCAATTACCGTAACATAGTCGTCCACCTTGAGATCAGAGATTTGCAAGTTGTCCTTGGAACCTCTTATCTCTGTGTCGTTTTTAATTAAAACAATTTTTTCAACGTTGTCACGGCCTTTAACAACTAGACTTGTACTGTCAATTTTTATAACTTGCCCGAAAGTTCCATGGGCGTCAATAAAGTCACGCCCAGTAAAATCTCCCTTGAGCTGTTTGAAGAATCCGCCCCTAGGACCACCGAAATTTCGATGGTAATTTTCTCCCCAAGCGTAAGAAAATTTGGCCTTATGAAAACCGACGAAAACCCCAACGCTAAAAACGCCGACCAAAAGAGCCAGGCCAAAAAGAACAGCTATCCCAGTAATAAATATTTTTGACTTCAAAAAATTTATAATTTTATTTATATCCATATTTTTGTTTTTTAATTGATTTATTTATTGACAAAAATTTGCCCAAATAAATAGTCAGGTATCTCACAAAGAGCATTGCAAATGCTCCTGCTAAAAACAGGATTGCTAAATCTAGCCCCGGCACAGATTCAAAAACTGAAAGTAAAAAACTATCCCAATACTTTAAAGCCATAACCGGATCTGAAAAAATGATAGAAACAAAGGGCCCAAAACTAGAGTTAACTAGCACTTGTCTTAATCCAATAAAGGCGAAAACCGAAAGCACTAAAAAAAACAGTAAAAGAAAACTGAAAAACTTAAGATGCCTCACTACTATTTTCAACTCCTTTTCCAGTCCCAACCTTATAATAATCCGCAAAAAAAGACCCCTCGGCGGTTTTGCGGAGCTATTGCTTTCAAGATTATCTCGCATAGTTAAAATACGACATAACTATGCATTTTGGTGCATCTCCCTTATAAAACTGTCCGACATCGTAAGTCGAACAGTTGCTTAAAGAAGTATCTTTAGCAAAGCCAATCCACGCCTATACCGGCTTTTCACGGTGTTTATAGGTTCCTTGAGAGACTCGGCAATTTCTCTAAATTTCAAGCCGTCGTTTACGTGAAGCTTGATAACAGAATTATAACTCGCAGGAATTTGTGACAAAACAAATGTCAGTTTTTTTGATGTTTCTTTGAGGTCTAGCTGGTCTGCCATAGACACTGTTTCATCCGCTAAATTTTCTGAAAAATTATAGTCTTCTTGACTGCTTTCCAGAGTAGAAAAAGGTAGGGCGCTTTTCTTTTTGAGCCAGTCGAGGGCGGTATTTTTAGCAATGGCGAAAATCCAGTTTCGGAAACTTTTGGACTGGTCGAATTTACTTAAGTTTTGCCAAACCTTAACAAAAACTTCCTGGGTTATATCAGAGGCGTTATCTTTATCTCCGGTGTACTTTCTGGAAATAGAGTAAATCAGCGAGAGATAGCGCTTAATTAAACATTCAAGAGCCTCTTCTTTGTTTTGTTTCAGGTATTGGGCTACTAGTTGCTCGTCACTAAATTTTTCCATAAGGTTAACCTTCATCATTCGCTATTATTTAACATTTTATCGGCAAAAAGTAAAGAAAAAACATGATCCTATCAATTCTAAAAAAATAAAAGCCCCGTTTAGAGGCTTAGTTGATGAAAAGAGATAGGCGGACGAGGAGGATGTGAGTTGATATGGCCATAATACCAATAATGGTTATGGCGATGGTCTTGCACACTGCAAAATCCGCTAACCCAGACATATCTATGGAATCTTAGACTCCACTGCCAATGGCCTTGGCGACAGACAACTCGATGTCTGGCAAGATGCCTTATCATAGGCGCCGGATAACGATACGGCTGATTCGGTCTCTGAGCCAAAGTTGCCGGAACCGCAAAGATAAATAAAAGCAAAAGAACAAGAAACATAGCTGTTTTTCTCATTTTTCCTCCTTCGTAACAGCTAATTTAGATTATAGCAAAAAAATTAATAACAAACAACCACTAGCCGACACTTCCCTCTAGAGTTACGCTTAAAAGCTTATGAGCTTCCACGGCAAACTCCATAGGCAACTCGCGAAAAACCTCTTTACAAAATCCGCTGACAATTAAGTTAACCGCATCTTCCGGAGATATGCCACGCTGACGGCAATAAAAAAGCTGGTCTTCGCCAATTTTTGAGGTTGAGGCTTCATGCTCAACCGTTGCTGAAGAATTTTGTACATCAAGATAGGGAAAGGTATGAGCGCCGCAGGTATCGCCGATGAGCAGTGAGTCGCACTGAGAATAGTTTCGGGCACCGGTGGCGTTTTTAGTAATTTTGACCAGACCTCGATAGGTGTTTTGCCCATGACCGGCAGAAATGCCTTTGGAAATGATGGTGCTTTTGGTATTTTTGCCGATATGTATCATCTTGGTGCCGGTGTCGGCCTGTTGCCAGTTATTAGTTGTCGCCACAGAATAAAACTCGCCGACAGAATTATCGCCGACCAGGATACAGCCCGGATATTTCCAGGTAATGGCCGAACCAGTTTCCACTTGCGTCCAAGTAATTTTAGAATTAACTCCCAAACACTTGCCTCGTTTGGTAACAAAGTTGTAAATTCCTCCTTTGCCGTCTTTGTCGCCGGGATACCAGTTCTGAATGGTGGAGTACTTGATTATAGCATTGTCCAAAGCAACCAGCTCAACAACCGCGGCATGTAACTGATGCTCGTCTCGCATCGGAGCCGTACACCCTTCCAAATAACTGACACTCGCTCCGTCTTCGGCAACAATCAGCGTACGCTCAAATTGGCCGGTTGATTGAGCGTTAATTCGAAAATATGTTGACAGTTCCATCGGACACTTAACTCCTTTAGGAATGTAAGCAAATGAACCATCGGTAAAAACCGCCGAGTTGAGAGTGGCAAAAAAATTATCCGAATACGGCACTACCGAACCCAAATATTTCTTTACCAATTCCGGCCAGTCTCGGACTGCGTCGGAGAACGAGCAAAAAATAATGCCAAGTTCGGCCAGCTTTTTTTTGAATGTGGTCGCCACGGAGACGCTGTCAAAAACCGCGTCTACTGCCACGCCGCTTAAAATCTTCTGCTCTGTCAGAGGGATTCCGAGTTTTTCAAATGTTGCTAGTATTTCCGGATCAACTTCGTCTAAATTTTTAAGATTTGGTTTCTTTTTGGGCGAAGAGTAATAAATTATATCCTGGTAGTCTATCGGACCATACTTAATATTGGCCCATTTTGGCTCTTTCATTTTTAGCCAAACTCGGTAAGCTTGCAGTCGCCACTCAAACAACCACTCCGGCTCTTCTTTCTTTTGAGAGATAAACCTAATTATGTCTTCGTTTAAGCCCTTCGGCGCAGTGTCCGCTTCTATATCTGTGATAAAACCGTATTTATATTCTTTCTTGGTTAAATCCGCTATCACTTTCTCGTCAGTACTCATAAACTCTCCTTTTTTTCAAAATTTTCAACACCAGAAATGATCCTGCCGTTATCAAGGTCTACCACAAGAACATGACACTGAATATCACCATCAAAACGCTCGTCATCGGCCTCTGCTACCTGCTCTGCCATCTTTTTGTCACTAAAAAATCTGGCTGAAACGCTTCCATAGCCATCGTTTTGAATGTAAACATAAAAAGAAACCGCTACCGTATTCACGGTCTTGGGTATAGGTCGTTTAAGCATATTTTTACTCCTTTGTCGTTTAAGCATATTTTTACTCCTTTTTTTAAACAACTGTCCAAAGCAAATACTACCAAATTTTGGTTAAGAGTCAAATAAAAAAAGCTCTGCGTTAAATTTCGCAGAGCTGATTATGACCACATCACCTACTAGTGGCCAAAGCGTTCAAAACAAGACTATGCACGATATAGTCTCTGGATACCACCAGAGAAGGTAAAAATACTTTTGCCCTCTTTGGGAATAGACTGAACACTGCTTTGAACTTTAAGCAAATAATCGCCAGCAGTAATAAAGAACGGAAAATATCTTTCAATAAACAAACTTAAATCCATCGTTAATCCTCCATTTTTGAAATGTTCTAAAGTTAAAACACAATAACATACACACCTCTTTTGTCAACCGTGTCCGTGTTATATTCGCTTTGCACAAAACAAAAGCCGACTTTTGTCGGCACGCATATAAGTTATTCTTTAATCGGATAACGCTCACGCCTCCACCAGATCCATGGTCTCTATTTGGAAATCCAGTCTGTGCAGTAAAACAGCAACTTCAATCCATCTCTTTAATACCCTTAGAGAGAATGCTGAAGGTGTTAACTTCTTCTTTTTTCCACTACTGGCAAACATAACGATTGTTTTTCCGATAAGCCACTCGTACCACTTGGTCAACTTTTCACGGTCTTTTTTCTTTCTCAAATCATACCACATATCGGCGTACACCTTGCCGTCTTCGGTCCACTGAAGATTGCCCCACCACAAGTCAGACGGATGATGACATGCTTTGATCTGTTCAAATATTTTTAAGGCATTCGGGCTAAGTTTCTTGCAATCTTTGATCATTTCAAGCTCCTTATTTTTTGTGTTCCAAGAACTTAAAACAAAATACCACCTTAGTGGTATTTTGCAAATAACTGAGTGATTATCGTGCTCAGAGTAAAAATCGTTCTTCATTTAAAAACCGCTCAAAACAAGCGGCTATTTTAGGAACGATTTACTCTGTCGTGACGTTTTGATCTTCTAATCTAAGCGCGGCTATCAAGGCGTGCCAAGCAAGGGTTGCGCATTTTACCCGCGCCGGAAATTTATAAATACCGGAAAGCACTGCCAACTCGCCCAACACTTCAACATCGCCTACAGAACCCGATCCCTCAGTAACCAAACAGCAAATTACCTTAAAAAGGTTTTCCGCCTCTTCAACTTTTTTCCCTTTTACATTTTTGGTCATTAAAGAAGCAGAGGCCTGAGAGATAGCACAGCCCGAACCCTGAAAACTTACATTCTGAATTACGCCGTTCTCTAAATTAAGATAAACAGTCAAGTCGTCGCCGCAAAGAGGGTTGTATCCGTGCACCTTTCTGTGAGCGTTTTCCAAAATGTAAAAATTCCTGGGATTACGATAATGATCAATGATTATTTCTTGGTAAAGTTCTTTTAGGTTGTCCTCTGTCATCTTCTAAACCTCTCTCATTTACAAAGTACCTTGGTCAGTATATCAAAATTTAAGGTCAAGGGTTAAATGCTTTTAGGCTTACTTGATAGCTCTAGGTGATATAGATTTTTGTTACTGCTTTCTAATCCGCCTTCAACAAACTTGCCTTCAAGAATATATTTTTGACCTGACTGAACCAAGTCAATCCCCAAGCCAGTTACTGGTAAGTCAAAACTTGATATTGCCCCCGTAGCTTCATCTGAAAAAATTAAATAACCAGTTTCTCTTTTAATTAAATATCCGGATACTTTAATATTTTTGTTTACAAAGTCTTTGGCGTGCCGAGTGATTTGGCCGACGGTGTGGGTCGGTAAATTCGGAGTACGCTTAATGATATCCACACCGTCAGGAATATTAAGTTGCCCTTGTTCACTGCCCGGTTTTCCGGTAACGCCATACTGCCAAACAATTTGCTTGGTATTCTTATTTATAACAACAACTCGGTGGTTTAGGTCGTCATTAGTTAAAATGTTTCCGTTGGGCAATTCTACGGCAAGAGACGGACTGTTCAGTTTCTGGTCGCCATCTTTGTAGAAATATTCCCACACCACCTTACCCTTTTTGGAGATTTCTATAATCTTTCCCGGATCGTTGTAATCAGCAATTAAAATGTTGCCCTTTTTCGTTGGCTGTGGATCCGACGGGTATTTCAATGGAACCTTAAGACTCATGATCTGATGCCATTTCTCGTCAAGTTCAATAATATTATTGCCTCTTATGTTGCTAATATATACATGTCCGTTTGGCAATGGTGTGTCGCCATTTGGCTTATTTAGATATCCGATTTGATTTTTGCAAACACCAGTTACGCCGTATTGACGCACAATACGCTTATCCAAAGATATCTCAATAATTCTGCAATTCTTAATATCGGCAGTCATAACATTACCGTTTGCAAGTTTGTAAGCATCATCAGGACGATTCAAATATCCCGGATCTGATCCGGGAATCCCCGGCTTGCCGTATGTCCAGACGATTTCCTTGGTTTTATAATCAATTTGCTGGATAACATGGTAAAGTTCCAAATTCACAATAATTGTTTTCCCTTCATCGGCAAAAAATGCGTCATCAGCGCCGAGGCCGGCCTTTGGCAGATCAAACTTATATTCCCAAACAATATTTTTTTCCGGCGTTACTTCTATTAGCCGGTTATTGCCGCGGTCAGCGATTAAAACATTATATCCACCCAAAGCCGAAGCGTCAGTCGGCTCTTGGGCTATGTCCAGCGGTGAGGCGGCAACCGGAGAAGGAACACTTTCATCTTCGTCGGGTCCATTGGCGTCTATATTCTGGTTTTGGGTCGTTAGTGTTTTTGAGAAGTAATTTTTAGTCAGATTAAAACCCACCACTGCCACAGTGACGAATATGACCAGCACAACAGCAATAAAGATACCGATAAAAATTCTGTTGTTCATAAACTTAATTTAATCAAAAAAAAGTTTTAGAGTCCACTTTGGTTTTTTAGCTTAAAATTTTACTGTCAGAGGACTGCCGAGACCGGTCACATAATCGTATCGCCGACGGGCATCACAATAATAAGAACAGTTGCCGTTGGAGCCACTGACGATATCACGGAAAAATGCGGCATGGCTTGGTGAAGCTTTGTCACTATAAAACTTTTGAAGATTGGCGCTACTGCCTAAGGCCGCAATGGCCGCCCATTGCGGAGTGCCAGCTGAAGTACCGCCAACTGTACGCCATACGCCTAAGCGCACAATAGGAAACCCTGTTGCTGGATTAGCGTTATAAGCAACATCCGGAATAGCACGCATACTCCCACTTTTGGAAATGGAATATGCCGATTGGTAAGCTGGCTGTTTTTCATAAACGCTAACCCCTCCGCCACTGCCAGACCAAGCTATCTCACTAAGTAATGAACTGTCATTTTTGAGAGTTACGGTTGTTCCGCCTACTCCGATAACATTGGGGGATGCGGCCGGCCAAGATGCGCCAGTACCGTTATCACCAGAGGAAGCAAAAAATACCGCCCCTGATTTACTGACAAAGTGATCGTCTAAAGAAGTTTCTTCGGAAAATTCAGGTCCACCCCAACTCATGGAAATTGCAACTACATCCGCGCGATGAGCGGCATAATCTACGGCTTTTAGCAGATTTTCCCCACTCGGTGTTGTCGCTTCAACAAGAAGAATCTTGGCTCTAGGCGCAATGGCGTGAGCCCACTCTACATCAAGTGTCGTTTCAAGCGCCCAGCCACTATTTGGCTTTGTGTCTGATCGTATCAGATGCTTTTCAAAACAGCCATTTTTAACAGTGCAAACAGGCAAATTAAATTGTTTACTAAAAACAGCTAGGTCATTTTCAATAGAAGCATCTTCATAAGCGCCGACAATGGCAATAGTGCCTCGACCACCGTCGGACGGCAAATGATAAACTGTCTTGATTTCATCTGGCGTTATGCCAATCGGTGTCTTATGGCTACCGCCGTAGACATGTATAGGTGGCTGACCACGAAAATTTGAAAAGT